>Ga0307281_10000478_pt1 | contig 10552 bp, 13 predicted proteins | sample ER_DNA_120_FD_194486 | JGI IMG/M metagenome (GOLD analysis project Ga0307281, IMG submission 194486) | Bulk soil microbial communities from the East River watershed near Crested Butte, Colorado, United States - ER_DNA_120 | ecosystem: Environmental > Terrestrial > Soil > Floodplain | place...
CGCCGTGCCCTTGCCGCTGGAGGCGGATGCCGATCAGGCGGAGGCCCGCTTGCGTGGGATCGATGAGGTCGATGCGCACGGTACCGATGATCTCGCCATCGCGCACGAGGAGGTGCGGAAGATGACCGGGCTTGAACTCGTCCGGGTCGTACTCATCGTAGGCGTGCCGCGGCAGCAGCGGCGCGAAGATCGCATCACGACGGATGGCGTGATAGGCGATCCAATCATCGGACGACTGCGGCGGTCGCAGCGTGTAGCGATCGCGGGGATCGGCCATGTCAGCTCGTGTCGAATTCGTTCGCGATTGCCAGTCTAGGATGCCGAGCGTACAAGCCCAACACATCCGCTCCATGATTTGCGGCAAGGCTTGACCGCGGCTTGATCGCCACAAGGCTCGGCATGATCGAGGAAAAAGACATGACCGCCGCGGCCCCCGTCGCACTGCGCGACGAGGAGGGGGCAGTGCGCGAGGATTATGTCGAGCGGGTCGCGCATGCGATTGCCGACGGGGATTCCGCGGCGTTGCGCGAGTTGGTCGGCGACCTGCACGAGGCCGACGTCGGCGATCTGATCGAGGCGCTCGACCCGGATCTGCGCCCGCGCCTCATCAAGCTGATGGGACACGACTTCGATTTTTCCGCGCTGACCGAAGTCGACGACACCGTGCGCGAGGAAATCCTCGAAGAGCTGCCGGCCGAGACCGTGGCCGAAGGCGTGCGCGAGCTCGATTCCGACGACGCGGTGGCCATCCTCGAGGACCTGCCGAAAGACGAGCAGACCGAGATTCTCGATCAGCTTCCCGCTTCCGAGCGGGTCGCGCTGGCGCGCAGCCTGCTGTATCCGGAAAACTCGGCCGGCCGGCGTATGCAGTCCGAGTTCATCGCTGTGCCGCCGATCTGGACCGTCGGGCAGACCATCGACCACTTGCGCGAAACGCCGGATCTGCCCGATCGCTTCTGGGAACTCTATGTCGTCGATGGCGACCTCAAGCTTCAGGGCGCAGTCGCGTTGGATCGGCTGCTTCGGACGAAGCGGCCAGTGCCGATCGCGGAGCTGGCGGACGAGGATCTGCGTCCGGTCCGGGTCACCGAGGACCAGGAGGACGTGGCGCGCCTGTTCGAGCGCTATGACCTCGTGTCCGCACCGGTCGTCGACGAGAACGACCGACTCGTGGGGGTGATCACCTTCGATGACATCGTCGACGTCATCGAGGAGGAGGCCGAGGAGGACATCCGCGCGCTTGGCGGTGTCGGCCGCGAGGAAGAGCTGTCCGACTCGGTCTGGCGCATCGCGAAGGGACGTTTTCCCTGGCTGTTCGCGAACCTGCTGACCGCGCTGCTCGCCTCCTGGGTGATCAGCAATTTCGAGGACGCCCTTTCCAAGATGGTGGCGCTTGCGGTGCTGATGCCGATCGTCGCCAGCATGGGCGGGAATGCGGGCACCCAGACTATGACGGTGGCGGTGCGGGCGCTCGCGACCCGGGAGCTGTCGAGCACCAACGTCTGGCGGGTCATCCGGCGGGAGCTTCTGGTGGGCGTGCTGAACGGGCTTTGTTTTGCGGTGATCATGGGCGTGATCGCCGGGACCTGGTTTCAGGTGCCCGACCTGGGGCTCGTCATCGCCCTCGCGATGGTCACGGTGCTTGCCTCGGCGGCGCTGGGGGGAATCCTGATCCCTTTGCTTCTCATCCGTCTCGGAGCCGATCCCGCGGTGTCATCGGGGCCTTTCGTCACGACTGTGACGGACGTCGTCGGCTTCTTCTCCTTTCTCGGCATCGCCTCGCTATGGTTCGGGCTGAGATGATCACTGTGGGTCACTGACCTATTACAGCGAAGCGATCGGCCATTGGCTCGGAGCCAGCGGCCGACGACGTCTGCAATCTCTTGGCCAAACATGGGGAATCACATACTGCTGCACGTACCATGATGCGGGTCAGGTTGAAAGCCGACGGCCGGATCGTCGAGATACTTCCCGACGGACGGGAGCGGGCGCTCTCAACGCGGCTCGAAGCGATCCTCGCGCAGGCGGCCCCTCATCCCGCGACCGACGGCCAACCGGCCACGCCCGCTCCCTCGGACGCTGCCTATGCCCGGGGCGTGCGCGCGCGCACCAAGCTCACGCAAGCGGAGTTTGCGGCGCGCATCGGGGTGCCGGTCGAGACCGTGCGCAACTGGGAGCAGGGCAAGCGCTCGCCCCGAGGTCCTGCGCGCGCGCTGCTCAAGGTGATCGATAAGGCACCCGACGTCGCTTTCGCCGTCTTGCGCAGGGACCAGGCACAGTCGACCGACGATATCGGACAACCGGCGGCAAGACCCCGGCTTCGAGTCAGCACATCGATCTAACGAACTGCCTGGCGTTCTCTCACCGGGCTCGGGGAGCGCCCGACCGTCCATGTGAGCGCCGCCATTGCTGCCAGGGTGCCGAGATAGGCCGCGAGCTGCAGCTCGGTCGGCCGGTCGGTGTAGCCCACCAATGTATGCAGCAGGCGGCCGATGACGCCGTCCTGTGGCAGCCAGGCGGAGCTGTCCCACAGCCGCTGTCCCAGCACGTGAATCACGCCGGCGGCATCGAGAAACTGAACCGCCTGCGCCGCCATGCCCGCGGCGAGCAACGCAATGAGCACGGTCGTTACCGTGAAAATGTGCCGGGCCGTAATGCTGATCAGCCCGTAATAGGTCAAGGCGGTGAAGGCCGCACCGGCGGCAACGCCAAGCGCGCCCCCGAGGAGAAGGGCGGAGGCCGACGTGCCGGTGGCGACGATGCCGTAGAGGAACAGCACCACTTCTGAGCCTTCGCGCAGCACGGCGAGGCCCACGACCACCGCGAGGGCGGTCATCGGCCGCTGGCCTGCGGTGACCGCTGCGCCGACCGCGCTCATCTCCGCCGCCAGTTCGCGGCCATGGCGCGCCATCCAGGCGTTGTGCCACATCAGCATCAGCACCGCGGCCCCGAGCACCGCGGCGTTGAGTAATTCCTGGCCCGAGCCCTCGAACGCATCGGCGATGGCCCCGGCGAACAGGGCGATGATGCCGGCGCCGACCACGCCGGCGAGCACGCCGGCTGCGATCCAGGCGCCGCGGCCGGGCGCCCCGCGAGATGCGGCCATGACGATGCCGATGATCAGCCCGGCTTCGAGCACTTCGCGAAAGACGATGACAAGTGCGCCCAGCATGTTTCTATTCCGCGACCACGACGCCCTTGGCCGTGTCTGCGTGGAACTCGCCTATGAACTCGTAACGCCCGGGATCGAGCGGCCCGATCCGCACCAAGCCTTTCGATTTGCCGGGGATGATCTTTTCGACCTTGAGCGCGGTACTGTCGAACTCCTCCGGCGTCGCGTCCTCGTTGCTGACGTAGATGGACAAGCGCTTGCCGGCGGGCACCCGGATCTCCTCCGGTTCGAACTTGTGGTTCCGGATCACCAGATTGAATTCCTGGGCGAACGCAGGCGCGTCCAGGACGCCGAGTGCCGCCAGCACCATCGCAAGAACAACAGCGCGCATCACATTTGACCTCGGGGACGGCCGGAATGACCTCCGATATGAATGACTTCAGCGGTGTCGGCGCAAGGCCATTGTCGTATTATTGAATTATTCTAATCTCTGCCAGCGCGCACCAACGCTGCGCCGAGAGCGGGGGATCGGATCAATTGCCATGACTGGGGTCATTCGCCGAGGTTTGATCGCCGCGGGGATTTGCGCGAGCCTGTCGGCTAGTCACCGAGCGCTGCGAGTCTATTGGACACGATTCTCTCAGACGCGAATTTGTCGGACATGAGTGCATCAGAGGAGCACGCAATGGAAGTCGTCGAAGCCAACGGCGCCAGGATTCCAGCCATCGGCCTTGGCACGATGACGCTTCAGGACGCGGTCTGCGTCGAAGCGGTCAAGACCGCCCTGCGGCTGGGCTATCGCCATATCGACACCGCAGAGCGCTACAACAATGAAGCCGCGGTGGGTGAGGGGCTGCACCAGGGTTTGCGGGACGCCGGCCTCAAACGCGAGGATGTGTTCGTCACCACCAAGGTCTATTTTGACAAGCTCGCGGCCGCCGACTTCCAGCGCTCGTTCGATGAAAGTCTCACCAAGCTAAAACTGCCCTGGGTCGATCTGCTCCTCATCCATTGGCCAAACCCGAAGGTACCGCTCGCGGAATCCCTCGGCGTCCTGTGCAAGGCCAAACGCGACGGGCGCGCAAAGCATGTCGGGGTCGCGAATTTCACCACCACCCTGCTGGAAGAGGCGGCCAAGCTTGCGAGCGAGCCCCTGGTGACCAACCAGATCGAGGTCCATCCGTTTCTCAACCAGGACAAGGTGCTGGCCGCCTGCCGCGGCCATGGCCTTTCGGTGACGGCCTATTGTCCGCTGGCGCGCGGCAAGATTCCTGGCAACGTGATACTCGAGCGCATCGGCAAGGCGCATGGCAAGAGCGCGTCGCAGATCGCACTGCGCTACCTCGTGCAGCAGCGCATCATCCCGATTCCGCGCACCGCCAACCCCGAGCATCTCGCCGCCAATCTCGCGATCTTCGATTTTGCCTTGACCGATGACGAGATGGGCGAGATCGACGGCCTCAGGCAAGCCGGCGCGCGCGTGGTCAATCCGCCGCACGCTCCCAAATGGGACGCTTGAGGATAGCGATGCAGGGCTACGCGGCGAAGACGGGCGTGCTGGCATGTGCCGTGCTGATGCTGGCCGCGACCGCGAGCCGGTGCGAGACCGCCAAGCCCGACGCAGCCGATTCCGCCGCAGTGCAATCCTGCATCAAATCCGCGGCCGACGGGTCGCAGCGCGAGCGTTGCATCGGGATCATTGCCGACCCTTGCGCCGACCGGCCGGACGCGCAGTCGACCGCCGATCAGGTGGCGTGCGCGGCGCGCGAATTCGCGGTCTGGGACGACATCCTCAACGAGACCTATCGCCGCCTGCGCGTCAAGCTCGACGCCGAGCAGAAGGTCAAACTCCGGGCGATGCAACGCGCGTGGATCGATTCCCGCGAACGCAGTTGCGCGTTCTATTGGGATTTTTTCCGCGGCACCATGGCCTCACCCATGAGCGTGTTCTGCAACAACCGCGAGACCGCGCGCCGGGCGTTGTTTCTGCTGGGCTTTCTCGACAACGCCGAAGGCCGGTGAGGTCGCATGAAATCCGCCGACGCAACTCCAGTAGTCGCAAGCAAGGCAACGGACAGCCCGGTCGTCGAAGCTCATGGCGCCCGCATCCCGCTGATCGGTCTAGGGACCTGGAACCTGCGCGGAAGTAGCTGTGTGCGAATGGTCGAGCAGGCGTTGCTCCTGGGCTATCGCCATGTCGACACCGCGGAAATGTACGACAACGAGCGCGAGGTCGGCGAGGGACTGCGCGCCTCCGGCCTGGCACGGGGCGAGGTGTTCATCACCACGAAGATATGGCCGTCGCACTTCGCCCCGCGCGAACTCGAGCGTGCGGCCAAGGAGAGCCTGACGCGGCTGCAGCTTGCGGAGGTCGATCTCTTGCTGCTGCACTGGCCGAACCCGCAGATCCCGTTGCGCGAGACGCTCGGTGCGCTCAGCCAGGTCAAGCGAATGGGACTTGCGCGTCATATCGGGGTTTCGAATTTCACTGTCGCCCTGATCGACGAAGCGGCGCTGGCAGAGGAGCCGCTGATCTGCAATCAGGTCGAGGTGCATCCGTTCATCGACCAGTCGAAGGTCATCGCGGCCTGCCGGCGACAGGGCATGGCGACCGTCGCGTACAGTCCCGTGGCACGCGGCGGGGTCAAGAGCGACAAGCTGCTCGCACGCATTGCCAAGGCGCACGGCAAGAGCGCGGCTCAGGTGAGCCTGCGCTTCCTGGTGCAGCGGGGGATCGTTGTCATTCCGCGCACCAGCCGGGTCGAGCGCCTGTCGGAAAATCTCGCAATCTTCGACTTCGTGCTGTCGGAGGCGGAGATGGCGGAGATTGCGGGGCTGGCGCGGCACGATGTGCGTATCGTCGACTATGCCTATTCGGGATCGCCCAACTGGGATTGATGGCCGGTTAGAATGACAGCGCGGTTGAATTTCCATCGGCGTGTTGCCGGCCTCGCGGTGCTGGCGCTGCTGCCGGCCTCCTGGTTCGGGGCGCAATTCGGCGGGAGCGCTTCTGCCTGGGCCGAGACCATCCGCCCATCGGGGGGCCCCAAGCCGGTGGTGCGCGAACAGATCCTGCCGCGCCCGCGGCCGCGCGGCGTCGCGACCACCGACGAACCCGAGATCGGCGTGGATCCGATCGTCCCTGAGGTCGAGCTTCCGCGCGGTTTCCGCGAGCTCGCCCGGGCCTCGGGCGAGCCGCAGATTCCTGGGCTCGCGATGGTCTACCTGCATCCGCTCGGCTCGCCCGCAGATGCCAAGCAGTGGCGCAATATCATTGTGCATCAGACTGAAGGACCGGCGGGCTCGGCCAAGAGCATGGCATTGGCGCAATCCAAAAATCCCACCAAGCGGGGTGTGACCGTGTGGGTGGAGACTGACGGCACCGTGTATTGGTCGACCGCCGAGACCGTCATTCCGACCCACGGCGACGGCGCCAACAGGAACGACAACAAATATCTCGATAACACCAAGACCTATCGCGCCGTCGTCAAGACAAATTCGATCGGTGTCGAATTCGTCGGCAACTATCCCGATGTGGCAAAACCGGCGACGCGCGAACAGGCGCGAGCCTGGTTGTTGCTGGTGCGGTTTTTGCAGGAGCGCTACGACATCCCGGCCGAGAATGTCTACGCCCACAACTGGATCGACTTCAAGGACAGGCGTTATTGCGAAGGTTGCGACCTGGCCTCGCTCGCGCGCAAGCTCGCCTATGCGCCGGGCAAGCGCCCCGGTGGCGAATAGCGAGCGGGGAGCAACGCATAGGGCGCGTCGGATTTTTGCCTGCCGGCTGCTCGCTTATCGCCGCTCGCCCATTCGCGCCTTGGCATTTCTGGAGCCGCAAGCGTGAGCTCAATGGACTCTGACAGCGCCCTCGTCCTGTTTTCCGGGGGGCAGGACTCCACCGTCTGTCTGGCCTGGGCGCTCGATCGGTTCGCCCGCGTCGAAACCGTCGGGTTCGACTACGATCAGCGCCATCGTGCCGAACTCGAGGCACGCCAGCGTGTGCGCCGGCTTATCCCGTCCCTGCGTCCGGCATGGGCCAGCCGCCTTGGCGAGGATCATGTGGTACGCCTCGACGCGCTTGCCGCCATCTCCGAGACCGCCCTCACGCGCGAGGTCGCCATCGAGATCGGCGACGACGGACTGCCGACGACGTTCGTTCCCGGCCGCAATATCGTGTTTTTCGCCTTCGCGGGCGCCCTGGCATATCGCCGTGGCGTCAGGCATCTCGTCGCCGGCGTGTGCGAGACCGATTTTTCCGGCTATCCCGACTGCCGCGACGACACGATCAAAGCCATGCAGCTTGCGCTCAACCTCGGGATGGACCGCCGTTTCGTGATCCATACGCCGCTGATGTGGATCGACAAGGCTGCGATCTTCGCGCTCGGGCATGAGATCGGCGGCGACAGGTTCGTGGACATGCTGGTCGAGGACACCCACACCTGCTATCTCGGCGACCGCTCGCACCGGCACGACTGGGGTTACGGTTGCGGGCAGTGCCCGGCCTGCCGTTTGCGGGCCGATGGTTTTGCGAGGTGGAAGTCCGCACGATGATGACGACCGAGACCAGACGCAGGGGCGAGGGAATCCTGTTCCTCGTGCTGTTCGCGCTCACCATTCCTTTGGCCAATTGGATGATCGGACATGCCGGGACGGTGTGCCCGCCGCACGGACCGTGTCTCGTTCCGGTCGCCCCGGGCCTGATGGCGCCCTCGGGCGTGCTGATGGCAGGCATTGCGCTGGTGCTGCGCGATCTGGTCCAGCGCCGGCTCGGGGTCGTGGCATCGTCGCTTGCAATTCTGGCGGGCGCGGCACTCTCGGCATTGCTGGCGCCGCCCGCGCTCGTCATCGCTTCGGCGGTCGCGTTCCTGCTGTCGGAGTTCGCGGACCTCGGGGTCTATACCCCGCTCGCCCGCCGCGGGCTGGTTCTTGCCGTCATCGCCTCGGGGGTGGCGGGTCTGGTCGTCGATTCGATCGTGTTTCTGTGGCTTGCGTTCGGCTCGCTCGACTTCCTCTCCGGGCAGGTGGTCGGCAAGGCATGGATGGTACTGCTGTCGATCCCGTTGGTGGCTTGGCTGCGCCGGCGCGACGAACGCCTCGGCATCATGCCGGCCTGAGATTGTCGCCACCCAGCAAAGTTGCTCAAAGGCGTTTGCCAAGCGATCTGCCAAGAGGTTCGTCATGAGTGCGGCCGTCTACGACACGCTCCGCGCGATCACCACCGCAACCATCACCACGATGCTGCTGAAGAAAGGCATCCGCCGTTGCTGGATGAACGGGCCGAAGCCGCTCGTCGCCGACGGTGCGCGCCTCGTGGGTCCAGCGTTCACGCTGCGCTTCGTGCCGGTGCGCGAGGACCTGGCGACGCCGGAAAGCTGGTCGAAGCCGATCTCGACCAGAGGTGCGATCGAGGCAATGCCCGAGGGGTGCATCGCGGTCGCCGATGCCATGGGCATCGCCTCCGCCGGCATTTTCGGCGATATCCTAACAATGCGCATGATGAAGCGCGGCGTCACCGCCCTGGTCACCGATGGCGTCGTTCGTGACAAGGCGGGCGTCGTCGCCTCGAAACTGCCGGTGTGGTGCGCGGGGGTCGCGGCGCCGGCATCGGTCAACGGCCTCACCTTTGTCGGCTGGCAGGAGCCGATCGGCTGCGGCGGCTGCGCGATCTTTCCCGGCGACGTCATCGTCTGTGACGACGACGGCGCGGTGGTGATCCCGCAGGACCTGGTGGCCTTCGTCGCCGAGGAGGGCGCCGAGCACGAGCGCATGGAGAGCTGGATCGTCAGCGAGGTCGAGCGCGGTGCGAAACTTCCCGGCCTCTATCCGATGAACGATGAGGCCAAGGCGCGCTATGCCGCGTGGAAGAAGAAGTAGGGACGGCTGATCCCGGGAAGGCGCGCATGCTTTTCGTCGTCTCCAAGATTGTTGGCTTCTTCGCCATCCCCTCCAATCTGATTATTTCGATTGGCGTCATCGGCCTGTTGCTGCTGCTGACCCGTTACGCGCGCGCCGGCCGGCGGCTTGCGTTCGGTAGCCTCATCCTGCTCGTGATCGTCGGCCTCTCGCCGCTCGGCAATGCGTTGATCATTCCGCTGGAAGAGCGTTTTCCGGCATGGGATCCCGCGAGCGGACCGCCGGCCGGTATCGTCGTGCTCGGGGGCTCGCTGTCACCGCACGTGTCGGCGGCGCGCAACGTGGTGGCGCTCAACGAGGCGGCCGAACGGCTGACCGTCGCCGCCGAACTCGCATTGCGCTATCCCCATGCCCGTATCCTGTTTTCCGGAGGCAGCGGCGCGCTGATCTTCGGCGAGGGTTCCGAGGCCGAATTCGCGGTGCGCGTGTTCGAGAGTTTCGGCGTGCCGCGCGGGCGGGTCATCCTCGAGGACCGCTCACGCAACACGCTCGAGAACGCTATCCTTTCCAAGGATCTCGCGCGGCCCCAGCCGGGTGAGCGCTGGCTGCTGGTGACGTCCGCCTATCACATGGCGCGGGCGATCGGCATTTTTCGCAAGGCCGGTTTCGACGTCGAACCTTATCCGGTCGATTGGCGCACGGGCGGAAAAGATGATGCGCTGCGTCCGTTTCCGACCGTCGGCGACGGCCTGCGACGCACCGACACCGCGGTGCGCGAATGGGTGGGTCTTCTGGCGTATTGGCTCATGGGCATGAGCTCGGCCCTGTTTCCCGCTCCGATCGCCGCCGGCCGGTGACGAGAGCCGCTGCCATTCGAACCATGCGCGGCGGGTCACCTGATGGCGGGATGATGGGGACAGGCTTGACCGCGTGCGCACACCCTGCCCACCATCGTTTTGCAACCACGGAAACAAAGCCATGCCGCAAAACATCACCACGCACGTCAGCGGGCTGGTCGAAGCCGCCGAACGGGTGATCGAGACCCTGTCCACGCGGGACGCGATCGCGCTCCACGGACGCGACGACGTCGTCTTCGTCGACCTGCGCGACATTCGCGAGCTCAATCGCGAAGGCCGGGTGCCTGGCGCCTTCCACTGTCCGCGCGGCATGCTCGAATTCTGGGTCGATCCGCAGAGCAAATATCACAAGCCAATCTTCGCCGCCGACAAGCGCTTCGTATTTTTCTGTGCGGCCGGGCAGCGCTCGGCGCTGGCGACGGAGACCGCGCAACGCATGGGCCTGAAACCGGTTGCCCACATCGCCGGGGGCTTCGGTGCCTGGAAGGCCGCCGGCGGACCGGTCGAGGCGTCGGACGACGCGCGGAAGTCGTGAAGGTGCAGCGATGACGCTGAAGCTCATCATCGGCAACAAGAACTATTCGTCGTGGTCGTTCCGGCCGTGGATCGCCATGAAGGTCGCGGGCATCGCCTTCAACGAGGTGGTGATCTCGCTCGACGCGCCCGACTTCAAACCACGGGTGTCGAAGATCGCCGGCACCGGCAAGGTGCCGGCATTGGCCGACGG
>Ga0307281_10000479_pt1 | contig 10550 bp, 8 predicted proteins | sample ER_DNA_120_FD_194486 | JGI IMG/M metagenome (GOLD analysis project Ga0307281, IMG submission 194486) | Bulk soil microbial communities from the East River watershed near Crested Butte, Colorado, United States - ER_DNA_120 | ecosystem: Environmental > Terrestrial > Soil > Floodplain | place: USA...
GTCGCGGTCATAGAAGCCGTGCGGTCCGTTCGCCGCGAGGTTGGCCGCCCAGAACCGGAACGCCGCGAGGTCCACGCCGAAGCCGGACCCGGGGAACAGGTATGCGATGATGAGCCGGAGGGCGAGACCGAGCGCGAGGACCACGAGGACCGCGCCGACGGCTCCCTGCGTCCCGGTCAGCCGCGACGGCGCTCGTGTGCCTCGCTCGGTCCCGGTTGCGGGGCCAGTCACCGGGAACGGCTCCTGCACGAGCGTGGAAGGTGGGTCGGAGCGTAGCACAGGGTCGGCTGGCGGACCCCGACGACGGTCTTGGGGTGGGCAGACGGCCCGGACCGCGCTCGGTCGCCGGGCTCGGCCGCGGCTGGCCTCTCAGCGCAGATACGGCATGCTGTCGGCCATGACCCTGATCGCGCTGTCGTTGTGGATCAACCTGTGGGGCGTCCTGTGGAGGCGGTTGCTGGCGTGGTGACCCGGTGATCCGGACGCGGCTGGCGCCCGCCCTGCTCGTCGCCCTGGTCGCCTTTGGCGCCGCCCGGCTGGCGCTGATGCCGGGCGTCGCGTTCTGGGACACGGGCGAGCTCCAGGCGGTGGCGCCGCTGCTCGGGACGGCCCACCCGACCGGCTTCCCGACCTACGTCCTGCTCGGCTGGTTGGCCTCGGTCGTGCTCCAGCCGTTCGGCGAGCCCGCGTTCCGGATGAACCTGTTCTCGGCACTGTGCCTGGCCGTGGCCGCCGGCGTCACCGTCGACCTCGTGCGGGCGCTGACCGGCTGGGTCGCCCTCGGGATCGCAGCCGGGATCGCGATGGCGCTGACACCCATCGCGTGGGCCATCGGGACGCACGCCGAGGCCCACTCGCTCCACCTCGCGCTCGTGGCGATCCTCCTCTGGCTGCTGGTGGCCTGGGACGCGCGAGCGCGCGCTGCCGTGCCAACGGACGAAGGTCCCGCGACGGACGACGGCGACCCGCCGGCCCCGACCCGGATCGACCGCGGCGATCGCTACCTCGTCGCCGCCGCCTTCGTCTTCGCCCTGGCGGTCGGTAACCACTCGCTGACGCTTCTACTCGCGCTGCCGGTGGGCCTGTACATCCTCGCGGTCGATCCCCGGATCTGGCGTCGCGGCCGCCTCGTCCTGTCGTGCGTCGGCGTCCTGGCGGTGACCCTCGTCGTCGTCTACCTCGAGCTGCCGTTGCGGGCCGGGCCGTTCCGGGCCGCGCTCGTGTACGGGACGCCGGACACCTTGGAGGGCTTCAAGTACATCGTCCTGGCCGAGCAGTTCCAGGGCAGCCTCAACGACCCGTTCGGGGAGCTGCCCCGCAAGTTCGGCGAACTCGTCACCCGGACGGTCGCCCAGTTCGGCATCTTCGCGCCGCTCATCCCGATCGCGTTCGTGGTGACGGCGGTCCGCCGGCCGCGCTATGCGTTGCTGACCGGGTCCGCGGCGGCCATCACCTGCTTCTTCAATGCGTCCTACGTCAACGCCGACATCGGCCGCTACTACCTCGGGCCGGCGCTGATGGCCTGGACCTGGCTGGCCATCCTGGCGGCCGCCGCGATCGACGTGCTCAGCGCGGCGGCAGGCGAGCCGCTCCCGGAACCTTCGTCGTCGTCCATGTCGGCGTCCGGCGGGCACGACCGGACCGCGACCGGGACGTGGGCCGGGCTGGCGGCGATCCTTCTGGGCCTCGTCCTCATCGTGCCTACGCTCGCTGCGGTCCCGGACCGCTACGCGGCGGTCGACGCGCGCGGCCAGACCGCCGCGGTCCAGTGGACCGATCACACCCTCCAGGTGATGGAGCCCGGTGCGGTCATCGTCAGCTGGTGGAGCTACTCCACGCCGCTGTGGTATGCCCAGCGGGTCGAGGGCCGCCGGCCCGACATCGCCATCATCGACGACCGGACCCGGCTCGACGAGGATCTCGGCGCGGTGACCGACGTGATCGACGCCAACCTCGGCAAGCGGCCGGTCTACGTCATCCGCCTCGATCCGCGCGAGCTGGCCCTCCTCGCCCAGCGCTACGAGCTCCACTACATCGACGGGACCGACGCGAGCGCGCTCACGCAGGTCATGGGACACCGGTCCGCCGGCGGTTAGCTGGAGCGGCTCTCGCCCTCGGCGTCCACGTCGAGCGAGTTGACGAAGTCCCGGAAGACATCCAGCCGCGGATCGACCAGGTTCTCGCCGGTCGCCTCGAGGGTCGAGCCCTCGGCGCCCTCGATGTCTTCGGCGATGTCGGCGTCGCCGCCGAGGGCAGCCTGCTCGAGGACCGCCTCGGCCGCGAAGATCCGGACCCCGGCCCGGACGGCGAGGGCGAGGGCATCCGACGGGCGGGCATCCACCTCGACCGCTCGACCGTCGCGCTGGAGCAGGATGCGGGCGTGGAAGGTCTCGTCGGCGAGCTCGCTGATGATCACCCGGTCGATCCGCGCCCCGAGTTCGTCGAGCGTCGTGGCGAACAAGTCGTGCGTCAGCGGCCGCTCCGGGGTCAGGCCCTGGAGCTTCATCGCGATCGCGCTGGCCTCCCACGGCCCGATCCAGATGGGGAGGTAACGGTCGCGGGTGACCTCCTTGAGGATCACCACGTGGCGGCTGGAGAGCATGTGGACCCGGACGCTCTCGACGACCATCTCGACCAGTCCGTCGTCCATCCCCGGATTATCCCACGGCGGGCGGGGTCGCCGGCCGGCGGATCCGGGCCGCCACGCCGACCGCCACCCTGGCCAGCACTGCGCCGATGACGAACCCGCCGATGTGGGCGTAGAACGCCACACCGCCGCCGGCCTGGAGCGTCCCGAACTGGGTCAGCCCATCGATCAGCTGGAGCACGAACCAGAAGCCGAGGACGACGATGGCGGGGATGTCGATGAGCTGGTAGAAGAAGCCCAGGAAGACGAGCGACGTGACACGAGCCCGCGGGAAGAGCACGAAGTAGGCGCCTAGCGTGGCCGCGATCGCGCCCGACGCGCCGATCGTCGGGACCGTCGAGGTGGGGTCGATGGCGACCTGCGACAGCCCGGCGACCGCCCCGCCGAACAGGTAGAAGGCGAGGAACCCGACCCGCCCGAAGCGATCCTCGACGTTGTTCCCGAAGATCCACAAGTAGAGCATGTTGCCGAGCAGGTGCAGCCAGCTGCCGTGCAGGAACTGGCTGGTGAACAGCGTCGCGGTCTCGCGCGACAGGTAGTCGCCGTGACTCCAGGCGGCGACCAGGTCGGCCGGGACCACGCCCCACTTGGTGACGAAAGCGTCGAGGGCGGTCTCGCCGCCGCTGGCCATCAGCCCGAGCTCCCAGGCGAAGGCCACGAAGCAGGCGATGACGATCGACAGCGTCACGAGCGGCGTCCGCCGGGTCGGATTGGCGTCCCGCAGCGGGATCACGGACTGCCGGTCAGGGCTTCTTCGTGGGCTTCGGGGTCGCCTTCGCCGGGCTGGCGCTGGGGCTCGGTGTGGGGCTCGGGCTGGCCCCTTGGATCGTGTCGGGGGCGGCCACCAGGATCGCCTGGTTCACGCCGTCCCCCGACAGCCAGACCAGCGCGGGCGGTGCGTCTGCGGCCCCGAGGATGATGTACATCGCGCGCAGGTCCGACCAGTCGCTCGCCCCTGCGGCGAGCCGGTATTGCGCCTGGTACGTGCCGTCCGTCTTGGACAGGGCGATGACCCGTGCGTTCGGGCGGTCGTAGCCGAAGATCGCACCCTCGCGTCGGGCGGACCCGGCGGCCACGATCGAATAGACCGGCGCCGGGCGCAGCAGGCTGTCCTTGGGTGCCTTCGGGTCCCAGCCCTCGCTCTTGCCGCCGACGAAGCGGATCATCGAGCCGGCGTCCGTCGCGAACAGGTCCCCGTCCACATAGGTCGAGGTCATCTGCGACACGTCGCGCGCGGTCGCCAGCCAGTCGGTCGGCTTGGCCGGGAAGCCGCTTCCGTCGGCGGCCGGGGAGTAGGCCCGGATCTGCTGCTCGGACGGATCGACGATGTACAGGTTGTAGAGGCCTTGCGTGCCCGGCCGCAGGAACGTGTCGATGCCCATGATGTCGTCACCCAGCGAGGCCGCGCCCTGGAGCGTGACCTTCGTCAGCGTGCCCTTGCCGGCGTCATCGGCGGGCCGCCAGCGCCACAGCACGTTCTTCGAATCGAGGATCAGGAGATCCTGCCCGCCGACCGCGAGGAAGCGGGGCGTGGCGACCGTCCCGTACTTGGTCTTCGTCCCATTCCTGACGACGACCGTCGCGGCCGGGGTCTTGAGGCCGATCCGATAGACGGCCTTCGTCGCTCGGTCGATGACGTACGGATTGCCGTCGGGGCCGCGAACCATGTCCGACAGGTCGGTCGGGGCGGCGTCCGCGGCCGGCGTGAACGTGAACAGCGGTGTCGAGGTGACCGGCATCACGCCGTACAGCCGGTCGAGCCCGGCGACCGTCTCGGCACGGAGCGGGGCGATCACCGTCGCGCTGACGTGCGCGGTCTCGGCGATCGTCAGCTGCTGGGCGGCGTCGGTCAGGAGCCTGAGGGCCTGGGTCGGATCATCGGTGACCAGGTCGATGCCCGCCCCGCTGACCTTGGCGAGGTCCGCCTTGGCCTGGTCGAGCGCCTTCTGGCCCGCGTTGACCGAGCTGATCGCCTGCTGCTGCGGTGCGTTGCCACCGAAGGCGTAGACGGCGAGCCCGAGACCGCCGATGACGGCGACCAGGGCCAGGATCGCGAGGGCCGCCCGTCGCTGCGTCTCGCGACGGGACGCCAGCGGCGTGACGCGGCGATAGACCGGCTTGCGGCGCGGCATCAGGTCCTGGAGCCGGGCGACGGCGCGCTCGAGCGCCCCGCCGGCAGCCTCGCGGGCACTCCCGGCGGCCGCGGTGACGGCGACCCCGGCCGCCTGCACGTTGTCCGCCAGCGGGATCGGGGAGCGGTCCGGCGCCCCGGCCAGCGGCTCGGCCGGGCGGACCGGGACGAGGGTCCGGGCGCGACTGGTGGACGACACCTCGGTCGCCTCGAACGCGATCGCGCCGTCGCTGCCCGACCCGTCGGCGGCCACGAAGCGGTGATGAAGGTGCTCCATCGCCGATTGCGGGTGGAGGGTCAGCATCGCGTCCTTGAGCCCGTCGGCGCCGAGCTTGGCGATGACGTTGGGCGACACGAGGACCAGCGAGTCACCGACCGAGATCTCGCCGCGCCAGACCTCGGGCTCGATGGCGCCCGAAGGCAACCCGCGCTCGCGATGCGGGTCGGGCAGGGTCGACAGGCGTGCCTGGCGGATGAGGTACGCCTCAGCCGGCCCGACCGTCGCGACATACATCTCGCTGCCGCGGACGACGGCGACGCCGATGCCGATCGGCCCGTTGCCGTCCGTGGTCTTGAGGCCGAGCCGGTCGGCCTGGTGGGCGAGCCGCTTGTTGGCCGTCGCGATCGCCTTCTGGAGGCAGACCCGGATCCCGGCCGACTCGTCGTAGTAGTACTCGTTGCGCACCGTCTCGGCGGCCAGTCGCGTCGCCTCGAGCGCGTGGCGCGACGAGATCCGCGAGGTCACGAGAAGGTACAGGTGGCCCTTCGAGCGCGCCACGGAACCCACGCTCGGTTCGACGATGACGAGCGTGTCGGGCGAGTCGTCGAGTCGGTCATGCTCGGCGACGACGCCGAGCTTCATATGCAGTCGAACGGCCATCCGGGCCTCTTGTGAACGAGCGGACGCCACGGTCCGGGGCGCCGCGGGGCTGACGGACGGGGGCTCGACCGGGCCTGGCTGAGCTCGCGATGGAGCTCGGGCCGCGGGCGATCCCCCCTTGAGGTGGCTGGCAGGTGACGGGGATTATACGCGGGCACCTCCGCGACGGACGTGGACCCGCAACTCGCGCGCACCGACGCCCCCGGGCGCCGCGGCGAAGGCGGTCAGCAGCTCGCTCGCGCGGAGCCGGAGCTCCTGGGCGACGATCGGGGCGTCGGCCTCCACGTCGAGCGTGAAAGCCTCCAGCCGGGTGACCCGGCACGCGCCGGCGGCCGCCGGGACCCGTTCCGCCACGATCGCCTCGAAGGTCGCGATCGCGCGTGACAGGCGCAGCTCGTCCTCGAGGCCGAGGGCGCGGGCGGCATCCGGAATCAGGTCGCCGAGTCGGACCATCGGTCTGCGCCGCGGGTGGCTCATCGGATGACCGTCATCGCGTCGCCCCGGTATCGGCCGGCTTGTCGGCGGGTTCGTCGGATCGTGCCGGCACCGCCGACCTCCGGACGAGGTCCGCGCCGGCGGGACCGGTGCGGACCTCCCAGGCCGTCGCGATGGCGCGCAGCTCCGGGTCGAGGTCGTCGAGCGTGGTGGTCGTGATGAACGCCTGCGGCAGGGCGGCGATCCGTCGCACGAGATGCGAGCGGCGCTCCGGGTCCAGCTCCGAGAAGACGTCGTCGAGGAGCAGCAGCGGCGGGTGGCCGTCGAGGGCGGTCACGACGTCCAGCTCGGCCAGCTTCAGCGCGAGGATCGCGGTCCGCTGCTGGCCGCGGGAGGCAAACCCCGCGAGATCGCGGCCGTCGAGCTCGAACACGAGGTCATCGCGGTGCGGCCCGACCAGCGTCGAACCGTTCCAGACCTCCTTGTCGGCGGTCTCCTCGAGCCGGCGCGCCAGTGCGTCCCGTGCCGACTCACCGGGGAGTGGCGGCGCGTTCGTCACGTAGCCGAGTCTCAGCCTGGCGGCCGCCGCCTCGTCCGGTGCGATCTCGGCGTGCGCGGCGGCCAGCGGCCCGGCCAGCGTCTCGAGCAGCCGCCGTCGCTCGGCGACGATGGCCGCTCCGGCGTCGAGGAACGCGCCATCCCAGAAGGGGAGTTCGTCGCGCGAGGCCCCCTCCTCACGGATCGCACGGAGGAGGCTGTTCCGCTGCTGGAGCGTCCGTCCGTAGGTCGTCAGTGCGTCGGCGTAGACCGGCGAGCCCGCCGCGGCCAGCTGGTCGATGACCGAGCGGCGGAGCGACGGCGAGCCCGCGATGAGGAGCATCTCCTCCGGGGCGAACAGGACGACCCGTAGCAGCCCCGACAGCGCGGCCGCACGCCGGCCGAGGCCGTTGACACGGATCCGCTTGCGGCCGGCGTTCCCGCCGGCGCCGGCCCGGACCACCGCCACCTCGATGGTGTCGCGGCCGACGACGCCCTCGATCCGGGCGAGATCGGTCCCCCAGCGGATCAGCTCCCCGTCCGCGCTCGTCCGGTGCGAGCGGCCCCAGGCCAGCAGGACCATCGCCTCGAGCAGGCTCGTCTTGCCGGCCGCGTTCGGTCCCCAGACGAGGTGCGGCCCTGGTCCGAACGACGCGTCGAGCGACGCGTAGCCCCGGAGGTCGAGCAGGCGGAGATCATCAAGCACGGGCGATCGGCACCCTCAACTGAGGACCGCCACCCACGCTCCGAGGCCCAAGGGGGAGCCCCGCGACCCCATTGACCCGAGGATTAGGAGGTGGTCCGCACGGGCATGACCACGTGGATGTAGTGATCGTCGCCGACCGGCTTGAAGACGCCCGGCGAGAGCGGCCCGTTGAGCTCGAGCGCGAACTGGTCCGCGGCGACGTTGGTCAGGACGTCGGCGAGGTAGCGCGCGTTGAACGCGATCGTGGTGCCATCGCCCTCGACCGCGGCCTCGACCTGCCCGACGTGATCGCCGACCTCGGCGTTCGCGCTCACCGTGATCCCCGGCTCACCCTCGGCGCTGACCTGGAGCTTGACGATGTTCGCCGACTCGTGGGCGATCAGCGCCGCCGGACGGACGGCTCGCAGGAGCTCCTCGCGATCGAGGATCGCCCGGGTCGTGTGGCTCTGCGGGACGACCTGCTGGTAGTTGGGGAACTGGCCGTCGATCAGCCGGCTGACGAGGTCGATGCCGTCGAGATGGAAGAGGATCTGGTTGCGCCCACCGGCCAGCACGACCTCGACCGGCTCGTCGACGTCGGCCAGGATCCGGGCCAGCTCGTTGAGGGCGCGAGCCGGGACGACCACGCTCGTCTCGGGCACGGCATCGAGGATCGGGATGGTCTTGACCGCGATCCGGTAGTTGTCGGCGGCCGCGAGCGTGAGCTGGTCGCCCTCGAACTTGGCCAGGACGCCGGTGAGGATCGGTCGCGCTTCGTCGCTCGCCGCGGCGAACGCCGTCTCGGCCAGCGCCCGGCGCAGGATGTTCTGGGCGATCCGGGTCGTCGGGCGCTCACCGGCCGCTCCGATGGCCGGGAACTCGTCGGCATCGATGCCCTTGATGTGCGACTCGAACCGGCCGCAGCGGATGTGCAGCAGGTCGCCGGGCCCCAGGTCGAGATCGACTCGGTCGCCGGTCGGTAGCGAGTTGACGAGGTCGGTCAGCAACTTGGCCGGGACCGTCGTCGCACCATCGGTCTCGATCTTGCCGGGCACCCAGTAGGTGATCCCGATCTCGAGGTTGGTCGCGGTCAGCTTCAGCCCGGCGTCCTCGGTCTTCAGCAGCACATTGGCCAGGACCGGCAGCGTGCTCCGATTTGATACCGCGCGACTGACGACCGACAGGCCGCGGGCCAGGTTCTCCTGCATGACCGAGAGTTTCACGTTCGGGCTCACTCCAAGCTTTTCGCCGTGTCGGGCCGCGGGCCGCGGCCGGGATCGGGCCGGCGGTCGGGCTGCAACGGGCAGGTCCGTCCCGCTGGATCGCGCCGGGTCGGTAGTGGTGGGTATCTTCTCTCTATCTTCTCATCCCGTCATCACCGTAGTCATGGTGTTGACTCGGTGGACGCCCACGCTCGGCACCGTTCGCCGGCGGTGTGGACGACCCGCGATCGGCCGTGGATGAGCCAGGCGCTGATGGTGCGGTCGGTGCGGACGGTCCGTGGACGATCCGTCAATGCCAACGTCGGCCTCCCGCGATCGACCCCGATCGTCCACGGCGGCGACCCGGCGCCGGCTCCCGAGAGTGCCGGATGTCCACAACCGGCCGCGGTTTTCCACCGATTCGGCGTGTTTATCCACAGATCGGGGCCACGAGATGGCCGTCGGGGTGCGATCCGTGACGTCCCGCCCGACCCGGCGGGGCGGATCAGTCGGCGTAGATCAACTCCCGCACAGCCGCGATCTCACGGCGCAGCTCGTCATTGACGGCGACCTCGCGGTTGATCTTGTCGCAGGCGTGCAGGACCGTCGAGTGGTCGCGGCCGCCGAGCTCGGCGCCGATCCGCAACAACGAGACGTCGGTCTCCTCGCGCATCAGGAACATCGCGATCTGGCGCGGGACGACGATCGACTTGTCGCGCTTCTGGCCCTGGAGCGCATCCATCGGGACGCTGTAGTACTCGGACACGACGCGGGCGATCCGCTCGGGCGTGACCTGCCGCTTCTTTGGGTTGTAGAGGACGTTGGAGAGGACGGCCGTGGCGAGCTCGATGCCGATCGGCATGGCGCCCATGCTCGCGTACGCGACGATCCGGTTGAGCGCGCCCTCGAGTTCCCGGATGTTGCTGACGACCTTGCGGGCGATGAACTCGATGACGTCCGACGTGATCGGGACCGCACCCTCCTCCGCCTTTGCCCGGAGGATCGCGATCCGCGTCTCGAGGTCCGGCGCGGTCAGGTCCGCGATGAGGCCCCATTCGAACCGGCTGCGCAGCCGCTCCTCGAGGGTCACGATCGCCTTCGGCGGCCGGTCGGAGGACAGCACGATCTGCTTGCTGTCCTCGTGGATGGCGTTGAACGTGTGGAAGAACTCCTCCTGGGTCCGCTCCTTGTCGGCGATGAACTGGATGTCGTCGATGAGGAGCAGGTCGATCCGCCGGTAGCGGGCGCGGAACTCATCGATCTTGCCCTGCTGGATCGAGGCGATGAACTCGTTGGTGAACTTCTCGCTCGTGGCGTAGACGACCCGCTTGCGCGGGAACTTGGTGATGACCTGGTTCCCGACGGCGTGCATCAGGTGGGTCTTCCCGAGGCCCACGCCGCCATACAGGAAGAGCGGGTTGTAGGCTTGACCGGGGCGCTCGGCGACCGACAGGCTGGCCGCGTGGGCCAACCGGTTGGCCGAACCGACGATGAAGTTGGCGAAGGTGTAGCGCGGGTTGATGTAGGTCGAGCCGCCCTCGCCGCTGACCCGGGTCGGTTCGAGCCGGACCTGTTGGCGTTGCCCGGCGCCATTCGTCGGGGGTGCCGCCCGGGTCTGACCCACCTCGTCCGGGTTCTCGGGGGTCGGGCCGATCACGAACTCGACCTGGACGCTGTAGCCGACGATCCGGGCGAGGGTCTGGCTGATCAGCGAGCGGTAGCGCGACTCGAGCCAGTCCTTGGCGAATCCGTTCGGGACCGCGATCCGGAAGCGCTGCTCATCCACGTCGACGAGCTCCGTATCGCGCAGCCACGTCTCGAAATTGGCCGGTGACAGCGAGACCTGGAGCTCACCGAGGGCGGCGCGCCAGACTTGTTTTGCGTCCATTTCGTCGATCTGATCCTGCGATGTGGGGGCGGTAGATGGGTAACGTCCACCAGGGATGGGTCTCGGGGCCAAGGGTCCGCGCGGCTCAGATCTGCCGTTCGTGGCACCGGTTGCATGTCTCCCGAGGTTCTTGCTCGGGGCTACG
>Ga0307281_10000480_pt1 | contig 10538 bp, 8 predicted proteins | sample ER_DNA_120_FD_194486 | JGI IMG/M metagenome (GOLD analysis project Ga0307281, IMG submission 194486) | Bulk soil microbial communities from the East River watershed near Crested Butte, Colorado, United States - ER_DNA_120 | ecosystem: Environmental > Terrestrial > Soil > Floodplain | place: USA...
GTCGAGCAGCGAGACGTCGTCGGTGAGCTCCTCCGGGTCGCTCACGTAGGAGTACTCGAGGATGAACTGCCGGACCCGCTCCTCGACGGTCATACGGGCAGCGCCTCGCGCCCTGGGCGCGTGACCGGAGCATCCAGGTCGCGATCGGAGAGTCGGTCGACGACCGTCTTGAACCGGAAGCGGGCCGGCCGGACCGGCGCCGCCGCGATGAGCTGCTGGTGGAGCAGGCCGGTGGACAGGACCCCGACGAGCGCCATGTTGTCGGCGTTGCAGTACGGCCCGTGGCTTGGGAGGCTCTGGACCTTGCGCCACAGGCGTCGCACCGCCACGGGGTCGAACACGCCGGCCGCCGCGATCGCCTGTTCGCTCACCATCTCGGCCACCCAGTCCGGCGCCCCGGCGCCGGTGAAGGATGACGCGTCGGGCGCTCGATACGGCTGCTTTGGGCGATCGACGATCTCATCGGGCACGAGCCCTCTGGCTGCCAGCTTCAGGACGTGCTTCTCGTCGAGGCCGCGGAGCTTGTAGGACGACGGCAGCGAGTTGGCCAGGTCCACGAACTCCGGGTCGAGGAACGGGAACCGACCTTCGACGGAGTGGGCCATGAGCATCCGATCACCCTGCGACGAAAGGAGGTATCCGGACAGCAGCGTCCGCACCTCGAGGTATTGATCCTGGGCCAGGAACGACCATCGGCGGAACGCACCGGGAAGGGTCGACAGCAGCCGCTCGGTGACGTCGGGCCGGTTCGCGTCCCGGCGCTGCTCGGCCGTGAACAATCGCTGGAGGGCAGCTGCGGGATGCCATCGCGTCAGGTGGCCGAACCCGGGCTCCGCCCACCGTTCGCGACCCCGGCCGAAGAAGTCGGCGGCCATCGCCCGGTGGGCCATCGGTGACCGTGCCAGGTACGGGTAGAGCCGATCGAGGAGTCGAGGTCGCAAGGTAGAGTCCGGCTGCCGTCCCCAGAAGCGGCGGATCCTGGCCTCGCGAAACAGGTCGTAGCCGGCAAACAGCTCGTCGGCGCCCTCCCCGGTCAACACCACCTTGATCCCGGATTCGTGGACCAGGCGCGAGAGCAGGAAGAGCGGTGCCGCCGCGGTGCGCAGCAAGGGCCGCTCCGCATGCCGAATGACGAGCGGAAACGCCTCGGCGATGTCCGCCCGGCGCACCAGGATCTCGTGGTGATCGCTCTCGATGGCGGCGGCCATCGTGCGCTGGAACCCGGTCTCGTCGTACTCCGCGTCCTCGAACCGGATCGAGTACGTGCAGAACCCGCGGCCACTCGAGCGAACGCCGAGCGCGGCCACGATCGAGCTGTCGAGCCCGCCCGACAGGTAGCTCCCGACGGGAACGTCCGCACGGAGCATCCGCAGGCGCACGGATTCCTCGAGCGCCTCGCGCACGCGCAGGACCGCGTCCTCGAGGGTCCCCTGGAACCCCGTTGCCGCGTCGACCGGATAGCGCGGCTGCCAGAATGCCCGCTCCTCCGAGCGGCCGCGCGAGACGATCCGGACGTGGCCGGGCCTGAGTTCCGTCACGCCGGCGAAGACCGATTGCGGGGCGATCGTCGTCCAGAAGGTGAACGTCTCCCCGAGTCCGACGGGGTCGATCCGGCGCGGGATCGAGGGATCGCCCGCGAAGATGGCCTTGACTTCGCTCGCGAACCAGAGCCGCCCGGCATGCTCGCACAGGTAGATCGGGCGCACTCCGAGCCGGTCCCGCGCCAGCACCATCGTCTCAGTCGCAGCGTCCCACAACGCGACGGCAAACTGGCCGTTGAAGCGCGTGAAGGCGTCCTCGGACCATTGTTCGTAGGCGTGCACGATGACCTCGGTATCGCTCCGGGTCCGGAAGCGATGGCCCAGGCACTCGAGCTCCGCCCGCAGCTCCTGGTAGTTGTAGATCTCCCCGTTGAACACCACCCACTTCGAGCCGTCCTCGTTGGTCATCGGCTGCTGGCCAGTGGCGAGATCGATGATCGAGAGGCGGGCGTGCCCGAGCCCGGCGCGCGCGTCGCGGAACAGACCGAATTCGTCGGGCCCGCGATGTTGCAGCGCCCCGACCATCGCGGCCAGGTCCTCGAGCGCAGGTGGAGACGTCGTGTCCTGGAGCGCGACGGAGCCGGCGATGCCGCACACGGCTAGAGCTGGCTCATCGGGGCGGGCACGTGGTGGAGGTAGCGGCTGACCCGTCGCTTCGCCGCGATGTCGCGAAAGATGCGCTCGACCTGCGCTTCGGTCAGGCCGATGGCGGCCCCCACCTCCCCTGCGGCGACGCCGTGGTCGACGGCCCACAGGCAAAGGTCCATCTGCCGATACGGCAACGCAAAGTAGAACTCCTCCTGCGTCTGCGAAAGCGAGAACGTATCCGTCGTCGGCGGACGAACCCGGATCTCCTCAGGCACGCCGAGGTGGTCGGCCAGCGCGTAGACCTGCGTCTTGTAGATGTGGGCGATCGGCTTGAAATCGGCGGCGCCGTCGCCCTGCTTCACGAAGAAGCCCTGGTCGTATTCGGCCCGGTTGGGCGTGCCGGCGACGGCGAACTGGAGCCGGTCCGCGTGGTAGTAGGCCATCATCGCCCGCGTTCGCTGCTTGAAGTTGGTGGCGGCCACGAGCTGGAGATACGCGGCCGGCGGCATGCGCGAGCGTCGTTCGTTGCCGTCCGGGTCGGCGACGGTGAGCTGGGCGAGGTTCAGCCGGTCTCCGTCGAGCAACGAGGGCAGGACGAGCTTGCAGCGCCAGCCTTCCCCGTACTCGGGGACCGCCATCCGGATCGCCTCGACCTGCCGGTCGTAGCAGCCAAGGGCGGTCAATGGCGCCGAGATGTCCTCCACGACCCAGTCGATTCCAAGCCGATCGGCGAGCATCCTCCCGAGCCGGAGCGCGTCGTCTGACGAGTCGCGCTCGGGCATGAGCAGCCCGACGACCCGGTCGTGGCCGAGCGCGCGGGCGCACAGGGTCGCCACGACGGAACTGTCGATCCCGCCCGACAAACCGACGACGGCGCCACGCCGGCGCAACTCCGCAAGCACCGTCCGGCGGATCATCGCCTCGATGTGCTCGGCAACCTGCCTTGCGTCGATCCGAAGCGCCTCGTGTGAGATCATGTCGCTCGCGCATAGCTGAGCACAGTCACGGACGCGGACGGCCTGTGGACGGGAAGGCGGTCCAGCAAAGTCTACGCCCTTGCCCGGCGCTCTCGAGGGGGACACGTTGGCCATCGATCTCGGGCAGTCGTCCGGGTTCAGCGACGCCCTCGGCGCGCTCCCACCCTCGGCGTTCGCGCCGGACTGGCTCGTGCAGCACGCGGAACGAACGCCCGACAGTCCCGCGGTGGCCGGCCCGACAGCACGACTTTCCTACGGGCAGTTGCACGATCGCGTCCGCGAGCTCGCCGCCGACCTGGCGACACATGGGATCGAGCCGGGCAGTCGAGTCCTGATCGCCCTGCCGAACATGCCCGCGAACGTGGTCGCCGGTCTTGCCGTCAACTGGCTGGGGGCCACGTCGGTTGAGGTCAACCGCGGCTGGAGCCCGGAGGTTCTCGGCGAGATCGTGACGAGGAGCCACGTGCGGCACCTGATCGTGTCGGCCCAGGATGGGCGGCGATGGAGCGCGATCCTGGCGGGACGCTCAACCGACCACATCTGGGAGGTCCATCGCGGAAACGTTCCGGGACGGTCCGCTGCGGCCGTGGCTGGCGTGCCCGCGACCCCGCTCCTCGAGGACGGCCGGCTGGGAGCAGATCCCGGCGCCACGACGCCGGCCCGGCCATCGAGCGTGGACCCGGACTCGCCGGCGGTGATCCTGTTCACCTCGGGCAGCACGGGACGGCCGCACGGGGTCATCCAGACGTTCCGCAACACCGACGCGAACAGCCGCTCGATCGTCGAGTACCTCGGCCTGTCCGCCCTGGATCGGGCGATGCTCACGCTGCCGCTGCACTACTGCTACGGGCGGAGCGTGCTCCAGACCCATCTGCTCGTGGGCGGGTCAGTCTTCCTCGACCACCGGATGGCCTTTCCCCGGACGGTCCTCGAGACGATGGCGGCGGAGGCGTGCACGAACCTGGCCGGCGTGCCCCTCACCTTCGAGATGATCCGCCGGCAGGTCGACCTCGCGACCCTGCGCTTCCCTCACCTGCGGTTCCTCACCCAGGCCGGCGACGCGATGACGCCGGAGATGATCACGTGGGTGCGCATGGCCTTCCGCCCGGCGCTCCTCTACGTGATGTACGGCCAGACCGAGGCGACCGCCCGGCTCACCTATCTGCCGCCGGCCATGGCCGAGGAAAAGGCGGGCTCCATCGGCATCGCCATCCCGGGGGTCGAGGTGCGGGTGGTCGACGAACGCGGCCGCGCGCTGCCACCCGGCGAGATCGGCGAGCTCGTGGCGCGCGGCCGGAACGTGACGCCCGGCTACCTCGACGAGCCGGAGGAGACGGCCAGGATCATTCGTGACGGCTGGCTCTGGACCGGCGACCTCGCCGAGCGCGATGCCGACGGCTATCTGTTCCACCGCGGACGGGCAAAGGAGATCCTCAAGATCCGCGGGCACCGAGTCAGCCCGATCGAGATCGAGCGGGTCGTCGCGCTCCATCCGGATATCGCGGAAGCGGCCGTGGTGGGCGCGAAGGATGGCATGGGCAACGTTCCTCTCGCCGTCATCGTGCCGCGCTCCGGCGGCGCGCCGACCGAGGCCGGTCTGCGGCGCTTCTGCATCGAGCGGCTGCCTGCGTACCAGGTGCCGGTGCGCTTCGAAATCGTGGAGCGGCTGCCGCGGACGGAGTCCGGCAAGCTCCTCCGTTCCGAGCTCGCCGATCGCTACGGGGGCATCCTCGCGCCGACCCCGGGGCGGACGTGATGGCCGGGGAGACGCGGCTGGTGATCATCGGCGCCGGCGGCTTCGGGCGCGAGGTCTACCAGCTTCTGCGGGACATCAACGCCGCGGGACCGACGTTCGACTTCCTGGGCTTTCTCGACGACGGCGACGTTCGGCTCCCGCTCCTGGCGCGGCTCGGAGCCCCGCTGCTCGGGGCATCCTCCATCCTGCCCGGGCTGGGGGCGAGCTTCGTGATCGCCATCGGGTCGCCAGACATACGGCGGAGGATCGATGAGCGGGTGCGGTCATCGGCCCCGACGGCCAACCTGATCCACCCGACCGCTACCATCGGCAGCGATGTCGAGGTCGGCGATGGCGCGGTCATCGCGGCAGGTGCCCGGCTGACCACCAACGTCACGCTCGGGCGACACGTCCATGTCAACGTGAACTGCACGATCGGCCATGACGTCCTCGTCGAGGACTACGCGACGCTCTATCCCGGCGTCCACCTGGGCGGAGGAAGCGTGATCGAGGACGGCGTCACGCTCGGCACCGGATGCGTCGTGCTACCCGGCGTGCGCGTCGGTCGCGGCGCGATGGTCGGCGCGGGAGCCGTGGCAGGGCGCGATGTCCGACCCAATACGACCGTCGTGACGGCCACCGCGCGGCCGACGCTGCGGTCGACCGCCTCCGGGAATGGGTCGCCACCCGACTGATCCACGCGGTGGCTGATCGTGCGCTGTGCCTGGCGCCCGGTCGCAGAGTACCGCGCGGTTGCGCCTCCGGTCGTCCGCCTCAGGTCGCGGCCGCATAGCGCGCAGCCAGGGCCCTGACCGCGGCGACGAGCTCCGGAGGTTCAGTGACCGAGAAGTCGGCGCCCAGAAGGCCGAGGTAGCCGGCCAGCATCTCGAGGCTGTCGGCGCCGGTCTCGAGCACGCACGACGTGTCGTCGACCGCCGTGATCGTGCCCAGCCAGGGGCCGAACCGCTCGGCGAGCTCGGCAGCAGGGGCGCGGACGAGGACGCGCGCCTGGTGGTGGCGCGCCTCGACGGGGATGCCGCGCGTGATGAGTGCCTCCACTTCGGCATCGGTCAACGACCGCGGTGCGAACCGGGAGCCCGGTGACATGCCCTCGCGCATGCGGTCCACCCGGAACGTCCGCCAATCCTGGCGGTCCAGATCCCAGGCGACGAGGTACCAGCGCTGGCCGGAGTTCACGATCCGATATGGCTCCGCCCGGCGCTGGGACACCGTCTGCCGGCGGTCCGAGTAGTCGAACCGCACCGTGAAGTGTTCTCGCGACAGGCGCGCGAGCTCGATGAGGATCGCCGAATCGACCGTCGCCACCGGCCGGCGTCGGACGTGGACGGTCGCCCGCTGGAGCGTGCTCACCTGGTGCCGGAGTCTCGGTGGGAGGACCTGCTCGAGCTTGGCGAGCGCTCGGAGCGACGTTTCCTCGATGCCGGTCACGGCACCGCTAGTGGCCGTGCGCAGGCCGATCGCCACGGCGACCGCCTCGTCGTCCTCGAGCAGCAACGGCGGCAACGAGGTGCCGGCCTCTAGCCGATAGCCGCCGACCGACCCGCGCGTCGCATGGACCGGGTAGCCGAGCCCGCGCAGGCGCTCGACGTCGTTGCGGATCGTGCGCGGGCTTACCTCGAGTCGCTCGGCGAGCTCGCCGCCGGTCCAGTCGCGCGGCGTCTGGAGCAACGAGAGCAGCCGCAGGAGGCGAGCCGAGGTTCCCATTTCTTCGTGAACTGTAGCATGTCATTAGGAACGAAATTGACCTAATGAACCGATACGCTTCGGGCATTCCCAAGTCACCGAAAGGAGTGCCCTGTGTCCCACCCGGCAACGCAGTCATCGTTCGGATCCGCGGATCGCCCACCGATCGAGCTCCCCCACCCCGTCCGCATGCGCGTCCTTGGCGCGGTCATGGTCGGCATCTTCCTCGCAGCGCTCGACCAGACCGTCGTCGGGACAGCCCTGCCGCGAATCATCACGGACCTCGGTGGCAATGAGCTCTACACCTGGGCGTTCACCGCATACCTGTTGACGTCCACGATCAGTGGCCCGCTCTACGGCAAGTTGTCCGACCTCTTTGGCCGGCGTCCCGTGTTCCTCTTCGGGATCGGCCTGTTCATGCTCGGCTCGGCGCTGTCGGGGTTGACCGGCGAGATGTGGCAGTTCGTGCTGGCTCGCGGCGTGCAGGGCGCAGGCGCGGGCGCACTGTTCCCGATCGCGATGGCCACGATCGCCGATCTGTTCACGTTCCAGGAGCGTGGTCGGTACCAGGGTCTGTTCGGCGCGGTGTTCGCGGTGTCGAGCCTGCTCGGCCCGGCCATCGGCGGCCTGATCACCGACACGATCGGCTGGCCGTTCGTCTTCTTCGTCAACCTGCCGGTGGGGGCTGTCGTCGTGTTGACCGTTCGACGATACCTGCCCCTCTACCACCCAGTTGGTGAACGGCCACGGATCGACTACCTCGGCGCCGCGTTGTTCACGGCCGCTCTGGTGCCGATCCTCGCTGGCCTCTCGAACAAGTCGTCAGCCGGCTGGACCGATCCTTCGGTTGGCGGCCTGATCGCCCTGGGGGCCGTCGTCCTTGCCGCCTTCCTGGTGATCGAATCGCGCGCTGCCGAGCCGATCGTCCCGCTCGGGCTGTTCCGAATCCGTGCCGTGACCGTGTCGGTGGTGACCGCGTTCCTTGCCGCGTCCGGGTTCTTCACAGCGGTCGTGTTCCTGCCGCGCTGGTTCCAGGTGGTGACTGGCGCCTCGGCCACGATCTCGGGCTACGAGATGCTGCCATTGCTGTCAGGGATCATCATCAGCGCCAGCGCCGCAGGCCCGATCGTCGCCCGTACGCGGCGCTATCGACGGCTGATGTTCGGATCCATGGTCGTGTTGGCGATCGGGATCGCGATGCTCACCCAGCTCCGCACGGGCACGCCGCTGCCGTTCCTCTGGGCATGGATGTTCGTGACCGGCCTTGGGGTGGGCCCGGTGTTCTCGGTGCTCCCGATGATCGTGCAGAGCAGCGTGCCCGTGACCCAGATCGGCGCGGCCAGCAGCAGCGTGTCGTTCTTCCAGCAGGTGGGCGGCACGGTTGGGCTCGCGATCACGGGGACCGTGTTCGCAACGTCAATGACGACCGAGCTGCCGGCGGCGCTGGGCTCAGCCGGCGTGCCGTCCCAGGTCGGGCAGGCGCTGGCCGGTGCCGGCGGGGTCGGGGCGCTGACCGGCGTGGGGACCGGCGGCACGTCCTTCGTCGCCGCGCTTCCGGCCGACGTCCGGGGTCTGGTGGAGCCGTTCGTGCCGGCGATCGTCGACGCGGTCCATTCGGCCTTCTCGATCGCGACGGCGAGCACGTTCACGATCGGGATCGCGACCTCCCTGGTCGCAGCGGCCTTGGTGTTGCTGTTCCGGGAGGCGCCAGCCGCCGCGAGCGAACGGGATTGGGAGCCCGGCGACGCCGAGTCGGCGGAACCAACGGCGTTCGCGGCCTGAATCTCGCCTATTCGCGCCGGGGCGTCGTCATGACGCCCCGGCGCATCCGCGCGCCCGGCCGGCGCGTGAGCATCTCCGGACCGGATAGTGTCAGTCCTGGCCCTCGCCCAGGACCGGCTCCCAGCGACGGGTCCGCATCGAGCGGTAACAGGCATCGATGACCCGGTTGACGATCAGGCCGTCGTCGAACGTCTCGCTCGGTGGCGTGCCGGCCGCGAAATGGTCGACGAAATGGCGCATCTGCTGCGAGAAGCCGTAGGCCCGCGTCTCCTCCGGGACCGGGTAGACCCAGCCCGTCTCCTGGTCGGCCTTCTCGACGAGATAGCCGGCCGCCTTCTCGATGAAGCCCCAGACAGGGGTCGACGACGTGTCGGTGACGAGCCGACCATGTGAGCCGACGAGCTCGTGGCGGAGCTGCATCCCGCCCTTCTCGGCCCACGACGCCTCGACCGTGGCGAGCTGGCCGCCGGCGAACTGGAGCAGGGCGATGGCGGTGTCCTCGCCGGTCGTCCGGTCCCCGTGGACCATCGTCGCTCCCCAGGCGAAGACCTCCTGGATCGGGTTGTCCTTGCCGAAGAAGTTGCGTGCGGACTCCACCGTGTGGCAGCCCATGTCGAGGAGCGCTCCCCCGCCAGCCGTCTCGGCGTCCCAGAAATGCGGCGCGTGCGGGCCCGAATGCGCCTCGCGCGCGCGCATCGTCAGGAGCCGGCCGATCGCGCCGGCCTCCACCATCTGATGGGCCTTGGCGACATTGGGCGAGAAGACCGAGCTCTCCGCGTAGCCATGCCACACCCCGGCGGCCCGGACGATCGCCAGGATCTCGGCCGCCTCGAGCCCGGTCCGGGCCAGGGGCTTGGTGCAGACGATGCCCTTGCCTGCGGCGGCGGCGATCCGGACCGCCTCGACGTGGACCTCGTTGGGGAGGGCAATGACGACGAGGTCAACCCCGGGATCCGCACACAGGCCAGCCATCCCGTCGTGGGACCGGAGCGGGCCCCACGTCCCGGCGAACTCGGCGGCTCGCTCCGGGGAGCGCGAGTAGTTGGCCACGAGCTCGGCGTTCCGGACGTCGAGAAGCGCCTCCGCGTAGGAGTTGGCGATGAAGCCTGAGCCGAGCATGCCGACGCGAATCACGTGGTCCTCCAGGAGGGTGGTTGGCTCGGGCGGCCGTCAGCCGGGCGGCCGAGAGCGTCGGCCGCGGGCGAGCCCGTTCGATCGGGCAAAGACCGTCCGCAAGCGGTAGCGGTCTCCGCTGTACTGGATCGTCGAGATGAAGAGCGGCCGATCGACCGCGTCGACGACCACCTGGGTCATCACGAGGATGGGCTTGCCGACCTCGAGACCCAGGTGCTGGGCGACATCCTCGTCGGCCTCCTTGGCTTCGATCGTCGAGTCCGCCCGGGTCGGCTCGAGGCCGGCCTCGGCGAGACGCGCGTAGAGCGAATCCGTTCGGAAGTCGGCCGTCGCGAAGTTCGGAACCCGGGCGGCCGGGATCCGCGTCCGGTCGACGGCGATCGGCACGTCGCCGAGCAGGCGGACGCGCTCGAGCCGGAAGAGCGGCGTGCCTGCGGCGATCGACAGCGGCTCCGCCTCGTCCAGGCTGGCCGGCCCGACGTCCGCGCGGAGGATCCGAGACGTCGCGGTCAGGCCCATCCGGCGAGCAGTCTCGCTGAACGATTCGAGGGTGTTCGGCCACTCACGCGCCCGGGTGGCCTCGCCGACGTACCAGCCACGGCCGTGTGACGATCGGAGGACGCCGTCCTCGACGAGCTTCCCGAGCGCCTTGCGGAGCGTGACCCGGCTGATGTGGAGCTGCTGGCACAGCTCGCGCTCCGGGGGCAGGCGCGAGCCCGGCTTGAGCGCGCCGCTGGCGATCTCGTCGACGATGAGGTCGACGGCCTGGATCCAGAGCGGCTCCGGGTAATCGGCCCGGATCGGGACGGCCGCCTCTCGCGTGTCAGTCACGGACGTAGGGCCTCGTGTGGATGCGCGGCGCGGTCGTCACGATACGCCGTCGATCGGGTGGCGGGGACGCACGGAGGCTCGGAGATCATCGGCTGTACCCCTGGCTCAGGCCGCGGATGAACTGCCGCGAGAACGTCGAGAACAGGATGATCAGCGGAACGGCCCCCAGGCTCAGCGCCGCGAGGAGTGCCGGGTAGTCGTTCTGGAACTGGCCGACGAACTGCTGGACCCCGAGGGTCACGGTCT
>Ga0307281_10000482_pt1 | contig 10511 bp, 9 predicted proteins | sample ER_DNA_120_FD_194486 | JGI IMG/M metagenome (GOLD analysis project Ga0307281, IMG submission 194486) | Bulk soil microbial communities from the East River watershed near Crested Butte, Colorado, United States - ER_DNA_120 | ecosystem: Environmental > Terrestrial > Soil > Floodplain | place: USA...
GCCGCGGCCCAGTTCGCGGTCAAGGCGGTAGCGGGCGGCGAGGGCGGCACGGAGGCGGGAAGCGGATCAACGGTGGGTCTATGACCGGGCCGGGGATCGAACCCGGGGCCTGCGGATTAAAAGTCCGCTGCTCTACCAACTGAGCTACCCGGTCGCAGTGCGATCAAACTTCACATCACGCCACGCCCTAGACAAGCCGAGAAGACCAGGTTCCCAAGCATCGAGGAGATCGATGTTGGCAAAATCGCGGGCACCCTTGCAAGCCTGTTTCAGGCCAGCGCGGGCAGCCCATGTAACGCAACCTCCTGATCGCGGCCGCATGACCAAGGAGTTGTTGCAACGTGGAATAAGGCGGCGTCCCGTCATCGCCTGCTGGACAGGCGGCGGGCCTCGAGGCGCCCGATCGCAACCAGAATCCCGAAGATGATGGCCTCCGGGCGCGGCGGGCAGCCGGGGATGTAGACGTCGACAGCGAGCACCCGATCGACGCCCCCGGCGCTGGCATATCCCTCTCCGACGATGCCCCCGGAGGCGGCGCAGGCTCCCACGGCAATCACGACGCGCGGGTCGGGGATCGCCTCGACCGTGCGGCGGACGGCGGTCTCAAGGTTGCGCGTGACCGGCCCTGTGACCACGACTCCGTCCGCGTGGCGTGGCGACGCGACGAAGTCGACGCCGAGCCGACGAACGTCGTAGACCGGGTTCAGGAGCGCAGCGAGCTCCCAGTCGCAGGCGTTGCAGGAGCCGGCGTCGAGATGGCGCAGGTGCAGCGACCGGCCGAGCACCCGGTGGATCTCGGACGAAGCGCGGGCGGCCTCGGCGTCCGGGTCACGTGCCGGTGCCGCCGCTGGGGCGGCAGGGTCGTCCGCCACGACTTCGATCCGGAGGTCGGCGCGGCTGCGCGCCGCCAACTCGAAGTCCCGTCCCATGGTGATCGCGCCGGCCCATGGATCCTCGGCACAGCGACCGCAGAAGACGCACCGCGCCACGTCGAGCGCGACGTGGCGACGGCCGGCCTCGCGATGCTCCGAGAGCGCGCCCGTGGGGCATACGGCGGGAGGGGGCAGGCTGCTCCCGGGGCGAAGCACCGGCAGCCCCCGAAAACGGGACGGCGGCTCGCTCCGCTCCGCCGGGTAGCGGGTCGTCACCACCCCGGTACGAAGCGCGTTCAAGACGATGCGTAACATGTCAGCGGTCCGTGCACGAGTAGCAGAGCTCGAAGCTCTTGTTGACGAGCGGGAAGTCCGGGACGATCGCCGTCTCGGCGGCCAGGGCCACGGCGGGCCAGTTGTGGTAGCTCGGCGAGCGGAGGTGGTAGCGCTCCACGCGCCCGCCGCCATCGGTGCGAAGCCAGTGGACCGCCTCGCCGCGCGGCGACTCGATGGCCGCGATCCCGATCCGTCCACCGGGCAGCGTTTCCGGGAGGGCGACCCCCAGCGGCCCCGGCTCGAGCCGCCGGACCAGCTCGCCCACGAGCCGGATCGACTCCCGAGCCTCCAGGGCACGCACGTTCGTGCGCGCCATCGCGTCGCCGTCCGCGGCGGTCACGACACGCAGGTCGGGTGACTCGGGATCCGCGAACGCGCCGTGGGGATGCTCGCGCCGCGCGTCGCGGTCCAACCCGCTCGCCCGGGCCGCCACGCCGGCGACGGCGAGGTCCAGCGCGGCCTGGCGCCGGAGGATGCCGGTGTCGTCCAGCCGATCGACGACGGATGGGTTGGCTTCGATGCGTCCCATCAGGCTATCGAGCCCGGCGAGCGTGTCCTGGAGCGTGGTGGTGAGGACGCCGAGCAGATCGTCGGGGAGATCGAGTCGCACACCGCCGGGGATGACCAGTCCTCGCAGGAAGCGATTGCCGGCGAGCCGCTCGTTCAACTGCTGGAGGCGCTCCTTCAAGCGCATCCCCATCGCGGTGCCGTAGTGGAACGCGGCGCCGGCGCAGATGTTGCCGATGTCACCGACATGGTTGTAGAGCCGCTCCAGCTCGAGCGCGATGCTGCGGATGAGCCGGGCCCGCGGCGGGGCGGCGATGCCGGCGATCTGCTCGAGTGCCTCACAGTAGCCCAGGCCGTGCGCGACCGAGCAGACGCCGCAGATACGCTCGGCGACGTAGAACGCGTCGAGCGGCATGAGCCCCTCCATCCGCTTCTCCAGCCCGCGGTGCGTGTAGAACAGGCGCGCGTCGAGATGCAGCACGGTCTCGCCGACCGAGGTGAAGCGGAAGTGTCCCGGCTCGATGATGCCGGCGTGGATCGGACCGACCGGGATCTCGAAGACGCCCTCGCCCTCGGCGACGAGGTGCGGGAACTCCTCCGCGGGTACGACCGGGACGCGCCGCGATCCATCGAACGCCTTGCGGAGCGGGAAGACCCCCGGCGGCCACCCATCGTGGACCACGAGCGGGCGGGGATCGGGGTGCCCGACGGGGACGATCCCCAAGAGGTCTTGCATCTCGCGCTCGTGCCAGTTCGCGGCTGGAATGGCCGTCGTCAGCGAGGGCACCTCCGGGTGCGCCACATCCAGGGAGACGAGCAGCGTCACGAATCGATCCGGAGCGCCGGGGGCGATAGGCTCGAAGACGTAGCGCACTTTGAGATCCCGGTCCGGCATCACCGTCTCATCGGTCGCCACGACCGTGGCCAGGGCCATCGCGTGCGGTCCGATGAGCACGGCGGCGGCCGCGGGGAGATCGCCGGGGCGACCCAGACGCACCGTGAGATCCGACGGGCGCGGGCCGACGTCCGCCTCGACGGAGCCGCCCGCGCCGGCCCGCAACGCGGCCATGAGGGCCTGGTCAGCCAACGACGATCTCCGTGGCGCGCCGGAGCAACCCGTCGAAGCCCGCGGGAATCGTGAGACCGAGCAGGATCATGATGGCCGCGAGCAGCATCATCCCGAGCAGCGGCGACCAGGCTTCGGGCTGCCGGCCCGCCGCGTCCGTCGGCCTGCCGAACACCATCGCGCCAACGTGGTGGAGCAGACCGGCGAAGATGATGACGACCATCGTGAGGAAGATCGCGATCGCCACCCAGTGACCGGCGCCGATGCCCGCCCGCAGCACCAGGAGCTCGCTCACGAAGATCGAGAACGGCGGCACGCCCGCCAGCGACAGAGCGGCGAGCATGAGCAGTGTCGCGCCGATCGGCGCCACGGCGAGCAGGCCCCGGATGACCTGGATATCGCGTGAGCCGTAGCGGGCGATGGCGGTGCCGGCGGCGAAGAACGCGAGGGCCTTGGTGACGCCGTGGTTCACCACGTGCAGCAGCGCGCCATAGGTGCCGACGGGGCCGCCGAAGCCGAGACCGAGCGCCACGATCCCGACGTGCTCGACGCTGTGGTAGCCGAGCAGGCGCTTGAGGTCGCGCTGCGTCAGAATGAACGGGGTCGCCACGACGACCGACGTGAGGCCGAAGACCACCAGCACCCGCGCCGGGAACGCCGGGCCGCACGCGGCGGCGGCGATCGTCTGGAACCGGATGATCCCCAGGAGCGCGCACTTGATGAGGGCGCCCGAGAGCAGTGCCGAGACGGGTGTGGGCGCCTGGCTGTGGGCGTCGGGCAGCCAGAGGTGCATCGGCGCGAGACCCGCCTTGGCCCCGTAGCCGACCATCACGAAGATGAAGCCGATCCGGACGATCCCCGGATCGAGCGTGGGCGCGACCTGCATGATCGCCGACCAGCTCATGGCGCCCGGGCCCGCGCTGCCGTGGACCGCGGCCGCGGCGGCATAGACAAGCACCGTGCCGAAGAGGCCGAAGGAGATCCCGATGGTCGTCACGATGATGTACTTCCACGCCGCCTCGAGGCCGTGGTGATGCCCGTGGTAGCCGACCAGGACGGCGGAGGTGATCGTCGTCCCTTCCATCGCGATCCAGAGAACTCCCAGGTTGTCGGCGAGGACCGTCACGACCATGGTCGCGACGAAGGCCTGCACCAGCGCGAAGTAGGGCCGCAGGGACTCGGCCTTCATGTTGCCAACCGCCACCGCCTGCTCGAGCCACCCCACCGTGTAGATGGAAACCGCCAGGGTGAGGACGGCGACCAGGAGCAGGAAGACAAGCCCGAGGTTGTCCACGCGGAGGATGCCGAGCGCCCGCGGGCCGCCGGTTGCCACCGCGCGGGCGAGGACGAGCGTGAGCGCGAGCAGGACTACCGAGCCACCGACGTCCAGGCCCGAGAGAATGCGGCGGTCGCGCGTCGTGAGCATGAGCAGCGCAGTGACGGTGGGGACGAGCGGGATGACCCACAGGAGCGTCTCAGCCACGGATCATCCCTTCAGCTCGTCCAAGTCGGCGATGTCGGCGTCGACCGTCGAGCGGACCCGGAGCACCATGATCGCCATGACGAGCGCGGCGAGGATGACGTCGAGGATCACACCGATCTCGATGATGAGCGGCATACCCTGGGTCACCGCCATCGCCGTGAAGAAGATCCCGTTCTCGGAGGCGAACAGGCCCACCATCTGGGTGAGCGCCGTCTTTCGGGTCGCCATGACGAGCACACCCATCAGGGTGAGGGCGATGCCGACCGGGAGCGCGTTGCCGGTGATCGCCTGGCGGACGGGTCCGAGCGAGGCACTCAGGTGGAATGACATCACGATGACCACCACGGCGAGCGCCAGCGTCGCGGCCTCGGGGATCACCGGCTCGATCTCGCGCCGCACGTTCATGCGCCGGACGACCCCGTGCAGCACCCACGGCAGCACGATGGCTTTGACGGTGAGCGTGATACCGGCGATCACCCAGAGGTCCGCGTTCCCCGTGGCCGTCGCCAGGACCCCGCCCGCGACAGCGATGAGGAACGACTGAGCGGCCACGGCGTAGATGGCGCGGTAGATCTGGCCGGCCGCGACGATGAGGATCATCGTGAACAACAGCAGCGCGCCGAGGTTGTCGATGACCGTCTGGACCGTCTCCGCGCTCACAGGATCCTCAGCGCGAGGGCCGTGAGGGCGCACACGAAACCGATACCGAGGTACAGCGGCACCCGGAACAGCCGGAGCTTGGCGTAGGACGATTCGACGAGCGCGAGGTAGATCGCGAGCACGAGGATCTTCACCGCGAACGCGCCGGCGCCGAGGAGGAGACCCAGGGCGCCCGCGCCGGCCGCCGCGACGGGGAAGAAGAGGGCCGCCACGAGACCGAGGGTCACGATCTGGCGGGTGTGTGACGCCAGGACCATGCAACCGAGCCCCGGCCCGGAATGCTCGAGCAGCATGCCCTCGTGCAGCATGGTGAGCTCGAGGTGCGTGTCCGGGTTGTCCACGGGGATGCGGCCCGTTTCCGCCGGCAGCAGCACGAGCATGGCCGCGAAACCGAGGAAGTCCGGCGCGTGCCAACCGAAGATCCACGATGTCCCGCGGTGCGCCGCCAGGGCGCCGAGCTCCGTCGTCCCGGCGATCACGGCGGCCGAGAACACGACCATCATGAGGACCGGCTCGACGAGCGGCGCGATCGTCATCTCGCGTGACGCCCCCATGCCGCCGAACGCGCCGCCGGCATCGAGGGCGCCGATCGACGTGAGGAATCGGGCTAGCGCGAGCAGCCCCAGGAGCATCACCGCGTCGCCCAACGGAACCGCCGGCGGTCCAGCCCGGACCACCGGGACGAGGGCGCCCGCGGCCACCGTAGCGGCCAGCACCAGCACCGGAATCGACCGGAAAAAGCCCGAGGACGTGTCCGCCTGCACCGTACCCTTCCGGAAGAGCTTGAGGAGGTCACGGTAGGGCTGCAGGACCCCGGCCCCCTGCCGGCACTGGAGTCGCGCCTTGATCTTCTGGATGACGCCGGTGACGAAGGGCCCGAGCAGCACGAGGAGGGCGATCTCGAGGGGCACGAGCCCGAGCGCTCGCTCGCCGGTCATCGCTGGCCCACTCCGAACAGGAGCAGTGCCACGAAGAGGGCTCCGAACACGAACCCGATGTATCCATAGATACGGCCGGTGCTGCGGGCCCGAACGGCTTGCGAGAATGCCGAGATGCTCCGCTCGACGCGGTGGTAGATCTGCGTCTCGGCGAGATCCACGACTTCTCCGGCGTAGTGGATGCGTCGGACGACGTACGGCGTCCCCGCGGTCTCCCGGGTCACGGCGCGCCGGGGGCGGTACAGCGCCGCAAAGACGAGGCGGAGCGGCTTGGCAAAGGCGGTCGCCGTGTAGTCGAACCGTGGCGTCGGTGTCATCCCGCACGTCCACGTTGGCGCGGACCGTTGCGGGGCTCGGCGCACGCCGCGGCGCAGGACCCACGCCATCGCGGTGAGCGCGAGGAGCAGCGCGGCCATCACCGTCATCGAAATCGCCGTGGCGCCCGTCCCGGACGCGGCGAGCCCCGTCGACAGCACCAGCGGTCCCCGGGCCGTCACGACGGCGGTCGCCCCGAGGCCGTGGAGCAACCCGGCGGTCGGCGCGTCGAGCAGGCGCATCGCGTACCCCGGCGCGACCCCGAGCGCCACGCACGCCCCCCCGAGCCAAACCATGCCGGCGATCATCGACGGCGGTGCCTCCGTGGCATGCTCGGCGTGGGGCGTACGCGGGCGGCCCAGAAACGTGACGCCGAACGCCTTCGCGAAGCAGGCCGCCGCGAGGCCGCCCGTGAGTGCCAGCATCGCCGCGGAGAACACGATGCCGAGCCCGGCGGGGCCATGGAACCGGCTGGCGGCGCCGAGGAGGGCCTGGAACGTGAGCCACTCGCTGACGAACCCGTTGAGCGGGGGGAGGGCCGAAATTGCGACGGCTCCGAGCAGGAACAGCCCGGCCGTCCAGGGCATGCGCCGGGCGAGCCCACCGAGTTCCTCCATGTTGCGGACGTGCGTGCGGCAGAGGACGCTGCCCGCGCCGAGGAAGAGGAGGCCCTTGAATGCCGCATGGTTGACGGTGTGCAGCAGGGCGGCCGTGAGCGCCACGGTCGCGAGGACGCCGCCCACTTCCTCCCGGCGCCACAGAATCATGGCCAACCCCACCCCGATCAGGATGATCCCGATATTCTCGACGCTGTGGAACGCGAGCAGACGCTTGAGGTCGTGCTGCTGGAGCGCGTAGAGCACCCCGAGCACGGCCGAGATCGTGCCCACGACCAGCACCGTCCATCCCCAGGGAGACGGCAGGGGCCCGGCAACCGGGGCGAGGAGATCGAAGGCGAAGCGGAGCATCCCGTAGATCGCGACCTTGAGCATGACGCCCGACATCAGCGCCGAGACGTGGCTCGGGGCCGCGGGGTGCGCGCGCGGGAGCCAGACGTGAAGCGGGACCACGCCGGCCTTGGTGGCGAAACCCCCGAGCGCCAAGAAGAACAGTGTCGTTCGTGTCGTGCCGTCCAGGCCGGCCGCCGCCGCGCGCAGGGCCGCAAAGTCGAACGCCCCCGCCCGCTCGGTCAGGAACAGGAATGCGATGAGCAGCAGGGCCGTCCCTCCGTGGGCCATCACCATGTAGAGGAGCCCCGCGCCCGCGCTCTTGCCGTCCCGGTCGACGGACACGACGAGGACGTAGCTGGCGAGGGTCATGCCTTCCCACATGAGGAGGAAAGTCAGCGCGTCGCCCGCGCAGCAGAGAAACGTCATGCATCCCAGGAACACATTCAGCGCGAGCACCTGCGCCGCCTGCCGCGCCGGTCCCGCGTCGGGCGCGTGCGCCCGGAGGTAAGCGGGACCGTAGATCGCCGACGCGACGGCCACGAGGGAGATGACGAGGAGGAAGTAGGCCGAGAGGCCGTCCACCGAGAGCGAAAGCCGTGCGAAGGGGAAGAGCGCCGGGAGCGGCAGGGTCAGCGTGTACCCCGGGGGGCTGAGCAGCACGCCGAGGGAGACGGCGAGACCGGCCACGGCTCCCGCAAGGGCGGCCAGGTGACCCACGCGGAGCGCGAGGCCACCCGACCAACGCGCCAGCAGGGACGCCAGCGCCCCTGCCCCGTAGCACACGGCGATCAGCGTGAGGCCCGACTCGAGGTCCACGTCGCCCCCCTTAGTGTTGCCGCCGAGGAAGCGGCAACACTGTATTAGAATCGGAAGGGCGATCACCTCCGATTCCGAGATTCTGTGCTACCTCTTGATGGAGTCCACCTTCGTCGCAGCGAGTCGGGCGCACGCAGCCACCACGATTTCGGCATCGAGCTTCGCTGAATGCGCTCCCGCAGCGAACCGGGAGTCACCTTCCAGCATCAGCGCCGCTTCCCAGTCACGAACCGATTGTGCGCGGACGCCGGTCCCGGCGAGGAGCCGCTGCGCGACCTCCAGGCTCCGGCGGTCCAGGTAGGGCCGATTCGGAGCGGAGTTGAGAAGCCCCGCCCGGCGGAACGCGAGGCAAAGGCGCCACGCGATCGCTCGCGTGAACCCGTGGTGTTCCAATCGATCGCGGAACCAGTCGAACCCGCCACAGCGCTGTGCACGCTCCAAGCAACCTGGAAGCCCACGAGGTTCCGTGGCGAAGGCAGCGAGTAGCTTATCGGCGAGGCCCCGCCCGCGCCCGTTCAAGTACGCCTGTGTCCGCTCTACTCCTGGTTGGTCCTGGCGTACTCGGGGCGAAGTCGGGGGCGGCTCGCGAGATACAAGCAATGGCGCCAAGAGTTGGACAGCGCGTCCGGTGACCTGGTCAACCCGGGCGTGGTCCCGTGTGGTGTTCTCGAGCGCCGCGTTGTAGGCCGTTCTGAAGGCGTCCCACAGAGGGTCCACGTTTGCGCGAAGAAACGGAAGCTCAAGGGCTTCCTTGACTGGCTGGTCAATCATCGCTGCTCGTCCCTCCGGCGAGCGAACAGCCACTGCTCCGCCCGGTCCAAGACGTCCACCACCTCCCCAGGTGTCGCGGCCACCCGCAGCGCTCGCCCCATGAGCGGAAACTTGCAGAGATTGGCGACCCTGGCGAGCAAGACCAGGTGCGCCGCCTGGTCGGACGCAAGGACCAAGAAGAGAATATCGGAGAGCCCGCCGTCGGGCGATCCGAACGCGATCGGCCGTGCGGTGCGCACGAACGCCACAACGTTTCGAGACACCAGCCGCGGTCCCGTTCTCGAGGTGTGCGGGATGGCGAACCCCCCGTCCATGGCGGTGCTCGACAGCTGTTCTCGGGCGACCAGTCGCTGCAGCAGGCCTGGCCGATCTACTGAGGGTGGAAGATCCAGTGTCGTGACGACGCGTTCGAGACACTGCCGTGCATCGCTGACCGCGAGGTCAAGAAGGACGTTGCCGCGCTGAAGGGCGGCGGTTAGGGAAGGCATGGTCTTTCGCTGAGTCGTCGCCACGGCGTGCAGCTCGTCGCGGTGCCAACCGGGCATCCCGAGATCGAGCCAGCAGTCCACCTCAGCGCGGTCGAAGTTCCAGAGACCGGCCCCTTCCTGACCGGGGAGAAGTGATCGGTGCAGTAGCTGCTCAACGAGCGGCGGAGGTAACTGCAGGTATTCCGCCAAGCCCAACAGGTGGAGTCGCTCGTCAACGCCGGATGGCATATGTGCTATGCAAGATGACTCAGATGACATAAGCTGTCAATTTTTGTCTTGACTGCGATGCGAATGAACAGCACAACTCTTTTTGTAGTATGTTGTTACAATTGTCACTTTCTGTCTCTCATTGACATATTTGCAGCAGCGTCCCTAGCTTGGAGCATCAGTGTCCTTCTCTCGAAAGCAGTAGGACCGGATGCCGGATCTGCTTACCGCGAAGCAAGTGGCCGAATACCTCCAGCTCTCGCAGCGCAGCATTTATCGCCTGCTCGAGCGGGGCGAGCTGCCGGCGACCAAAATCGGGGGGCAATGGAGGTTTCGGAAATCTGCGATCGACGAATGGATCGACCTCCATATGGGGCGGCTCCCACCGGAGGACCTGCGCCAGATCAGCACGGGCGCCCGGGATGACGATGTGCGGCTCGGGAGTCTCCTCGACGAGGTGAACGCCCTGATCCCCGTGGCTGCCGGTGATCGCGCTACGGTGATCCGCCGGTTCGTTGACCACATCCGCTTTCCCGAACCAGTCGATCTGGTGCTCCTGGTGGAGCGGATCCTCGAGCGCGAAAGCCTCTGCTCGACCGCGCTCCCGGAGGGCGTTGCCCTGCTGCATACGCTCCGAACGACTCCCCGGGTGCTCAAACTCCACGACATGGTCGCACTGGGTCGCATCGAGCGGCCCATCGCCTTCGGCGCGTTGGACGGCGGGCTCACCGACACGCTGGTGCTCCTCCTTGCCCGAGACGAGCGGCATCATCTTGGCCTGCTCGCGAAGATGGCTCGGCTGTGCCGCGAGCCGGAGGTGCTGCGCGGCATGCGCACGCTGCCGACGGCGCGAGCCATCGTGGACCTGATCCGCAGAACGGAAGAAACGATCTTCACCCTCCCCGTCGGGACGCCTTAGTCGTCATGACGGCCTTTCGAGCTAGCGTCATTCGCCCGACCAATTCCATGAGGCTTCCGCCGCACACGGAGGTCCTGGAGCGATCACCCCGCTTGCAGCTCTACCCCTCCACGCGCCTGGCGCTCGCCGACGGCAAAGGGGCTCGGTCGGATGAAGGATCCAGCCTCATCTCGCATCGCTTCC
>Ga0307281_10000483_pt1 | contig 10510 bp, 6 predicted proteins | sample ER_DNA_120_FD_194486 | JGI IMG/M metagenome (GOLD analysis project Ga0307281, IMG submission 194486) | Bulk soil microbial communities from the East River watershed near Crested Butte, Colorado, United States - ER_DNA_120 | ecosystem: Environmental > Terrestrial > Soil > Floodplain | place: USA...
TCGTAGCGCCACCTTCGCGCACTTCGGTCCCCCCCCCAAGTGTTGCCCGACCACTCGTAGTGCCCCGTCAGGCTTTCGCCCCCGAGCTGCACCAGATCCCGGCTCCCGACGATCGTGTTGCCGCTGATCGTCGCGTGCATCCACGGCTCGTCCATCTCCAGGCCGATCTTGCCGCCCACGATGTAGTTGTCGCGGAGGACGATGTCTCGGTTGTTCTGCGGCGCGTACTTGCCGGTGCGGAGGTTGATGCCGGCCGACCCGGCGTAATACAGCATGTTCCCGATCCCCACCATTCCTTCGGTCGGCACGGGGGCGTTGAAGATGAGGTTTTCGCGCGCCGCGACGGCGGTCGAGATGGTCCCGTTGTCGAAGGACACGTTCCCTTCCACCCGAATGTCGCGGAGCACCGGGTTCTTGGGGCTCGCATAGATCTGGATGCCCCGGGCGAGGTTGTTGAAGAACACATTGTCGGCGATGACCTTCGTCCCCGTTTCGTTGTGGACGTAGGTGCCGTGGTCGAAGTTTTCGTGGGTCCCGTTGTTGTACACGATGCAACCGTACAGCTCGGCGTCCACCGCCGGGGTCCAGAAGCTCACCCCCTGCGTGCCGGCATCGTGCACGACGAGATTGATGAAGCGGCCGTGATCGGTATTGGCCTGGATCCCGTACGTGGTCGGCACCGACTGCAGCACCTCGAACCCCCAGAACGCGAGGTACGCCCCGTCGGCCCGCAGCGTCCCATCGATCGTGGCGCGCTCACCGGGGACCTGGCGGAACACGATCCAGCGCTCGGACGCGCCCCGGAGATCGGTGCGAAAGACGCCGCGGTAGGTCCCGCCGCGCAGCCACACCGTATCGCCCGGCTGGATTTTGCCGGCGGCTCCGGCAAGCGCGGTGGCCAGGTCCCAGGGGTGCTGATCGCTGCCGGTGCCGTTCGGGTCTCCGGCGGGCGACACGAAAAACCCGGACTCCGCGTGCCGCACCGGGCGATGCTCGCGGCTGGCGGCACCCGTCGCGAACCCGGCGAGGAGCAGGGCGAGTGAGGTGCCCGTGTGGCGCATCGACTTACGGTGCACTCGTCACCAGGAAGACATCGAAGTCGGGAGCGGTCTTGGGAGCCTGCGCCGGTGCTGTGCGTCCGATGGGCCTGGGCGGCGACACGCCGTTCATGGAGATCGGGATCGTCCCACCGCTATAGGTTCCCGCCGCCACCGGCGTGCCGTACACGTCCTGGACGTTCCGGATCTCGTAGTGATTGCCGGGCGTCAACACGCCGGACAAGTCGACGCTCACCGGGCTCTGGTGGGCGAAGTTGTAGATCACAATGAACGCGCGGCCCGCTTCGTATTGGTTGGGCCGGACGAACACCTGGGTAGTCGTCGGGCCGGCGGCCGTGGCGATATCCGCGGCGCCCAATCCCGTCGCGGCCTTCCACGGATCGAAAGCGTAGGACGTGTCATTCTGCTTCCACGCGGCCGCTCCGGGATCCCGGTAGTACGTGTTGCCCGCCCAGTCGTAGATCCCCGGAGTGGGGCCTCCGGTGCGAACCACCTCGGTGGCGCCGCCGCCCACGAAGGTGTTGTTGTGGACGGTGGCACTGGCCCACTGGTACTGCATCTCGAGCCCCACTGAGCCGCCCACGGCGTAGTTGTCCTCGACGTCGATGCCCTTGTTGTACAGCGCGCTGTCGGAGGTGTCGTAGTTGCCGAGGCGCAGCTGCACGCCGTCGGTGCCGGGCGAGAAGTAGAGCAGGTTGTTCTTGGCCACCAGACCGGTCATCACAGCCGGGGCGCTCATCAGCAGATTCACCTGGCTCGAGCCGGTGGCGATCGTGCCGTTGTTGAAGGAGATGTTGCCGACGACCTGGTAGTCGTGGAGGACGGTTGCGCTGCCCTCGTAGACCTGGATGCCGCGCGCGAAATTGTTGAAGAACACGTTGTCGGTGATGTACTTCGTACCGGTCGTGGCGTTGTGCGCGTAGATGCCGTGGTCGATGTTGTCACGGAAGCCGTTGTTGTACACGATGCTGCCGTACAGCTCGACGCCGGCCCCCTTGTCGGCGGCCATGCTCACGCCGGAAAACCCGGCGTCGTGCAGCACCAGATTGATGAACTTGCCGTTGATCGTGTTCGCTTCAAGCACCCGGTCCACGATGGTGGTGGGATGCGACTGCATGATCTCGAACCCCCAGAACACCAGGTCCGACCCCTCGGCCGCCAGGGAGCCGTCGATTGTGGCCCGCTCGCCGGGATACTGCCGGAAGAAGATCGGCGCGCCCGAGGTCCCCGCGAGCGATGTCTGGAAGCTCCCGACATATGTGCCGCCCCGTATCCAGACGGTATCACCGGGCTGCACGTGGTTGCCGTGTCCACCGGCGAGCGCCGTGGCGAGATCCCAGGGATCCTCCGTCGTGCCCGTGCCGGCACTCGTCCCGTACGGCGGGAACACGACGTAATAGCCCACATGGGTCCCGGGAGGGGGCGGCGGGGGCGGGGGGCCGATGCGATCCCCCGCTTTGCAGGCGAGCGCCAATGCGCCGACGAAGCCTACGACGGTCCAGCCGTTGACGCCCATCGTCGATCTATCCCTCCCGCACGACGCGCATAGTCACAGTCCCCCTGACACAACCGGCCCGAGGCGAACGATCTGACGGCATCGCCCGGCGGGCCGGCGGATAAACGCGATTGCTCGAAGTCGTAAACCTAACGGGACGAAGGGGCTGCGAACAGCGTCCGCCGCCCCTCCACCCGATGTCAACGCTACGGCCCCGGCACGGTTCTGCTGTGACGCAGGGCACGCCGTGAGCCGCGGAACACGGGCTACCTGTAGATCACGCGCAACACCATGAAGGTCCCTACCGTTCGTATACGCCGGCGTCGGGCCCGGCGCCGCGCGGCCGGCAGATGCCGACAAGGTCGAACGGGAGCGCATACCCCGCCGACGCGAAGTCGATTGCCGCGCTCCCGCTCATCACGTGGTAGTCGTTCGTAAACCCCTGGTGCGTGGTCGAGGGCACGGAGCTCACGGGTGATACGAGGAGCGGGTCGGCCACCTTGTTGTTGACGATCGTGGCATCCGTATCCCAGTTGCTCGTCCCCGACACGCCGTTATTCCAGAGGATGTTGTTGGCCTCGAGGTTGCTCGTCCCGCCGCTCGAGCCGCTGGTGTGGATCCCGACCCCGTCGTTCACGTTGCCGTTGTTGGCAACGATGTTGTTGGCGAAGATCCAGTCGTGCGTGGTCTCCGCGATGTCGATTCCCGACCGGCCGTTCCCGACCACGGTGTTGTTGACCACGATGATATGGTTGCCGCTGTAGCGGGCCGACAGGCCTTTGGCGCGGTTGTGCTCCAGGATGTTGTTGGCCACCACGCCCCGCGTGCCGTCGTGGTAGTAGATCCCGTGCGAGGTGTTGTACTGATCCGGGTCGTTGAATCCGCCGTTGTCGTGGATGTAGTTGTCGAGGATCCAGATATCGTCACCCCCGGCGGCGATGCCGGCATGCCAGCCGCCGTGATAGACCTCCGAGTTGGACACCTCGACGTGGTGCGTGGTCCCGGGCACCATCAGCACCAGGTTTTCGCCCTGCTGCGTTGAGGCCCCCCACGTGCCGCAGCTCGGGCCCTCCACGATGACGTGCGACAGACGGAAGTAGGCCCCTTCGAGCCGGATCTGGCCGTGCAGCACGGCGCGCTCGCCCGGATACCCCTGCACGGTGATCGGCGCCGCCAGCGTACCGGCCCGGTTGAACACGGACGACGCACAGAACGCACCGTACGTCCCGCCGCGCAGGTAGGCGATCTGACCGGGTTGGAGCGCGTCGAACGCCTTCTGCACCGTCTTCCAGGGAGCGGTGATGGTGCCGGGGTTGGCGTCGGATCCCGACGCGGAGGACACGTAGAACGCCTGCCCCGGAGAGAGCGGCATCCGCGGATAGACCGCCGCGGGCCACGTCCCGGTGCAGCCGCTCGGCGGGAGCGTCACGGTAATCGCGGCGGAGCCGCTCTTGCCCTCGCACGTTGCCGTGATCGTGGCGGCTCCGGCATCGGTCGCGAGCACCGATCCGCCGGCACTGACGGTCGCGACCGCCGTGTTGCTGCTGGACCACGTGACCGAGCGGCCGCTGAGCGTCGCTCCGCTCGCATCCTTGAGGGTGACCTGCAGCTGCAGTCCCGTCCCCATCGCCAGCGTCGCATCGGTCGGGGAGACCTGAACCGAGGCGACCGGGTTCGAGGTGATCGTGACGCTCGACGTATCGGCGAGCGTGCCGCCGCTTTGCACCGCGATCACGCGGTAGGTCCCCGCTGTGGGGCCCGCGGTATACAGCCCGGCGCTCGTGATGGTGCCACCATTCGCGATGTACGCCACACTGACCGTGCCGCTGTCACCGTTGCTCAGCCGGGCGGACGCGGTGAATTGTTGAGTCGCGCCGGGGGCCACCGTCGCCGACGCCGGCACCAGCACGACGGACGTCACCATGGGACTGCCGCTGACGATCGTGACCGTCGAGGTGTCCGCGAGCGTTCCTCCAACCTGCGTCGCGATCACCCGGTAGGTTCCGGTCGCCTGCCCGGCGGCATAGAGCCCGCTGGACGTGACCGTGCCGCCGGTTGCGCTGTAGGTCACGCCGACCGCGACGCTGTCGCCGCTGCTGAGGCGAGCATAGGCCGCGAACTGCTGGGTCCCGCCGATGGCGAGCGCCACCTCCGGCGGTTCGAGGACGACCCGGGTGAGGGTCGCCGAGGCGCCGCTGTTGATGGTGATCGAGGCCGTGTCGGCGAGCGCCTTGTTGCCCGACCCTGCGGACGCGATCAGCCGATAGGTCCCCGGGGTCTGCCCCGCCGTGTAGAGGCCAAATGAGGTGACGGTGCCGTAGCTGGCCGAGTAGGTCACATTCACCGGGACGAGATCGCCATTAGCCATCACGCCGGATGCGCTGAACTGGGCCTGGCCGCCTGGTGGGATCGTGATCGCCGAAAAGTTCAGCACGACGTCCTTGAGGCCGCCGCGGTTCTTTACCTGGGAACTGGCGACGAGGTTCGGGCGCTCGAGGGTTGCCCGGACCTCGAAGTGGCCCGGGTGGTCATCAGCGGTGTACATACCGCTGTCGTCGATCTTGCCGCCGCCGGTGGCCATCCACCGCACGCCCACCGGCTGACTCACGCCGGACACTGTAAGACCGACCGCCTGGAATTGCAGCGCCTGACCGGGATCGATGCTCACGCTTTCGGGCAACACAAGGACCTGGGAAACTTCCCCGGGACCGCTCACGCCCTGATTGTCCACCGTGCAGGCGGCGATGACGAGCCCGGCAGCGCCCCGCAGCAGCGCCTGCCGTACCGAGAGTTTATGCAGGTGTGGCATCCGCCCCCCCGTGATTGAAACGCAAGACCACCTTAGGTCAGTGGCACGTACCCGAGCCGCTGTCGGTGAACGACTGTCCGGCGACGGGGATGAATTGCCAGCTGTAGGTGCCGGCACCGAGTGTCAGCTTGAGCACCCCGAACGTCGTGCCGTTGAAGAGCTCGCTGTTCGGAAGCGCGGTGCCTTCGTCGTTGTAATGACTCTCGCCGCCCGTGCCGGCGACGAATTCGCGGATACCGTTCGCCGCGTCCGCGGCACCGGTCGGAGTTTGCGGGGCGAACCGCTCGTAGTTGTGCTCGTGACCGTTGAGCACGATTTCAGCGTGGAAGTCATACAGCGCCTGCCACAGCGGCTGCGCCGAGCTCAGGCTGCCGTGGTTCGTCCCGCTCGAAAAGCGCGGTTTATGCCAGTAGGCGAGGGTGCATTGCTTGGTGCTCGCCACAAGGTCGGCGCGCAGCCACGTCTCCTGGGCCGAGCCCACGCTCATCGACACTTCGCTGTTCAGGGAGATGATGTGCCAGTCGCCGAGATCGAAGCTGTAGTAGCCGCGACCCGATGGACCGGCGAGCGCGCCGAAGTAGCCGTAGTAGCCCGACGCGCCGCTGGTGTTGTAGTCGTGATTGCCCGGTGCGGGCTTCGTGCGGGCCTTGTGCCGCCCCCACGTCGGATCGTAGCACTGCGAGAATTCAGTGGCGGTGCCGCTCGAGTACACGTTGTCGCCCAGCGTGTAGACTGTGCCGGCGATGCCGTCCAGCAGGGTCGCCGTGGCCTCGTCGTTGTTGTTGCCGCAATCGGAGATGTCGCCCGCGCCGACGAACACCATGCCGCCGGAGGATACGGCCACGGTCACGCTCGACGTATCGGCGAGCGACCCACCGGACTCTGTGGCAATCACGCGGAACGTGCCCGCGGTCTGCCCCGCCGTGTACAATCCGGCGGAGGTGATGGCCCCGCCAGTCGCGTTGTAGCCGACGGTTACCGCAACCGAGTCGCCGTTGCTCATCGTGCCGTAGGTCGCGAACTGTTGGGTGGCCCCGGGGTTCAGCGTCACGGTCGCGGGAGTCAGGACGAGCTGCGCCAGCGTGGGCGCCGTGCCGGAGATCGTGATCGGCGAGGTATCGGAGACAATGTTGCCGCTTTTGTTCGTGACGGTCGTGGCGATCACACGGAACGTGCCCGCGGTCTGTCCCGCCGTGAACATCCCGCTGGACGAGATCGAGCCGCCGGTCGCGGAGTAGGTCGGGCTGACCGCGACGCTGTCGCCGTTGGCGGTCAAGCCGTAGTTGGAGAATTGGATCTGCCCGCTCGGCGCGACCGTCGCTATCCCCGGCAGCAGCACGAGCTGCTTCAGCGAGCCGCGGACGCGGACCTGGGCATGGGCGGTGAGGTGCGGGCTCTCGAGCGTCGCCGTGATCTCATAGTCACCGACGGTCGAGTCCGCCACGTATGCGCCGTTGCCGTCGATTGTCCCGCCCGTCGCACTCCAACTCACCTGAACGGCGCGCGTGCCGCCACTCGCCGACCGGCCCACGGCCTTGAATTCCACCGACTGACTCGCCGCGGTGGCCACGGAGTTTGGAACGATTTGGAGCTCGGTGATGTCGCTGTTCGGTCCGGTTTGATCGGCAACGGTGCAGGCGGCAAGCAGCAGGGCGGCGATGAAAAGCGCATCGCGCCGCAGCGGTGCACGCCGCAAGGACATGGATCGACGGGCCATGGGAGAACCTCCACGAGTTGAAAACGGCACGGGCCGCCCCGCGACGACTCGTGTCGAAGCGCTGGCGGCCCGGCCGGCATGGCGGGAGTCCCCGCGATAGCCCCGTAACTCTGCGTCACCGTCTTTCGACGGCTATGCTCTGAGCAGCGATTTATGTGGTCCTGGGTCGATCCCCACGGCGGGCGCCTAAGGTGAATCGGCGACCTTGGTCCGAACGGAATCGGGTGATGCCGAGGCGCGTACCCCCGCCTGCGAGGCGGAGTTCCGCGGCAGACGTGTGGACCAGAGTTGTGTGAGGGCCGTCACGCATCGGAGGGCCCGATGCCATGACGAGTACTACGGGTGGGCGACGATCCGGTAGAGGGTGCCCGACAGCGTGGTGAGATACACGTCGCCCTTGGAGTCTTCGCCGAACGAGCTCAGCCCGCCGCTCACCGCGAGCGCCGGCCAGTCGCGGGCCTCAGTCGCCTGCCCGCCGGCATAGCGGAACGAACGCACCCATCCGCCGCAGTAGTCCCCATAGAGGTACAGCCCCTGCAGCACGCCCACACGGCCACTTCGGGAGACGTAGCCCCCGGTGACCGAGCAACCCTCCCCGTGGCCGTACTCCGTAACGGGGGGCACGAGACCGGTCCGGTTGCAGCTGGACGACGCATAGCAGTGATCCCCTTCCATCACATTCCAGCCCAGGTTCTGCCCGCCCGGGCTCCCGGAGGCGAGCACGTCCACCTCCTCCCACGTGTTTTGCCCCACGTCCGCGATGTACAGGTCCCCGGTCGAGCGATCGAAGGAGAAGCGCCACGGATTGCGGAGGCCGTACAACCAGATCTCCCCCCGGGCGCCCGCCATCCCCGCGAACGGGTTGTCAGCCGGGATGTAGGGCGCGGGCAGATCGACGTCGAGCCGCAGGATCTTGCCCAGCACGGTGCCCAGACGCTGCCCGTTGCCGAGCGGGTCGCCGCCGGATCCTCCGTCCCCCAGGCCGACGTACAGTTTGCCGTCCGGCCCGAACAGCAACAGACCCCCGTTGTGATTGGAGAACGGTTGGGGGAAGGCGAGGATCGTGTCGCCCGAGGTGGAATCCGCCACGGCGGGATCGGCGCTCACCAGGTACCGCACGACCCTCGTGTCGCCGTGCGAGTCGGTGAAGTAGACGTAGAACCGTCCGTTTTGAGCATAGGATGGATGAAACGCGAGACTCAACAGCCCCTGCTCGCCACCGGAAACGATGTGCCCAGAGACGTCGAGAAACGGGTTGGACAGCAGGGTGTCGTGAACGACAATGCGAATACGCCCGCCCTGCTCCACCACGAAGAGCCGCGTCGTATCGCCGGGGGGAGCGGTGACGAACAGCGGCGCGTCCAGCGCCGCGGTGACGAGGTGCAAGGCGGCGGAGTCGCTCGGTCCCGGCCCGGATCCCATCCGCGCGGTGCTGCACGCCGCACACGCAACCATCCAGAGCCACCGGAGGCTCACTCGTGCTGGCGCTCCGCACCGCCGTGCCGTGCGTCCCCGAAGAGCACTTCGACACCGTCACGGCGCAGCCTGCCGAGCATGCGGGCTTCGATGCGGGCGGTGACCTCCACCACACCGTCCGTGTGTGTCTCCTGCAGCACCTCCGTCTCCCGGTGCAGCTCCGCGAGGAGCCGGCCGTCGCCGAGCGGCACCCGGACGCGCGCGACCGGCCGTAACGCCTGCGCCGATGTGTGGAGCGCGGCGCGCAACGCGGCGACCCCAGGGGGCCGGCCGTCGATCCCGGCACTCGTGAGGACGGCGTGGGGATAGCGCTCCCGCACCTGGGCGAGTAACGCCGCGGGGTCGGGAAGGAGATCGGCCTTGTTGAACACGTGGATCACCCGCTTGCGCTCCGCTGCCCGCGAGGCGTGTTCGCCCGGACCTGGAGCGTACAGGCCCATGTCCTCCAGCACGGCTTCCACCACGTCGACCTGCTCCTCCCACGTGGGGTGGGCGGCGTCGATCACATGCAGCAGCAGATCCGCCGCGCGCGCCTCCTCCAGCGTCGCCCGGAACGAGGCGACGAGGTGGTGCGGCAGCTTGCGGATGAATCCCACGGTATCGCTCAGCCGGAACCGGTAGCCGTCATCGACGTCGATTTCGCGGGTCAGGGTGTCCAGCGTGGCAAACAGCCGGTCCTCGACGAACACCTCGGTCCCCGACAGCGCCCGCAGAAGACTCGACTTGCCGGCGTTGGTGTAGCCCAGGAGGACCGCGTGCGGCAAGTCCCGTCGCCCTTGCCGCTGATTGGCGCGATGCTCCGCCACGTCCTCGAGGCGCCGGCGCAGCACGGAGATTTTCCGGCGGATGGCCCGCCGGTCGGTTTCCAGCTGCGTTTCGCCCGGGCCGCGGAGTCCGATGCCGCCGCGGATCCGAGAGAGGTGGGCCCACATACGCCTGAGCCGCGGCAGCAGGTACTCGAGCTGCGCGAGCTCCACCTGCATCTTCGCTTCCGCGCTGCGGGCCCGGGTCGCGAAGATGTCGAGGATCACCTCCGCGCGGTCCATGACCCGCACGCCGGTCGCCTTCTCGAGATTCGACCCCTGCGCGGGCGAAAGCGGTTCGTCGAACAGCAGGAGGGTCGCCCCGGTCTGCGCGAGCAGTCCGGTGAGCTCCTCCACTTTCCCGGGGCCCAGATAGAAGTTCGGCGTCGGCGACTCGATGCGCTGCACCAGACGGCCGACGACCTCGGCGCCCGCCGTATCGGCGAGCCGGGCGAGCTCGTTCAGGTGCTCGTCCACGACCGCGGCATCGGCCGAGCCTTTGCGGGGCGCCCCGACCAAGTGGGCGCGCTCCTGCGGGAGCTGGATGTCGATCAGCTGGCGAATGGGCACCTGCCCCGACCGCTCACGGCAGCAACGTCCTGAGCGGCACGTCGCCCGACCCGCGGACCTGCACCCGGCGATCCCCCAGCGGCGTGCTGATGGTGGCCGCGCCGGTGAGTCCGTAGCGGATGGCTTGCCGTGTGAGGAGCGCCCGCGCACCGGCGCCGAGCCCCGCCCACTCGAAGTGGACCGGTACGATGACCAGGCTGTGCTGTTGGGACGGCAGCTCCACCGCATCCGCGATCAGGGCATCGCCGAAATGGACCTGCTCGAGATCGATCCCCAGCTCCAACCGGGTCGTCCGCAGCTTGTAGTCGTTGGGGTTGAATACGTCGAGGGCGAGATCCAGGGTGCCCCCCGTCAGCCCCAGACCGGTCACCCGGATCTCCTGGAGCGTGATGCCCGGCTCCTCGAACCGCAGGGCGTTCTTGAGGGTCGCGCACCCGGCGACGAGGATCGCCACACCGGCCCACCGCATCGTCGGGCTCATACCGTCTCCTTCCCTCCGGTCGCCTCGCGCTTGCGTCGTTCCCACCATTCGACGCGCTCTTTGACCGTCTTTTCGTACCCGCTATCGGCCGGCTCGTACCA
>Ga0307281_10000484_pt1 | contig 10505 bp, 9 predicted proteins | sample ER_DNA_120_FD_194486 | JGI IMG/M metagenome (GOLD analysis project Ga0307281, IMG submission 194486) | Bulk soil microbial communities from the East River watershed near Crested Butte, Colorado, United States - ER_DNA_120 | ecosystem: Environmental > Terrestrial > Soil > Floodplain | place: USA...
CGTTCGAGCCCGACGATCTGGTGCGTCGCGTCCGGGATCTGATCGAGCATCCCTAGGTTTGCGTGAGGTCGCGCCACACGAGCGGCCGGATGTCCGCCGAGTGCTCCAGGGCGAACGTCTGGGCCACCGCCAGCAGCCGCACGTAGTCCGCGCGCCACGACTCCGGTAGATGGGCGCGGAAATAGGCGGCGCTCATCACCTCACCTTGCGGCGCTGAGGCCGCTCCATAGCCCACCTCCACCACCTCGCCCAGGAAGCAGGTCGAGCTGCCGGTATCCATCGCGTTGGCGACGCGGCACTCGAAATGGGCGTAACACTCGTCCAGCACCGGCGCTCCCAGCCGCCCCGGGCGGTGCGGCACTCCGGCGAGCTTATCGGTATCCCTGCCGTGCGCGAAGCCGAGCCGATGGATCAGGTCGAACTGGTCCTGGCGCAGCAGGTGCAGCACGAACCGGCCGCTCGCGAAGATCATGTCGTGGCTGGTGTTGAACTTGTGAATGAACATCGCTAGGCGGGGGATCGTGGGTACGATCGAAGCCCGGATGGCGCTGTCGATGATCATCCCGTTGGCCTTGCCGCCGTGCGAGGCGGTGATCGCCACCACTGGAGTGGTGAGGTTGCGCAGCAGTTGGTAGGTGTCGTCCGGGCTGACCATGTATAGTAAGGTAAGGCCCATGCTCACCCTCGCCGAGCGCTTCCGAGCGCACCTCGTCCGGCGCCGCCTCTTCCCGGGGCCCGGAACCGCCCTGGTGGCAGTTTCGGGGGGCCCGGACTCGGTGGCGTTGCTCGATCTCCTCGTAAGCCAATCTCCCGATGGTCTGCGCCTCGTGGTGGGTCACGTCGACCACGGTATCCAGGAGGGGAGCGCCAAGGTCGCCGGTCTGGTGCGGCGGCTCGCTGCCCACTACGGCCTCCCATTCGAATCGGCGCGTCTGGAGCTCGGTCCGGGGACCACCGAGACCGCGGCGCGTCGCGCCCGCTACGATTGGCTCGCTGCGGTCCGGTCCCGAGTCGGTGCCGATTGGCTCGTCACGGCGCACCACTACGACGACCAAGTGGAGACGATCCTCCTGCGGGCGCTACGCGGCACCGCTCCCGCCGGGCTCGCGGGGATCGCGGCCCGAACCCGGGGGGGTGTGGTGCGCCCGCTCCTGCCGTTCACCCACGCGGCGCTGGAAGGGTATGTGCGCGAGCGCGGCCTCACCACGTATGAGGATCCTGCCAACCGCGACGCGCAGCACCTGCGCTCGTGGCTGCGCCACACCATCCTCCCGGCGCTCGAGGGCCGTCTCGGAGCCCAACTCCGCAGCGACTTGTCCCGGCTCGGTAAAGCAGCGGCGCGTGACCGTCGAGCCTGGGACGATGCGATCAACCGATTGCCGGGGTTGGACTTGCGGATCTCTTCAGGGGGCTGCGATGTTGCCCGGGCCGGGTTGCGGGAGTATGATGACCCATTGGCCGTCGCGGTTCTGCGTGCGGCGGCGCGGCGCGTCGGGCTGGTGCTCGGGCCACGGCGCGCTCGGCGCCTCTTGACCCTGGCCGATCGGCCTTCGGGGCGACGTCTCGAGCTGGGTGGGGGATGGGAGGCGGAGGTGGCGTTCGACCGCTTCCGACTCTATCGGCCGGCTGCCACTGCCAGTCCAGTCGCACCCCGGAGCACCCGCGGAGACGTCCACTTCGGCGGCTACACCGTCCAATGGGCGCCCTCGCGGGCGCCCCAGCGGATGGGCCGTGCCACCTGGCGGACGTGGCTTCCGGGCGATGGGTGGGAGGTGCGCGGCCCGCGGCCGGGAGACGTGATCGAGCCGCTGGGCGGGGTAGGCCGCCGCCCGCTGCGGCGCGTACTCATGGAGGCACACGTGCCGCGCAGTCAGCGACAGCACTATCCGGTGGTGGCCGTGGGGGAAACCATTCTCTGGGTCCCCGGCATCTGTCGGAGTGCGGCGGGACTGCCGCGACCGGGAACTCGAGCCGTGAGGGTGGATGTTACCGGGCACTGAGACGCAACGGCAGACCGGCGGGACCAAGCTGGCCCGCATCGTGTACGACCCCGAGACGATCGCGCGGCGGGTCGCCGAGCTGGGGCGCGAGATCACCACCGTGTACTCGGACGGGGAGCTGCTGGTCCTGGGCCTGCTGAAGGGGAGCTTCATCTTCCTGAGCGATCTGGTCCGCCGCATCGACCGGCCGCTCCAAGTCGATTTCCTGGTGGCGGCGAGCTACGGGACCGGAACCGTTTCGAGCGGGGATGTACGGCTGCTGTACGATCCGGAGACCGTGCTGAAGGGGAAACACATTCTGCTGGTGGAAGACATCGTGGACACGGGCCGGACCCTCAATCGTTTGGTGGAGCTCCTGCGGGAGCGCCGGCCCCGGAGCCTGGAAATCTGCGCCTTGCTGCACAAACACGTGGCGGAGCACCTGGTGCTGGACGCCAAGCTCGTCGGATTCGACGCCCCACGCGACTTTCTGGTCGGGTACGGGCTCGACCACGCGGAGAACTTCCGGCATCTGCCTTATATTGCGAGTCTGACTTGATATGACGAATCGCGTACCCCCGCCACCGCGGGAATTCCAATGGAGCCGCATGCTGCGGACGCTCTCGTTCTGGGCGTTCCTCATCGTGGGGACCGTGCTGCTGGTGCAGCTCGCGGCCCGCACGCGGCAGGAATCGGTGGATATCAGCTACTCGGAATTCACGTCGCAGCTGGAATCGGGCAACGTCAAGAAGGTGGAGATCACCGAGCGGCAGCGGATCAAGGGTGAATTGAAGACCCCGATCCAGGCCAACCGCCAGCGTCCGGCCGACCACTTCACGACCCTGCTCCCGTTCGAGTCGAGCGACAGCTGGGTGACCACGCTGCGCGACAAGGGCGTGGATGTGAGCGCCAAGGATCTGCGTCCGTCCTTCGGCGTCATCTTCCTCAATTTTCTGCCGTACCTCCTCATGCTGGGGCTGATCCTGTTCATGGTCCGCCAGATGCAGCAGGGGGGCAACCGTGCGTTCGCGTTCGGGAAATCCAAGGCCAAGCTCCTCTCGGGCGACACGCCCAAGGTGACCTTCACCGACGTCGCGGGCTGCGACGAGGCGAAGCAGGAGCTCGAGGAGATCATCGATTTCCTGAAGGACCCGCAGAAATTCCAGCGGCTGGGCGGCCGCCTGCCCAAGGGCGCGCTGCTCATCGGACCGCCCGGCACCGGCAAGACGCTGCTCGCCAAGGCCGTGGCGGGCGAGGCCGGCCGACCGTTCTTCTCGATGTCCGGCTCGGACTTCGTCGAGATGTTCGTGGGCGTCGGCGCGTCGCGGGTGCGCGACCTGTTCGAGCAGGGGAAGGCGCACGCGCCGTGCATCATCTTCATCGATGAGATCGACGCCGTCGGGCGCCACCGCGGCGCCGGCCTGGGCGGCGGGCACGACGAGCGCGAGCAGACGCTGAACCAGCTGCTCGTGGAGATGGACGGGTTCGAGTCGAACGACGGCGTGATCCTGCTCGCGGCCACCAACCGCCCCGATATACTCGACCCGGCGCTGTTGCGTCCGGGTCGCTTCGACCGCCAGATCATCGTCGACATGCCGGACGTGAAAGGGCGCGAGCAGATCCTGCGCGTGCACACGCGCAAGATCCCGCTTGCCCAGACCGTCGATCTCGAGCCGATCGCCAAAGGCACGCCGGGGCTGTCCGGTGCCGAGCTGTCCAACGTCGTGAACGAGGCCGCGCTGCTCGCCGCGCGGCGCAACAAGCAGGCCGTGGACATGGCCGATCTCGAGGACGCGAAGGACAAGGTGATGCTCGGCCTCGAGCGCAAGAGCATGGTCCTCTCCGAGGAGGAGCGGAAGCTCACCGCCTATCACGAATCCGGCCACGCCCTCGTGAGCCTGTACGTGCCGGGGGCCGATCCGATCCACAAGGTGACGATCGTGCCGCGCGGCCGCTCGCTCGGTGTCACGCACTGGCTGCCCGAGGAAGACCGTCACAACTACACGAAGCAATTCATCCTCAGTCACCTCGCCACGGCCTACGGCGGCCGCGTCGCCGAAGAGCTGGTGTTCGGTCCCGATAAGGTGACGACCGGCGCGGCGCAGGACATCCAGCAGGCGACCGACTTGGCGCGGCGCATGGTGACGCAGTTCGGCATGAGCGAAATCGTGGGCCCCATCGCCGTCGGCGATCGCGAGGCCGAGATCTTCCTCGGGCGCGAAATTATGCAGCGCCGCGAGATCTCCGAGCACACGGCGGAGCTGGTGGACGAGGAGCTGAAGCGCATCCTCGGAACCGCCTTCGAGCAGGCGCGGCAGATCATCCTCGAGCACCGCGACGCGCTCGATCGGTTGGCCGCCGCCCTGCTCGAGCGTGAGACGCTGGACCGCGAGCAGGTGCAGCTGGTCGTGGATGGCAAGCCGTTGCCGCCGTTGCCGCCCGCCGCGCCGCTCCCGGCCGAGCCGGGGACGCGCGGCAAGCCGGTCGCGCAGCCGGTGCGTAGCCCGGTGCTCGGGAACCCGCCCCCGGAGCCCGCGGGGGCGTGAAGGTCACGGCGCTCGCGACGCACGGCCCCTCCGAGGCGGTGCGCGCGGCGCTCACGGCCCGCGGCTGGGATCCCGACCGGTCCCGCTTCGCCGCCGCCGGGCTCGCTCCACTCACTCTGTTGTTCGACGGCGTCGGCGAGACCGAGCGCGAGGGACTGGTGCGCTGGGCCGCGCGCACCGGCGCCGACGTCCTGACCGGCGAGGGGTGGGCGCTGGTGAGCGCGGCGGCCAGCCGGCTCGCGGTCCTGGCGCGGCCCGACCGGGCGCCGGCGGAGCTTGCCGAGCTCGTGCCCGAGCTGGCCCGCACCCTCGTCACCTACGCCGATCCGCCGCGGCGCTGGGCGATCGCGGGCGGCGAGCTCACGCTCACCGAGCCGGTGCTCGTCGGCATTCTCAACGTTACCCCGGACTCCTTCTCCGACGGCGGCCGTTTCACGACGGCGGAGGCCGCGCTCGAACACGCTGATCGGCTGAAGGCTGATGGCTGTCAGTTGCTCGACGTCGGGGGCGAATCGACCCGGCCCGGTGCGCGCCTGGTGCCGGCCGCCGAGGAGACGGCGCGCGTCGTTCCGGTGATCGCCGCGCTGGTGCGCCGCGGGCTGGGGCCGGTTTCGGTGGACACCCGCAAGGCGGAGGTCGCCGCCGCGGCCCTCGCGGCAGGGGCAGGAGTGGTGAACGACGTCTCGGGGCTGACGTTCGACCCGGCGCTCGGCGCGCTCGTCGCACGGGCGGAGGCGGGCATCGTGCTCATGCACACGCGCGGCACGCCGGAGACGATGGACAGCCTGGCACACTATGTGGACCTCGCGGTCGAGGTCGCCGACGAGCTGCGGTCGGCGGCCGCGCGGGCCGGCGCCGCGGGGATCGCCTCCGAACGAATCGTGGTCGACCCCGGATTCGGATTCGCCAAGACGCCGGCGCAGAGTTTCCGGCTGCTGGACGATCTGGACCCGATCGTCGGTCTGGGCTATCCTGTGCTCGTCGGGCCCTCGCGGAAACGGTTCCTCGGCGCGGCCACCGACCGGCCGCCGGAGGATCGCGATCGCGCCACGGCCGTCGCGTGCGCGCTCGCCTGGCAGCACGGGGCCCGGTTGTTTCGCGTGCACGACGCCCGCCTCGCGCGCGAGGCGCTCGCCCTGGCCCGCGCCCTGGACGCCGACCCATGAACTTCGACGCCTACCGCTTTCTCGTGCCGAAGCCGTGGCCGGACGCGGTCGAGATCCTGCTCGTCGCGTTTGTGATCTACCGGTTCCTGCTGTTCCTCGTGGGCACGCGGGCGCTGCAGATCGTCGTGGGCCTGGTGATTCTGTCCCTCGCCTACTTCGCGGCGGTCCTCGCCAAGTTCACGATGGTGAGCTACCTGCTCGGCGTGCTCTTCACGTTCGCGCCGTTCGCCGCCGTCGTCATGTTCCAGCCCGAGCTGCGCAATGCGCTGGCGCGCCTCGGACAGTCGCGGCTCATGCGTGCGTTCTCACGCGGCGACCGCCAATCGGTGGCCGAGGAGATCGCCGAGGCGCTGGACCGGCTGGCGCGGGCCGGGACGGGCGCCATCATCGCCGTGGAACGCGACATCGCGCTCGACGAGTTTCTTCCTTCCGGCGTGTCGATGGAGGCGAAGGTCTCCGCGCCGCTGCTCACGACGATTTTCACCCCGTACTCGCCGCTGCACGACGGCGCCGTGCTGGTGCGCGGCGACCGGATCATCGGGGCCGGGTGCGTGCTACCACTCACCCAGTACAAGGTGGCCGACAAGTCGCTGGGCACGCGCCACCGGGCCGCGCTCGGCCTGTCCGAGGAAACCGACGCCACCGTCTTCGTCGTCTCCGAAGAGACCTCCACCATCTCCATCGCCTCGGGCGGGAAACTGTACCGGCCGCTCACCGCCGATCAGGTCCGGGACGTGCTCTCCGGGGCGATCGGGCGTCTCGAAACCCTCGTCGCAGCGGGCGCTTCCGGGGCCTGACCCCCGGTTTCCCCTGCCAGACGATTGTTTCGGGTCCCGCTCGGGGGTACTATATCCGGCTATGAATTTTGCCGGGCTGCCGGAGCGGCTCGCCCTGGTTCGGGCCGAGATCGCGCGACGGCAGGCCGCCACCGACTGGACCCACCCCGTCACCATCGTGGCGGTGACCAAGGGGTTCGGCCCCGACGCGGTGACAGCCGCCCGCGCCGCCGGGCTCTCCGACGTGGGAGAGAACCGGGTGCAGGAGGCGCTCGACAAGATGGCGCAGGTCGCCGATCCGGGGGTCGTTTGGCATCTGATCGGTCATCTGCAGCGCAACAAGGCGAAGAGCGTCACCGCGCGCTTTGCGTTGGTGCACTCGATCGATTCGCTGGAGCTGGCGGAGGAGTTGGCGCGCCGGACGACGGCCCACGCGGCGGGGACGCGCCAGCGGGTGCTGGTGCAGGTGAACGTCGCGGGAGAGGTGCAGAAGAGCGGCTGCGCACTGGACGTGGCGCCGGCCCTGGTGCGGGGGGTCGCCGCGCTCGAGGGGCTGGCGCTCGAAGGGTTGATGACCATGGCGCCGCTGACCGACGACGTGGAGGTGCAGCGATCGGCGTTCCGTTCTTTGCGCCGGCTGCGTGACGCACTGCAGGAGGAGGGTGTATGGGTACCGACATTGTCGATGGGGATGTCCGGCGACTTCGCTACAGCGGTCGAGGAGGGAGCAACGGTGATCCGATTGGGTACCGCCCTGTTCGGCACGAGGGCGACGTGAGCGACCCCAGCTTCCACCTGACGCCGCTCGACGTGCGGCGGCAGGAATTCCGCCGCAGCCTGCGGGGCTACGAGCCGATCGGGGTGGAGGATTTCCGCATGCGCGTGGCGGACGAGCTGGAGCGCGTGCTGCGCGAACGATCCGTCCTGGAGGAGCGCGTCGCCGCGCTCACCGAGCAGCTGCGCGTATTCCGGGAGCGTGAGACGGCGATGAACGAGGCGCTGGTTGCGGCGCAGCAGCTGCGGGAGGAGACGCGCAGCGCCGCCGAGCGCGAGGCGCAGGTGATTTTGCGCGAGGCGGAGGCCGAGGGCGGGCGGCAGATCGACGGGGCGAAGCGGGCCGAGCAGGACGCACACGACCGGATGGCCGAGGTGCAGCGCCAGTTCGCCGGATACCTGGCGGGATTCCGCGCGTTGCTCGACCGGCAGCTGGCCGAGCTGCGGGCGCTGGAGGGCGATCGCGGGTGACAGTGGCGGAGACGGTGCAGGCGGTGCGTGCCCGCACCGACCTGGCGCCGGAGGTGGCGATCGTGCTCGGCACAGGACTCGGCGCTCTCGCCGAGGTGATCAAGGCCGATGCCGTGATTCCCTACGCCGAGCTCCCCGGGTTCGCGGTCCCGACCGTGGAGAGTCACGCCGGACGGTTGCTGCTGGGCACGCTCGCCGGACGGCCCGTCGCGGCCATGCAGGGCCGTTTCCACCGTTACGAGGGATACCCGCTCGACCGGGTGAGCTTCCCCGTGCGCGTGCTGCACGCGCTCGGCGCGGGCACCCTGATCGTCTCCAATGTGAGCGGCGGGATGCACCCCCTGTGGGGCGCAGGCGATCTCGTGTTGCTGGCCGATCACATCAATCTCCTGGGTGACAATCCGCTGGTGGGTCCGGATGACGTCAGCCGCGGCCCGCGGTTTCCCGATCTCACCGAGGCGTACGATCCGGCGCTGCGCGTGCTCGCTCGGGAGGTCGCCCTGGCGCAGGGAATCACCCTGCGCGAAGGGACCTACGTGGCCGTGGCGGGCCCCAATCTCGAGACGCGCGCCGAATACCGCATGCTGCGCGCCATGGGTGGTGACGTTGTGGGCATGAGTACCGTTCCCGAGGTGATCGTCGCTCGGCAGGAAGGGATGCGGGTGCTGGGGTTGTCCATCATCACCGATCTCTGCCTGCCGGATGCGCTCGAGCCAGCCTCGGTCGAGCGGATCCTCGCCGTGGCCCGCGCAGCCGAGCCGCGCCTCGCGGCCCTGGTGCAAGGCGTCGTGGCGCGTCTCAACTGATGGGCTATCCGTCGCTGCCTCGCGATCCGAGCGCCGACGCGCTCGAGAAGCAGCTGCTCGCCACGTGGAAACACGAGCGGTTGTTCGCGCGCGTCCAGGAGGCTACGCGCTACGGACCGCCGTTCGTGTTCTACGAAGGGCCCCCCACCGCCAACGGCCGCCCGGGCATTCACCACGTCTTCGCCCGCACCATCAAGGACCTGGTGTGCCGCTACCACACGATGCTGGGCCAGGGGGTGACCCGCATCGCGGGCTGGGACACGCACGGTCTCCCCGTCGAGATCGAGGTCGAGCGGCAGCTCCAGATCAACGGAAAGAAGCAGATCGAGGCGTTCGGCGTCGAGAAGTTCAACCGGTTGTGCCGCGAGAGCGTGTTCACCTACAAGACCGACTGGGAGGCGCTGTCCGACCGGACCGCCTACTGGCTGGACTACGAGCATCCCTACATCACCTACACCAAGGATTACATCGAGACGGTGTGGTGGCTGCTGCGTCGGCTCCACGACCGCGGCTACCTGTACCGCGGGCACAAGGTGTTGCCGTATTGCCCACGGTGCGGCACGGCGCTCTCCTCCCACGAGCTGGCCCTGGGCTACGACCAGGAGCAGACCAACTCGGTGTACGTGACGTTCCCGCTGGCCGACGATCCGCAGGGCCAGCTCGTGGTGTGGACCACGACGCCCTGGACCCTCCTCTCCAACGTCGCGGTGGCGGTGCATCCCGATCTCGAGTACGGCGAGTATGCGCTGCCGGACGCCCGCGGCGAGCGGCGGCGCTATCTCGCCGCGACGGCGCGCGCCGGGGACATCCATGTGCACGGGAAGCCACTGACCGACGGCGAGCTGGTCCGCACGTTCCAGGGACGGGAGCTGGTGGGACAGCAATATCGGCGCGCGCTCGACGTCGTCCCGCTGCCGCCCGAGGGCAAGCACGAAGTGGTCGTGGCGGCGGATTTCGTTTCGGCCGAGGACGGATCGGGGCTGGTGCACATGGCGCCGGCGTTCGGGGCGGACGACTACGCGGTCGGCCAGCAACAGGGGCTCGCCTTCGTGAACCCGGTGGCCGCTGACGGGACGCTGCAGGGAACCTCGTGGCCCGAGATCGAGGGCAAACTGGTCACCGACAAGGCGACCAACGCCGCCATCATCGAGCGGCTCAAGCACGAAGGGCGCTGGCTCGAGACGCGCCCCCTCACCCACACATACCCGTTCTGCTGGCGCTGCGACTCGCCCCTGATCTACTACGCCCGCAGCTCGTGGTTCGTCCGCACCACGGCGTTCAAGCAGCGGTTGCTCGAGGCGAACGCGCAGGTGCAGTGGCACCCGAGCGAGATCGGCACCGGCCGCTTCGGCGAGTGGCTCGCCAACAACGTCGACTGGGCGATCTCCCGCGACCGGTACTGGGGCACGCCGCTCAACGTATGGGAGTGCGAACGCGATCGGGAGCACCGCGAGGTGATCGGCTCCTACGAGGAACTGGCGGCCCGCTCGGGGCGGAGCATCCCGGACGACTTCGATCCGCACAAGCCGTTCATCGACGCACTGACGTGGCCCTGCCGCACCTGTCCGGGAACGATGCGGCGCGTCCCTGAGGTCATCGACGCGTGGTTCGACTCGGGCGCGATGCCCGCGGCGCAATGGCACTACCCGTTCGAGCACGAGGCGGAGTTCAAGGCGCACTTCCCGGCGGATTATATCTGCGAGGGGGTGGACCAGACGCGCGGCTGGTTCTACTCGCTGCTGGCGATCGCGGTGGGGTGCTTCGACACTCCGGCCTACCGCAACGTGATCGTCGGGGAGCTGGTGCTCGACGCCCACGGGCAAAAGATGTCCAAGAGCCGCGGCAACGTGGTCAACCCCTGGCAGGTGATCGAACAGCACGGCGCCGACGCGGTGCGGTTGTACTTGCTCGGGCAAAGTCAGGTATGGCTCCCCAAGCGCTTCGACCCGGAGGACGTGGGAAAGCTCGCTGGCGGGTTTCTGAACAC
>Ga0307281_10000487_pt1 | contig 10488 bp, 10 predicted proteins | sample ER_DNA_120_FD_194486 | JGI IMG/M metagenome (GOLD analysis project Ga0307281, IMG submission 194486) | Bulk soil microbial communities from the East River watershed near Crested Butte, Colorado, United States - ER_DNA_120 | ecosystem: Environmental > Terrestrial > Soil > Floodplain | place...
GGTGGTGAGAGCCGCCATCGCCGCATCGAGACGGCCGCGGGTCAGGACCCGATCCAGCGCCGCGGCCGGAACGAGCCTGACGACGTTCGTCGCGGTGCCACCGACGGCGATCAGCCGGCCGACATCGGCGTCCGGAAGGGCGAGCACGCGGCGACGGGCCGTGTCACGCAATGCTTCCACCTCCAGATCGGTCGGCGGATCCTGGGTCAGCACCGAGGTCGTCAGGCGCGCCGAGCCCAGGCGCACGCCGTGGGTCTTCGGTCGACCGTCTGTGCCGATGACGACGAGCTCGCTGCTGCCACCGCCGATGTCGATGACCCCCAGATCGGCCTGCGGTTCGCGGCCGTGCGTCACCCCGATCAGCGTCAGGAGGGCCTCCTCATCCTGGGTCAGGATCTCGAGCGGCACGCCGCTGGCCGCGCGAACCTCGTCGCCCGCCTTCCTGGCATCGTCGGCCCGGCGCAGCGGCTCGGTGGCGACGAACGTGATGGAGTCGGCACCCAGGTCCCGCGCGATGCCGGCGAAACGAGCCAGCGTCGAGCTGAGCTGCTCCCGCTTGGCCGTCCCGAGGCGGCCCTGGGCATCGACGGCGGCGCCGAGGCCGAGGAATGCCGCCTCGTCGTAGATCGGCTCGAGCCGGTGCCCGCTCACGATGGCCACGAAGAGATGGACCGAATTCGAGCCGGCATCGGCCGATGCTGCGACGTGTGGTTGGGACCGGGGGGCCGTCCGCCGCGAGGTCCGCGACGACAAACGTGCGCCGGCGGGGAGTGCACCGTTCGTTCCCGGATCGGGCTCGATCGCCGCCACCTCGGCGAGGGCAACCTCGAGACGCCAGGCCTTGGCCTTGGCCCTCCCGAGTCGCGCCGACCGGCGCTCGACATCCTGGCGCGCGGTCGCGAGCGCCGCCTCCAGGCGGGCTATGCGACGGGCGGCCTTCGCGGCCGCCTTGGTCTGGGCCCTGTTCGCGTCGGGTTCAGGCGACAGGTCGGCCATGCGCATCGGAAGCGTAGCATCCGGCGCGAGCTGCTCCGACCCGGGAGCGAAGGGCCGCGCTATCGGGACCCGGATCGCACAGCGAGAGGGCCGGCCCGATGGCGACCCCATACACCGTCCCGATCAGGACATCGAGGCCGAATGGGTGCCCGAACCCGGGTGACGTCATCAACATGGCGAACAGGCGGCCCATGTCATCGGGGACCATGGGCAGAGGCTAGGCCGGTCCGGTTAACGGACGATGCGACGCAGCGGGCCTCCGGTTAACGCACCGGCGAGTGATCTGTTGACGGGGATCAACCGCGATCGACGACTCGCCGCTAGCCCCGTGCTCGAATCACCCTGCGGCCCTCATGGATGTCAATGCTCGGCCGGCTCAGTCCTTCGGCGTCGGCTCGTCGAAGGCCTGCTCGATCTCCTCCTCCCGCCGATACGGGACGTTGACGACCACGGTGTACGGCCGCCCGAGGAGGATGCCTCGCAGGCGCTTCGCCGATTGGTTGTAGAGCAGGCGCTCCCACCACGATCGAGCGACGTACTCGGGAATGATGATGAACGTGATCGGGTGTGGCTTGTCCGGGGGCCAGGCCCCATCAAGGACATCGAGATAGGCAAGCAGCGGTCCCGCCAGCGCTCGATAGGGCGATTCGACGACGACGAGCGGGATGCCCGGGATCTGGCGCTCGAACTGCGCCCGAACCGCGGCAGCCTCCTCCGGGTCCTCGGAGATGTAGACCGCTCGGACGTCGTCATCGATCGAGCGTCCGACGTTGATCGCCTGGATGACCGCCCGGTTGATGCCCGGAATGGGCACCACGACCCGCTCCTCCCGGTGCGGCTCGCGGACGACGAGATCCGGCCTGACGGCCAGTTCGCGTGCAGATCGGCTGTACTGGCGGTTGATGAAGAGCATCATCGCGACCAGTGTGGGAACGAGGATCACCACGAGATACGCGCCGTCCCTGAACTTCTCGGAGACGACGATGGCGAGGACGATCGCCGTCAGGATCCCACCCGTCGCGTTGATGGCGAGCCGCCAGCGCCAGCCGCTCTCATGCTCGCTCAGCCAGTGCTTGACCATCCCGAACTGACTGAGCGTGAAGCACAGGAAGACGCCGACGGAGTAGAGCGGGATGAGCGCGTGCGTATCGCCGCCGAAGGCCCACAGGATCCCGAAGGCGATCGCCGCCAGCAGGACGATCCCCCACGAGTACGCGAGGCGGTCGCCACGGAACGAGAACTGACGGGGCATGTAGCCGTCGGTGGCGAGGATCGCGGCCAGCCGCGGGAATGCATTGAAGCTGGTGTTGGCGGCGAGGAACAGGATCAGCGCGGTACTCGTTGCGAACAGGTAGAAGAGCGGCGACCCGGCGCCGAACGCGGTCTGGGCGGCCATCGCCACGATCGACGGGCCGCCCTCCTCGGTTGGCCGTAGTCCGAAGGCGACGGCGACGACTGTCAGGCCGACGAAGAGGATGGCCAGCAGAATTGCCATCGCGGTCAGGGTGTCCCCGGCATTCTTCGATTCCGGTGGCTTGAATGCCGGCACGCCGTTGGCGATCGCCTCGACGCCGGTCAGGGCGACCGAGCCGCCAGCGAAGGCCTTCAGGATGAGGAGGATCCCGAGCGTCTCGGTCCCGAACGGCACCGCGTCCGGCTCGGGCGGGACCTGCACGACGGTCCCGGTCACGATGTGGAAGCCGCCGATCGCCACGATGGCAAGGGCCAGCCCCACGAACAGATAGGTCGGCACCGCAAAGATATTCCCGGACTCGCGCAGGCCGCGAAGGTTGGCGATCGTGATCAGGCCGATCGACAGGAACGCGATCCCGATCCGGAAGTCGTACGCCGCGGGGATCACCGACTGGATCTGGACGATCGCCGCCGCAGTCGAGACGGAGACCGTCATGACGTAGTCGATGAGCAGCGCTGCGGCCGCGATCAGTCCGAAGATCGGAGCGAGGTTCGTTCGGGCGACGATGTACGCACCGCCGCCGTTCGGGTAGGCGCGACCGACTTGGCGGTATGAGACCGAGACGACCGCCAGGAGGAGCGCGATGGCGATCGAGACCTGGATCGAGACGAGCAGCGCACCGGCGCCGGCGACGACCAGGACCCGCAGGATCTCCTCGGTCGCGTAGGCCGACGAGGAGATCGCGTCCGAACTGAAGATCGCGAGCGCCTTCTTCTTCGAGAGGCGCTCCTCCAACTCCTCTTCGTTGGACAACGTCCGCCCGAAGATGACGGCCCGAAGTCGGGCGAGGGCGCGCCCGCGAGCGGTTCGGGGGACCGACGCCGCCTCGCGCGCAACCAGCTGGCCTGGGCCCGTGTAGCGAAAGTAGGGGGCGTGTGGCCGCTCGACGCGGACCCGCCGGTCCCCCGCCTTTCGACCCTGGAGGGGCTTCCGTCCCCCGATCACGACTCCGTCTCGAAACTGGAAATGACCCTCGCCGGCCGAAGCCTCGAGCCGATGACATGCCCGGTATGAGCGGGAGGCTCAGGCCGCAGGCGGAATGCGAGGCCAGCGGCCTGTGCCCAGACGGCCCTGGTGAATGCCGCTCGTTCGGCCGCAGCGAAGCAGCACAGCGTGATGGTCACTGCCACTCCCGCAAGGATGACTGAGATGGCGACATCGATCTCCAGCGCGGCTCGGTCGAATGGACCGTCGGCCGCCAAAGGTAGGCAGTCGGGTCGTCGTCCGGCCCATGCCATTGAGCGTATCGGCCCGCAGAAGGCGCGATCGTAACGCACTGAGCACGAGACGATCGCGGCCCGCTCGATGATCGCTCGACGATCCCAGCGAGATCGGACGACCTCCGCGAGCCCGCTCGCAACGTCCCGAGCCTCCACCCGCACGACTCAGCCCCGAGATCGACGGCATCATCGAGTGCTTCCTGGATGTCGCGTGTCCGGCCGAAGAAGGCTATTGCCAAACGGCCGAGTATACGTATACTGCTACGTATGGCCGTACCGAAGCAAGGGAGTTACGATGTCCAGGTGCCGAACAAGACGATCTACGTCTCCGATGGAGACCTTCCCATCTACCAGCGAGCCCAGGAGCTTGCCGGCGACAACCTCTCGGCGGCGATCGCTGCCGCGCTCCGCCGCTATGTCGACGTCGAAGAAGGCCGGCGAGAGGGCTTCGACGAGATCATCGTCCGTGTCGGCCCCGGCAAAGGCCGGAAAGTCCGATTCGTCGGCGTCCTCCTCGGCGAGTGGCTCACCACGTCGTACAGCCGCGTCGAGACATACCGGGTCTACCGTGGCCGGACGGGCAAATTCGTCCTCCACATCGAACGCAGCGGCGAATCGACGATGGTGGACGCAGAAGGCAAGCCGGCCGGCTGGCGCGGTTACCTCGGCGTCGGCAACATCAGTTACGGGTCAACGCCCGGCGAATCGACCCTCGACGTCATCGAGTCGCTCGACGAGCTCCGCGAGCGGATCCCGCCGCAGCTCTTCGACATGGTCGCCAGCTCGGCCCAGCGACCACCGGTCGAGGATCTCGACATCTGATCCTCGCCTGCTCCGCGCAATCGCGCTGGGAGGTGCGGCATGACGGCCGTCGGCACCCGGTCGGCGATCCGCGCCACCGGCTTGCGCAAGTCCTACGGCGAGCAGGTCGTCCTCGATGGCATCGATCTCGACATCGCCGAGGGCACGGTCTTCGCGCTCCTCGGCCCGAACGGTGCCGGCAAGACGACGACGGTCCACATCCTGTCGACGCTGATCGGCGCCGATGGCGGCGACGTGCAGGTCGCCGGCCACGACGTCGCCGCGGAGCCGGACGCCGTGCGTGCTGTGATCGGTCTGACAGGCCAGGTCTCGGCGGTCGACCGGCTGTTCACCGGGCAGGAGAACCTCCAGTTGATGGCCGACCTGCGCCACCTCGGCAAAGCCGAGGGGCGGCAACGAGTGGTCGAGCTACTCGAACAGTTCGATCTGGTCGAAGCGGCGACGAAGCCGGTCGGGGTCTACTCCGGCGGGATGAAGCGGCGGCTCGACCTGGCGATGACCTTGGTCGGCGACCCGCGGATCATCTTCCTCGACGAGCCGACGGCGGGTCTCGATCCACGCAGCCGCCGCGTCATGTGGGACATCATCCACGACCTCGTCGGCAGAGGGGTCACCATCTTCCTGACGACACAGTACCTGGAGGAGGCGGATCGGCTCGCTCACCGGATCGCCGTCCTCGACCGCGGGAAGCTGGTCGCCCAAGGGACTCCGAACGAGCTCAAGCGGCTCGTCCCGGGTGGTCACATCCAGCTCTCGTTCGGCGACGCCACAGAGCTCGCACGGGCGGCTCGCATCTTCGCGGATGGAGCGCCCGATGAGGAGGCGCTGACCCTCCAGATCCCGAGCGACGGTGGGACCCGCTCCTTGCGGGACCTCCTCGACCGCCTCGACGCCGGATCCATCGACGTCAGCGGGCTCGTGGTCCAGACACCCGACCTCGACGATGTCTTCCTGTCACTCACCGGCGACCACACCAAGCAGGAGGCGACAGTCCGATGAATACCTATCCACTCGCCGTGACCGACACGGCGACGATGCTCCGTCGCAACCTGCGGCGTGCGCGGCGTTACCCGTCCCTGACCTTCTTCATCGCCGCCATCCCGGTCGTCTTCCTGTTGCTCTTCGTGTTCGTCCTCGGTGGGACGCTCGGCGCCGGGCTGGGCGGGTTGGCCGGCGGGCGCGCCGAATACACGGCCTATGTCCTTCCCGGGATCCTGCTGGTCACGGTCGCCGGGGCGGCCCAGGGCACGGCGATCTCGGTGGCGATGGACATGACCGAGGGCATCATCGCCCGGTTCCGGACGATGGCCGTCGCTCGCTCGTCCGTGTTGACCGGCCACGTGATCGGCAGCGTGATCCAGACGATGCTGGCCCTCGTCATCGTCATGGTCGTCGCGGTGCTGATCGGGTTCCGGTCGACCACGGGGCCGGTCGAATGGCTCGCCGCGGCCGGCTTGCTTGCACTCACCGCGGTCGCGATCTCCTGGCTGTCGGTCGCACTGGGGATGGTCTCCAAGAGCGTCGAGACCGCCAGCAACCTTCCGATGTTCCTGGTCATCCTGCCGTTCCTGAGCAGTGGCTTCGTTCCGACCGACTCGATGCCGGATGGCTTGAGCTGGTTCGCGGAGAACCAGCCCTTCACGCCACTGATCGAGACAGTCCGGGGACTCCTGCTCGGCACTCCGATCGGCAATAGCGGCCTGCTGGCGATCGGCTGGTGCGCCCTGATCTCGGTGGTGGGCTTCGTCTGGGCGCGACGGCTGTACGACCGTGATCCTGGGTCGTAGGCGCCGGGGCGGGTGAGTCGCGGCGGCCGGGAGACATGGCGACCGACGCGGACCATCATGTGCGGTGACAAGTGAGCACTGCCAGCCGAAACGGAGGTGCCGTCGAGATGGCGTACGTCAAGGATCCGCGAGTCGACGCCTACCTCGACCCCCTGCCCGCCTGGCAGCGCGAGATCCTCAGTCGGGTCCGGGATCTCGTGCACGAGGCCGACCCCGACGTCGAGGAAACGATCAAGCGGACCGTCCAACCCTACTTCGTCCTCGACGGCAACATCTGCGCCTTCCTTGCCGCCAAGGACCACGTCAACGTCTTCCTGTACGACCCGATCGTCCCCGATCCGGAGGGCATCATCACGAGCGGTCACGACAACAAGACCGGACGGGCCATCGCCTACCGCGAGGGCGAGAGGATCAACGAGCGTGCCCTCCTGACGATGTTGCGGGCGATCATCGCCAACAATCGGGACGGCGGCTGGCGGGTCATCCAGCGTCGGGGGCCGACCTCGAACGCCTGACCACGGCTGCAGGCGTCAGGCGGTCGCCCGTTCCCGCTCGATGCCGTCCAGGACGACATCGAGTCCCCACTCGAACTCGTTCGCGAAGTCGTAGCCGGGCTGCATCGCGTGCTCGGTGATGAACGCGACCAGGTTTGGGTACTCCCCCTCCGGGAACGGCTCGAGCATGGTCTGCGCCATCTCGCTGATGTCGTCGAGGGCATCGAACGGCAGGTTCATCTTGGTCAGCGCGAAACCGTAGATGTAGCCGTCCAGGAGCGAGTATGCGTGGGCGACCATCGCCATCTCGAAGTCTGCCGCCCGCAGGCTGCCGATCACGGCGTCGTGGTGGCGCAGGTTTGCCGGACCCGGGTTCTGCCTGGACTCCATGAGCCCGATCGCCCAGCGGTGGCGGGCCAGGACGTCGTGGACCGAGATCGCCCGCCGTCGCATGGCGATCCGCCAGTCCTCCCCCACGACCGGCAGGTCGATCTCCGCCCAGACCAGGTCGACGATGCCGTCGAGCACCTCGTCCTTGTTGGCGAAGTGGTAGTAGACGGCCATCGCCTCGACCCCGAGCTCCTGCCCGAGCTTCCGCATGCTGAGTGACTCCAGCCCGCCCTGATCGGCCAGCCGGAGGGCGGTCCCGAGGACGAGATCGCGGGTCAGCGGGACGCGGGGCCGGACTCGCTTGGCGCCCGGCGGGCCTTGCGTCGCGTTCGTTGTCTGTGTCATCTCGGTCGTGCGCTCCTGTCCGTGTCGATCCCGCAAGATCGGGGGTTGACAGTTCCTACTTTACACCGTACGTTTCCGGTGTTGGCTTTACAGCGTACAGTGGCAGGAGACGAAGATGCAAGCGATCGTTCAAGACAGGTACGGCTCGGTCGAGGTCCTGCGGGCGCAGGACATCGAGGTACCCCAGATCGCCGACGACGAGGTGCTCGTTCGCGTCAGCGCGGCGTCCATCCACGTCGGCGACTGGATCCTGATGACGGGTTCGCCATTCGTCATGCGCTTTGCCACGGGGCTTCGAAGGCCGAAGAACCGCGTGCCCGGAACCGACATCGCGGGGACCGTCGAGGCTGTGGGGAAGGACGTCACACGATTTCGGGCCGGCGACGACGTCTTCGGCTGGGGCGCGGGCGCCTTCGCCGAGTACGCGCTTGCGAGCGAAGACCACCTCGTCACGAAGCCGCGCGATCTCACGTTCGAGCAGGCCGCCGCCATCGGCGTTTCCGCCTCGACCGCCCTCCAGCTCCTGCGCGACGACGGGGCGGTCCAGCCCGGTCAGAAGGTCCTGATCAACGGGGCGTCTGGTGGCGTGGGCACGTTCGCCGTCCAGATCGCGAAGGCGCTCGGCGCCGAGGTCACCGGCGTGACCAGCACCAAGAACGTGGAGCTGGTTCGCTCCATCGGTGCCGACCACGTCGTCGACTACACCAAGGAAGACTTCACCGAGGGCGCCGAGCGCTACGACCTCATCCTCGACAACGTCGGCAACCATTCGATGGCCCAGACCCGGCGGGCGCTGACGCCGGACGGCACCCTGATCTCGAATGGTGGCGGGCACGCCGACGGCAAGCTCGGCCGCACCGTGCGCGCGATGCTTGCGTCGATCCTTGTTCGTCAGCAGGCGAGCCCGACCGTCAAGACCCAGAACCATGACGACCTGGTCGCACTCACCGGCCTCGTCGAAGCCGGGAAGGTGACGCCCGTCATCGACCGGACGTACCCATTGGCTGAGGCTCCTGCGGCGATCGGTCACGTGGCAGCGGGGCATGCCCGCGGGACGGTCGTGCTGACCATCTGACGCCGACCCACTCCACGACCAACCACCACGATCGTTCGAAAGGAAGAACAATCATGTCCAAGACGACAATCACAAGACTCTTCATCGGCAGCGGGATCGCCATCGTCGCCGGCGCCCTCCTGGGCATCGCGGCCATCTGGCTTGCCATCGCGAACGACGTGTTCGTGATGAGCGGTCCCGACATTGTCGGGCTCCACGGCAGCGCACTCGGCTGGTCGCTCATCGGTGTCGGCATCGTCGGCGCGGTCGCGATGGCCGGTGGCGCGATCGGCGGCCTCGTCTCGTGGATCGGCGCGCTGCTGAACACGTGGCGGCTCGACAGCCGGACCTGGTTCGCGGTCCTGCTGCTGCTCGGGATCTTCAACCTGGGCTTCTTCGCGATGGTCGCCTACCTGATCGCCGGGCCGGACGGCACGGCATCGCCGGCGCGGCACGGGACGCAGGCCCCTGTCACCGCCTGACGACGTCCGGGTGGCCGCCGCGGGCGGTAGCCCGGCCCGTCCGGGTGTAGGGTCGCTGACCACGCAGGGAGCCCGTGATGGCTGACACAGGATCGATGTTCGGCAAGACGGTCCTCATCACCGGCGGGACGGGCGGGATCGGCAGGGCCGCGGCGATCGGCTTGGCCGGCATGGGAGCCCGGGTCGGCATCACCGGCCGCGACCGAGCCCGGGCCGTCGATGCCGCCGCCGCGATCACCCGTGCGTCGGGCAATCCGGCGGTCGATGTCTTCGTCGCGGACATGTCGTCACAGGCTGAGGTCAGGCGGCTCGCCACCGGTGTGCTGGCCACATATCCACGGCTGGATGTGCTGCTCAACAACGTCGGCGGGTTCTGGGCTCACCGCCACCTGACCGCCGACGGGCTGGAGCAGACGTTCGCACTCAACCATCTCGCGCCGTTCCTCCTGACGAACCTGTTGGTCGACCGGCTCATCGCCAGTTCACCGGCAAGGGTGGTGAACGTGTCGTCCGGGGCCCACTCGATGGGAAAGATCGACTTCGACGACCTGATGGGCGAACGGGACTACTCGGGGTCGCGCGCCTATAACCAATCGAAGCTCGCCAACGTGCTGTTCACCTACGAGCTGGCCAGACGACTCGAAGGGACCGGCGTCACGGCCAATGCCTTGCATCCTGGATTGACCAACACCGCCTTCAGCGCGGAGGACCCGGCCCTCGGTCTCCTGGTCAGGATCATGCGTCCGTTCATGCGCAGCCCTGCGAAGGGCGCGGACACCGCCGTCTACCTGGCGAATGCCCCAGACGCCGAAGGGATCACCGGCCGGTACTTCGCCGACAGGAAGGCCAGGAAGACGAGTGCGTCCTCCTACGATACCGCCGCCGCCGCTCGGCTGTGGCAGGTCAGTGCCGAGCTGGTGGGCCTTGCGGCGAACGTGCGCACCGGGGATTGAAGGCCACGTAGCGTCGCCGTCAAGCACTACATCCAGCCTGCAGGGCGGGGTCCTTCGCATGGAGAACACTGGATTCCTCGCGGTCGCCCGCCGGACTGTGCATGGCGCCGACTGCGACGTGAACGGCCACCACTCGAAGCTGTCGGTGGAGCTCATCGAGCTCGACGACGCGCCGCTGCCGGCACCTGTCTTCAGCGCCGCCATCCTCTGGCGGAGGGCCTGACCGACTCGCGCTGGGAACGGATCCTTCGGCGCATCGACTCGGCCGGGACAGGGTTTTCATCGATGCGGACGAGCCGAATCACCCGGTACTGTCCCAGCGTGCCCACGGCTGAGAGTGGAATGGCGGGGGCGAACATGGCGGTGGAACGGGCGGCGAAGGCCGTCGATCAAGCGAAGGTGGGGGTCAAGCAGACCGCAGCGGACGCGGACCAGACCTCGGCGGACGCCGACCAGACGAGTTCGGATTCG
>Ga0307281_10000490_pt1 | contig 10436 bp, 7 predicted proteins | sample ER_DNA_120_FD_194486 | JGI IMG/M metagenome (GOLD analysis project Ga0307281, IMG submission 194486) | Bulk soil microbial communities from the East River watershed near Crested Butte, Colorado, United States - ER_DNA_120 | ecosystem: Environmental > Terrestrial > Soil > Floodplain | place: USA...
ACCGACTGCAACAGCCGGCTCTCTCGTCGCCCGTCCTCGACCCGTTCGCCCAGCTCGGAGACGAGCCGCGTCAGCGCCGAGGCCAGCTCACCGGCGGAATCGTGCCCCTCCACGACGAACGTCCGAAGGGTGCCGTCTTTCGGGGTGTCGTCCACCTCCGCGGTGAGCGCTTCCACTTGACGATCGAGAGCTCGATAGGCGAACCAACCGACGGCGGAGGGGAGCACGAGGGCGGTTGCACCCAGAACCAGCGCAAAGCCGAACGTCTCGATCCCGGCGAGATCTCCCCGCGCGGCTATGCTCGCCAGTTGGACCACGCCGAAACCCAGCAAGACGACCGCCAAGAGCGTGACGCTCACCAGGGCGGCCAGGACGCGACGTCTCCCGTTCAAGCGCCGCTCCGGTAGCGGTAGCCGACGCCGACGACGGTCTCGACGCGCTCGTCGGTTGGTGATCCCAGCTTTTGCCGGAGCCGGCGGACGTGCACGTCCACCGTGCGGGTCTCCCCGGGGTAGTCGTAACCCCAGACGGTTTCCAGGAGCCGCTCCCTCGTAAGCACCCGGCCGCGCTGGCGGATCAGCTCGACGAGGAGGTCGAACTCCTTGCGCGTGAGGGCCACGGCGTGACCCGCAACCTCGACGCGCCGGGCCCCGATGTCGATCCGGAGGGCCCCGTCGGCGAGCGCCTCCGGTCCTTCCGCGCTTCGATCGAACCGGCGTAGGACCGCGCGGACCCGGGCCAGAGCCTCCTTCGGCGAGAACGGCTTGGTGATGTAGTCGTCCGCCCCCAAGTCGAGCCCGGCGACGCGGTCGGATTCGCCGATACGCGCCGTGAGCATGATGACCGGGATCGCCGCGGTCGCGGCCTCCTTCCGTAAGTGGCGGCACACGTCGAATCCGTCCATTCCGGGGAGATTGACGTCGAGCAGGACCAGATCGGGAGGCTTCCGGATCGCCAACTGCAAGCCCTCCGCGCCATCGTGGGCGGTGGCGACCTCGAAACCGCCCTCGCGCTCCAGCTTGAGGCGCAACGACAGCGCGATGTCCGGATCGTCCTCGATGATGAGAATTCGCTTCACGGCGTCCCGTCGTCGGCCGTGATGGCCGGGTGCTTGATCACCCGTCCCTCCGCCATGAACACGATCTGCTCGCCGATGTTGGTGGCCTGGTCTCCCATGCGCTCGAAGTACTTGGCCACGAACATCAAGCGGAGGGCCCGCGTGATCGTCCTCGGGTCCTCGATCATGAAGGACAAAAGCTCGCGAAAGACCTGTTCCATGCGATGGTCCAGCTCGTCGTCCATCGCGATGACGGCCCTTGCCGCGGCGGCGTCGCGCTGGACGAACGCGTCGAGCGCGCCGCGGACCATCTGTTGCGCGCGACGGGCCATCAGCGGGATGTCGATGAACGGCTTCAACTGCGGCTCGTCGTTGAGCTCGATCGCCCGTTCCGCGACGTTGGTGCACAAATCGGCGATCCGCTCGAGGTCGTTCGTGATCTTCATCGCGGTGATCACGAAGCGAAGGTCGCGCGCGACCGGTTGGTGCAACCCGAGAATCTCCATGCCGATCTGGTCGATTTCGAGATCGAAGCGGTCCACCTGCTCGTCGTCGGCGATGACCCGCCGGGCGAGCGCCGAGTCGCGGCCGACCAGGGCGGAGAGGACGTTGCCGATCGTTTCCTCGACGCATCCGCCCATGACGAGAACCTTCTCGGACAGGACGTCCAACTGCTCTTGAAAGTGCCGTTGCAGTTTTTCCATGCTTCCCTTCCCGCCTAGCCGAAGCGTCCCGTGATGTAGTCCTCGGTCTGCTTCTTCGCCGGATTGATGAACAGCTTCTGGGTCTCGCCGTACTCGACCATGGCGCCCAGGTACAAAAACGCCGTGTAGTCCGAGACCCGGGTGGCCTGCTGCATGTTGTGGGTGACGACGACGAGCGTGTAGCGGCTCTTGAGATCGAGCATCAGCTCTTCGACCTTGGCCGTTGCGATCGGATCGAGGGCGGAGCAGGGTTCGTCGAGGAGGATGACCTCGGGCTCGACGGCGATCGCGCGCGCGATGCAAAGCCGCTGCTGCTGGCCTCCCGAAAGGCCCAAAGCGCTCTCGTGGAGGCGGTCTTTGACCTCGTCCCACAGCGCGGCGCCACTGAGGCTCCGCTCGACGATCGGGTCGAGGTCGTGTTTCCGGTTGATCCCTTGGATCCGGGAGCCGAACGCGACGTTTTCGTAGATCGATTTGGGGAACGGGTTCGACTTCTGGAACACCATCCCGATCCGGCTGCGGAGCGCGTTCACGTCCAAGTTCGGATCGTGGATGCTCGCCCCCTCGAACAGGATCGTCCCTTCGGTCCGCACCCCGTCGACCAGGTCGTTCATGCGGTTGAAGCAACGAAGGAGCGTCGATTTGCCGCAACCGGAAGGGCCGATGAACGCCGTGATCTTCTTTTCCGGGATCTGCATGTTGATGTCCTGCAAGGCCCGCGACTTTCCGTACCACAGCGAGAGATTCACAACGCTGAGAATGGGGTTTTCGATCACAGGGCGCTCGTGACGTACTTCCGGCGCAAACGGTTGCGGAGCATGATCGCCGCGAGGTTCACGACCGTCACGACCGCGATCAGGAGCAGCGCGGTCGCGAACACGATCGGCTTCGTCGCCTCGACGTTCGGCGACTGGAATCCGACGTCGTAGATGTGAAACCCGAGGTGCATGAACTTCCTCTCGAGGTGGACGAAAGGCCGGGTGCCGTCCACCGGGAGTGCCGGCGCCAATTTGACCATCCCGACGATCATCAAGGGGGCGACCTCGCCGGCGGCGCGCGCCATCGCCAAGATCATCCCCGTGAGGATCCCCGGAGCCGCGGCGGGGAGAACGACCCTCACGATGGTCTCGATCTTCGTGGCCCCGAGGGCGAGAGACCCCTCACGCACCCCCCGCGGCACCGCCGCCAAACCCTCCTCGGTCGCCACGATGACGACCGGGACGGTCAATAGGGCCAACGTCAGAGCCGCCCACAGGATACCGCCAGTCCCGAACGTCGGCGTCGGGAGCGCGTCGGCAAAGAACAGGCGGTCGATCGAGCCGCCGACGAAGTAGACGAAAAAGCCCAGGCCGAAAACGCCGAACACGATCGAGGGGACCCCCGCGAGGTTGTTCACGGCGATGCGGACCGCGCGCACCAGCGGCCCCTGCCGGGCGTATTCGCGCAGGTATAACGCGGCGAGCACGCCCAAGGGCAGCACCGCGAAGGACATCAGGAACACCATCATCACGGTCCCGAAGATGGCGGGGAAGATGCCCCCTTCGGTATTCGACTCGCGGGGCTCGTCGAGCAGGAACTCGCGCACGCGCGAGGCGTACACGCCGAGCTTGCCCCAAGCCCCCAGCGCGTTCGGACGAACCGTGCGCACGACCGCCGCCAGCGGGACGTCCTGGCGCGCGCCCCCCGCGGTCTGCACGGTCACCGCTCCTTCGCTTCCGGCCCCCACGACGAATCCGTACAGGTTCCCCCATTCCATCCGTTCGATGACGACGGCGTTTCCCGGGTACTCGCGGGAGACGATCCGGGGCTCGTCGATCCAGCGGAACTCCGCGCCCCCCGAATCCCGGTTTCCGACCTTGAGCTTGAGACGCATCGTCGGAGCGGCCCGCGGATCCACCTGGGGGATCGCTTCGCGATCGCGCACCTCGCCCATGGCCTTCGTGCCGTCCGCGAGCGTCAAGACGACGATCGGCCGCGGCCAAAACGCGCCCGCGCCGTTCCAGATCAGAAGCGCAAGGAGCCCCGCGACCAAGAGCAGGTTGAGCGCGAGCGTGCCGCCGGTCAGCCAGGTCATCGCCCGGCCGAAACGATTGGAGAGGCGCTTCTGGTCGAGCATCGACTCGTCCTAGAGCGAGGAGTACTTGCGGCGGAGGCGCTGGCGGACCAGTTCCGCAACGGTGTTGACCGCGAACGTGAGGACGAACAGCAGGAGCGCCGCAAGAAAGATCGTACGGTAGAGCGTGCCGCCGGCGGGGGCTTCCGGGATCTCGACGGCGATGTTCGCCGAAAGCGAGCGGAAGCCGTCGAACGGACTTCCGTCCATGATCGGCGTGTTCCCGGTCGCCATCAACACGATCATCGTTTCGCCGACGGCCCGGCCGAATCCGACCATCACCGCGGCGAAGATCCCCGGGCTCGCGGTCGGGAGGACGACGCGCGTCACCGTTTGCCATCGCGAGGCGCCCAGGGCCAGGGAGCCCGAAACGAGGCTCCGCGGGACGTTCGAAAAGGCGTCCTCGGCGATCGCGAAGATGATCGGGATCACCGCGAATCCCATCGCCAAGCCGACCACGATCGCGTTGCGCTGGTCGTAGCGGACGCCCAACACCTGCAGGAGCCAGGTCGGGAACGTCGCGCCGAGCACCGTTTTTTCCAGGAACGGTTCGAGGGCGAGGCACCCGCCGCCGACCAAGGCCAGAACCGCCACGAAGAAGAAAATCTCGGTGCCGGCGGGGACCCGAGCCCCCAGACGCCGGGTCATCCGGTCCCAGGTCACCCCGGCCAGGATGATCGCGGGAGGGACGACGAGAACCATGACCACGAGCGCGGGGAGCACGCGCTCGAGCAGCGGCGCCAGCCACAATCCCGCGAGGAAGCCCAGAACGACGCTGGGAAGCGACGCCATGATCTCAACGACCGGCTTGACGACGCGCTTCAACGACGGGTGGAGGAACTGCGATGCGTACATCGCCGAGAGCACGCCGAGCGGCACCGCGAGGAGCAGGGAGTAGATCGTCCCTTTGAGAGTTCCGTACAGCAGCGGCGTCAGCGAAAGCTTCGGCTCGAAATCCTCGGTCCCCGACGAGGACTGCCAGGAGTAGCCGGGCCGTTCGTATCCCTCGTACCAGACCTTGCCGAACAGCGCCCGCAAGCTGACCTCGGGATGGGGGGCGTGGATCGAAAGCGATGCGGCACCGCCGGCCCCCGCCACGAGCGCGCCGTCGGCCTTCGGGGCATACGCGATCGCCGTCGCCTGGGGGATCGGCGCGGTTCCCGACCACAAGACGCGCTCGGAGGTCGAGTACATCAGCGCCATCGCGCCTTCGGCGTCGAGCGCAAGGAACCCCTTGCCTCGAGGCGAAGGCGCGAGCGCGCGCACGGCGCCCCGCAGGCTCGGGAAAGACCGTGCATGGCGGAGCGAACGATCGGCGCCCCTCCGCTGCGGGAACCAAACCTCGATCGCCCCGTCCTCGCGCCCGACGACGAGCGAGCGATCGCCGATCAGAAGCGTCAGCGCCGCGACCGGCGACGGGGAGAGCGGCGAGAGCAAAAGGCTCGATGGGGTGCCGTCGGCGGCGACTCGAAACCACCCGATACGGCCGTCCGCGAGGCCTGCGTAGACGTTGTCCTGCGCGACGTCCAAAAGGAGCGAGGTGACTCCCGCGGGCAGGGTCGCCTTGCCGCGCGACGAGGATCGCACGACCTCGCCGGTCATGCCGTTGGTGGTCGCGGTCTCGCGGATCAGGGTCAGCGCGTCGTCGGCCGTGGCTCCGGCGACCACGAGGCTGAGACCGTCGGAGGAGACCTGCGCGGCGGCCCGGGTGACCGGGCGGTGCGCGTCGTCCACGACAACCTCCGCAGCGGGAGGCAGCGTTGCGGACACGACGCGGCGGCCATCGGCGTACGAGGCCGCAAAGCTCACGCGCTGGACCACGACCCGGCCGTCGTTCGTGGCGACGACGAACGCGGTCGATCCGGGTGGAACCGAAACGGCTCCGGGGGAGACCGGTCCCGCAACCAAGGCGGCGTCGGCGACGATCTCGCCGGAGTCGATTTGCGCCACGCGCACGTGGCCGTCCGTGTCGATCGCGGCGACCAACTCGCGGTACTCGTCGGTCAGCACAGCCAGAGCCGCGCCGCCGGGGATCGCGTGGATCTTCTCGGTCGTGACGCGGGTCCTGCCGACGAGCGGCGCGACCTCGTGAACGATGAAGAACAAAATGCCGAGGATGCTCGCGACGATCGCGAGCCCCCCGGCAGTGACGATCCAACGTGCCGCTTTGTCGGCGAACAAACGGCGCGGCGACGTCCGTTTCACTTCACTTCAGCTTCGGAAGCTCTTCGGCGACGTGCTGACCGAGAAGCGGGAGGTAGCCGTCCTTGATCACGATCTCCTGGCCGTCTTTCGACAGCACGAACGCCAGGAACTCCTTGACGAGCGGACCGATCGGCTTGTCCGGGGCCTTGTTGACGTAGATGTAGAGGAAGCGGGAGAGCGGGTATTTCCCGGCGTAGACGTTAGCCGCGTCGTCGGCGACATAATCACCGCCGTCCTTCGCGGCCAGCTTCAGGGACTTCACATCCGAGGTCTTGTAGCCGATCCCGCTGTAGCCGATGGCGTACTTGTCCGCGGTGACGCCCTGCACGACCGCGGCACTGCCGGGCTGCTCCTTGACGGTGTCCTTGTAGTCGCCCTTGTAGAGAGCGTGCTCCTTGAAGTAGCCGTACGTGCCCGACGCCGAGTTGCGGCCGTAGAGGCTGATCGGCTTGGCCGCCCAGTCGCCGGTGAGGCCGAGCTGGCCCCAGGTCATGATGTCGTCGGGGGCGCCGCCCTTCCGCGTCTTCGAAAAGATCGCGTCGATCTGCGGCATCGTCAGCTCGTTCAGCGGGTTGTCCTTGTTGACGTAGACGCCGATGCCGTCGACCGCGACGCGGACCGCGGTCGGCTTGTACCCGTACTGCTTCTCGAAGGCGTCGATCTCTTCGGGTTTCATGAGGCGGCTCATGGGGCCGAGTTGCGCGGTCCCGGCGATGAGCGCCGGGGGCGCGGTCGTCGATCCCTTCCCCTCGACCTGGATCTTGACCTTCGGGTACTGCTTCTTGAACGCTTCCGACCAGAGCGTCATCAGGTTATTGAGCGTGTCCGACCCGATCGAGTTCAAGTTCCCGGACACGTCACCGGCCTTCGTATACGGCTTGACGCTCTTTTCCACCTCGGCCGCCTGGGCCGAGACAGGAAGCGACGTGAACAGCGCGCCGGCGACGGCGATCGAGCTCAGGACACCTTTCATTCTCATCACGTTCTGTCTCCTTGGTCGTTGAGGTCAGTTCAGAAAGCCAGGACGAACTGCACGCGCAGTTGCTTGTCGGTGATCTCTTGTCCGGGGAGCGGGACGATTCGAAGCGGGGCGAGCAGCAGGGGAGAAACCCCCCTCAGCGCGATCGTGGAGAGCGATGCGAAGTTCTGGCCGTACTTGATCTCCCCGATATCGGCCTGGAGCTTCATGTTGTGGCTCTTCCAAAAGTACCCGTAGACGAGCCGCATCTCCGTCTGCTTCGCATCGGCGACGTCCTCGTCGGGCTCGATGACGGAGTAGCGGACCGCGAGCTCCTGCGACTTCGGAACGACGAACACGCCGAACTGCGTCTCGAACCCGTTCGCGTCGATATCCGGACCCACGGTCGGGTTGGTCTGGGAGTCGGTTTGCAGGAAGTACTCGCCCATGGCGTAGAAGCGCTTGAACTTCCAGGCGACTTCGAAACCGAGTGCCTTCTCGTCGTTTGGACTCTCGAAAACCCCGACGGAAGACAGCGCCCGCGGAACCTCGCCGAATCGATAGGCAAGACCGAAGTGCAACTGGTTCTTCTGGGGGTCGTCGACCGCGCCCTCGATCAATTTGTACTCGCCGAAGGGGTCGTACACGATCCGTGCCGCGTAGAGGAGCGCCCGGTCGTCTTGCGGATTATTCTGTCCGGCCCCGTTGAAGGCGGCGGCCTGGTAACCGAACTTATTGCCGAAGAACTGGCCGGAGAGCATCAGGCCGATGTCGCGGGCCGGGGCGAACTTGGCGCTCGCGATCGAGCGATCGATGAACTCCTGCCGCGTGTCGGACGTCTGCTCCTGCATGCCGAACGGGACCTTGTACTGGCCGGCGCGAAGCGTCGCGTACGGGCTCTTGGCGAACTCGACGTAGGCGTCGGTCAGACGACCGTTGTTGATGTTGACCGCTGCATCCGACTTGAGAGTCGAAAGCTCGACTTCGATCTTGTAACGCATCCAGGACTTGAACACCGTTCCCAGCATGTAGAAGCGCAGTCTCGGGACCGAGAAGGCCACCGAGGTCTTGTCTTCCTTCAGGTATCCCATGCTGGCCGGGTCGGTATCGGCGCTGTACTCCTCACGGTCGTCAACGGTCATCCTGAATTGTCCCCAAGCCCCGAGCGTCATGCTGTTGTCGCCGGACTTGAAGGTGACGAACCCCTTCGTGGGATCGACCGTCGTTTCGGTCGGCGGTAAGGGTTGGGGCTCGTCGGCCGCGAACGCCGCCGGGACGAGCGCGGCGCCCAGAATCACTCCTCCGATCAGTCGGCTCCAGTACCTAGGCTTCACAAGACCTCCGTGCCTCGCCGACTCGCGATCCGGCCACCCCTCTGTGCGCCGGACGAAGTCGACGGGGGCATCTAAGAGTGTCTCAATTTCCGACGTGTAACGGCGGTGTTAAGGGGGTGTTAAATCGGTTCCAGACCCTCAGCGCGGCGCCTCCGACTCCTCACGCGTTCGTCATCTGTCCGTCACGCGCCCCCCGTAAAACCCACGCGTCACACCACGACCGACAGACGACTCGAACAGGAGGACGCGCGTGAGCAGCATGGGGAACAAGGCCAGGATTGCGACAATTCTCGCGGGAGTTGCGAGCATGCTCGGAGCCACTCCGGCCCTCGCCGCGAGTATCTTCGTCAATGCCGACATAACGACGAGCCAGACGTGGACGGCGAACAATGAGTACATCCTCACCGACCGCGTCTACGTCACCAACGGGGCCACTCTCACGATCGAGGCGGGGGTCACCGTTCGAGGCGAGCCGGAGGATACCGTCGGCGCTCAGAATCCGGGAACGCTAATCATCACGCGCGGCTCCAAGATCCGTGCTCTCGGAACGAGGCTTCACCCGATCGTCTTTACCGACCTAGACGACGACAACATCGGCGAGAATCCGGGGACCCCTCCGTACGACACCCTCGCCAATGCGCAGTCGCTGACCGGGCAGTGGGGCGGACTGATCCTACTGAGCTACGGTTACGTGGCCAACAACACAGCGGCGGGGCCCGATCCCGCTCGCGAGAATCAGATCGAGGGCCTGACGGCGACCGCCGAGAAGGGCTTCTACGGCGGCTGCGCGGAGTTCCTCGCCGGCCCCTACGGCCGGAATTGCGACGACGCCGATTCCGGAACGTTGAACTACGTTTCGATCCGTTACGGCGGATTCAACCTGTCAGCGAACAACGAGATCAACGGCCTCACGCTGGGCGGCATTGGCCGGGAGACCGAGATCGACTACATCGACGTCTTCAACAACAAGGACGACAGCGTCGAGTTCTTCGGCGGGACGGCGGGGGTCAAGCACCTCATCTCCGCCAACAGCGGTGACGACGGCTTCGACTTCGACGAGGGGTATCGCGGCCGCGCGCAGTTCGTCTTCACGCTCCAAGGCACGCCGGGCGCCGACAAGTCCGACAAGGGGTTCGAGCAGGACAGCGGCATCAGCCCCGACAACTCGCAACCGTTCGCCATTCCGACGATCTACAACGCGACCGTGATCGGCCTCGGCGCGCAAAAGACCACCTACACCGCGCACTTCACGAACACCGCGATGCACTGGCGCGATAACGGCGGCGGCCGCCACTACAACTCGGCCTACCTCGACTTCGGCGGCGCCGTCGCGTTGATCGAGGGCGGGGCGAATACCAGCACCTGCACCGCGGCCGGATCGTCGGGCGAGCGCTCGATTACGCCCTACGCCACGGACGCGAACTTCCAGCTCGGTCCCGCCGGCGGACTCCAGCTCGAGCTCGAAGACGACGTCTTCTTCTGCTTCGGCGCCCCGGCGGCCGACCTGGTCCCCACCGGGAAGTGCTCGTTGTCGCTGACGGCCTGCTGTGCGAACGCCGACTGCGTCGGGGGCGGTGGCGACACGTGCGTCGACCAGGCGCCGACCTACGGCGGCGACGCGGGCAAGATCCATAAGGACAACGGAGCGTTCACCAACGCCGCCCTCGACAACACCTACATCGCCTGCGGTGGAAGCCTGCCGATCCGAGCGCTGCAACGCTCGCCCAATGGGAACCCGATTGTTCCCGATCCCGTCGTCGTCATCGACCCGAGACCGGCGGCGGGCAGCCCACTTGCCGCAACCAATCGCAAGACGCCCACCGGCGGGTTTTTCACCGCGGCCAACTACAAGGGGGCGTTTGCGCCGGGCGAGGACTGGGCCAAGGGCTGGTCCGAAATCGACAGGTTGGGCCTCCTCCAAAAGTGCGCGAACGGTGTGGGGGCGGTTCCCGACGAGGTCCCGACGCTCAGCTTCATCGACAAGAGCAACCTGACCTGGACGAGGTTCGTCAACGACGCGTCCTTCTACGATCTCGTTCGCGCGAACACGCCCAATGGTTTCGCA
>Ga0307281_10000491_pt1 | contig 10424 bp, 7 predicted proteins | sample ER_DNA_120_FD_194486 | JGI IMG/M metagenome (GOLD analysis project Ga0307281, IMG submission 194486) | Bulk soil microbial communities from the East River watershed near Crested Butte, Colorado, United States - ER_DNA_120 | ecosystem: Environmental > Terrestrial > Soil > Floodplain | place: USA...
GGCCGTGGGCGCGGGAGCGGGGGCGGGGGCGGGCACCGCCGGCTGCGCCTGGATGTCCCGGCCGAGACGCTGCAAATAGGCGATCAGGGCAACGACCTGCCGGCCCTCAAGATTTTTCGGACCGCCCTGGTCGAGGATCTCCCTCGCGACCGCGGCGGCCTGGGTCTTCGCGGCGAGGCGCGCGTTGGCGATGTCGGCGTCGGTGTACGGAACGCCGATCGTCCGCTGGGCCTCGAGATGACGGGGGATCGAGTCGAAATCGAGCGGGGTCGAAAGCAGGAAGGCGTACGACGGCATGATGGATTGCGGCGTGACCGAGCGCGGGTTCTCGAAGTGGCGCACGTGCCAGAGGCTCGGGTACTTGCCGCCGATGCGTTGGAGGTCCGGGCCGATGCGGCGCGATCCCCACAGGAACGGATGGTCGTACACGAACTCGCCGGGCTTGCTGTACTCGCCGTAGCGCACCGTCTCGGCGCGGATGGGGCGGATCATCTGCGAGTGGCAGTTGTTGCACCCTTCGGAGATGTAGACGTCCCGGCCCGCGAGCTCCAGCGGCGTGTACGGCTTGACCGCGGCGATCGTCGGCACGTTGCCGCGCAGGAGGAACATCGGGATGATCTCGAACAGCGACGCCGTGACGCACGCGATCACGACCCACACGGTAAAGGTGAGCGGGAGCCCCTCCCACCGCCGGTGCCAGGCGGCCTTCACGAGCTTGTCGATCGCGATCCCGGCGGCGGTGACGGGCGCTTTCTTCCGTTCGAGCTCGGTCGGCGCGGAGGCGGGTTCGACGAACGCTCGGTCGAGGGCGGCGGCCTCGTATGTGGGCTCGTCGTAGACCGCCGGGCGGCGCCTCCACGTCATCAGCAGGTTGACCCCGCACATCGCGGTGCCCCCGAGATAGAGCGTGCCGCCGACGACCCGCACCCAGTACATCGGGATGAGCCTGAGGGTCGTCTCGATGAAATCGGGATAGGCGAGGCGCCCCGTGTCGTCGAAGGCGCGCCACATGAGCCCCTGGGTGAGCCCGGCCGCGTAGATGGCGACGATGTACAAGAGGATGCCGATCGTCGCGACCCAAAAGTGGAGATCCATCAGCTTCCTCGACCAGAGCGGCGTCTGGAAGAGGCGCGGCATCAGCCAGTAGATCATCCCGAACGACATGAACCCGACCCAGCCGAGAGCACCGGCGTGCACGTGGGCGATCGTCCAGTCGGTGTAGTGCGAGAGCGCGTTGACCGACTTGATCGACATCAGCGGCCCTTCGAACGTGGACATCCCGTAGAACGTGATGGCCACGACGAAGAACTTGAGGACCGCATCCTCCGCGACCTTGTTCCACGCCCCGCGCAGCGTCAGCAAGCCGTTGATCATGCCGCCCCACGACGGCATCCAGAGCATCACGGAAAAGAGCATCCCCAAAGTCGACGCCCACGCGGGTAGCGCGGTGTAGTGGAGGTGGTGCGGCCCCGCCCAGATGTAGATGAACACGAGGGTCCAGAAATGGAGGATCGACAGCTTGTACGAGTAGACCGGACGCTCCGCCGCCTTGGGGAGGAAGTAGTACATGAGGCCGAGGAACGGCGTCGTCAGAAAGAAGGCGACCGCGTTGTGCCCGTACCACCACTGCATGAAGGCGTCTTGGACGCCCGCGTAGATCGAGTAGCTCTTGAAAGGGCCCGCGATCACTTCGAGGCTGTTGAAGATGTGCAGCATCGCGATGGCGATCAGGGTCGCGATGTAGAACCAGATCGCGACGTACAGGTGCCGCTCGCGCCGCCTCGCGATCGTCCCGAAGACGTTGACGGCGAAGATGACCCAGACCAGGGCGATCGCGATGTCGATCGGCCACTCGAGCTCGGCGTACTCCTTCGACGTCGTGAGGCCCAAGGGAAGGGTCACGGCCGCCGCGACGATGATGAGCTGCCATCCCCAGAAATGGAGGCGGGAGAGGAGATCGGAGAACATCCGCGCCTTCAACAGGCGCTGCGTCGAGTAGTAGACGCCGGTGAAGATGGCGTTTCCGGCGAAGGCGAAGATGACCGCGTTCGTGTGCAGCGGCCGGAGGCGCCCGAAGGACGTGAAGGGAAGGCCGAGATTGAACGCCGGATTCGCGAGCTGGAAGGCGACGATCAGTCCGACCAGCATGCCCACGAATCCCCAGACGAACGTCGCGAGCAGGAACCTGCGCACGATCGCGTCGTCGTACCGAAAACGTTCCATCACCAAGCTCATCGAACTCTCCTTCGGGCTTCGGCCAGGTCACGGCGTTTCGCGTCTTCCCGGAGCGGCACGCAGGGGACGCCCGCCGCGGTGAGCGCTCGCGAGACCGCCTCGCCCCGGAGCACGACGCTCCGCGGGACGAACAGGAGCAGGGCGTCGGTCTCCGCGGCGACCCCGCAGCCGGCGGGCTGGCCGACTTCGTCCGGCGCCGGCACCGCGAACGCGCCCGATGCGGCATCCAACAGGTCTCCGCATCCCGCCTCGGGAACGGTTCCCTCGGCGAAGCGGCGCAAGACGCCTGCTAAGACGACGAACAACCCGGGCGGCGTGTGACGCGGGTAGAGAAGAACCTGCCCCGCGTGCACGGTGATCCGCCCCGCGTCGGGAAGTGAGGCCAGGCTCGCGTGCGCTTTCATCGCACGCGAAGACTAGGCAGACGGGGCGCCCGCCGCCTTGATGGATCCGCCCGCCCGGCTTGATAAATGTCAAACCGCCGTCAACAATGGGACGGTGCCCAAGAAACTCCGCGTTTTGAACACGCCGTCATGCTTCGGTTGCCAGAGCCGCGGTCGGACCGAGTGGTCGTCGCTTCAAGGCGGCGATCTCGAGCTTCTCGAAGCCGCGAAAACCTGCAACGTCTACGAACCGGGCCAAGTGGTCTTCTACGAGGGGAACGCCTGCCTGGGCATCCACTGCGTCGAGTCCGGATCGGTCAAGCTTCGACGAACGGGCCCGAAAGGCGACGAGATCGTCGTCGGGCTCGCCGGTCCCGGAGCGACGTTGGGGTACTTGGCGTACTTCGGCGGTCGCGGCTACACGACGACGGCCGAGGCGCTTTCGGCGTGCCGGATCTGCTTCATCGATCGCGCGGCCGTGAAATCGCTCATCCACACCAGCCCGTCGGTGGGGCTTGCGTTCCTGCAGCGGCTCTCGGACGACGTCGACCGGTCCGAAGGGGAACGGGTGAGGGCGCTGTCGCTCCCCTTGCGCGCTCGGGCGGCGCATCTGCTGCTCGTGCTCAAGGACCGGAGCGCCAGCGCCGACGACGAGGGGCGGTTGACCATCGAGCTCCCGCTGTCCCGGCGCGACCTGGCGGCCATGCTGGGAACCCGGCCGGAGAGCCTGTCCCGCCTCATCCGGACCTTCGCGGCCGACGGCGTCGCCCACTTCGGCGCGCGGGAGGTCGTGGTCCCCGACCTGGACGTTCTCCTCGACGAGCTGGAGCGGGCCGCCGAAGCTTGAGGCCGGACGCTCCGGGTGTAGGATTCGAGGATCATGTCGGATCACCGGAGCGATGGTCGGCGGCGGAGTGACGATGCACTGAGGCAGAGCGAGGACCGCTATCGCCGCCTCGTCGATCTGTCGCCCGACGCCGTCCTCATCGTCCAGGCGGGCCGGGTCATCTTCGCGAACCCCGCCGGCGTGCGGCTCTTGGGCGGCGGGGACAACGCCAACGTCGTCGGGCGCCCCGCGTTGGACTTCCTCCACCCCGACGAGCACCGCGTCGTCACGATGCGCATGAACGAAGTGTTGGACGGCGAGCGCTCGACGGTCTTCCAGGAGCGGCGCTACCTCCGCTTCGACGGGACGCCCTTGGACGTCGAGGTTGCGGCGACGCTCTACCCCGACCCCGCCGGTCCCGCGATTCAGATCATCTTGCGCGACATCACGGCGCGCAAAACCGCCGAGGCCGCCAGCCGCGAGAGCGAAGAGCGCTTCCGGCAGATCGCGGAGTCGATCGACGAGGTCTTCTGGATCACCCCGCCCGACAAGGACCGGATGATCTACGTGAGCCCGGCCTACGAGCAGATTTGGGGACGGTCGTGCTCCGAGCTGTACGCCAACCCGCGCAACTGGCTGGCCGCCGTTCATCCCGACGACCGCGACCGCGTGATCCACGCCGCGATGACGAAGCAGGCCGAAGGAACGTACGACGAGGAGTACCGCATCGTCCGGCCCGACGGCGCCGAGCGGTGGATTCGCGACCGCGCGTTCCCGTTGCGGGACGACGCGGGAACGATCTACCGAGTCGTCGGGCTCGCCGAGGACATCACCGCCCGGAAGACGGTCGAATCCGAAATCAGGGCGCTCTCGGAACAGCTCGAGGCCCGCGTCGTCGAGCGCACCGTGCAGCTGCGCGACGCCAACGAGGCCCTGCGCAAGGCGGACTCGAGACAGCGCGCGCTCCTCAACGCGATTCCCGACGTCGTCTTCCGCATCCACCGCGACGGGACGTTCCTCGATTTCTCCGCCCCGCACGGGAACACGTTGCTCCCGCCCGATCGGATCATCGGCTCGAACCTCGCCGACCCGGCCATCCCGGCGGAGGTCCGCGCTGCGCTGACCTCGGCGATCGATCGCGCGATCACGTCGGGACTCGTCGTGTCCCTCGAATACGCGCTCCCGGCGACGGGCGGCGCCCGCCAATGCGAGGCCCGGATCGTGCGGAGCGGCCCCGAGGAAGTGGTCGCGACCGTTCGCGACATCACCGCGAGAAAGAGCGCGGAGGTGCATCGCGAGCGCCTCGAACAGCAGCTCCGCCAGTCGCAGAAGATGGAAGCGATCGGCACGTTGGCCGGCGGCATCGCCCACGACTTCAACAACATCCTCACCGCGATCCTCGGGTACGCCGAGCTCCTGCGCGCGCAGGTTCGCGGGCAGTCCGGGGTCGAGGAGAGAGTCACCGAGATCGCCAAGGCCGGCGCGCGCGCCAAGGACCTGGTCGCGCAGATCCTCACGTTCTCCCGCCGCCAGGAGCACACGCGTACGACGATGCCGTTGGGTCCGGCGATCGACGAGGCGCTCAAGCTGCTGCGGGCGGCCATCCCGGCTTCGATCGAGATCGATGCGGAGGTCGATCCGAACCTACCGCCCGTATTGGCCGACGCCACCCAGATCCATCAGGTGGTGATGAATCTCGCCGCGAACGCCGCGGCGGCGATGGCGGGCGGGCCGGGCCGGCTGCGCGTCCGCTGCGCCGCGATCGAGTTGGACGATGCCGTCGCCGCCGATGCGGGTCTCGCCGCCGGACTCTACGTGCGCCTCGTGATCGAGGACACGGGGTGCGGGATGCCGCCCGAGGTCCTGGAGCGAATTTTCGATCCGTTCTTCACGACGAAGGGCCCCAGAGAGGGGACGGGCTTGGGATTGTCGGTCGTTCACGGCATCGTGAAGGCCCACGAGGGGGCGATCCAGGTGGAAAGCCGCGTGGGCGAGGGCACGGTGTTCCGGATCTACTTCCCCGCCCTGCCCGAGCGGCAGCCCGTGCGCGTGCGGCCCAGGACGAGGACGACCGAAGGTCAGGGCGAGCACGTCTTGTGCGTCGACGACGAACCCGCGCTCGTCGAGCTGTTGCGCGACCAATTGATCTCGCTGGGCTATCGCGTCACCGCGCACGTCTCCCCTGTCGAAGCGCTCGCCGATTTCCTCGGCCGTCCCCTCGATTTCGACGTCCTGCTGACCGATCTGACGATGCCGGGATTGAGCGGAGCCGATCTGGCCGAAAAGGTCCTCGCCGTGCGACCGGACCTGCCGATCGTGATGGCGACGGGCTACGGACGCGTCATGAGCGAGGAGCGCGCGCGGGAGCTCGGCCTTAGACCTCTGCTCTACAAGCCGTTCACGATGGTCGCGCTGGGCGACGCGATTCAGGACGCGCTCGCCTCGGTGCGCGCCGAATCGGGCGGGAACTAGCAGCCACGAAGTAGGGACACTCCCCTTTTTTCTGAAAAGCGGTATCCGAGGAGCTTTTCAGAAAAAAGGGGAGTGTCCCTACTTCGTGGCTGCTAGTTCCCGGCCTCGTCATCGATTGTCACGAGCAGATCCTTCTTGGATTCCATCTCGCGGAGGATCTCGACCTTTCGTTCGGGCTCGAGGAGGTTTTGGAGCTCCATCAGCCCCGCCCGCGAGAGGTTGCAGCCCGAGCGCGGCTCGTTGCGGATCATGGCGATCAGCGCGGCGAGCGCGATCGGCGTGATCACGACGACGGCCAGAATGATGGCGAGGCGACTCATGGCGATCCGCCCTTTCTAGGACCCCGAAGACCGATCGTCAAGCACGCTCGGCGACTCCGGGGTGGCCGCATCGGCCGGGCGATGGAAGAATGATCACGATGCCGCGCCGCACGATCGGGTTTTTCGTCTTGCTCGCCGCCTTCACGGCGGTCGATCGTCCGCGGGCGAACGTCCGGGGATACGACCCGCGAGCGCTTCTCCACGCCATGGCGAGCGCCGCCGACGGCGTGCGCGACTACACGATGACGCTCGTCAGCCAGGAGTGGAGCGGGGACGGCCTGGCGCCCCCGGAAAAGCTCCTCACCAAATGGGCGCGACCGTTCAAGGTCTATTTCAAGAGGCTGACCGCGCCGCACGTGGGGCGCGAGATCCTCTTCGCCGAAGGTTGGAACAACGACAAGCTCAAGGTCAGCGTCCACGCCTGGCCGATCAACGTCGGCGTCAACGTGAACCCGCACGGCGAGCTCGCGATGGCCGACGCGAAACATCCGATCGACGAGAGCTCGTTGATCTACCTCGTGGGCATGGTGCTCGACAACTTCCGCCGCGCGGAAAAGCGCGGGGAGGCGATGGCGGAGGACCGGGGGCACGAGACGATCTTGGGTCGCGAGTGCCATCGCGTGCGCATCTTCACGTCGCAAACGTTGACCACGTACACCTTGCTGCGCGGCGAGACCCTCTGGGACGTCGAAAAGCGTTTCGAGGGGGCGATGGCCCCCATTCTCCACGCGAATCGCGATCTCGGCTGGACGACGCCGAGCGACGCCAAACCCGGACAGACGATTCGCGTGCCGCGTTATTACGCCGCGCGGATCGACCTTTGGATCGACGACGTGCTGTCGTTGCCGCTCGTTGCGGAGATCTACGACGAGCGCGGCGCGATGTTCGAGCGGTTCGAGCACCGCGACCTGCGCGTCAACGTCGGACTCGGCCCGCAGGACTTCTCCCCCGCGAACCCCGCCTACCGCTTCTGACCATTCCCTTTTTCGCAGCAAAGCGGTATCCGGGGAGCTTTGCAAGAAAAAGGGAATGGTCTTTCACTGGTGCTCGGGCCGCAAGAGGTCCGCCACCGTCTTCACCGGTGTGAAGGTCTCGATCGGCACCTCGACGAAGGCCGTGAGCCACCCCGCCATCGCACCGTTCCACAGACCGGGGCGCTCGAGCGCCAGCAGGTCCCGCCCTTGATAGCTCTTCTTCGCGACGATCACCGCGCGGGGGTCCACGAACGAGCGCAGGTCGAACGGGGCGCCTGCGGCGTCCTTCAGGCCGCACACGAGGTCGACCGGGTTGAAGTGCGTCGCCTCCCGCATCGCCGCGCGCTGGGTCTCCGCGTTCGGGTCGACCTGCGCGGTCTCGACGATCTGGCGCGTGATCCGTCCGTCCGGGCTGCGGACCCAGTAAGGCCCGCCGCCGGGCTCCCCCGTGTTCCGCACGACGCCGCACACGCGTAAAGGTCGCTCGAGGACTCGCGACAGCTCGGCCCCTTGGGCTTCGATCCCGAACGCCTCCCGCGCGAAGGCGGCCGCCTCCGCGGCGAACACCGGATCGAGGGGCCGGGAACGCAGGCGCGCGACGTGGAGGAACACCGCCCGTTGCAGCTCGACCAATCGCCCGCCCAAGATCTTCTTCCACCGCAACGTGGGGCCGCGGTAGGCATCGGTCTGCACGTTGTCGATGTTCTTGATGAAGACGACGTCGCCCGAGAGCTCGGCGAGATTCAAAAGAAGCGCGCCGTGACCGGATGGACGCAAGACCAACCCGCCGTCGTCGGCGACGAAGGGTCCGCCCGAGGGCGCTCCGCCGATCGTGTCGGTCGACGCTTTCTGCACCGAAAACCCCAGCTCGAAGCGGGCGCGAAGCTCGCGCTCGTAGGCCGGCACGACGCGCTCCGCGAGCAGGCGGAAGCCGTGGAGGTGCTCGGGCGACACGGTCAACCGCACGCGGCAGAGGTCGAGCTCGTCCCGCACGTACCCCGCCGCCTCGACGAGGTGCTCCTCGAACGCGGTCCGAGAACCGTTGGCGTAGCGATGGAACGGGATGAGGCCTTTCGGGATCGTCGCGTAGCCGAGCCCGTCGGCGCCGACCAAGGCGTCGACGACCTCCGCGCCGCCTCCCTCCCGGCGGAGGACGTCAAGGTCGTAGCCGCGAAACGTCAGCGCGGCAGCCAGGGCGTCGACGAACGCGAACTGCTGGATGCCCGCCATCAGCGCGTCGACACCACGCCCGGAGAGCACGTCTTGGAACATGCGCGTCGCCGCCCCCGACGCCGGGACGAACTTCGAGCACCGGCCTTGGCGCGCCGCCTCCCCGTGGAGGAGGATCAGTGCTTCCTGCCTCTCGGTCGGAACCGTCTCGATCCCGTCGCCCGGCCGGCACGGCCGCACGAGTTCGGTGTACGCCGTGGGGGACGCAAGCAGCGCGAGTTGGCGGTTGGCTTCCTCTTCGGAAATGCCGCGCTCGCGCAACTGGGTCTTCTGGGCTTCGGTGAAGCGAGCCATGAACAGATCGTAGCGCACGGCCCCACGGCCGCCGCCACGGCCACCGCCGCCTCAGAAGCGCTTCGAAAGTCCGACGACGAAACCGGTGCGCGGGGCGAGCTGCGCCTCGTTCACGTCTTGGTAGACGGGAAACTGAAGATAGGCGTACAGCTCGAGCTCCTTTCCCGGGGCGAAGCGGATGCCCGGGGACAGGGAAACGGAGTCGGAACCCGTGGCGGGCACGCCTTGGCCGTTGTAGTCGTCGCGCCCCGCGTGGCGGGCGTTGGCCTGCAGCGAAAAGACCCAGCGCTCGCCCGCGGCGTAGCCGACGCCGCCCGCGACGACGGTTTCATCTCCGATCCGGTAGTCGAGTGAGTTTCGCCCGTTGAACCGCTGCGAGCCGGAAACGAACCACTCGAACGACGAGGGAAACTGGTGGCGAACGTAGTAGAGCGTGATCAGCTCGTCGTAGGAGCCGGTCCCCGGCTCGAGCGTCGGCTCGTTGATGGCGCCTTCGCTGTCGAGCAGTTTGTACGCCCCCGTGGGCGCCTTGACGGAGAGGCTTCCCATCAGGAGGTCGTTCGCCTTCACGAGCAGGGCGTAGCGCACGCCCGCCGCGACGTCGCCGAACCCGCTCGTGCCGTCCGCGTTCGTGAACGTTTGCTCCGGCGTGCCGGCGTCGTCGTAGTGCTCGTGCGCCTTCCCGACGCTCAACGGCAGGGCGCCGAACACGCTCAGGCGCGCGCTGATCCCGTACGCGATACCGAGCAGCACCATCGTGTTCCTCGTGCTGATTTCTTGGTGATGGTCGGGCTCGATCGTCTGATCCTCGAAGTTGATCTTGGGGACGAGCACGACGTCGGTCGATTCCGACCCGTCGAGCATCTTGGTCTGATCGAGGTAACGGTACGAAAGGTCGACTTGAACCGACCCGGCGGACTGCACGCCTTCTTCGGCGTGGGTCACGAGAAAGCAGCTGGCGGATCCGCAGGATGCCGCTGCGGGCCGGGGCGCGAGACCGGCGAGGAGCGTGCCGAAAACGATGAACGCGCGAAAGGCGCTAAACCGGTGCATGCGATGTACTCCTGGCGTCGAGGGCGCGACACCGATGCTGAACCTATGGCGGAGAAGAAATCGACGGGGTTCAGCAGGAGCTTCGTGGCGGGCGATCGAGCGGCGGACGCGAGGACTGCTCCGGCAAGGGCGAAACCGCGGGGTGGACCGTGTCGACGACGACGCGCGGCGCGGGAGCGCCCGTCGCCGCGAGGACGGCCCGCAGCGGCGCGGCCGATGAGAGCGCCGTTCCTCCCTCGTCGTCCCCGCAGCCGACGCTGCGGACCGAGCACGGATGGCTCAACGTCCGCGACGCGCACCGGCACGAAGCGCCGCACATCGAGCAGCCGCCGGATCCCCCAACGTGGAGCTGGGCGAGCAGGAGGAGCGCGCCGGTCAGCCAGCAGAGCAACGAGCGGCAGCGCGTCACGGCCGTGGCTCCAGCACCTGCTCCCGAGCGGTTCGCTTCGCGGTGACGCTGCGCACGACCTTGAGCTCCGGGAGCAGTTTGGCGGTGCCGGTCATCCCGTCCGCGGAAACGACGTACTCCCAGACGGCGTGGACTTCTCCCTGATCGAACTCGCAGGACCAGCTGCTTTTTTCGGGCCGGTAGTTGAAGAAGAGATCGTAGGTTCGCACGAAGCTTCCGTCGATGATG
>Ga0307281_10000492_pt1 | contig 10405 bp, 7 predicted proteins | sample ER_DNA_120_FD_194486 | JGI IMG/M metagenome (GOLD analysis project Ga0307281, IMG submission 194486) | Bulk soil microbial communities from the East River watershed near Crested Butte, Colorado, United States - ER_DNA_120 | ecosystem: Environmental > Terrestrial > Soil > Floodplain | place: USA...
CCGAAGATCCTCTTCCTCGACGAACCGACGAACGGCCTCGACCCGCCGGCGCGCGCCCGGATGATCCGCCTGGTGAAAGAGATCCGCGATTCGGGCCAGGCGCAGATCGTCCTGTCGTCGCACCTTCTGCGCGACGTCGAAGAATGCTGCGACGAAGCGCTGGTCTTGAAAGACGGGAAGATCGCCTTCCACGGCAACCTCGAAGAGGAACGCCGCGCGAACAAGAAGTTCCTGCAGGTGGAAACGCGCGGAGACGAGCACGCGTTCGCGGCGGCGGCGGAAGCCATAGGCTGCACGTGCGCGGTGCTCGGACCGGGCCGCCTGAAGATGGTGTTGCCGGAGACGATCGCGGTGAGGGACCTGTACAAGATCGCTTCGGAGCAGCAGCTCCAGATCCGGCGGCTCGACTACAAGCGCGATTCGCTCCAGGACATCTTCCTGAAGGCGATGGAGGAACCCCGTGGCCGTGTATGACCGCCGCTATCGCGGCTACGACGGACCGATCACTCCGCAGAAAACGCGCTGGACGGTGCTGCCCCGGTTCGCGTGGGCCCAGGTGTTCAAGTCGAGGCTCTTCGGCGCGTTCTTCACGATCTGTTTCGCGTGGCCGGTCGCGGCCGCGGTCTGGATCTACCTCCACCACAACCTGAACGCACTGGCCAACATGAACCTCGACGCCACCACCCTCGCGCCGGTCGACACGGGGTTTTTCGCGGCCTTCATGGGCGTGCAGTGCTTCGTCTTCGGCGGATTGCTGACGCTCCTCGTGGGTCCCGGGCTGGTGTCGCCCGACCTGGCGAACGGCGCGCTGCCGCTGTTCCTTTCGCGGCCGCTCACCCGGACCGGGTACGCCCTCGGGAAGATGGCGACGCTCGCCACCCTCATCTCGCTCATCACGTGGATTCCCGGACTGCTCCTCTTCGCGCTGCAGAGCTGGCTCGAAGGCTGGTCGTGGTTCGCGGCGAACGCGCGGATCGGCTTCGCGATCACGGCCGGCTCGTGGATCTGGATCGTGACGATCTCGCTTCTTGCTTTGGCGACCTCCTCGATCGCGCGCCGGAAGGTGGTCGCGCAGACGTTCCTTCTCGGTGTGATCATCTTCGGGACGGTCGCCGGCCAGGCAATCAACCAAATGTTCGGAACGCGCCTGGGATTCGTCTTCGCCCTACCCGAGCTGATGCACAGCGTCTGGGAGGGGCTGTACCAGGTGCCGCTTCGCGCACAGCTCGCGCCCTCGATCGCGTGGACCGCGCTGTTCGTCATCTGCGGCCTTTCGATCGCCATCCTGGCGCGGAAGCTGCGCGCGTTCGAGGTGGTGAAGTGATCCTCTTCGAGAACATCTCGAAGTTCTACGGCGAGGTCTTAGGGGTCAACCGCGTGACCCTGACCATCACGCCGGGGATCACCAGCCTCGTCGGGCCGAACGGGTCGGGGAAGACCACGTTGATGAACCTGATGACGGGCCTCTTGCGCCCGACGCGCGGCCGCATCACCGTCACGGGAACGCCGGTCGACCACCCGGAAGAGCTCTGCCGCAAGGTCGGCTACTGCACGCAGTACGACGCGTTCCCGCCGGGGCTTTCGGGGTTCCAGTTCGTGCACGCGACGCTCAAGCTTCACGGCCTCGACGCGGCGGAATGCGTCGAGCGCGCGCACAAGGCGATCGCCCGGGTCGGGCTGACCGACGCCGCGCATCGCCGCGTCGCCGGCTACAGCAAGGGGATGCGGCAGCGGATCCGGCTGGCGCAAGCGATCGCCCACGATCCGCAGGTCGTCGTGCTCGACGAGCCGTTGAACGGCTTGGATCCGATGGCCCGCGCCGAGACGATCGCGCTCTTCAAGCAGCTTGGGGAAGAAGGGCGCTACGTCGTGCTCTCGTCCCACATCCTCCACGAGGTCGACCTCCTCTCCGATCGCGTGATCCTCGTGCACCACGGCTACATCGTCGCGGAAGGGAAGATCGCCGGCGTTCGCGACGAGATCGAAGAGCATCCGATGCAGGTCCTCGTCCGTTGCGACCGGCCGTCGTTCGTGGCGTCGCGCATCTTCGAGCTGGACAGCGCTGTCGAGATCAAGATCCACGAAGACAAGGGCGGCCTGCTCGTCCACACGCGGGACGCGGACAAGTTCTACCTCCTCTTGAACCGCCTCGTCATGGAGCACGGTCTCGATCTCGAGGCTGTCGCCCCGGCGGACGAGGACGTTTCCGCGGTCTACAAGTATCTGATCGAAGGGGATGGGCACTCGTCATGACCGTCACGCGGCAAATCCTCGCGGTCCAAGCGCTGGAGCTGCGCAAGCGCTTCCTCGGCAAGCGCGCGATTCCCGTCTACCTTCTCGCTCTCATTCCCCTCGTGCTGTTCACGGGACGTCTCGCCGCGATGCGGCTCTTCCACGAGATCCAGAACGGGTCGATCGCGAACGATCGCGTCATCTACGCCGTCTTGTTCCGCACGCTGATCCTGCGCTTCGTGGTCTACTTCGGCTGCGTGGCGGTCTTCGTTCCGCTTTTCCGCGGGGACATCCTCGACCGCTCGCTGCACTATTATTTCTTGGTCCCCCTGAAGCGGCAGACGCTCACCGTGGCGAAGTACCTCTCCGGGCTTCTGGCGGCGCTCGTTCTTTTCAACGGCGTGACGATCGCGACCTGGACCCTGACGTACCTGGTTTACGGTCCCAACGTGGTCGTCGAGCAGCTGGCTTCGGGACACGGGCTATTCGAGCTCGGCGGCTACGTCCTGGTCACGAGCCTCGCCTGTGTCGGCTACGGCGCCGTCTTCCTCGCCGCGGGCGTCTTCTTCAAGAACCCGATCGTCCCGGCCGTCGTGATCCTGGGGTGGGAATCGATCAACGCGCTCCTACCCCCCGTCCTCAAGAAGGTCAGCGTGGTCCACTACTTGGATTCGCTCTGCCCGGTGTCGATCCCGCCCGATTCCGGGATCGCGATCCTGGCCGACCCCGCCTCCCCCTGGGTCGCGATTCCGGGGATCCTCCTTTTGGCCGCCGTCCTCCTTTACATCGCCGCGTGGCGCGCCAACCGCCTCGAGATCCTTTACGGGGTCGAGTAGCCGCAGCCTGCTACGATTCCGGGGATGACGATCCCCGACAAGAAACTGCCGAAATTGACCATCCGCCAACAGGCGGAGCTGGTCTTGCGCCTCCCCGCGGAAGACCGCGCGCAGTTCCTGCTCGAAGCGCCCAAGCCGATGGCGCTCGTCCGCGCGCTCCCCGACAGCGACTTCTACTTGACGGTCCGCGAGATCGGCCCGCAGGGCGCGCTGCCCCTGCTGGTGCTGGCTTCCGCGTCCCAAATCGCGCACCTCCTCGATCTCGAAAGCTGGCGCAAGGATCGCTTCGACCCGCTGCGCTCCGGCGCATGGGTCGCCCTTCTCGTCGAGGCCGGCGACGCGACCATCCTGCGCTTCGCGCGCACGATCGACGACGAGACGCTGATCCTCCTGTTCCGCCTCTGGGCGAAGGTTCGGCCTCTCGACATCGACCACGAGGAGCTCACGAAGGGGCACGGCATCACGGAGTTCGGCGACGAGCGCGGGTTCATCTCGCCCGACGGCGCGAACCTGTTCTCCCCCGACCGCACGGAGCACGCGCTCGCCGTGCGCCGCTTGGCGGAAGCCCTCTACGTCGACGACGCCGACCGTTTCGCGGGGATCATCCGCTCCGCGTTGTTCGAGCTTCCCTCGGAAGTCGAAGAAACCGCCTTTCGATGGCGCGCGAGCCGTTTGGAAGAGCACGGCTACCCGACGTGGGACGAAGCGCTGTCGATCTACGCCCCGCCCGAAACGGCGACACCCGCTCCCCCCGAGGTGCCGCTGGCGGCCCTGCAGATCGACCGCGAAGCCTTGGCCGCCCCGCGTTCGGCGCTTCGCGTTTTCGGCCCAACCGCCCTCATCGTTCACGCGGTCGACGGCATGAGCTCCGAGGACCGCGAGCGGGTTCTCTTCAGCCTGATGGCGCTGGCCAACCGCGTGCTCGTTGCGGACGGCGCCCACGCCGGCTCGGTGGAAACGCACACGAGCGTCCTCGAGCGAGCGGGCGCCTACGTCGGCCTCGCCCTCGAATCGCGCGGGATCAGAGACGGCGCCGCGGCCGCTCCGATCTTGATCGAGGTCTCCGCCGTCGAGCTGTTCCGGGAAGGGTACGCGCTGGCCGTGGCGCTCCAGAACCGCGCGCGCATCATGCTGAAAACCGGATGGGGCGGAGGCGCCGCAAAAGTTGAGGAGCTCATCGACCCGCCGCTTCGCGCGCGAGTGCGCGCACTCCTCCTCGCCCGCCCTCTCTACGTCGCCTTTTCCGACGTCGAGGAAGCTGCAGCCGCTCGCGACTTCCGCACCCTCGCCGAAATCGACGAAACGAAGATCACGCTCGAGCTCTGCGAGGCGCTCGGCGAAACGCTCCTGACGCGCCGCCGCGTAACCGCCGCCGACCTCCTGAACGACGAGCGCCTCCCGTTCGAAGACACCCCGCGCTTCTCGACGCTGCTCCTCACCGCGCTCGCGTGGCACGCCATCCGTGGCGAGCTGCGCGTCGACCGCCTGCCGACCGAGGTCGTCGCCGACTTCCTGCGCACGACCGCCTCGCGCCGCACCGCCGATCCCGAAGCCCCCGCGCGCGCGATGAGCCGGCTCGTCGAAGCGCTCGAAGCGGACGCCGAGCTGGCGCGCCGCCCCGCCGCCACGCTTCGCGCCTTCGGCACGACGTGTCTCGACCGTCTCGCGACCGACTGCGCGAACCTCGACCCTGGAACGCCGGTGACGCCGAGGGTCGTGGGGTGTTTGAGGCTCGCGTAGTCCCCACGGTGGCCGCAAGCTTGTTGATTGTGGGCGGCGAATCGAGCCGGAAAAGTGTTGGGTACAAGCTTTTCAGCGGTCACGACGTGGCGCGCTGATCGCGCGCACCCAGACCACGCAGGCGCGAGGCTCGAAAACTGGAACCCAACGCTTTTCCAGCCCGCCCGACCCCCAAGGTCACCAACAAGCTTGCGGCCACCGTGGGGCCAGACCGGGTCATTCGGAGCCAAACCCGCGGATTGCCGCCATTTTTCTTTCGGCGCGGCGGGCTGGACGAAATTTTGGGCCTTTTTCAAAGCAGGCGGCCGCCTAGGAAGGGCCAGGATCGACGATCGGACCTCTCGGCGGCCGGATCGCAGGCCCGGAAATTAACGAAAGTTGGGCGAAATGTGAGAGGGCGCACGCTCGCGGCAGCAGCGGCGACGTGACCGCACGGACGGCGTCGGAAGCCCTGCGTCATCACGAGCGCACCGTAACTCTCGGACGATCGAGTCACCTGCGGGTACCCGCCACGTCTCCTCCCAGCCGTGGCCCGCGGGTGGCTCGGCGCGTCGCGCTCGCGAATTCGATAACTCACTCGTCGTGGCGTATAGATAGCCCCGCGCGTCACCTTACCGGCCTCATGTAGGCGGGGAAAACTCCGATGCGGAAAAAGCGTCTGCAGAAGAAACATCAGGTCAAAGCAAGCCTGAATGTGCCCCGTCTCGCCAAGGCCGGAAGCTCACTGACCCTCGAGATCTTCGCGAGCAAACAGAAGCTCGGTGAAATCACTCTCGGCCGTGGATCGCTGTTCTGGACGGGGAAGGGCCGGCACAAGAGCAAGCGAATCAACTGGACACGTTTTGCCGAGATGATGGACGAGCTGGCCTACGGGAAGTAGTCCTAGCCGTGCACCTCGGTGGGCAGCGGATAGCCGGCGCCACTCATCGCGGCGATGACCGCATCGAACCGGGCCTGCTCTCGAAACGCGGCCACCACGACTTTGTGGTGCTCGAAGTAGAGGACCGCGCTCCCGTTTTCGGGAATCACGATCATGTCGATGAGCACGGAAGGGCCGAGGGTCACCTGCAGGAAGAGCATGGCGCAGAGCTCGTTCCAGTCGGTCGAGTTGAAGCCGACGGCGCCTCGAAGCCCGGCGGGAACGCCGAACGCGCGCACGGCGGCCGTCCAGATGCGGTTTTGCGGCAACGACTCGGCCTCGCGCCCAAGCGACCAGACGCCTTGCGTCGGATAGACCCAGTACCGGTCGTTGGGCCGGACGGCCGCAAGCAGGGTGCCGACGAAGTGCGGGACGCGAGCGACCTCGCCGGGATAGGGCCAGTGCGTGCCGACGCCGCCGGACGTGAAAACCAGGTGCTCGGACTGCGGGTCCTGTGGGTTTCGGCCGATGCCGCGGTCGGCGGTCCACACCTTGAAGGCTTCGGAGGTCAGTGTCCTGATCGCCATGGCGGCTGTCGGCTCTCCCTTTGACAATGTGATGATGCGTGCCGATCGCCTCTTTGTCCACGTCCGGTGCGGCGGAACGAGGAGTAGGCTCTGGCAAAGGAGCTCGTCATCCGACTGGCCACTTGGAACTGCTGCCGCTCGTCCGTCGCGAAGACGGCCGACGCTGTCGCCGCGCTCGAGGCGTCGCTGGCGGTGCTGCAGGAGGTAAGGCGCCCCGCCGAGTTGGCCCCGGGCCACATCTGGGTGGGCGAGAATCCACAAAACGGACTGGCAGTCGTTCCCGGCGCTGGATACGAGGTCGCCCTCGGCCCCGTGGCGTCGACCGCTCCCTGGTCGATCGTTCCCCTGCGGGTGTCGAGGCCTCTGAAGCTGCATCTGCTCATGGTGTGGACACGCCAGGAGCACCAGTACATTCAGGGACTCGACGTCGCCCTCTCGAAATACGCGCGATTCCTGAAGGCCGCGCCTTCCGTCGTGGTTGGCGATTTCAACGGCAACGCGATCTGGGACAACCCGCGGCGCCCGACCGATTTCTCCCGCGTGGCATCCCGACTCAAGGATCAGTTCGGGCTCGTCAGCGCCTACCATGCTCGCTCCGGCGAGGCCTTCGGATCCGAATCGCAGGCGACGTACTACTTCTGGCGTCGGCGGACTCGACCGTTCCACCTCGATTACTGCTTCGTGCCGGCGCGTTGGGCGGAGGATCTCGTGAAGGTGTCCATTCTCGACGCGCCGCCGTGGGATGCGCTCAGCGATCATCGACCGCTGGTCGTCGACTTCGCTCTCACGGACAGGTCGAGGTGACCTCAGGAACCGTCGGCACGCCGTTTTGCGCCTGGTAGCCATACGGTCCGACAGCGCACGCATTCTCGCCACGGATCAGATACCAGAAGCCCGAGCCGGGAGCTGGTACATCGCCGTCGGTCGTCGTTGCCGTCGGAATGGGAACGCGGGTCACCAGACAGGTCTCACTGGCGGGAACGGATCCTACCGGGAACGAGTCGAGCCGGCCTCGCACGACCGACGACGAGCTCGCGCCTGTTGCAGGGACCCAGCTCAAGTTCGCGTCGGTCCCGATGCGAGAGACCTGCACTCCGTCACCGACCTCGGGCGGTCCCGGAACCGGCGTCCCGGCACATGCCCCTGCGGTGCAGACGTCACTTGCGGTGCAGGCGTTCCCATCGGCGCACGGGGTTCCGTCGGGAGCGATCGGGTTCGAGCACACGCCCGTCCCGCTATCGCAGGCACCGGCGATATGGCACTGGTCGCTGGGGTTGCACGTGACGGGATTCGCCCCGACACAGGCCCCCGCCTGACACGTATCGGGCTGGGTGCACGCATTGGCGTCGGTGCACGCGGAACCGTCGACGAGGATCGTCAAGGTCCCCGTGCCGGTATTGACCGCCGCGTGCGTGTCCGTCACCCGGAGCTTGATCGTATGCGGCCCGACTCCCAAGCCGAGCGCGGTCAGCTGCGCCCACGTGACCGTCGGCGTCGCACCGGTGATGTCGAACGTCGCGTCGTTGTTGAGATCCCATTCGTACGAGACGAGAGAGTCGCCGCAGGCCGCGTCCGGATCCGTGGATCCCGTCCCGTTGAGGACGACCGAACCACCCTGGCAGCTCGAATACGGTCCGCTCGTGCTCGCCACGGGGGCCCGATTCGCGATGACGGAGATGACATTGTTGTACGTCCTGGCCTGGCCGTCCGGGTTGGTGATCGTGATGCTCTTCAACCCGGTCGCCGCAGCCGTCGTGTTCAACGAGAGGGCGACGGTCCGCACGCGCTGGGTTGCCGGGTTGGCGGGAATCACGATGCTGGCGCTGTTGACCGTCACGCCCCCCGTTGCCGCTGCCGTGAGGTGATTCGCGTATCCCGGACCGCCCGCGTCGGGGCCGGGATCGAAGAACTCGGGGCAGGCCCCGCCACCGGTGCACAGGCCGTTCGTACACGCCGGGGTCGCGCAGCTGTCCGTCCCGGTGATGTTCACGGGCGCCGCGGCTACTCCCACGCAAACCGGGCTTCCCGCGCTCGCGGTGGTGGGCGGAGGGGGCGCCTTGAGCTGCACGGCGCGGACCGACCAGTTGTTCGATGGCGTGTCCGCGTATTCCTGGAAGGTCCAAACGGTCTGGTCGTCGTTGGGGTCGACGTCCGTCAACGAGTAGTCGCCCCAGCGGTTCCGGGGCACGGAATCGTTGATGTTGTAATCCGACGACCCCGGCAGCACGATCGTCTCGGGCGCCCGCGTTCCCGCCGGAGGATCGGTCCTCAACCGGCCGGCGGCCGCCACGCCCACGTACTCGGACGCCGAGGCGTAACTGGCCGCGAGCGCCATGTGGCCCTGGCCGGTCGCGGTGACCGTGGGGTACACGAACCCTCGCTCGCTGTTGCTGACACCCGACCCGGCGGTTGTCGTGCAGAGGGTCCCGAATTGCGTGATCGTCGGAGTGGTGGTCAGGCTGCCGATCTCATACCACTTCGCCCCGAGGCGAAGGCTACCTCCGGTCGACGGCGTGCACGTGGTGTCGGTTTCCACGGAATGCGCCGTCCAGAGGGATGTCACGCCCGTGATCTTGTTCTTGTGGATGGACGCCGCAAACAGCCGAAGGCCCGACGCGTTGATCGGCAGGAACGAGCCCAAGGCCGACTGGTCCGACACGGCCGTATTCGTCACGGGCAGCGACATGTTCGGACCGAGCGTGGGCGTCCCACCCGGGTCCGAGATCCTCCGAATGCCGATACCGCTGGTGGACGAAACCTCGGGTCCGATGAAGTACCCTTCGGTCCAACTCGGATCGTCGTTGTCCACACCGCGTGGCGCGAACGGCCCTTGCAATCCGGCCGCACCGATCCCCATGAAGCCGGTAGCCACCATGGGCCCGCCCGTCGTGACACTCGACTTCCGGATCACGAGCGCACTGGAGTACTGGAAGACCCCTGCGGCGCTGTACATGTTGCACCCGACGTAAAGCGCGTTGGCATCAACCCCAAGACTTGGGTAGTCGCACCAATTCGAGGCATCCCCGGGAATAACGGAGCCGATCAGAAATGAGTAGAAGGTGAAATAGGTCGACAAGGTGATGGTCGGGCCGGAGCTGACCGCCAGGAAGATCTTGTTGTTTGGCTTGACAAAATCGACCGTCAGAACGAACCAGCGGCCGGAGAGCCGATCGTAGCGAACCTGGGAATCGCCCGTGAAGCCTCTCAGGTTCTGGGAAGACCAAAACGTGTCCCACGATGCGTTCAAGAAACCGACAGCACCGGTCTTGTCGAAGAGCTTGATCCTCCCGTTGACGTGCATGAGGATCTGCGTGGGACCCACGTCGCCCATGCTGTCCGGAGGGTAGAAGAACGACTCCGAGTATCCAATGCCCTTGAAGCTCGTTCCCACGGTCTGCGGGAGGTTGGGCGGGCCGACGACGGCGGCCGACTGCGTTTCCGGGATCGGAGGCCAGTGCGAAAGAGGCGGTGGTGCATTTGGGTCAGGCTTGAGGTCCAGCTCGACGTCGAGCTCGTTATGTGTCTCGCGTGGGATTCCGAGAAGGTAGGGAGGCGTGAGTGCGTCGCGCTCCATGATTTGGCTGACCGTCTCCGAGAAACCGGAGCCGAGGCTCACCGGAACACCCACGATCTCGGCTCGAGTCGTTTTCGGGACCGACGTCGAATCCGCGGTCTTTCCCAACGCGGCAGAAACCAACGCGGCCGAGACCTCGATCGGATACTCGTTGTCGATCGCGTCGATGACCACCCTCAAACCTGGGACTTTCCCTTGGTCGCCCACGGAAGCTTCAAGGTGCGCGTTCAGGGGCTTTCCATCGGCATCTTTCGCGTCAACAGGGCCGAAGCGAAGCACGAGGTCGCCCGCCGCGTCGACGAGGTCGACGTAATAGCCGGACTTGACAGGCTTGAGGCCGCCGTCGACGGAGAACTCCAGAACGACGATCGTCGACGCTCCCGCCTGACCGCGGCTATCCGGCGCCGCGATCGATGCTCGCTGCTCCAGGCCCGAGGGCGCGTTGACGTACGAAACGCGCGCCGCTCCGTAATCGTAGTCGACCCGCGCTCCATACGCCGAAAGGCTCGGTGACTTCGTCGGAGCGAGCTGCCCGTCGAAGGAGACGCCTACGAGCCGAAGGTCGAGAGACCATAGA
>Ga0307281_10000493_pt1 | contig 10404 bp, 12 predicted proteins | sample ER_DNA_120_FD_194486 | JGI IMG/M metagenome (GOLD analysis project Ga0307281, IMG submission 194486) | Bulk soil microbial communities from the East River watershed near Crested Butte, Colorado, United States - ER_DNA_120 | ecosystem: Environmental > Terrestrial > Soil > Floodplain | place...
CCGCCATGGTTGAGGCCGCATCGGCTTCCTCCAGCGCCGAAAGAATCGCTATCGCCCCCGCAGCTCCGGCAAAGTGGGCCAAGTAAAGGGTTCCTGGTGTGACAGGTAAGCCACGTTTCTTCAGAACATGGGCATTACGCTCGGTAAATCGCGTGGTGAGCTCGCGCGCAACGCTGGCGTCACGCCGCAGTTCTAGGATATCGCCTTCGCTGCGCCCCTTAGCCAGATCAGGCCGATGAGCTCGGATCAGGACGAGCCAAGTCTCGTCCAAGAACTGACCGAGACCCATTGCGCTGGAGCGCTTGTTCTTGGCATTGGGATCGCCGTTTGATTCAACGCTGATGATCTGTTCGACAACGGCATCGATGTTCACGGCTTCCGATGCTTCTTGGGAGGGGGTCGGTGTCCGAGGAGAGTATGAGCCTAGGGCAAACCCAAATCCGATGCCGACTAGGAGCATGCCAATCAAGATGAGAAATTCAAATCTGTTGCGGCTGCCGGTCAGGGGGTGCGTGCTACAAGTAGCGTGAGAGGCCAAGATTGGCGCTCCGACGTTCTTGCCATCGGCATGACCGACCGGAACGACTGACTCAGGCCCCTGAGTCTGAGCCTGCAGTTGCAATGCCGTCACAATGGCTGAAAGCCGGCGTAGGTCCCCCGAAGCCGCGCCGGTATCATCGGAAGGCATACAAGGCCATCAAACGCGCTGCGACGCCAAATGAGCTTGGATACGTATCATGCGAAAAAGTGGATCGCCGCGTGCGCACACCCATACAGATGGTACATTGAGAAGCCCTCCGTTCTGCCCGAGCTCGCTCAGTTTGGGGGATCGACGCGTCCATTGGCGATCTAGGATCGCACGCTGCCCCAACTTGGTTAGGAAGGCGTTTAGATCGACCGCACAGTCATTGCATAGGCTTAACGCGCGTTGGATTTATCGCGTGGGTAACGCTTCGACAACCATAGACACAGGCTGACATGCGCGTGCGCCGGGCACGCCATACGCATGCCCCGATTGAAGCCGTAACAACGGCCCATGTTGGAAAGCGATTACATTCAAGGCGCCTCTTCGTCGGACTTGGGCCACTCGACCATGTCGACATGCCCGCAGTTGATGCACTGAAACAGGAGGACCGCGGGGAGTCTGTGGTCGAGCCAGGGCAATTGCCTGGCGAGCTTTATGCGCAGTGGTGGGGGATCGGGTTCGCGTTCGGCGGTTCCGACGTATCCGCAGCCTCCGCATAAGTGCCAAGGACCTGCGGACCTGCGCCGTTAGGCTTCTGATGCGTCAAACCGCCTGCGCCTGGCGGTTCCTACCTGCTATCATCGGCGGCGGCACCTGGGAGGGAGCCCCCATGCCCGGCATGAGGCGGCGCGATTTCGTCAACCTGCTCGGGGGTGCGGCCGTCGCGTGGCCGCTTACGGCGCGCGCGCAGCAGTCCGTGCGTCCGCGGCGCATCGGTGTGCTCACGAACCTGTCCTCGGACGATCCCGATGCGCAAGCTCGCATCGGAGCATTCCTGCAGGGACTGCAGGAGTTTGGCTGGGCCGTGGGGCGCAATGTGCGCATCGACTATCGCTGGGGCGGCGGCGATGCCGAACGAACCCGCAAACACGCCGCGGAATTGGTCGCTCTCGCGCCGGACGTCATCTTGACCAGTGGCGGCACCGCCGTGGCGCCGTTGCTGCAAGCGACCCGCAGCGTGCCGATTGTGTTTGCGCAGGTCCCCGATCCGGTGGGCGCGGGATATGTTAGGAGCCTGGCGCGCCCGGGCGGCAATGCGACCGGCTTCACAATGTTCGAGTATGGACTGGGCGGCAAATGGCTGGAGCTGCTCAAGCAGATCGCGCCGGGCGTCACACGAGCGGCGGTGCTTCGTGACTCCGCCGCGTCGGCCGGGATTGGCCAATGGGGCGCAATCCAGGCCGTCGCGCCGTCCCTCAGAGTCGAAATAAGCCCGGTCAACGTCACCGATGCCGGCGAGATCGAGCGTGACGTCGCGGACTTCGCACGCGGTGCTAATGGCGGCCTAATCGTAGCGTCGAGTCCGTTGGCCGCCTTTCATCGCGACCGGATCGTGACGCTCGCGGCCCGGCATCGATTGCCAGCTGTCTACTACCTACGCGTATTCGTCACCAGCGGCGGCTTGATCTCATACGGGCCGGATTTGATGGACCAATACCGGCGCGCGGCTGGTTATGTCGATCGCATCCTCAAGGGCGAGAAGTCTGAAGACCTGCCTGTGCAGGCTCCCACCAAATATGAGCTGGTCATCAACCTGAAGACCGCAAAGGCGCTCGGGCTCGAGGTGCCAACGACGCTGCTCGGTCGCGCCGACGAGGTGATAGAGTGAGAAGGCGGGAATTCATCACGCTGCTTGGCGGCGCGGCGGCGGCATGGCCGATTACGGCGCGCGGGCAGCAACCGGAGCCCATGCGGCGGATCGGCGTGCTCGCGGGCCAAGAGAACCCACCTTCCCGAATTCGAGGCCCTTCGCAAACAGCTTCAAGACTTGGCTTATGTCGAGGGAAAGAATCTTGCCATTGACTGGCGCTACGCCGAGCGAGGCCCGACCAGTTGCCCATCCTCGCGCAGCAACTCGTCGACCTGCATCCCGACGTCATCGTTTCGATCACAACGCCGGCGACGGCCGCGGTCGACAGGCAATCGTGTCGCTGGAGTCCCATAGATGGGACCCAAAACTCCCCCACCCCGGGGTCGATTTTATCCCAGCTACGTGCAGCCCGCCTTACCCTATCGGGCTACACGGCGAGGGCGTCGCCTTCAAAAGGGCGGCTAATGCGCTACACCGTGCCCGGATCGACCTTGAACACGACCTGAGGCATCCGCTTCTGCAAGAGGAGGTTCGGTCTTAGAACGGGGAGGAGAACATGATCAACAAGCGTTTCCTGCTGGCCGCGATGGCAGCGATTGGACTCGGCTCCGTCACGGCCAGCGCCGCTTTGGCACAAGCGTATCCGACCCGACCGATCAAGGTCATCGTTCCATTTTTGGCCGGCGGCACTGTGGATATTGTCGCGCGACAGATCGGACAACAGCTTTCTGCCCTGCTTGGGCAACCGGTGGTAATCGACAATCGGCCGGGCGGCGGCACCACTATCGCCTTGAAAGCGATCGCAACTTCGGAACCCGACGGCTATACGCTGCTGCTCGGCAGCACGGGGTCGCTGACGATCAATCCAATCCTATTCAAGAACATCGAATTTCCCGGGATCAGAAACCTCGTCCCGGTAGGCATGATCGTCACCACCACCAATCTGTTCGCAGTCCACTCCGCGTTGCCGGTGAAATCCGTCGGCGAACTAGTCGCTTACGCGAAGAGCAATCCCGGCAAGCTCAATCACGGCGCTTCGCTTGGCGTTCCGCCGCATTTGTTGGGCGAATTCGTCAGGGCAAAGACTGGCATCGACATGCCTTATGTTCCTTATCGAAGCACAGCTGCGGCGATCCCCGATTTCCTGTCCGGGCAGATTCAGGCAACCAGCGAGAGCATCTCGGTCATGCTGCCGCATATCCAGGCCGGAGCCGCGCGACCGTTGGTGGTGGCAGGTACCAAGCGCCTGCCTGAGCTTCCAGACGTGCCGACGTTGGTCGAAGCAGGGTTAAGCGGGTATCCGGACGAAGCGTGGATGGGGCTCGTCGCCCCTGCGGGCACGCCCGCGCTGATCGTCGAGAGGCTCAACGCCGCCATCAACGAAGGTTTGAAATCCCCAGAGGCGCGAGCGATCTTTACCAAGATCGGTTTCCAGACGTGGCCCGGATCGGCGCAGGAGTTTGCGGAACGCATTGCGGGCGACTCAGACAAATGGGCTGCCGTCATCAAGCTAACCGGCGCAAAGATCGATTGAAACAACATGGTTGGAGGCGTCCAATTGCGCTGCGAGCAGTTTCGCAATAACTCGCGCATTTGGCCTGCACCCGACGAGTATCGCCGAAGCCTACCGGCAAAATGGGGCTCTACACCGGCCGAATTCTCAAAGGTGACAAGCCAGCCCACCTCCCGGTCGAGCAGCCGACCAAATTCGAACTGGTGATCAACCTCAAAACCGCCAAGGCGCTCGGCGTCGAAATCCCGCCATCGCTGCTCGCCCGCGCCGATGAGGTGATCGAATGACGGCGTGAGAGGGAGGGGTCCCCCAATGAAACTTCCCCACCGTAGACACGTCCTGCGTCTGGCCGCGGGCGCGGCCGCGCTCCCAGCAGTATCGAGCGTCGCACGGGCGCAGTCCTATCCATCGCGGCCGGTGCGCATCGTCGTCGGAGCCGCCGCCGGCAGCTCGCCCGACATAGTCGGGCGCCTGGTGGGTCAATGGTTGTCGGAGCGGCTTGGCCAGCCATTTGTTACTGATCATCTCGAGTCTCAAAAATGCCAGGAGCGGGCATGACCGAATTCGTGCCATCAAGCCGCTCAGAAACTGGTCTGCTCGCCGCACTCAGCCTACCGATGCCAGACTTTCTTGCTACTTTGTTCCCACTGCGACGAGACGTTCGGTGGGGATGATAACTTCATCACTCCGCTCAAACTGCCGCATGACTGTCTCGATCTCTCTCCATAACGCCTCACGTTTGTCGTCACCTATTTGCTCAAGAAATGGGCGCATCTCAGGGATGGAATTCCGTCGGTGCTCCATCGCTGCGGTAAGCGACGGGAACCGCTGGACACTTGCTAAGCGAAAAGTTCGCCGCCGCTTTGAGTTCACGAACGAACAGTTCGGCGACCGGGTTGAGCGTTCGGTTCTTAAGCGTCACGATGGCATGCGGTCGCGGCTTCGCGCGCAAATCGATCGGCAGCGCCTTAAGGGACCATTGCCGCGCATTGTAGTGCAGGACAGAGCCTGCAATGATCGTAAGGAAACGCCCGGTCGCCAAAAGGTGATTTCGTATATGCACCGTGTCAGTCGTAACGTGTTCGTTGGGCATAGGAAGGCCGTCCGCACGAAATGCGTCGGCGATAATGCCGCGGACCACTTGGCCTTTGGGGAAGACCCAGGCTTCGTTCACTAGGTCGGCCAAATTGACATTGCGACGCCTGACCCACGGATTGCTCGCGCCTGCAGCCACAAAGTGGGGATCATCGAAAAAGACGTCAATGTTGATGTCGTCATCGACCAAGGATTCGGGAACTCTCGCCAACAGCAATTCGACATTACGGTCGCGCAATTCCCGAAATTCTACAGTCGCAGTGTCGACGAGCGATACGCGGACGAAGATTTTGGGATACCGCCGCAAAAGGCGGTCGATGACTTTGGGTACTAAACCCGCTGCCAGAATTTCTGACGTTCCAAGCCGCACTTCGCCAGCTTCGGGGTTCAAGAGAAATTCGATCTCCTTGATACCCTGCTGCAGCTCGTCGAAAACAACGCGCTCGCGTTTGAGCAGTGTGGCAGCGTAGATCGTCGGTTCAATTCCGCGTGCATTGCGATCCAACAGGCGCACGCGAAGCGCGGCCTCAAGATTAGCGATTGCTTCCGACACCGCCGGCTGAGACATGCCGAGATGTGAGGCCGCCTTTACCATGCTGCCCCACTCAACGACCTTGGAAAGAATATGAAGGTCGCGCAGCTTGAGCCGTCCGCCGATGCGGCGTTCCCAATCACGCTCAGCAGCCATAGGCGTTTCCTATTCAGGTATAGCCAAATAGCAAGTTCACTTATAGCTGCCAGCGGTGTGAACTTCAAACAGCCAAATCCCGAGTGGTCGTCACCAAGTCGAAGAATAGGAGGCCCGCATGGCGAGGGTTGTCAGCCTTTTCGTTTCTCCTGGTATTGGACAGCCAATGCAGCCGCGCACATTTGTGCGGGCGTTGGCTGGCCGCGGATTGCACGGCGATCGATACGCACTCGGTCAGGGCTCTTACTCAAATCTGCCGCGCCCGGCGGCGCGCCATATTTCCCTCATTGCACGCGAGGCAATCGAAGCCTCCAACGAAGAATTGGTCCGGCGCGAACTGACCCCATTTGAACCGGGGGAAACACGACGAAATGTCGTCGTCGAAGGCGTCGACGTCTATGCACTGCTCCACCGCGAATTTCGTATTGGTGCCGTACGCCTAAGCGGCTCCGAACCGACCCTACCTTGCCGAATACCGTCCGCTGTGGCTGGCAAGACTGGATTTGCGGAGGCATATCACGGCCGCGGCGGCATACGGGCCGAGGTCTTGTCGGATGGAATTATTTCGATTGGCGATTTCATTCAGACGGACTTGAGCAAATGACTGCTCCGGGTCAACCTCTGCCGTCTCAGGATTTCTGCGGCACGGCTGCTTTACCCCTGAAACCGGACATCGCTCGGCGTACCCTAGGGATTGCGCGCGATCTCTTCCAGCACGGGCTTCCACGACTTCTGCTCCGCCTGGATAAACGCTAGGAGTTCGGACGGAGACATCGGATTGGGGTAGTTGCCAGTCGTTTCAAGCTTGGTCCTGGTTGTCGGATCAAGGACTGCCTCGCGCAAGTCGTCGCTCAGCTTGCGCACAATCGCGTCGGGCGTGCCGACCGGGGCGACCAGAGCGAGCCAACCGCCGGGACTGAAGCCTGGGAGTGTCTCGGTGACGGTAGGCAGGTCCGGAAAGTCGGGCAGCCGTTTGGTCGAGCCGACGGCGAGCGCCCTGATGGCTCCAGCCTGCAGCGCGCCCAACAACGGCGGATAGGCGTCGATGACCATCGGGACGCGACCGCTGATGACGTCGTTGAGCGCCTGCGGGGTGCCGCCGAGATAGGGGACCATGAGAAGCTTGATGCCGGCACGCTGTTGCAGCGCTTCGCCGGTGAGGTGGGAGAGCGTCCCGCGCCCCGTTGCGGCGTAGGAGAGTTCGCCGGATCGCTCTTTGGCGAGCGCGATGAATTCCGGCAGGGTCTTGGCGCCAAGCGACGATACCACTGACAGAAAGAATGGCTGCAAGGCGACGAACCCGGCCGGCACGAAGTCGCGCGGTACTTCGAGCGGCAGATTGGCCTGGAGCCCCGGCAGCGTCACGAAGGCCGATGAGGCGGGCATGTACAGCGTGTAGCCGTCGGGAGCGGCTTGCGCAGCGGTGCGGGCTGCGACGGCACCGCCGGCACCGGGATGATTGAGCACGACGATCTGGCGTCCCCACATCTGCGACAGGCGGTCACCCACGATGCGCAACAGCGCATCCGGCGAGCCGCCCGGTGCTGAGTGGGTGATGATCCGTACCGGCTTGGCGGGATAATCCTGCGCTTGCGCCCTCTCGATGCGTGACGCAACCGGGAGCGCGGCGGAGCCCGCGGCCAGATACAGAAATCGACGGCGGGGGAGTTTCATGGCCGGGCCTGTTTCCAGGGCTGCCTCATTCAATCACCTCGTCGGCGCGTGCGAGCAGCGTCGGCGGCACGGTCAGGCCGAGACCCTTGGCAGTTTTGAGATTGATGACCAATTCGTACTTCGTCGGTCCCTGCACTGATAGGTCGGCCGGCCTCTCGCCGTTGAGGATGCGGCCGGCGTACCGTCCAATCAGATGGTACGCACCCGCGATACTGGGACCATAACTCATCAGCCCACCAGCGTCGGCATATTCTCGCCACGGATAACCTGCGGGCACGGCAAGGCGTGCTGCGAGTGCGACAAGTTGGGCACGCTGTCCCGTAAAGAACGGGTTGGCGCTGACCAGGAGCGCGTCGGCCCGTTGCCGGACGGCAGAGACAAGCGCGGGTTCGAAGTCGCCCTCGGCGCTGGCCCCGAGGAGGACCATTTGCTGTCCGGTTACGCGCATCGCGTCTTCGACGCCTTTCGTCTCGAGTTCGTAAGCGGCATCGCTTGGATTTACGAGTAGCGCAATCGTTACGGCGCGGGGCAGCAGCTCACCCAGCAGCTCCAGCCGCTTCGGCAGCAACTCCGAAGTGTACAAAGCCACGCCGGTGGCATTGCCGCCCGGCCGGTTAATGCTAGTCACGAGGCCATCGCCGATTGGATTAGGGCCGGCAATGAAGAGGATCGGAATGGTCGCGGTCGCCTCCTTCGCCGCCCGCGCCGACACTGTGCCCCCCGTCGCGACGATCAGGGATACCTTACGGTGCACCAGTTCGGTTGCCAGCTCCGGAAGCCGCGCAAATTGACCGTCCGCCCAACGGTACTCGATCGTGACGTTCCGGCCTTCGACATAGCCGCCTTCGCGCAAGCCCTGACGGAAAGCATCCGCGAGCCGCACGAACGGGCCGGGCGAGGCGCTGTTGAGAAAGCCGATCACCGGCATCGCCGGCTGCTGCGCCCGTGCCACCAGCGGCCACGCCGCCCCCGCGCCGCCGAGCAGCGTGATGAACTCGCGGCGTTTCATTCGATGACCTTGTCGGCGAGTGCGAGCAGGGTCGACGGCACATCGAGGCCGAGCGCCTTCGCGGTTTTGAGGTTGATGACAAGCTCGAATTTGTTCGGTCGCTGAATAGGTAGATCGGCGGGTTTGGCGCCCTTGAGAACCTTCGAGACATAGTCGCGGCCTACTTGGCGAAGGGTGCCTAAAACGTCGGCGCCGTAGCTCATTAGGCCGCCGCCGAAGGCGTAGACAGGGAAAGGATACATCGCCGGAATTTTGTGGCGCGCCGCCAGCGCCACAATCTTATTGCTGTTGTACGTAAAATGGGGAACGACCCCGACCATGAGCGCCCCAGCCTGGCGTTGGCCAAGGGTCGCGAAGGCCGCTTCGATTTCGCCGTCACTCCTCGCTTCCACGACAATGACCTGCCGCCCGAGCGCACTTGCCGCCTCAACTACGCTGCTCGCTTCGTTCTCGAACTTCCGCGACCATGGACCGCCGGAAAGATAGGCGACTGTCGTCGCTTGGGGAACCATCTCGTGCAGCAGATCGAGCCGCTTGCCGGCAAGCTCGGTAGAAATAAATGTGACGCCCGTGACGTTGCTGCCAGGCCGGTTCAGGCTTGCGGCAAGGCCGTACTCCACCGGATTGCCACCGGCCGCGACGACGATCGGAATCGTCGAGGTTGCTTTCGCCGCCGCAATTGCCATGCCGATTGAGCCCCTTGCTACAATCACGGCTACCTGACGACGCACAAGGTCGGCCGCCAGTAACGGCAAGCGATCGTATTCACCCTCCGCCCAGCGATATTCAATCGAGAGGTTCTGGCCTTCGACATAGCCCGCTTCAGCGAGACCCTGACGGAACGCTGCTACGTCTCTTGCGCTCGGTCCGGGCGAACCCCAGTCGAAGAACCCTATCACCGGCATCGCCGGTTGCTGTGCCCGCGCCGAAAGCGGCCATGCTGCCGCCGCGCCGCCGAGCAGCGTGATGAACTCGCGGCGTTTCATCGACTCCCCTCCTCAGATCGGGAGCCGCACATTACCACACCCGTCGCGCGAGAACGCTGCCGTGCATCGCAGCAAAATTGATCGTGGAATGCCACTGAAACCGGACATCGCTCGGCGCGGTTGGCACGGCAGAAAAGTGCCAAACTCAGACATCGGCTAGATTATTCGATGACCTCGTCGGCGGCGGCGGACAGACTTGGCGGCACTTCGAGGCCGATGGCCTTCGCGGCATTCAGATTAATGACGAACTCGAATTTGCTCGCCTGTACGACCGGCAAGTCCCGGCTTGGCACCCTTGAGGATGCGGCCGGCATAGACGCCGATCTGCCGATGCGCATCTGTCAGGCTCGGTCCGTAGCTCATCAGCCCGCCGGCTTCGACGCTTGCACGCGACGAATATATTGCAAAGACTGGCGTCGCCCCCTTAAACTGTTGCTGAAAAATCATTCGATCATTTCGGTGACGCGCACCAAAAACGATTCGGGGATGGTTAAGCCGAGTGCTTTCGCGGTCGTGTTGTTGAAGACCAGATCGAACTTGAGCGGCTGCTCGACGGGGATGTCGGCGGGCTTCGAGCCACGAAGAATCTTGTCGACGTAATCGCCTGAACGTCGGAACAAGGCCGGGAAGTTCGGTCCGTAGGACATCAGGCCCCCAGCTAGAACATGCTCTCGAAATGCATGCATGGTTGGCAATCTGGCGCTGGCCGCCAACGTGTTGATGCGAACCCGCTGCGTGGTGAGGAAGGGATCGCTGCAAACATACAGCGCATCGGCAGCGCCTTTGGCCGCTTCGATGCTCGGGATGATATCCTCGGCCTTCATGACTTCGAGCCTGAACGCATCAAGGCCGAGCTGGACCGCCGCCGCCTGGACCCGCTCCATTTCCAACCTGATGAGAGGGCTATCGGCATTGCCAAGGACAGCCACTCGATTGAGAGCAGGTACGACTTCACGCAACAGTTCAAGTCTGAGGCCCCCAAGATCGGTCTGCATGTTCGATAGACCGGTGACATTGCCGCCCGGGCGCGCCAGGCTGGCGACCAGCCCGGTCCCGACCGGGTCTCCAGCGGAAGCAAAAACTATCGGGATTGTAGACGTCGC
>Ga0307281_10000495_pt1 | contig 10378 bp, 6 predicted proteins | sample ER_DNA_120_FD_194486 | JGI IMG/M metagenome (GOLD analysis project Ga0307281, IMG submission 194486) | Bulk soil microbial communities from the East River watershed near Crested Butte, Colorado, United States - ER_DNA_120 | ecosystem: Environmental > Terrestrial > Soil > Floodplain | place: USA...
TATCGCCGTGGCGCGCCCGCAGGCGCTGGTGGTTGCCGCTTATGGCCTGATCCTGCCGCCGGCGCTGCTCAGGATGCCGCCGCAGGGTTGCCTGAACGTGCATGCGTCGCTGCTGCCGCGCTGGCGCGGAGCGGCGCCGATCCAGCGTGCGCTGCTCGCGGGCGACACGCAGACCGGCATCACCATCATGCACATGGACGAGGGCCTCGACACCGGCGCCATCCTGCTGCAGGAGCCGGTCGCAATTGCCGACGACGACACGGCCGGCACGCTGCACGACAAGCTGGCCGCGCTCGGAGCGCGGCTGCTCGTCCGAGCGCTGGAAGTTCCGCTCGCACCGCAGCCGCAGGACGCCAGCCGGGCGACCTATGCCGCGCGCATAACCAAGGGCGACGCCGAAATCGACTGGGACCGCCCGGTACAGGAAATCGAGCGCCAGGTGCGCGCGCTCGACCCCGCGCCGGGCGCCCAGGCCCGTCTCGAAGGCGCCGCGCTGAAGATCTGGCGCGCGCGCACCGGCCCCGCCATCGCCGCCGCGCCGGGCACGGTGTGCGCGGCCGACGCCGACGGCATCGTGGTAGCGTGCGGCACGGATACGCTGTGCATCCTCGAACTGCAGCGCGCGGGCGGGAAGCGACTTCCGGCGCAGGCTTTTCTCTCTGGTTTCAGGCTCGCGCGCGGTGCGCGCTTCGGAACAAGATATGATTGAAGTGCAGCGGCTCGCCGCCGCCGCGCTCGGCAGCGTGTTGGCCGGCCGCAGCCTCGATGCCGCGCTCGCGGCCGTGTGGCAGCGGCATCCGCAGTTGGCCGCGCGCAATCGCGCAGCAATTCAGGACCTGGCCTACGGCACGCTGCGTTTTCTCTCCCGTTTCGAGGCGCTGCTCGAGGCGCTTCTCGACAAGCCGCTCAAAGACGCGCGGCTGCGCCCGCTCCTGCTGGCGGCGCTGTATCAGCTCGAGCACACCCGCGCCGCGCCGCACGCGATCGTGGATCACGCGGTGCGCGCCAGCGAAGCGCTGGGCCTCACATCGGCCAAGGCGCTCGTCAACGCCGTGCTGCGCAATTTCCTGCGCCACCGCCCGCGGCTCGATGCGCGAATACAGCGCTCGGAGCCGGCGCGCTACTGCCATCCGCAATGGTGGATAGACAAGCTGCGCGCCCAGTATCCATCGCAATACGCCGCGGCGCTGGAAGCGGCGAACCGGCATCCGCCGCTGACGCTGCGGGTGAACCGGCGGCGCGCGGATCTTGCCGAGTATCTGGAGCTGCTCGCGCGGCACGGCATCAAGGCGGAGGCTTGCGGCCCTTCCGCCGTGCTGCTGGGCAAACCGCTGCCGGCCGAGCGCATACCCGGTCTGGCCGAAGGCCTGGTGTCGGTGCAAGATGCCGCGGCGCAGCTCGCGGCGCCACTGCTCGACCTGCGCGACGGCATGCGCGCTCTCGACGCGTGCGCGGCGCCTGGGGGCAAGACCGGGCACCTGCTGGAAATCGCGGCGGCGGAAGTCACCGCGCTCGACGCCGATGCCGGGCGCCTGGAGCGGGTGCGCGCCAACCTGGCGCGGTTGGGACTCGCCGCGCGCGTCGTGTGCGGTGATGCGTGCGAGCCGGCGCAGTGGTGGGACGGCGCACCCTACCAGCGCATACTCGCCGACGTACCGTGCAGCGCTTCCGGCATCGCGCGGCGGCATCCCGACGTCAAATGGCTGCGGCGCCCCACCGACATCGCGCAGTTCGCGCGCCAGCAGAGCCGCATGCTGGACACGCTTTGGCAGTTGCTCGCCAGTGGTGGTAAATTGCTGTACGCAACCTGCTCCGTGTTCGAAGAGGAAAACCACGGGCAGGTCGCGCGGTTTCTGGAGCGCCACCGGGACGCGACGCGTCTCAGCCTACCCGCGGTGGACAACCACACCCAGTTGCCCGCTGGCCAACTGCTTCCGGACGAACGGCATGACGGCTTCTTCTATGCGCTGCTGCAGAAGGCTTAGCCGGCTTGCCGCGCTGGCGGCGTTCTGGCTGGCGTTCGCCGCGCCGCTGGCCGCGCGCGCCGACGGCATCGAGGTGCAGAAGGCGGCGGTGATCACGGCCGAGGACGGCTATACGCTCGAAGCCGAATTCGAGATCACGCTGACCTCCGTCCTGGAAGACGTGCTCAACAAGGGCGTGCCGCTCTATTTCACCCTCGAATTCGAGCTGATACGCCCGCGCTGGTACTGGTTCAACCAGAAGATCACCAACGTCCGGCAGCAGTATCGCCTGTCGTATAACGCGTTGACGCGCCAGTATCGCGTCGGCGTCGGCAAGCTCTACCAGAATTTCGCCTCGCTGCCCGAGGGGCTGGCCTTCATGAGCCGCGTGCGCATGCGTGAGATCGCCGAAGCGGGCGCCCTGAGCAAGGGCGGCAGCTACACCGCCGCACTGCGCATGCGGCTGGACACCTCGCAGCTGCCGCGGCTGTTCCAGGTCACCGTGGTGGGCTCGCGCGACTGGAGCATGAGCTCCGACTGGCACCGCTGGACGGTTTCGCCATGAGCACTACTGCGCCGCGCGTCCGCCCCGCGCTGTCGAGCGCCGCAGTGCGCTACGTGCTCATCCTGTGCGTGGGATTGGGCGCGGTCGCGCTGTTCCTGCTGGCCACGGTGAGCGCCAATAACGCGCTGTTTGCCGAGCAGTACCCGCTGCTGCTCGTTCTCAACGGCGCGGTGGTGCTGATGCTGACGGCACTGGTGGTCTATCAGCTGCTCACACTCAGGCGCAAGCTGAAGAGCGGGGTGTTCGGCGCCAAGCTCACCCTGCGGCTGGTAATGTTGTTCGCGCTGATGGCGGTGCTGCCCGGCGCGCTGATCTACGGCGTGTCGGTGCAGTTTCTGGCGCGCTCGATCGAATCCTGGTTCGAGGTGCGCGTGGACAAGGCGCTCGAGGGCGGCATCAACCTCGGCCGCGACGCGCTCGACGGGCTGTTGAAGGACCTCACGGCCAAGGCGGACGCCATGGCGCTCGAGCTGTCGACGCGCCCGGCCGCGGAGCAGCCGGCAGCGCTCAACGCGTTGCGCGCGCGGGCGGGCGCGCAGGAGGCGACGTTGTTCGGTGAACGCGGCAAAGCGCTCGCGCTCTCCGGCGCCGAGCGTCCGGGCCTGCTGCCAGAGCTGCCGGGCCCCGCCGCGCAACGGGAACTGCGGTTGCAGGGTGCCTACGGCTCGATCGAAGCGATTCCCGACAAGGGACTGTACCTGCGCGCGCTGGTGCCGGTGCCCTTGGGCGGCGAAGCCCCGCGCGTGCTGCAATTGCTGCAGACGGTGCCGGAGCAGCTCGCGCGCGACGCGGAAGCGGTGCAGACTGGCTACCGCCAGTACCAGGAGCTGGTGCTGTCGCGCAGGGGGCTCAAGCGCCTCTACGGAGTGACACTTACACTCACTTTGCTGCTGTCGCTGCTGTCGGCGGCCGCACTCGGCATCGTGCTGTCCGACCGCCTGTCGGCTCCGCTCGGCGTGCTGGCGGAAGGGACGCGGGCGGTGGCAAGCGGCGACTTCAGCCAGCGGGCGGCGGTCGATTCGCACGACGAGCTCGGTGCGCTCATGCAGTCCTTCAACGCGATGACGCTGCAGTTGACGGAAGCACGCGCGCAGGCCGAGCGCCACCAGGCGGCGCTGGCCCAGGCCAAGGCCTATCTGGAAAGCGTGCTCGCCAATCTATCGGCCGGTGTGCTCGCTTTCGACGAGGAACTCAATCTGCGTGCCGCGAACCGCAGCGCCGGCGTCATACTCGGTGTCGACGTCGCGCCGCTCATGGGAGTTGCGGTGACGCGCTGGTCGGGGCCCGGCGCCGGGATCGCTGAGCTGGGGCGGCAGATCGCGGCCGCTTTCGAGCGCGCGCGCGGGACGGAATGGGAGCAGCAGGTCGAGCGACCGCTGCATGGACGCATGCAACTGCTGTTGTTGCGGGGCACGCGGCTGCCGCAGGGTTCCGCGGCCGGGCGCGTTGTCGTGTTCGACGACATCACACACCTGGCTGAAGCGCAGCGCGCGGCGGCATGGGCCGAGGTAGCACGGCGGCTCGCGCACGAGATCCGCAATCCGCTCACGCCGATTCAGCTGTCCGCAGAGCGGTTGCAGATGAAACTCGCCGGCAAGCTTGCAGAAACCGACGCCGAGGTGTTGACCCGCTCCACGCAGACCATCGTCAACCAGGTCGCGGCGCTGAAGAATATGGTGGACGCCTTCAGCCAGTATGCGCGCACGCCGGAGCCATCCCTGCGCGAGCTTGACCTGAATGCACTCATCCGCGAAGTGCTCACGCTCTACGAGCCCTCGCTCGGCGGGGCCGTGCGGCTCGAGCTCGCAGCGGGCCTGCCGCCGCTGGTGGGCGATGCGGCGCAATTGCGGCAGGTCATACACAACCTCCTGCAGAACACGCAGGACGCACTGACCGGGACCCGCGAGCCGAGCGTCATCATCGCCAGCGAAGCGACGGGCGGGAAGGTGCGGCTTGCAATCACCGACAACGGCTGCGGCTTTCCGGAGACCGTGATGCGCCGCGCGTTCGAGCCCTACGTGACCACCAAGCCCAAGGGTACCGGGCTGGGGCTCGCTATCGTGAAAAAGATCGTCGAGGAACACGGCGGCACGGTGACGATCGCCAACGTGCCACCGCGCGGCGCGTGCGTCACGATCCAGTTGCCGGAGGCGGCGCAGAACGCCGCGAGAAAGCCGTCGGTGGTGCAGGCCAAGGTGTAAAATCAATGGAGCAATTCCTCCACTTATGCAGCAAATCCTGGTCGTAGACGACGAAATCGGCATTCGCGCGCTGCTGTCCGAGATCCTGGGCGACGAAGGCTACCAGGTGCGGCTCGCTGAGAACGCGGCTGCGGCGCGGGCGTTCCGCGGCCAGACGCGCCCCGACCTCGTGCTGCTCGACATCTGGATGCCGGACACTGACGGCATCACGCTGCTCAAGGAATGGGGCAGCGCCGGCCTGCTCACCATGCCGGTGGTGATGATGTCCGGGCACGGCACCATAGACACGGCGGTCGAGGCGACGCGGCTGGGCGCTTACGACTTTCTCGAGAAACCGATCGCGCTGCAGAAGCTGCTCGCCACGGTCGGCCGCGCCCTGAAGCACGGTGGCGAGCAGGCGCAGCCGGCGCTGTCGCTGGCGAGCCTCGGCCGCGCGCCGCTGGTGGTCGAATTGAAGCAGTCCCTGGAGCGGGCCGTCAACCTGCGCACGCCGCTGCTGCTCGCCGGGGAGCCGGGATGCGGCATCGAGCTTGCCGCGCGTTTTCTACACCAGCGCAACACGCCGTGGGTGGCGCCGGAGAACCACTCCGCGCTGGCCGAGGCGCCACTCGAGCTGCTGAACCAGGCGCGCGATGGCACGCTGTTCCTGCGCGAAGTCGCGGACCTCTCGAAAGTAGAGCAGAAAGGCCTGCTGCTTGCCGCCTCCAAGCTCGAGCGCTACAACGTGCGGCTCGTCAGCGGCGCCTCCCGCGAACTCGCCGAACTGGTGGCGCACGGCGGCTTCGACGGCCGGCTCTACGGCGTGCTCGCGGCGACCACTATCCGGGTGCCGAGCCTGCGCGAGCACCGGGAGGACGTGCCCGACATTGCCAACCTGATGCTGTCACGCCTGGTCGAGGCCAGGGAAACGCCGCCGCGCCAATTCACCACCGCGGCGCTGAACGCGCTGCGCCACCATGACTGGCCGGGTAACCTGGCGCAGCTGGAGAGCGCGGTGCGCTCGCTCGCGCTCACTTGTTCCTCGGAGCAGATCTCGCTCGAGGCAGTGAACCATGCCCTGCCGCAACGGAGCGCCGCCGCGCGCACCGGGCACGACCTCGCTCTGGACCTGCCGCTGCGCGACGCGCGCGACGCATTCGAGCGCGTCTATTTCGAGTATCACATCGCGCGCGAGGGCGGCAACATCAGCCGCGTTGCGGATACCGTGGGGCTCGAGCGCACTCACCTCTATCGCAAACTGAAGCAGCTCGGCATCCGGCTCGCGCGCAAGAACGACGACGGGGAGTAGATCACTCCGTTTAAAGTTCAAGGTTCCATGTTCAAGGTTCTGAGTTCGAATCAGAACTTGAAACCCGGACTCCGGAACGCCATCGGCCGCGGCGGTTTATAATTGGCGCACTTTCCGCCCGCCCCGCAAGGAAGACCTGCATGAATGCCCGTGTCGAACTGGCCAACGCGATCCGCGCGCTGGCGATGGACGCTGTACAGCAGGCGAATTCCGGACACCCCGGGATGCCGATGGGCATGGCGGAGATCGCGGACGTGTTGTGGAACCGCCACCTCCGCCACAACCCGGGCAACCCCGCCTGGGCCAACCGCGACCGCTTCGTGCTGTCCAACGGCCACGGTTCGATGCTGCTGTATGCCGTGCTGCACCTGACCGGCTATGACCTGCCGCTCGAGGAATTGAAGCGCTTCCGGCAACTGCATTCGAAGACCCCCGGCCATCCGGAGTACGGCTGCGCGCCCGGCGTAGAGACCACCACTGGTCCGCTCGGCCAGGGCATCGCCAACGCGATCGGCATGGCGCTCGCGGAGCGGCTGCTCGCTGCGGAATTCAACCGGCCCGAGCTCAAGATCGTCGATCACCACACCTACGTTTTCGCGGGCGACGGCTGCCTGATGGAAGGCGTCTCGCACGAGGCGTGCTCGCTCGCCGGCACGCTGGCGCTCGGCAAGCTGATCGCAATCTACGACGACAACGGTATCTCGATCGACTCCGAGAAAGGCAACATTCGCCAGTGGTACACCGACGACGTGAAGCGCCGCTTCGAGGCCTACGGCTGGCAGGTGATCGCCAACGTCGATGGGCACGACGCCGCGGCGGTGGACCGGGCGCTGAAGAAGGCGAAGCGGGAGAGGTCGCGGCCGACGTTGATCTGCGCGAAGACCGTAATCGCGAAAGGCGCGCCGACCAAGGCCAACACCGGGGCCGCGCACGGCGCGCCGCTCGGTGAAAAGGAGGTCGCCGCCACCCGTGAGGCGCTTGGCTGGAACCACCCGCCGTTCGATATTCCGCAGCCGGTTTACTCAGGCTGGGACGCGAGGAAGCGCGGCGCCAGCGCCGAGCGGCGCTGGAAAAAGCGGTTTGCTGCCTATGAAACGCAATTTCCGCAGGAAGCGGCCGCCTACCGCCGCCGCATGACGGGCGAGCTTCCTGCGGAATTCCGCGCGCGGGTGGACGCTTTGGTGAAAGAGACGGAGGCCAGGGCGGAATCGGTGGCGACACGCAAAGCGTCGCAAAACGCGCTCGAAGCGCTCGCGGCGTGGTTGCCCGAGCTCATCGGTGGCTCGGCCGACCTCGCTGGCTCCAACCTGACAATGGTGAAGAACTCGAAAGTCGTCGGTCCGCAAGGCGGCGGCAACTATGTTTTCTACGGTGTGCGCGAGTTCGGCATGTGCGCCATCATGAACGGGCTCGCCCTGCACGGTGGTTTCATCCCCTACGGCGGTACTTTCCTGGTGTTTTCGGATTACGCGCGCAACGCGCTGCGCCTGGCGGCGCTGATGAAACTGCGCGTGATTTATGTTTTCACGCATGATTCCATCGGGCTGGGCGAGGACGGACCGACGCACCAGCCGGTCGAGCACGTGGCGAGCCTGCGCCTGATGCCCAATATGGACGTGTGGCGCCCGTGCGATACGGTGGAGGCGGCGGTGGCGTGGGCGGCGGCGATCGAGCGCAGGGACGGCCCGACGAGCCTCATCCTGTCGCGCCAGAACCTGCCGTTCGTGAAGCGCTGCGCGGACGGGATTGCCGGCATCGCGCGCGGCGGCTACGTCGTTTCCGAGCCTGCTGGCGCCGCACCACGCGCCGTCGTGATCGCCACCGGCTCCGAAGTCGGCGTCGCGCTCGAGGCGCAGAAGCTGCTAGCCGCTGACAGCGTCGCGGTGCGGGTCGTGTCCATGCCGTCGACCAGCGTGTTCGACCGCCAGGACGAGCTCTATCGCGCGAGCGTGCTGCCGCGTGGCGTGCCGCGGGTGGCGGTGGAAGCGGGCGTGTCCGATTTCTGGCGCAAGTACGTAGGGCTCGAAGGTGCCGTGGTGGGCATCGACCGCTTCGGCGAGTCGGCGCCGGGCGGCGAGTTGTTCAAGCACTTCGGCTTCACGCCCCAGCGCGTCGCGGAGGTCGTCAGGAAGCGTTTGTAAGTGATCGCTTGCATACTATATATTATTGATTATAAATAGTTATCCGGAGAAGATTGATGGCTATTAAAGTTGGCATTAACGGGTTTGGTCGGATCGGGCGCATGGTGTTTCGTGCGGCAACACAGCATTTTCCGGACATCGAAATCGTCGGTATCAACGATCTGCTCGAGCCGGAGTATCTCGCTTACCTGCTGCGGCACGATTCCGTTCACGGCCGTTTCAAGGGGGACATCGGCGTTGACGGCAATACCCTGAGGGTCAATGGCCGGAGCATCCGGCTTACCCAGGTGAAGGATCCGGCCGAGCTCAAATGGGGCGAAGTGGGCGCGGACGTGGTGGTGGAATCCACCGGGCTGTTCCTCGACAAGGTTTCGTGCCAGAAGCACATCGCCGCAGGCGCGAAAAAGGTCGTCATGTCGGCGCCGTCGAAGGACGATACGCCGATGTTCGTCTACGGCGTGAACGACAAGACCTACGCCGGGCAGGCGATCATCTCCAACGCATCGTGCACCACCAACTGCCTCGCGCCGGTGGCGAAGGTGCTGAACGACAAATGGGGAATCAAGCGCGGCCTGATGACCACGGTGCATGCCGCAACCGCGACGCAGAAAACCGTCGACGGTCCTTCCGGCAAGGACTGGCGCGGCGGGCGCGGCATACTCGAGAACATCATTCCCTCGTCCACGGGCGCCGCAAAAGCGGTGGGCGTGGTGATTCCGGAACTGAACAAGAAGCTCACCGGAATGGCGTTCCGCGTTCCGACGTCGGATGTGTCCGTCGTCGATCTGACCGTTGAACTCAGCAGACCCGCCACCTACCAGGAGATCTGCGCCGAGATGAAGGCGCAGTCCGCGGGCGCCCTGAAAGGCATACTCGGCTACACCGAGGAAAAAGTCGTTTCCACCGATTTCCGCGGCCAAAGCTGCACCTCGGTGTTCGACGCGGAAGCCGGCATTGCGCTCGATCCCACCTTCGTCAAAGTAGTGGCGTGGTACGACAACGAGTGGGGATATTCGTGCAAGGTGCTGGAAATGGTGCGGGTGGCCGCTAAGAAATGACGTTTCTCCGCCTGGCCGACCTGCAACTCGCCGGCAAGCGGGTGTTCATCCGCGCGGACCTCAACGTGCCGCAGGACGACGCGGGCAATATCACCGAGGACACGCGCATCCGCGCCTCGCTGCCCGGCATTCAGCATGCGCTCAAGGCCGGCGCCGCCGTGATGGTGACCTCGCACCTCGGGCGACCCACCGAGGGCAAGCTGGAACCCGGGGACTCGCTCGCGCCCATCGCCCGGCGCTTCAGCGAGTTGCTCGGCCGTCCCATGCGGCTGATAACGAACTGGGTGGACGGCGGGTTCGAGGTCAAGCCGGGCGAAGTGGTGATGCTGGAGAACTGCCGCGTCAACCAGGGCGAGAAGAAGAACGACGAGGCGCTGGCGCGCAAGATGGCGGCCCTGTGCGACGTCTACGTGAACGACGCTTTCGGCACCGCGCACCGCGCCGAGGCGACCACGCACGGCATGGCGAAGTTCGCCCCGGTCGCCTGCGCCGGGCCGCTGATGGCGGCGGAACTCGACGCGCTGGGCAAGGCGCTCCACAACCCCGCGCGACCCCTGGTGGCAATCGTCGCCGGTGCCAAGGTCTCGACCAAGCTCACCATACTCAAAACACTCGCCGCGAAGGTGGACCAGCTGATCGTGGGCGGCGGCATCGCCAATACGTTCATGCTCGCCACGGGGCTGCAGATCGGGAGATCGCTCGCCGAGCCGGGGCTCGTCGGCGAGGCGCGGGCGGTCATTGACATCATGAAAGCGCGCGGCGCGCAGGTGCCGCTGCCAGTGGACGTGATCGTGGCCAGCGACGTCTCGGTGCTCGCGCGGGCGAACCGCGTTGCCGCCAGCGAAGTCAGACCCGACGACAAGATACTCGACATCGGGCCGCAGACGGCCGCGATACTGGCCGGTCTCATTGCCAAGGCCGGCACCGTCGTCTGGAACGGGCCGGTCGGCGTGTACGAGTACGATCAGTTCGCCGGGGGCACGAAAACCATCGCCCAGGCCATCGCGGGCTCGAAGGCTTTCTCCATCGCCGGCGGCGGCGACACGCTGGCCGCGGCGGTGAAATTCGGGGTTGCCGACAAGATTTCCTACATCTCCACCGGCGGCGGCGCGTTTCTCGAGTTTCTCGAGGGCAGGAAATTGCCGGCTGTCGAGATCCTCA
>Ga0307281_10000496_pt1 | contig 10370 bp, 8 predicted proteins | sample ER_DNA_120_FD_194486 | JGI IMG/M metagenome (GOLD analysis project Ga0307281, IMG submission 194486) | Bulk soil microbial communities from the East River watershed near Crested Butte, Colorado, United States - ER_DNA_120 | ecosystem: Environmental > Terrestrial > Soil > Floodplain | place: USA...
GGTGGTCGCGATGATGTTCGATAGTCTCATGGCATTCCGCAAATTGATGGCTGCCACGTTTCTCATATTTGCCGCCGCGATCCCGGCAACCACCGCCGGCGCGCAGCAGATCGTCGTCATCGTCAACGGCGAGCCGATCACTGCGCTCGACGTCGATCAGCGCAGCAAACTTAGCCAACTGTCGACGCATAAGGTCCCTCCACGTCAAGAAGTGCTGGATGAGCTGATCAACGAGAGGCTCAAGCTGCGCGAGGCCAAGAAATTCGGGCTGGACGTCAGCGTTTCCGAGGTCGACACGGCCTACGCCTCGATGGCGAGCCGTATGCGGTTCACGGCCGACCAGTTGACCCAGCAACTCGCGAAGTCAGGCGTCAACGTCTCCACGCTCAAAGCCCGGATCAAGGCCGACATCGCCTGGTCGCAGATCGTGCGCGGGCGATACGCGTCGAGCCTGCAGATCGGCGACAAAGATATCGTCTCCGCCATGGACCCGAACTCGGACGCTACGGCCGGCTACGATTACACCATGCGTCCGATTCTCTTCCTCGTCCCGGCGGGGTCGGCGGAAACATTCATCGAGGGGCGCAAGCGCGAAGCGGAGGCTCTGCGCGGCCGCTTTCAGGGCTGCGAGGAGGGCATCACGTTCGCCCGCGCGCTCAAGGACGTCGCCGTGCGCGAACAGGTCATTCGCAGCTCCGCCGACATTCCCGCGGAGCTGCGCAAGGTTCTCGAAGGCATCGAGGTGGGCCGCTTGACGCCGCCCGAAGTCACCAAGTTCGGCGTCGAGATGTTCGCGATCTGCGCCAAGAAGGAATCGACGGCCGACAACTCCCCGGGCAAGCGTCAGGCCAAGGAGAGCCTTATGGCCCAGCGCTACGAGCAGCGATCCAAGCAATATCTGAAAGAGCTACGTCGCGGCGCGATGCTCGAATACAAGTAAGGCCAGGCTCGATGCCATCACCTTTGGCGCTGACGCTGGGTGAGGCGGCCGGAATCGGACCCGACATCACCTTCGCAGCGTGGCGCCGGCGCGCCGAGCTTGATCTGGCGCCGTTCTATCTCCTGGCCGATCCGAAATTTGTGGCGCGGCTCGCCGAGCGGATCGCGCCCGACGTGACTATCGCTGTTGTCGAGCCCCATGCGGCCGGCGCCGCCTTCAAGACCGCGTTGCCGGTAGTCGATATCGGCGTTCCGGTCACCGCCGAGCCCGGCCGTCCCGATCAATCGAGCGCGCCCGCCGCGCTTGCGGCCATCCGTCGCGCCGTCGCCGATGTCTGCGCCGGCGCCGCCAGCGCGATCGTGACCAATCCGATCGCCAAAAACGTACTCTACCGGTCGGGCTTCGCCGAACCCGGCCATACCGAGTACCTCGGCAAGCTCGCCGAGGAAGCCACCGGCATCGCGGTGCAGCCGGTCATGATGCTGTGGTCGCCCGAGCTTGCGGTCGTCCCGGTCACCATCCACCTCCCCCTCAAAGACGTCGTTGCCAGGCTCACCACCGATCTCATCGTCAAAACCGGACGTATCGTCGCGCGCGATCTGCGCGACCGTTTCGGCATCGAGCGTCCGCGCCTCGCCATTGCGGGGCTCAATCCCCATGCGGGCGAAGATGGCGCGCTCGGCGACGAAGACAAAACCGTGGTGCAGCCCGCCGTCGAGCGTCTCAAGTCCGAGGGCATCAGTGTTCGCGGACCGTTGCCGGCCGACTCGCTGTTTCACGAGGCGGCACGGGCGAGCTATGACGTGGCGCTTGCCATGTATCACGACCAGGCATTGATCCCGATCAAGACGCTCGCCTTCGACCATGCCGTCAATGTCACGCTGGGCTTACCATTCGTGCGCACGTCGCCCGATCACGGCACCGCCTTCGACATCGCTGGAACCGGCCGCGCCGATCCCGCCAGTCTGATCGCGGCCTTGCGACTTGCAGCAACGCTCTCGGCCCGCGACCGGGCGCGCCCGGCTGCGCTTGACGACAATAGTCCGCGAAGACGGGCGTAGACGCCCTTGAGCGCCATCGATGATCTTCCGCCGCTGCGCGAGGTGATCCGGCGACACGGTCTCAGAGCCAAGAAGTCCCTCGGCCAGAATTTCCTGCTCGATCTCAACCTGACCGCGCGTATCGCCCGCGCGGCGGGCCCGCTCGACGGCTTGGACCTGGTCGAAATCGGTCCCGGGCCTGGCGGACTCACCCGCGCGCTGCTGGCTGCGGGCGCGCGCCGGGTGATCGCGGTTGAACGCGATGATCGCGCCATCGCCGCGCTCGCGGAAATCGCCGAGCGATATCCCGGCCGCCTGGAGATCGTCGCGGGCGACGCTCTCGAATTCGACCCACGGGCACTGATCGGCGGAGCACCGGCGCGCGTGATCGCAAACCTGCCCTACAACATCGCGACCGCCCTGCTGGTCTCCTGGCTCACGCTCGAGCCATGGCCACCCTGGTATGACCGGCTCGTGCTGATGTTCCAGCGCGAGGTTGCCGAGCGCATCGTCGCCGCTCCCGGGTCCAAGACCTACGGACGCCTTTCCGTTCTCGCCGGCTGGCGGTGCAAAGCGCGCATCCTTTTCGATGTCGCCGGCAGCGCCTTCGTCCCGCCGCCCAAGGTGACATCATCCCTGGTGGACCTGGTGCCGCGCGAACAGCCCCTCGCCTGCGAACGGCGCGCGCTCGAACGGGTGACCGAAGCCGCGTTCGGCCAACGCCGCAAAATGCTGCGCCAGAGTCTGAGGTCGCTTGGCCTCGATGCGACGGCGCTGCTGGAAGCCGCGGGCATCGAACCCACGGCCCGCGCCGAAGACATTCCGGTCGAGGGCTTCGTCGCGCTCGCGCGCGCGTTTGCCGCAAGGTGACTTTATCGACAGGCTAGGCGCTATCGTTTGCCCGGGCCGGCCACGCGCAGCCTGCCCACAACGCTCTTGCTCTCGTCCCCCAGGATGCCGACCGCCCAGGATCACAGTTCTGCCTGCAGACGGCGGACAAAATCGGACAGCCCCGTCTGACGCTCGCGCTTGAGACGTTCGACAGCCAGTATCGCGCGCACCTGAGCAAAGGCGGATTCGATGTCGTCGTTGATGATGACGTAGTCGTATTCCGGCCAGTGGCTCAATTCCTCTCCGGCCTTCGCCATGCGCTCTTGAATGACATGCTCCATATCTTGAGCACGGAGGCGTAAGCGCCTTTCTAATTCGGGTATTGTCGGCGGCAGGACGAAAATGCTTGCCATGTCGCCGCGCGCTTTTTCGCGCAACTGCTGAGTCCCTTGCCAATCAATGTCGAACAGGATATCGCGCCCCTCGGCCATTGCCGCCTCAACTGGGGCACGCGGCGTGCCGTATAAATTTCCGAATACCGTGGCCCACTCCAAAAACTCGTTGTTGTCCACCATTCCGGAGAAGCGCGTCCTGTCGATAAAGTGGTAGTCACGTCCATCGACCTCATTGGCCCGAGGCGCGCGCGTGGTCGCCGACACTGAAAGCTCGACACCCGGATCGGCGGCCAGAAGCTTGCGGGACAACGTCGTCTTGCCTGCCCCAGACGGCGAGGACAGCACCAGCATGAGCCCGCGGCGGGCGATTGCATCCGCTTGTTGGTGACCACCCCCTGCCGTCGTCATGGGCTCATTCCAGATTCTGCACCTGCTCGCGGAACTGTTCGACCACACTCTTGAGTTCAAGGCCGATATTGGTGAGCTCGACATCGTTCGATTTGGAACACAGCGTGTTGGCCTCACGGTTGAGTTCCTGCGCGAGAAAATCGAGCCGGCGGCCAATGGCACCGCCGTCTGCGATCAGTCGCTCGACCTGGGCGACGTGCGACGCCAGCCGATCGAGTTCCTCGCGGATATCCGCCTTGCTCGCGATCAGGATTGCTTCCTGATGCAGGCGATCAGGATCGAAGCGGTTGGAGGTGTCGAGCAGCATGCCGATCTGTTCGGCGATGCGCGCCTTGATCGCCTCAGACCGGCGGCCGGGCGCGGCGTCCGCCCTGGCAGCGAGCGCGGCGATTTCCTTGACGCGCTGGCTCAAGATTTGCCCCAGCGCCTCGCCTTCGTGTCGGCGCATCGTCGCGAGTTCAGCGAGCGTCGCCCGGAATCCGGTGATGACAGCCGCTTCGGCGGCCCGGCGATCGTCCTCGCGCTCGTCTTCGTCGATGACCTCGATCACCCCTTTGAGCGAAAGGATTCCGTCGAGCCGCGGCTTGGCGGCATCCACCCGGCCGGCAAGCGCGTTGATGGTCGCGAGCACGGCCGCCAGCACCGGTTCATTGACGCGCACAACGGGCGCAACGCCCTGCCGTCCTGCGGTGAGCGTTCCGTAGACCGTGCCCCGCGCGAGCACCTGCGCTGCGCTATTGCGCGCGGGCCCCTCGACCGCGTCCCAGCCCGGCGGCAGGCGCAACCGCAGATCCAGTCCCTTGGCGTTGACCGATTTGAGCTCCCAGGCCCAGCTATAGGTACCGTTCACGCCGTGGCCACGCGCGAAGCCGGTCATGCTCGAGAGCGCCATCGGCCTCTACCCGCAAACTATCTTGGATGACGGAATCGGGCGGACCTTACCGGCGGCGCGTGGCGGTCACAAGAGCCGGGGTGTGCCGCGATCGCAGCGTGCTATTGCGCCGCGCCGGCCGCCCGTGACGAGCCGTTCGCGCTGCGCCTGCCCCGCTGCGTCGGCGCGGGCGTAGCGCGCCCCGGCGCGGGCGCTTGCACATCCGGAGCCGACGCCTCTCCCCTCTGCTCGCTTTCGAGCGCGCGCAGACGCGCGACGTTCTTGAGGTGCTGATCGTAGGTCTCGGCGAACGCATGTCCCCCGGTGCCGTCGGCCACAAAAAACAGTTCCTTTGTGCGCGCGGGATTCGCCGCGGCCTCGATTGAACCCCGCCCGGGATTGGCGATCGGGCCCGGCGGCAGGCCGTCGATGACGTAGGTGTTGTACGGTGTTGGTTGCGCGATCTCGCTCTTGGTCAACGGATGACCGAGCGTACCTTTGCCGAAGACGAGGCCGTAGATGATGGTCGGGTCGGACTGCAGCTTCATCTTCTGCTTCAACCGATTGGTCAGAACCGCCGCGACGCGCGTGCGCTCCTCGGGCTTGCCGGTCTCTTTCTCGATGATAGAGGCGAGAATGACGAGCTGCTCTGGGGTCTTGAGCGGCAGGTCGGGATTTCGCCGCTCCCAGACTTCACGAACCAGCCGGTCTTGCGCCTGACGCATGCGCTGGATCATCTGCTCGCGCGTGAAGCCGCGGTTGAAGTGATAGCTGTCGGGTAGAAGGCTGCCTTCCCGCGGCACGTCCTTGACGTTGCCCGAAAGAATGTCGCTCTCCAGCAGACGCGCGATGATCTGCTCGGACGTCAGCCCTTCGGGAACGGTGAGCTGGTGCTGGACCACCTTCCCCTCGACGATCGTGTCCACCACGTCCTTGACGCTGGCTCGCTTGGGGAAAAGATATTCGCCGGCCTTGAGCTCGGAGCGCGCGTTGAGCGCGAACACGCCGCCGATGAAGACGAGCCGATGCGCGTCCATGACCCCCTCGCGCGTGAGGAGGTCGGCGATGTCCATGATGCCGGAGCGCGGCGGTATGTTGACGATCTTGTCTTCCTGCAGCGGACCGGGCGCCTCGAAGTGGCCTTTCCCGACGACGAGCGCGCCTCCTACGACGATGAGAACAAGCACCAGTACGGTGATAATGGCATTGCCTACGATCACGAACGGATTGCGCGCGCGCCGCGAAGGACGCGTTGGCATCGGCACCTGATCGGGCTCGAGAGCGGCGCGGGGGCTGCGCGGGGTGATGCGTTTCGGCTCCATGACTGACGTTGCAAATCCATCCGGCCGACCGGATATGGGTGGTTCCGGCTCGCCTAGTACCACGCGCGCGGGCCCCGCTTGTTGCGGAGTGACCGGGTTCGGCATCGACGGGCTCGGCGCGACCGAAGCCGGCGTCATCTTACCCGACCTCTGCCCCTCCGCCACCGGCAAATCCGGCGTCGCCGCCGCGCTCCCTGGCGCCGCCTGGACATATTGCGCGCCTTTCACCTGCGCTGCTGCCGGCAGCGCATCGGCCGCCGGCGCGGGCGCCGATGCAAGGGGTCGGAGACGCAGGCCAGCGATTGCCGGGGGATGATCGGGCCGGATTTCACCCTTGGTTAACCCTGACGGCGGTGGCTGCAGCGGCAGCCCGCTCGCAACCCGGTGGCGCCCATAAGGCGCGTCGGGACGGTCCGGAGCAGGTCCGCTCGACACTGGTGGCAGCCCGCCCGCCCCGCCGGACCCACCGGACGAAGGGAGCCACGAGGCCGCAGGTGCTTGCCCGGGCGCGACCGGCGAGGTGTCGGATTGCGCGTGATCGCCGCGTTCACGCGCAGGCGGTGTGCTGTCCGAATTCACCGCCAAGCCCCCACTTCAACGCCCACGCTGACCATAGCCGCCACCACCGCATCCCATCTGGCAATAGACCCGCGCGCCCGCCGCAGGAGGGCAATACCCGGGTGTGCCGGTCTGCGATCGCGTCCCACCGGAATCGGCCGACTGAACCCCCCACATTACGCGCGAATATGGCCAAAGGTAGGAACCGCCGACGCTGCACATTCTCCGATCGCGGCTGCGTTAATGTGCGTAGCCAACAAGTGAATCGATCCAAAATGCGGATGCGGCAAGGCAGCGCCTTATTCGCCACCTTGCGCGGCGGCCGCGCGCTAATGCGCGACGCGGCGAAATACCAGCGACGCATTCGTTCCGCCGAACCCGAAAGAATTGGAAAGAACCACGTCGATGTCACGCTGTTTCGAGCGATGCGGCACGAGGTCCATCGCCGTCTCGACTGAAGGGTTGTCCAGATTGATCGTTGGCGGCGCGACGCCGTCGCGCATGGCAAGGATCGAGAAAATGGCTTCGACTGCTCCCGCTGCGCCCAGGAGGTGCCCGATCGACGATTTGGTCGAGGACATGCACATACGCGCCGCGGCGTTGCCGACCAGACGATGCACCGCGCCAAGCTCGATCTCGTCACCCAGTGGCGTCGAGGTGCCATGGGCATTGATATAGTCGATCTCCGCCGCCGAGATGCCTGCGCGCTTGATCGCTGCGTTCATGCAACGCAACGCGCCGTCGCCGTTCTCGGCGGGTGCGGTGATGTGATAGGCGTCTCCGGAGAGACCATACCCGATGATCTCGGCATAGATCTTGGCTCCGCGGCTCTTGGCGTGCTCATAGGTTTCGAGCACGACGATGCCAGCGCCTTCGCCCATGACGAAGCCGTCGCGATCTCGGTCGTAGGGGCGTGATGCGCGCTCCGGTGTGTCATTGAATGACGTCGACAGCGCGCGGCAGGCAACAAATCCAGCCATGCCGATCCGCGAGATCGGCGACTCGGCCCCGCCCGCCACCATGACCTCGGCGTCGCCAAGGGCCACGAGTCGCGCGGCATCTCCAATGGCATGGGCGCCGGTCGAACACGCCGTCACGACGGCATGATTGGGTCCCTTCAGGCCGTGCGCAATCGACACGTATCCCGATGCCAGATTGATCAGGCGACCGGGAATGAAGAATGGCGAGACGCGGCGCGGGCCCCGCTCTTTCAGCACGATAGCAGTCTCGGCGATGCCGGTGAGACCACCGATCCCGGACCCGATCATCACCCCCGTACTGATCTGATCCTCGTGGGTGACCGGCTCCCAGCCGGCATCGGCGAGCGCCTGCTGGGCGGCGGCGACCGCAAAGATGATGAAGTCATCGACCTTGCGCTGTTCCTTCGGCTCCATCCACTGGTCGGGGTTGAAGCTGTCGCTCGAACCGTCGCCGCGCGGAACCTGGCAGGCGATCTTGGCCGGCAGATCGGAGACGTCGAACGTCTCGATGCGCCGTGCCCCGCTGTCGCCATTGATCAGCCGTCGCCAGGTCGGCTCGACGCCGCAAGCGAGCGGCGTCACCATGCCAAGCCCTGTGACGACGACGCGTCTCATCTGCGACTCCATAGAGCGCGTTCAGCAAAAGTGGAAGCCGGTTTTGCGACGAGTTGTGATTCCTGGAGCGAGCACGCGTGCACCAACACCGACTTGCCTCGGTCGGCCATGGTACCGCTTACGTCGGCGAAAACCGATCCGCCCGCAACCGCCCGGTCTGTACCCGGCAGCGCGGCCACGTCGCCGACATCATACGTCGGCGACGCTGCGGGACGCCAAGGCAAAGGGTGATCGCACAAGCCGTCAGTTCCGCCCGGATGGCGGTCGTCAGCTTTTTGCGTTCTTCTCAAGGAACTTGATGGCATCGCCGACCGTCAAAATGGTCTCGGCGGCGTCGTCGGGGATCTCGCATCCGAATTCTTCCTCGAATGCCATGACGAGTTCGACCGTGTCGAGACTGTCGGCACCGAGATCATCGATGAAGCTTGCGTTCTCGGTCACCTTTTCGGCCTCGACGCCCAAATGCTCCACGACGATCTTTTTCACCCGCTCGCCAATGTCACTCATCGCTGCAACCTCGTGTCCTTTGAATTGGGCTCGATCGGTCAGCGCCCCCGAGCCATTACGTATGGGCTTGCGTGGGTACCCGGCGTCGGATCATCGGGTCGCGAGCGGACCCCCTGTGATGATTGGAACCGTTGTGCCGCCCCAGCCAAACCGGAGTCCGGTTATCATACTTCAAAAGCCTTGACCAGCGCAGCTACGCCGCATCGGGCGGCTTGCTGGGCTTCCCGGAAAGACCCTCAAATCATCGCCATCCCGCCATTGACGTGGAGCGTCTGACCGGTGACGTAACCAGCCTCGTCCGATGCGAGAAATACCGCCGCCGCAGCCACGTCCGCCCCGGCGCCCAGCCTCCCCGCCGGCACGCGGGCGAGAATCGCGTCCCGCTGCTTGTCATTGAGCTTGTCGGTCATCGCCGTGGCAATGAAGCCGGGCGCGATCGAGTTCGCCGTTACCCCGCGTTTTGCATATTCAGCGGCGATCGACTTGATCATGCCGATCATGCCAGCCTTGGTCGCGGTATAGTTGCCTTGCCCGGCATTGCCGGTGACGCCGACCACGGACGCGATGCCGATGATTCGGCCGAAGCGGCGCCGCATCATCCCCCGCAGGGCCGCACGCGCAAGGCGGAAAGTGGCGGTCAGATTGACCGCGACCACCTGGTCCCAGTCCTCGTCCCGTAACTGGACCAGCAGATTATCCTTCGTGATGCCGGCATTGGCCACCAGAATGTCGAGTTGGCCCATGGCCTCTTCGGAGTTCGGGACCAGCCCCTCGACCTCGTCCTTGTCAGCAAGGTTGCACGGCAGCACGTGGACGCGGTCCTTGAGCTCGCCCGCGAACTGGTCGAGCACCTCTCGTCGTGTGCCGGAAATCGCGACAGTCGCGCCTTGATGATGAAGTGCCCGCGCGATCGCGTTCCCGATCCCACCGGTCGCTCCGGTGATGAGCGCGGTCTTGCCGGTCAGATCGAACATTGATCGCGTTCCTTCGTTGAGACTCGTCTGTCGCGGCCCGAGAAACACGGGAATGGCCGTCCGGTCATATGTGCTGCCCCTGTCAGGTTATCGTACGTGCGCTCGTGATCGGGCCAGCGATCGCGAGCATATCATCGGTTACACGCGCCCGATCCCAGCTTTCCTCATCGAGAGGCGCGGAACAGGAGCGCTAGGGGCGCGGCGTCTTGAACGCCGCCACGTCATCCGGCGTACCGACCGAAACACCAATTGCGCCTTCGGCTATTCGTTTGACGAGTCCGCTCAAGACCTTGCCGGCGCCCACCTCGCAGAATCGGGTTACTCCCGCATCCGCCATGAAGCTGATCGAGTCGCGCCAGCGTACCGTCCCGGTAACTTGTGCAACAAGCGCGCTGACGATGTCGGCGGGATCGCGGATCGGCTTGGCCAGCACATTGGCGACGACCGGCACCACCGGCGACTTCACCGTGACCCCGGCCAGCGCCGCCGCCATGGCGTCGGCCGCAGGTTGCATCAGGCTGCAGTGGAACGGGGCGGACACGGGCAGCATCATCGCGCGCCGCGCACCCTTTCCTTTGGCGATCTCGACCGCACGCTCGACCGCGGCCTTGTCGCCCGAGACGACCACCTGTCCGCCGCCATTGTCGTTTGCGGCCTGGCACACCTGATCTTCGGCGGCCTCGCCCGCCACGGTGACAGCCTGTTCGAAGTCGAGGCCGAGGAGCGCGGCCATGGCGCCAGTGCCAACCGGCACCGCCTTCTGCATGGCACGACCGCGAATGCGAAGCAGCCGGGCAGTGTCGCCGATGCGGAGGGCACCCGCCGCCGCGAGCGCCGAATACTCTCCGAGCGAATGACCGGCGACGAACCGCGCGTCGCGCGCGAGAGCGACGCCGGCCTCGGTTTCGAGCACCCGCATGGCCGCGAGC
>Ga0307281_10000497_pt1 | contig 10363 bp, 8 predicted proteins | sample ER_DNA_120_FD_194486 | JGI IMG/M metagenome (GOLD analysis project Ga0307281, IMG submission 194486) | Bulk soil microbial communities from the East River watershed near Crested Butte, Colorado, United States - ER_DNA_120 | ecosystem: Environmental > Terrestrial > Soil > Floodplain | place: USA...
CAATCCATGCCGGGCCCGTGGGTACGTATGTACCCGCGGGCCCGTTGCATTGGGGGTATGGGAGTTGTTCCGGGAACGGCGCTCGTTTCGTGGGACGCCTGTTGTTCTGCGGGGTGTGTCTCGCCAGGAAAAGAACCCGCTCGCATCGCGTGATATACTGCGCTCATGCGACCTGACACCACGGTTGACGTCGCGGCGCCGCCGCGGTTTGCGCGCGTCGTCCTTCCCATTCCCGTCGAACAGGCGTTTACCTACGAGATCCCCGACGCGATGATCGGCCGTGTCCCGGTCGGTTCGCGCGTCGAGGTGCCGTTCGGGCGCCGAACACTCTCCGGAATCGTGGTGGAACTGGCTGATCAGGCCGACGTCCCGCGCACGAAACCCATCCACGAGCTGCACGAAACTTTTGTTTCCGCGCCGCTTCTCGAACTCGCGGGCTGGATTGCCTCCTATTATGGATGCACGCGCGGTGAAGCGCTGCAGTCCGTGCTGCCGCCCAGCCTTCGCCGCGCCAAGCTGCGTCCAAAGCCCACCGGCATGGCGCGTGTCGCCGACGCAACGCTTCGCCGTGCCGGTGAGGGCAGTGATGAGTACCGGGCCGCGCAAAAAAAGCTCTCGCGGGCCAAGAGACAACTCGCGCTGCTGACCGAACTGCTCAGCGCGGGAGGAGAGGCAGCGGTTCCCATCATCCTCGAAGAGTGGGGTTACGCGCGCGAGGTGCTGGATGGTCTTGTCGTGCGCGGCGTGGTCGTCATCGAAGCCATCGAGAGGACCTCGCCGCTCGATGCGCTCGAATCCCGTGTCGAGTCGCTCACTGCAGCGCAGGGCGACGCGCTGGTGCGCATCGGTGAAGCGCTCGCTTCGCGAGCGTTTCGCCCCATCCTGATCCACGGCATCACCGGCAGCGGGAAAACCGAGGTCTATCTTCGTGCCGCGCGCCGCGTGCTCGACGACGGCGGCGGCTGCATCGTGCTGGTGCCCGAGATCGGGCTCCTCCCGCAGGCGACCGCGCGCTACCGCCGTGCCTTCGGCGACGAAGTGGCTATCATTCACAGCCGGCTCACGGGGCCGGATCGTTTCGACATATGGGAACGCATCGAGCGTGGCGAACACCGCATCGTGGTGGGGCCGCGCTCGGCGGTGTTCAGCCCGGTCCGGGATCTGCGCCTCATCATCGTGGACGAGGAGCAGGACGAATCCTACAAGCAGGACGACAAACCGCGTTACCACGCGCGCAGCGTGGCCCTTGTGCGTGGCCGCGACGAGAATCTCACCGTGCTGCTCGGTTCCGCAACGCCGTCGGCGGAAACGCTCCGCCATGCCGCAGAAAAGAAGTACGGCCTCGTGAAGCTCCCCGAGCGCGTGGGCGGCGGTGCGCTCCCCGCAATCGAGCTCGTCGACATGCGCGCGGACGGCTCACGCGGACAGATCTTCTCGCCGCGGCTGCTCGAGCGCCTGGAGCAGAACCTCGGCGCCGGCCACCAGGCCATTCTCTTCCTGAACAAGCGCGGGCACGCGCGCTACGTGCAGTGCAACGCGTGCGGCCACGTCGTCATGTGCAAGAACTGCGACGTCTCGCTCACGTTCCACCGCGTGGGGGACCGGCTCAAGTGCCACCTGTGCGGCTACGAACGCGCATCGCCGCAGTCGTGCGAAAAGTGCAAGAGCCGCCAGCTCCACTACACCGGCGTGGGAACGCAGCGCGTCGAGCTGGAGCTCAAAGCCCTCTTCCCGAATGTCGGTGTGCTGCGCATGGACGCGGACACGACATCCGGCAAGGAAGGGCACCGACGCATCCTGGAGGAGTTCAGCACGGGGCAGTATCCCATCCTGCTCGGAACGCAGATGGTGACCAAGGGCCACCATTTCCCGAACGTGAACCTGGTTGGTGTCGTGAGCGCCGAAGAGGGTCTCAATTTTCCGGACTTTCGTTCGGCCGAGCGCACCTTCCAGCAATTGACGCAGGTCGCGGGACGATCCGGGCGCGCGGGAACCTCGGGCAGCGTCATCATCCAGACGTATTCACCCGACCACGCCGTGTTCCGCCACCTGGTTGCGCACGATTATGACGGCTTCATGCACGAAGAGCTCGAAACGCGTCGCGCGCTCAACTATCCGCCCTTCTCGCGGCTGGCGCTCGCCTGCTGTACCGCGGATGACGCGGGGCTTCTGAACGCGTTCATGGAGAGCTGGGCCTCCGCTGCCCGCCAGCTGCTCGCCAACCGCAACGTCGCCGTGCTGGGTCCGGCGCCACCCCTGGTGCCACGCGTGAAAAACCGGTTTCGCGAGCAAATGCTCCTCAAAGGCACGCTCCAGCAGGGCGACAAGGATGCCGTGCTGGGCGCGTTCAAGGATCTGGTCGGCAAGGGCCTGGGCCGGAGCGGCATCGAGCTGCGTTGGGACGTCGACCCGGAAGCGTTCTTGTGAGACGTGCGGCGCGCGATCGAAACCCGCCATGGGCAAATTCGCCTTGACACTGCCGCTTGGGTGGCTTTTAATGATGGGGTAATCGCTGGCCATCCCCAGTACATTGGATTCCCTGACAACCCACCAAGGCAGCCCCGCAGGGGGCATGTGCCGCCCGGGATAATCAAACTCACTTGACCGATTCGCTCGTCCACCCGCCGGGAAATGGGTTGCTCTCGTAAAGACCGTTGAAGTAATGGTTCGCCCGTGCCCACGCGAACCGCCTGCCGGAGAGCAGGTCCGATGACTCGAGCACGCTCCCTCTGGACATACGCGGTGCTGATCACGCTGGCGGCGTTCGGATGCCAGTCGGTCGCGACAACCAGTGCGAAGCTTCGCAACCAGGAGGGCAACTACGAGATGGCCGTGAAGCTGGCCCAGGAAGCCCTCGCAAAGAATCCGAAGGACGCCGAGGCACACTTCCAGTTGGGCGTCTCGTACAGTTATCTCGACAGCGTTGCACTCGCGTACGAGCATTTCGTGAAGGCCAAGGAGCTGGACCCTGAGAAGGCCGCCGACGCGGACAACAACATCCAGAGCAATTTTGTGAAGCATTACAAGCTCGGGCAGAGCTCGTTCAACCGGCAGGACCTGAAAACGGCGGCCAGCGAATTCGAGCTCGCCACGAAGGCGAACCCGACGCAGTCGACGGCGTATTACAACCTGGCGGTCACGTACCAGGACCTCGCTGTGTCAGACTCGACCCTGCACACGAAGTCGCTGGCCGCGGCGGACAAGGTGCTGCAGCTCACGAATCCGACCGAGGCCAATTACACCAGGGCTTTGCGGGTGGCGGGCGAGGAGCTGATCGTCCTCCATCGCGAGGATGAAGCGGCCATCCGCTTCAAGCGCCTGATCGAGGAAGATCCGGCGAGTTACAAGATCATCGAGGATCTCGGCACCGCGGAGCTCGACGAGAGAAATTACAAGGCCGCGGCGGAATTTCTGAAGCTCGCGGCGAAGGCGCGCGAGAAAGTCGGCACGCCGGACGCAAAGGTGTACTACAACATCGGCGTTTCTTTGTACAGTTTGCGCAAGCAGGATCCGAAGAACATCGACGAGGCAATCACGTACTATCAGAAAGCGCTCGAACTCACGCCCAACGACCCCGACACGCTGTTCAACATTCTGGTCGCCTACGCGGCCAAGGAAGATTGGTCGAACGCCGCGCAGTGGGGGGAAAAATACGTGAGTGTGAACTCGGGTGACGCCAGCGGCTGGAAGCTGCTCGCACGCAGCTACTCCGAACTGGGAGACCGGGACAAGGCCACGGAGGCCATCAATCGTTACGAGACGCTGAAACAACAGTAGCTGCGGGCCGCGCGCAACTTGGTCGGGTGGTGTGGAACACCTCTTGCAAGACCACGACGCCAGCGACGCGATCTCCCCGCGCACAGAACCCGGCTTCATGCCGAAAGTCATTGCTCGCAAACCAATTATTCGCCAAATCCCGGAAGTTTTCAGAAGCCGCCCGGCGGCACATTAATTGTCAATTCGGAACGGGACGTATCCACCGTTAACAGCTATTCACATCTTACCATTCGGGTTAGTTAAGCACCCGACCCACCTATCGTGTCTTCTATTGGAGCAAAGAGAATGGACATCGCGGATCTCAAGGGGAAGACCATCTCCGAGCTGCTCGATGTTGCCAATTCCCTCGAACTCGAGGGAACCAGCAGCATGCGCAAGCAGGAGCTGATCTTCAAGATCCTCGAAGCACAAACCCAACAGAACGGGCTCATCTTCGCGGAGGGCGTGTTGCAGGTCCTGCCGGAGGGCTACGGCTTTCTCCGCTCGCCGGATTACAACTACCTGCCTGGCCCGGACGACATCTACGTCTCGCCGTCGCAGATCAAGAAGTTTGATCTCCGTACCGGCGACACTGTCTCCGGTCAGATCAGGAGCCCCAAGGATTCGGAGCGCTACTTCGCGCTCCTGCGCGTCGAAGCGGTGAATCACGAGCACCCCGACGTCGCCAAGACCAAACCCTTCTTCGACAACCTGACGCCGCTGTATCCGCAGGAGGCGTTCAACCTCGAGTACGATTCCGAGGATCTCTCGACGCGGCTCATGAACCTCATGTGCCCGTTGGGCAAGGGCCAGCGCAGTTTGATCGTGGCCCAGCCACGCACCGGCAAGACGATCCTGCTGCAGAAAATCGCCAACGCGATCACGGCCAATCACCCCGAGGTGTACTTGATCGTGCTGCTCATTGACGAGCGGCCCGAAGAAGTGACCGATATGGAGCGGACCGTGAAGGGCGAGGTCATTTCGTCGACCTTCGACGAGCCGGCCGAGCGCCACGTGCAGGTGGCCGACATGGTGATCGAAAAGGCGAAACGCCTGGTCGAGCACGGCAAGGATGTCGTGATCCTGCTCGACTCGATCACTCGTCTCGCGCGCGCCCACAACTCGGTAGTGCCCCACTCGGGGAAGATTCTCTCCGGCGGTGTGGACTCGAACGCGCTCCAGCGCCCGAAGCGCTTCTTCGGCGCGGCGCGCAACATCGAGGGGAACGGCAGCCTGACCATCATCGCCACGGCGCTGATCGAAACCGGCAGCCGCATGGACGAGGTTATCTTCGAAGAGTTCAAGGGCACCGGTAACATGGAGCTCGTGCTCGACCGGCGCCTGTCGGACAAGCGCATCTTCCCCGCGGTCGACATCTTCAAGTCGGGCACGCGCAAAGAAGAGCTCCTGATCGACAAGAACGACCTCGCCAAGATCTGGATCCTCCGCAAGTTCTTGAACGACAAGCCTCTTATGGAGGCGATGGAGTTCCTGCTCGAAAAGTTGTCCAAGACCAAGACGAACGCCCAGTTCTTGAAATCCATGAATTCATAGGGAAGTTTTCGGTATATTGAGCCTGTAGTGCAGGGAAAAGGCCCCTCCCTCCGGCGGGGCCTCTTTTTCGAGGCCGTGATTTTCAAGGGGTGAAAACACAATGAAGCGACAGAGTGTGCTGGTCACAGTGCTCCTTCTGACGGCGACGGCTGCGTTCGCCGGTTTGCATACCCGGAGCGGCTGGGTTTACATCCAAAACGGCCAGTGGCAGGAAGCGGCTCGCGAGTTGAACCTTGCGATCCAGGAAGATGCCAAGGATTCCAAGGCGACCTTCGGGCTCGGAGTGGCATACGCCAATCTGGACAGCGTCGCGCAGGCCTACAAGTACTTCACAATGACGAAGGAACTCGACCCCAAGAAGGCGCGGGACTGCGACAACAACATTCAGAGCAACTATGCCAAGCACTACAAGCTGGGGCAGACCGCCTTCAACCAGTCGAATTTCCCGACCGCTTCGCACGAATTCGGGATTGCCACGCTGGCGGATCCGAAGCAGTCCGGGGCGCACTACAACCTCGCGGTCGCATATTCCCGCCTCGCTCTGAGCGATTCCACCTACTACCAGAAGACGCTGACGGAAGCCGACAAGGTGCTGGAGCTCGCGCCGACAACCGATCCCAACCACATGCGTGCTCTCCAGCTCGCCGCGAACACCGAGGTCTTCCTCGGCAAGCCCGACGAAGCGGTGGAGCGCATGCGCAAGACCATCGACGAGGATCCGTCCAAGTACCAGATGGTCGAGGATATGGGCAATGACCTGATGCAGCAGAGGAAGTGGGCGGGCGCGGCGTCATTCCTGAAGCTTTCGGCGGAGGCGCGCGCGAAGGTGTCCGCGGACGACGCCAACGTGCTCAAGAATATCGGCGTGTGCGAGTTCAACATCGGCAAGACCGATCCGGCCCATCTCGATGAAGCTATCATCTACTACCAGAAGGCGCTCGATGTCGGCGGCGACGACCCCGACACCGTCTTCGATATGATGGCGGCCTACGTCAAGAAGCCGGACTGGGATAACGGAGCACTCTGGGGTGAGAAGTACGTGCTTCTGGTCCCGGCCGACCCCAAAGGTTGGCAGCTCCTGGCGCGCTGCTATGGTGAACTCGGCCAGGACGACAAGGCCTCCGAGGCGCTGGCGCGCTACTCACAGCTCAAAGGACAGTAACCGAAGCCCGGGGGCCCGGCCTTGCGCCGGGCCTCGCGGACGGCTATAATGTCGGCTTCCCAATTCGATTCAGGAGTAAGCGAGAAATGAAGAAAGAAACCCATCCCACGTACCACCCGGTGATCTTCATCGATCCCAGCGTGGGCGCCGAGTTCATCACCCGCTCGACCATGAAGAGCAACGAGACCCGCGACATCGACGGGGTCAAGCACTTCGTGGTCAAAATGGAAATCTCGTCGGCTTCGCATCCGTTCTATACGGGCAAGCGCAAGTTCGTCGACACCGCGGGCCGGGTGGAGCGCTTCCGCGAGAAGTACAAGTACAAAGACACGTCCACCAACGAAACGTAGTTCAGGGTCCGATGTCCGATCAGCGATTCAGCGTCGGTGGCCAGGCGGTCATCGAGGGCGTCATGATGCGGTCGCCGACCTATTACGCGACCGCTGTTCGTACGCCCATGGGCAGCATCGTCATCCAGAAGAACCGCTACGAGTCGCTGACGCACCGCTACGGGTTCCTGAACATCCCCATCGTCCGCGGCGGCGTCAACCTGGTCGAGATGATGTGGATTGGAATCCAGTCGCTCTCGTACTCGGCGTCGCAGGCCACCGACGTGAACAGCGATCCCAAGCCCAAGAAGTCCACCGCGTCGAACCTGATGGTTTTCGGATCCGTGGTGCTCGCACTGGGCGCCGGCTTCCTGCTGTTCTTCTTTCTCCCGCTGTTTCTGACCGAGCGCACGGGTGTCCAGGGCAGCATCGCCTTCAACCTCGTCGACGGCGTGTTCCGGCTGACCATCTTCCTCGGCTATCTGCTCATGATCTCCCGCTGGAAGGAGATGAAGCGCGTCTTCCAGTACCACGGGGCGGAGCACAAGACGATCTACGTGTACGAAAACAACCAGGACCTCACGGTGGCGAATGCGCGTCCGTACACCACACTGCATCCGCGTTGCGGAACCAGCTTCCTGCTGGTCGTGATGTTGGTGAGCATCCTGGTGTTCTCGTTGCTCGGAAAACCGATGACGTGGGGAGACCGGTTGTTCCGTTTCGCGATGATCCCCGTGATCGGCGGCATCTCCTACGAGTTCATCCGCCTCTCCGCGAAGGAACGCTTCGCGCGCTACCTGAGACCCGCCGTCTGGCCGGGGCTCACGCTCCAAAAGGTCACGACATCGGAACCGACCGATGATATGCTCGAAGTCGCGATCGCCGCGCTGGAAGCGTGTCTCGATTACGAGAACGTGACGTTCAAAATTCCAGCAAACAGCTAGCGTTCCCGATAGCTCCGCGCGAACGATATGTGCGGACTCGGCGCTCATGCACTTCGCGCGCAAACGTCTATAGCGCGCCTCGTGAAATCGCGCCTCGCCCGACATGATCGTTCGCGCATCGCACGAACGCCTGGCTTCAGCAGAAATTCGCGTCAGTTCTCGGATAATCTTTTTTTGGGGTTATGGCTACAAGATACGATCAAATACTCTCGCGCTTCGACGAGCTCACCACGCAGCTCGCGGATGAGAAGGTCATCCGCGACAACCAGCGCTGGCGCAAGCTGGCCAAGGAGCGCTCCGACATGGAGGAGCTCGCGGAGGTGGCGCAGAAGCTCAAGAGAGTCGAGCAGACGCTGTCCGAGAATCGCGAGGTCATCGTGGCCAACGAAGACCCGGAGCTTGTCGAGTTGGCCAGCGCCGAAATAGAAGGGCTCGAGGCCGAACGGGTGTCGCTCGACGAGCGCTTTCAGGTTCTGCTGGTCCCGCCCGACCCCAACGACGAGAAGAACACCATCATCGAATTGCGCGCCGGCACCGGCGGCGAGGAATCGGCGCTCTTCGTGGGTGACCTCCTGCGCATGTACACGCGCTACATCGAGCGCAAGAAATGGAAGATCGAGATCCTGAGCAGCAACGAGAGCGGCAAGGGCGGGTTCAAGGAAGTGATCCTGCTCGTCAACGGCCCCGGCGCCTACGGCACGCTCAAGTATGAGAGCGGTGTGCATCGCGTGCAGCGCGTCCCGGAGACCGAAGCGAGCGGCCGTATCCATACCTCCGCCGCGTCGGTGGCCGTCATGCCCGAGGCCGAGGAAATCGACGTGACGATCAACCCCGAGGATCTGCGTATCGACGTGTATCGCTCGGGTGGCAAGGGTGGCCAGGGGGTCAACACGACCGACAGCGCGGTGCGCATTACGCATCTTCCGAGCGGTCTCGTGGTCACCTGCCAGGACGAGCGTTCGCAGCTGAAGAACCGCAACACCGCAATGAAGGTGCTGCAGACGCGACTCCTCGACCGTGCCCACTCCGAGCAGGACGCGAAGCTCGCCGCCGAGCGTCGCAGCATGGTGGGGTCGGGTGACCGCAGCGCCAAGATCCGCACCTACAACTTCCCGCAGCAGCGCATCACCGACCACCGCATCAACTTCACCACCCACAATCTCAGCGCAGCGCTGGACGGCGAAATCGACGATCTGCTGGATGCGCTTCGCAAAGCCGACGCACTGGAGCGCGCCGGGCAGAAGTCGCAATGACGGACGACATCGACATCACCATCGGCCAGGTGATCCGCCGCGCGGAGAGACACCTCGTCCAGCACGGCGTGCCCAATGCGCGTCGCAACGCGGAGTGGATTTTCTGCGAGACGCTGCACTGGCCGCTGATCGACCTGTACGTCAATTCCCACGCGCCCATGAACGACCAGAGTCTTAGTTCCTTCTGGGAGCTGATCAAGCGCCGCGCGCGCCGCGAACCGTTGCAATACATCCTGGGAAATACGTCTTTCATGTCGTCGGTCTACCAGGTCCGGCCGGGCGTGTTCGTGCCGCGGCCCGAAACCGAGGTGCTCGTCGAGCACGCCCTGGAGCTGCTCTTCGAGGTGCCGCTGGATCGCCCGCTCTCGGTCCTGGATCTGTGCTGCGGCAGCGGCATCATCGGAGTCGCCCTCGCGGACCGGATCGGCAATCTGGCCGTGACGTCCGTCGATGCGTCGCCGGAGGCGGTCGAGCTGACGGAGAGCAACGCGGGCTACACCCGCGTCGCGGAACGGGTGACGCTGGTGTGCGAGGATGCCTTCGAATACTTGGGCCGCAGCGATGCGCGTTTCACCGCCATTCTCTGCAATCCGCCCTACATCGCGACTCCGGAGCTGGCGACGCTGCCCCCGGAAGTGCGGGACTTCGAGCCGCGCGCCGCGCTGGATGGCGGACCCGACGGCCTCGATTTCTACCGACGGGTCATTCCCATGCTGCCGGCGCATCTCGCGCCCGGCGGTTTCGTGATGTTCGAGATCGGCAATACGCAGGCGGACGCGGTGTCGGCGCTTCTGCGCGGCACGGGGTTTGCGAACGTCGAGGTATCGCGCGATCTTTCCGGCCGCGACCGCGTCGTAACGGCGCGACAGGAGAACAGCAATGGATAAGTTCGTCATCGAAGGACCGACGCCGCTCGCCGGCAAGGTGCGCGTGGAAGGTGCCAAGAACGCCGTGCTGCCGCTCATGGCGGCGGCCTTGCTCGCGCGCGGCAAGAGTGTCATCTCGAACGTCCCCGACCTGAAAGACGTCACCACCATGGTGACGATGCTCGACCTGTTGGGCGCAAAGACCACGCGCGAGGGCGACGTCCTCACCATCGACTCCACGCACGCCGACGGTCTCGAAGCGCCGTACGACCTCGTCCGCACCATGCGCGCATCCATCTACGTGCTTGCACCCACGCTGGCCGTGCACGGACGCGCGCGCGTCAGCATGCCCGGCGGATGCGCGTGGGGGCCGCGCCCCATCGATCTGCACCTGATGGCGATGGAGAAGCTCGGCGCGCACATCGAGCTCGCGCACGGCTACATCGAGGCGCGCTGTGACCGGCTGCGTGGCGGCGAGGTGGTGTTCCCCATCTCCAGC
>Ga0307281_10000498_pt1 | contig 10361 bp, 3 predicted proteins | sample ER_DNA_120_FD_194486 | JGI IMG/M metagenome (GOLD analysis project Ga0307281, IMG submission 194486) | Bulk soil microbial communities from the East River watershed near Crested Butte, Colorado, United States - ER_DNA_120 | ecosystem: Environmental > Terrestrial > Soil > Floodplain | place: USA...
GATGATCCTCTTCTGATTGTCGAGGATCCCCAACAGCCGACGCTGGTTCCCAAGGATCTTCTTCTGGTTGGTGATGATCCGCTCTTGGTTCTTGCGTGTCGCTCCTGCCATTGCCGGCTCCTCGGTGTGGTTCCGAATTTACGTGTGAGGCCATGCTCCGATCACGCCGATACGGTATACCTCGCCGTGGAACTCGGCAACACACACGGCATCTCGGACCGAGGTCGTAACTCGGCCGTTCCTCATCTGAGACGATCGCTCCGCAGGGCCCGCCGTCGGGGCACCCGAGGCCAGGCCGCCCGGCCGCGCACGCGCCGTCCCTTGCCGGGCTCGGTCTCCTCGGCTCCGCGCACCACCTCGATGAAGCGTTGCACCGTCGGGCTCAGCGGCCGGTGACGGGCATGAATGATGCCGAGCGGCCGCACCAGATCGGGGATCCCGATGGGGATCGCCACCAGCGTCCCCATCTCCACCTCGGCCTGAATCGTCGGCCGCGGGAGGATGCTGACCCCCTGACCGCCCACGATCGCCTGCTTGATGGTGTCGATGTTGTCGAACTCCAGGATCACCTGGATCTGCACCCCATGATGCCGCAGCGCCCGGTCAATGGCCTTCCGGATCATGAGCGCCGGCTCGAACGCCACGAACGGCTCGCCCCGTAGTTCGGAAGGTTTGATCACCTTCCGCCGCGCCAGCCGGTGATGCGGATGGCACACCAGCACCATGGGCTCGGCCTTGAGGGCGACGACCGTGAGCTCGGGGTCGTGCGGGGGAAATGAAAGGATGCCGACGTCGGCATCACCCGCCAACACCGCCCCCAGGACCTTGTGGGAATGGTGGCATTCGAGCTGCACCGTGGCCTCGGGATACGCCGAAGAGAACTCGTGGAGGTAGCGGCTGACTTCGTAGACGCCCACCGAGTAGATCGCCGCCAATCGCACGGTGCCGTCGATGCGCGTCTCGGCGGCTGAGACCGCGGCGCGCGCCTGTTCCCACGCCGCCAGCACGCCCAGGCAGGCCTCGTGGAACGCCTGGCCTTGCGGAGTCAGGACAAACGGCCGCTGCGAGCGATCGATCAGCGTCGCCCCCAGATCTTCTTCCAGCTTGCGGATCGCCTGGCTCGCCGCCGACTGGGAGACCAGGTGGTGCTCCGCCGCCAGCGAGTAGCTCCGCAGCCGCACCAGGTCGGTATAGAGCCGAAGGGTTTCCACGTGCATGCGGCAAAGTTATATAATTAGTTTTTCTAATGCAAGCATTTTAGCGCTTGTGTTTCCCTAATGCTAAAACTATCGTGGCGTGTCCTGGGAACCATGGAGCTGTCGACCTGATGCCACCGTCGTGAAGGCTCGCCCGTCCCGCCATCGCCACGCCGCCTCAGGGCGCCCGGGCGATGGCTGTTCGGACCCCTGGCGCGAGCGCGACGCGTGCGGCGTCGGGTTCGTGGCGCAGGCGTCGGGGGCGCGCTCGACGACGATCCTGCGCCACGCCCTGCAGGCGCTCGCCCGGGTGGCCCATCGCGGCGCCGTCGCCACGGACCGCTCGGGCGATGGCGCCGGCGTCCTCACCCAGATCCCCGTCTCCCTCTTCCAGCGTGAAGCCGCGCGTCTGAACCTTGGGCTCGCGCCCGGCCAGCCATTTGCCGTCGCGGTTTTCTTCCTCCCCGGAGCGCCCGGAGCCCAGGCCCGCGTCACCGAAATCATCGAGGCGGTCCTCGCCGAGGAAGGCCTCCCGCTCTTGGGTTGGCGCGACGTTCCCGTGGACGTGGGCGCGCTGGGCGCGCACGCCCGCGGCACCTGCCCGGTCATCCGCCACGCCCTGGTCGGGGCCCCCGCCCGCGGCCCGTGCGAGGAGCTTTCCTGGGAGCGTGCCCTGTACCTCGCGCGCCGCACCATCGAGCGGCGCGTGGCCGACAGCGGGCCCGGTCTCGAGCCATTCTTCGTGTGCTCGTTCTCGTGCCGCACGGTCGTCTACAAGGCGCTCCTCACGGGTACCGACCTGGCCCGCTTCTACCCGGATCTCCGCGCGCCGGACTTTGAGACCGCGATCGCTCTCTTCCACCAGCGCTACTCGACCAACACCACCTCGAGCTGGCCCCTGGTCCAGCCGTTCCGCCTGCTGGCGCATAACGGCGAGATCAACACGTTGTGGGGCAACCGCAACGCGATGCGCGCGCGCGAGCCGGCGCTCGCGTCGCCGGTTTGGGGCGACGCGGTGCAGCGGTTGAAGCCGGTGATCTGGGCCGAGGGGAGCGACTCGGCGAGTCTCGACAATGCACTGGAGCTGCTGGTGCGCTCGGGACGCGACCCGGTCCACGCTCTCATGATGCTGGTGCCCGAGGCGCACGAGGCGGGGGCCGAGATGGATCCCGCGCTGCGCGGCTTCTACGAGTTTCACGAGTGCCTGATCGAGCCTTGGGACGGGCCGGCGGCGCTGTCGTTCAGCGACGGCCGCCTGGCCGGTGCGGCGCTCGACCGCAACGGCCTGCGCCCCTGTCGCTACCAGATCACGGCCGCCGGCTTGGTCGTCGCCGGATCCGAAGCGGGCCTGGTGGACCTGGATCCTCGGGAGGTGGTGGTGGGGGGTGGGGTGGGGCCGGGCGAGCTGCTGGTGGTCGATACCCAGCGCCAGGCGATCCTCCACAACGCCGAGGCGAAGCGCGAGGTGGCGCGGCGCGAGCCCTATGCGCGGTGGGCCGCGCGCAGCGTGCGGCGGCTGCGGCCCGCGGCGCCTCAGCCCGACGCCACGCCGGCCGACGGCGCCGATCTGGCCACCCGCCAGCTCGCCTTCGGCTGGAGCTTCGAGGATCTGCGCTACGTGCTGGAGCCGATGGCGAACACCGGGCAGGACACGGTGTGGAGCATGGGGGACGACACGCCGATCCCCCCGTTGGCGCGCCGTCCCCCGGCGGTCTATGCCTTCTTCCGGCAGCGCTTCGCGCAGGTGACCAACCCTCCGATCGATGCGCTGCGCGAGACCCTGGTGATGTCGCTGCGGATGCACCTCGGGCGCCGCGCCTCGCTGTTGTCCCGACGACCGGCGGGACTCCGCCTGGTGCAGAACGAGCACCCGGTCTTGCTGGAAGAGGAGATGGCCACGCTGCGGCAGGTGGCGGGTGTCCGCGCGGTGACCCTGGACGCCACCTGGCGCGCCGCCGGCGGCCCGGGCCAGCTACGCGCCGCGATCGATCGCCTCTGCCGCGCCGTGGGCCGGGCGGTGCGTGGGGGCGCGCGTATCGTCGTGCTCAGCGACCGCGGTGTAGACCCGGAATTGGCGCCCATCCCCATGCTGCTCGCCGTCGGCGCGGTGCACCACCACCTGCTCAAGAAGGGCCTGCGCGGGCGTGTCGGTCTGGTGGCAGAGGCAGGCGACGCGTGGGACGTCCACCATGTGGCGGCGCTGATCGGGTACGGCGCGGAGGCGGTGCATCCCTGGCTGGCGCTCCAGGCAGTGCAGGTCGTGGCGGGTGACGAGGGCCGCCAGCGATTCCGGAGTGCCGCGGAGAAGGGACTCCTCAAGGTGCTGTCCAAGATGGGGATCTCGACGCTGGCGTCCTACCATGGTGCGCAGATCTTCGAGGCGCTGGGCCTCGGCGCCGAGGTGATCGAGCGCTGCTTCGTCGGGACAGTCTCGCTCCTCGGGGGTCTCGGCTTCGCGGAAATCGCCGAGGATGTGCTGGCGCGTCACGGCGCGGCCTACGGTGACGCGGGGTCGCGGGAGCTGCCGGACCACGGTCGAGTCCGCTACCGCCGCGAGGGTGAGGACCACGGCTGGTCTCCACCCCTCGTGCGCGCGATGCAGGCGGCCGTCGCCACTGCGAGCGAGCCGGCATTCGACGCGTTCGCCTCCCAGGTCGCGGCTCGCCCGCCCGCGGGCCCGCGGGACCTGCTCACCATCCGCGGTGGACCGCCGGTGCCGCTGGACGAGGTGGAGCCCGCCCAGGCGATTTGCCGCCGCTTCGTGTCCACGGCCATGTCGCTCGGGGCGCTCTCTCCCGAGGCCCATCGCGTGCTGGCGATCGGGATGAACCGGATGGGCGCGCGGTCCAACTCCGGCGAGGGCGGCGAAGATCCGGACACCTACGCCCCGCTTCCCAACGGCGACCGGGCCGACAACCGGATCAAGCAAGTCGCCTCGGGTCGCTTCGGCGTCACCACGCAGTACCTGGTGCGGGCCGACGAGCTGGAGATCAAGATCGCGCAAGGCTCGAAGCCGGGCGAAGGCGGCCAGCTGCCGGGGCACAAGGTCACGGCGCTCATCGCCCGGCTGCGCCACTCGGTCCCGGGCGTACCGCTGATCTCGCCACCACCGCACCACGACATCTATTCGATCGAGGATCTCGCCCAGCTGATCCACGACCTGAAGCAGGTCAATCCCCGCGCCCGGGTCGGTGTCAAGCTGGTTGCGGAGGCGGGGGTCGGCCGGGTCGCGACGGGCGTGGCCAAGGCCTACGCGGACTATGTGCTCGTCTCCGGTCACAACGGCGGCACTGGCGCGTCGCCCCTCTCGTCCATCAAACACGCCGGCTCCCCGTGGGAGCTGGGGCTGGCGGAGACCCAGGCCCTGTTGATCGAGAATGGGCTGCGCCACCGCATCGAGCTGCGGGTGGACGGCGGCCTACGGACCGGGCGCGACGTGATTGTGGCCGCGCTCCTGGGCGCGGAGTCGTACGGCTTCGGTACCGCGGCGCTGGTTGCCATCGGCTGCGCGATGGCGCGGCAGTGCCATCTGAACTCCTGCCCGACGGGCATCGCGACTCAGGATCCGAAGCTCCGGGCCAAGTTCCACGGCACGCCGGAGCAGGTGGTCGGGTACTTCACCTGGGTGGCGGAGGAGGTGCGACGCCTGCTCGCCTCCATGGGAGCAAGAACGCTGGATGAGATCGTGGGCCGGGTGGACCTGCTGGAGCGGGTGGACCGGCCCGAGCTGCCGCGCGCCCAGATGCTCGACCTCTCGGCCATCCTCGCTGACCCGCCGGGCGGGCGCCAACGCCCTCGCCGGCGCAGCGCCGCCCGCAACGACCGGCCGGGGGTTGAATCGCTGGACGACGAGATCCTCGGCGTGCTGGAGCCGGAGCTCGACGCCGGCCGATCCTTTACTGGCGAGTACCGCATCGGCAATCACCACCTCACGGTGGGCGCGCGGATCGCGGGCCGGATCGTGGAGCGGTGGGGCGCCGGCGGGCTGCCGGCCGAGACGACTCGGCTGCGGTTCCACGGCAGCGCCGGCCAGAGTTTCGGCGCGTTCGCCGCGCATGGGATGTGCCTCGAGCTGGAAGGCGAGGCGAACGACTACGTCGGGAAGGGCCTCTCGGGCGGCGCGATCGTGATCCGTCCCTTCCGGGAGGCGCCCTACGCGGCGGCGAGCCAACACCACGTCATCCTCGGCAACACGGCCCTCTACGGCGCCACGGCGGGGTCGCTGTTCGCCGCCGGCCGGGCGGGCGACCGCTTCGCCGTGCGCAACTCGGGCGCCATGGCCGTAGTCGAGGGCGCGGGGAGCCACTGCTGCGAGTACATGACCGGCGGTGTGGTCGTGGTCCTCGGCGAGACCGGCCCCAACTTCGCGGCCGGCATGACCAACGGGACGGCGTACGTCCTCGATGAGTTGGGGAACCTCGAGCGGCGCACCAACCTCGACACCGCGCGCGTGTGCCCCCTCGACGACCTCGACCAAGAACGCCTTGGCGGCCTGGTGCGCGAGCATGCGGCACGCACCGGCAGTCCTCGGGCGCAAGCCCTGCTCACCGAATGGGACCGTGCCCGCGCCAGTTTCCGTAAGGTCGCACCCCGCGCGCCCATCGTTCCCGTCACTCCCGAGGCCTCGCGGCTCGCTGGTGCGGCTGGCAGGGTGTAGGGTTGACGATGCGATCGGTCTCGGTGGGCTGTGCCTCCTTTGTGGAGCTGGCAGGCGCGATTACGAGCGGATAGCCGAGCCCTAGCGCCAACTCTGCAGGATGCGCACGTAGTTCGCGCGCTCGAAGGCGTCGGGGTCGGCGACGTTCTGCTGGCTCATCGCCCCGCGCAGCTGGGTCACGGACTCGTACCGGTGGCGCTCCATCCAGCCGGCGAGTCCGTCCACCAGGGTTCGGAGATGCCCCGGCCCGTGCCGCAGCAGCGCGGACGTGGTCATCACCGCGTCCGCGCCCGCGAGCAGGTACTTCACCACTTCCGCGGGCGCGTGGACTCCGCTCGTGGCGGCGAGCGACGCCTGGAGCCGCCCGCGCAACACCGCGATCCAGAGCAGCGGCAGGCGGATCTCGAGCGACGTGCTGAGCTCGAGGTTCGGCACGACCTCGAGTCGATCGAGATCGAAGTCCGGCTGGTAGAACCGGTTGAAGAGGACCAGGCCGTTGGCCCCGGCGCTCACCAGGCGGGCCGCCATCTCCCCGAAGGCGCTGAAGTAAGGGCTGAGCTTCACGGCCAGCGGGATCCTGATGGCTTCCCGCACCGCCTGGACGACGTGGACGTAGCGATCCTCGACCGCCCGCCCGGTGGCCTCGGCGCTCACGGGGAGGTAGAAGATGTTCAGCTCGATCGCGTGCGCACCCGCCGCTTCCATGAGCGTGGCAAAGTCGACCCACCCGCGCTCGGTCGCCCCATTGAGACTGGCGATGACGGGGACGGCCACCGCGGCGCGCGCGGCGGCGATGAGCTTGAGGTACTCGTCGGGCCCGAGGGCGGCGCCCGGGACGGCCGGGAAGTAGGACAGCGACTCCGCGAAGCTCTCCGAGCCGGCGGCGGCATACCGCGCGAACGACTCGTTGTCGCGAATGAGCTGTTCTTCGAAGAGCGAGGCCAGCACGATGGCCGAGGCCCCGCCGTCCTCCAGCGACCGCACGCCGTCCAGCGACTTGGCGAGCGGCGAGGGGGACGCCACGACCGGATGCGCGAGCGGCAGGCCCAGATAGGTGGTCGACAGGTCGGGCACGATCGCCTCAGCGGGCGAGGTCTTCGTACAGTTGCCAGCGGCGCGCGATCGCTTCTTCGGCCCGCTGGAACAGCGCGCCCGCTTCCGCCGGGTTGGTCCGCGTGAGCATGCGATACCGCAGCTCCTGGTCCGCGTAGTCGCGGAAGCGCGTCGTGGGGCGGGGCGAGTCGAGCGTGAACGGATTCTCACCCGCCCGGCGCAGCTCCGGGTTGTAGCGCAGCAGCGGCCAGTAGCCGCTGTGCACCGCCCGCTGCTGTTGATCGAGGCCCATCCGCAGGTCGTACCCGTGCGCGATGCAGTGGCTGTAGGCGAGCACCAGCGACGGGCCTTGGTACGCCTCCGCTTCGCGCAGGGCGAGCAGGGTCTGCTGGGGATTGGCGCCCATCGCGATGCGGGCCACGTAGACGTTGCCGTACGCGATGGCCTGAAGCGCGAGGTCCTTCTTCTCCGTGGCTTTGCCCGCGGTGGCGAACTTCGCGACCGCCGCCATCGGGGTCGCCTTCGACGCCTGACCGCCGGTGTTCGAATACACCTCGGTGTCGAGCACCAGGACGTTGACGTCGCGCCCGCTGGCGAGCACGTGGTCGAGGCCGCCCGAGCCGATGTCGTAGGCCCAGCCATCCCCCCCCACGATCCACACGCTGCGCCGGACCAGGCCGTCGATCACCGACAAGAGATGCCGGGCGCGCTCGTCGCCACCATCCGCCAGGGGCTGCAACACCGCGCGCGCGGCGGCCACGCGCAGCCGCTGGGCCCGAATCTCGCGCTCGACGCGCTGCGGCGATGCGATCAAGGCACCCGCCATCTCGTCGCCCACCGTCCCGCGGAACGCTTCGACGAGCCGGCGCGCCATGGCGAGCTGGCCGTCGGCCGCGAGGCGCATCCCCAACCCGAACTCGGCGTTGTCCTCGAACAGCGAATTCGACCACGCCGGTCCTCGGCCCTCGGCGTTCGTGGCCCACGGCGTCGTCGGGAGGTTGCCCCCGTAGATGGAGGAGCACCCCGTGGCGTTGGCGACCAGCATCCGGTCGCCGAAGAGGCGGGACAGAAGGCCCAGATACGGCGTCTCGCCGCACCCGGCGCACGCCCCGGAGAACTCGAACGTCGGCTCGAGGAACTGGGTCCCGCGCACCGTCGAGAAGTCCACCTGCGCCCGCTCGGTCACCGGCAGCGACTCGAAGAACGCGATGCTGGCCCGGGCCCTTTCGAGAATCGGCTCCTGCTCGGTGAGGTTGATGGCCCGCCGCCCGGCCGCCTCGCGCCGCTTCGCCGGGCAGACCTCGACGCACAGTCCGCACCCGGTGCAGTCCTCCACGTAGACTTGTAAAGTGTAGCGGGTGGACGGGAACCCCCGCTCGTCGATCGGCGCGGTGCGGAACGCAGCGGGCGCACCCACGACCTGCGTTTCATCGAGCAGGCTCGCGCGGATACACGCGTGCGGGCAGACCATCGCGCAATTGCCGCACTGGATGCAGGTGTCTGGATCCCACTCGGCTACGAGTTCGGAGATGTTGCGTTTTTCCCAGCGCGACGTGGCGCTGGGATAGGTCCCGTCCACCGGCAGGGCGCTCACCGGTAAGGAGTCGCCTCGACCCGCCAGCATCGGGGCGGTCACCTTCTGCACGAATGCGGGCGCCTGGGCGGACACTATCGGGAGCAGCTCGATCCGGCTGGTTGGGCGGTCGGGCACCTGCACCTGTCGCAGCCGGGCGATCGTGGCATCCACGGCGGCAAAGTTCCGCCGTACGACCTCATCGCCTTTGGCACCGTAGGTCTTCTTGATGGCGGCCTTGATCTTCTCCAGGGCCTGCTCGCGCGGCAGCACGCCCGAGATCGCGAAGAAGCAGGTTTGCAGCACCGTATTGGTGCGACCGGCGATCCCCGCCTCGCGCGCCACGGCGCTCGCATCGACTATCCAGAACGCCAGCCGCTTGGCGATGATCTCCACCTGCACCGGACGCGGCAGCCGCGACCAGGTCTCCTCGGGCGCGTAGGGGCTGTTGAGCAGGAACGTGGCGCCGGGGGCGGCCAACCCGAGGACGTCGAGCGAGCGCACGAAGGCGAACTGGTGGCAGCCGACGAACTGCGCCTGGTCGACCAGGTAGGCGGACCGGATCGGCTCGCGACCGAAGCGAAGATGAGAAACGGTGCGCGATCCGGATTTCTTCGAGTCGTACACGAAATACCCCTGCACGAAGAGCCCGGCCTCCTCGCCCAGGATCTTGCAGGTGTTCTTGTTGGCGCCTACGGTGCCGTCGGCACCCAGCCCGTAGAACACCGCGCGGAACGTGTCGTCCCGCTCGGTGCGGAACCCCGGGTCGTAGGCGAGGCTGGTCCGCCCCACATCGTCGTCGATCCCGACCACGAAATGTTTCCGAGGCCGCTCGGCCGCCAGCTCATCCAGCACGGCCTTGACCATTCCCGGGGTGAATTCCTTGGAGGAGAGGCCGTAGCGCCCGCCGATTACCGGCACCGGACGCCCCCCTTCCGCCAACGCCGCCACGACGTCGAGGCACAGTGGCTCGGCCAGCGCGCCGCATTCCTTGGTGCGGTCGAGCACCGCGATGGCCCGCGTCGTCTCGGGCAGCGCCGCGAGGAGCCGAGCGCCCGAGAACGGGCGGAACAACCGCACCTGCAGGACTCCCACACGCTCGCCTCGCGCCACGAGCCATTCGACTGTTTCCTTCGCGGTGGCGCTGCTCGATCCCATCAGCACCACCACCCGCTCCGCGTCCGGCGCGCCGGCGTACTCGAACGGCCGGTAGGCGCGGCCGGTGCGGGCCGCGAACCGCCGCATCGCGCCTTCGACGATCTCCGGCGTGCGCGCGAAAAATGGATTGGCGGCCTCGCGGCTCTGGAAGTACACGTCCGGGTTCTGCGCCGTGCCGCGGATGAACGGATGGTCGGGACTCAAGGCCCGCGCGCGGTGCGCGCGCACCAGGTCGTCGTCGATCAGCGCGCGGAGGTCATCATCCGACAGCCCGGCGATGCGCGACAACTCGTGGGACGTGCGGAATCCGTCGAAGAAGTGGAGGAAGGGGACCCGAGACTCGAGTGTGGCCATCTGGGCGATGAGCGCCAGATCGTGTGCCTCTTGCACCGAACCCGAGGCGAGCTGCGCAAAGCCGGTGGGCCGCACGGCCATCACGTCCTGATGATCGCCGAAGATGCTCAGCGCATGCGCCGCGATGGAACGCGCGGCCACATGTATCACGGTGCTCGTCAGCTCGCCGGCGATCTTGTACATGTTGGGGATCATCAGCAGCAGCCCCTGGGAGGCCGTGAAGGTCGTCCCCAGTGCACCGACCTGCAGGGCGCCGTGCAGCGCACCCGCAGCCCCGCCTTCGCTCTGCATTTCCACGACTTGGGGAACTGAGCCCCAGATGTTCGGGATCCCCTGGCTCGACCACTCATCCGCCAGCTCTGCCATCGTG
>Ga0307281_10000499_pt1 | contig 10360 bp, 8 predicted proteins | sample ER_DNA_120_FD_194486 | JGI IMG/M metagenome (GOLD analysis project Ga0307281, IMG submission 194486) | Bulk soil microbial communities from the East River watershed near Crested Butte, Colorado, United States - ER_DNA_120 | ecosystem: Environmental > Terrestrial > Soil > Floodplain | place: USA...
CGCCTTTGGGCGATCTCCGTGGCCCTCGACCCCTGGGACGGAACCCCCGTGGTGACGCACCTGCCGGCCCCGACCTATCCCCTCGGCGTTGCGGCGGCGGACCTCAATCGGGATGGCTCCGTGGACCTCGTGAGCTCGAACCTCCCGAGCGAGGTCCGCGTGTGGCTGGGCAATGGAAGAGGAGGCTTTGGGCCCCCAGCCCGCTTCGATACCGGCGACGGCCCGTACGCCGTGGTCATCGCGGACCTGGACGGCGACGGATGGGCCGACCTCGCGACCGCGGACAACACCTCGAACACCGTCTCGGTGCTGTTCGGAGACGGAGCGGGAGGATTCGGCGTCCCTCCCACGGTCGGCGTTCCATCACCGTCCAGGTCCTCCGCCCTGACGCTGGCGCCGGTGCATCCCAATCCGGTCGCCTCCGCAGCCACGATCCGCTTCGTCCTTCCGGGCGACGGCCTCGTGACCCTGACCATTCTCGATGTGGCCGGGCGCCGGGTCGCGAGGCTCGAGGACGGATTCCTCCCCGCGGGCGAACACGCCGCGCGCTGGGACCGGCGCGGAGCCGACGGCGCGATCGTGCCGCCCGGCGTCTACGTCTGCGAGCTTCGCTTCGGCGGCAAGACCCGGTCGGGGCGGATCTCAGTGCTCGAGTGACCGCGGTGGCGGCTCTTACGCCTCGCAGTACTTGTCCGCCACGCCGAGCGCTTCGTCGATGGCCGCCAGCCCCTCGCGCGCTTCGTCCGCGGTCGTCGTGCACGGCGGCGTCACCTGCAGCCGGTTGAAGTGCGCGAACGGCCACACCCCGCGGGCCTTGCAGGCGCCCATCACCTCCACCATGGGCTTGGCGTCGGCGCCGCTGGCATTGAAGGGGACGAGCGGCTTTCGGGACTTGCGATTCCGCACCAGCTCGATCGCCCAGAACACGCCCAGTCCGCGCACCTCCCCGACGCTCGGGTGCTTCGCCGCGATCTTCTTGAGCTCCGGCCCGATCACGTCGGCGCCGAGCATGCGGGCGTTCTCGACGATCTTCTCCTCCTTGAAGATGCCGATGCTCGCCACCACCGAGGCGCAGGCCAGGGGGTGCCCCGAGTAGGTGAGGCCCCCGGGGAATACGCGGTCCCGATAGGTCTCGGCGATCCTGCGGCTGATGATCACGCCGCCGATCGGGAGGTAGCCCGAGTTCGAGCCCTTGGCGAAGGTGATGAGATCCGGCGTCACCTTCCAGCGGTTCACCGCGAACCATTCACCGCAGCGGCCGAAGCCGGCCATGATCTCGTCGCACACCATCACGATGCCGTGCTGGTCGCACAGCGCCCGCACGCCCGCGAGGTAGCCGTCGGGGGGCACCAGGATGCCGTTGGTGCCCACCACGGTTTCGAGCACGATCGCCGCCACCGTGTGCGGGCCCTCGACCATCAGGACGTTCGTGAGGTGCTCGAGCGCGCGCTCGCATTCCTCGGCCGGCGTCGTGGCGTGGAACGAGGAGCGATAGAGGTACGGTCCCCAGAACTTCACGGCGCCCGCGGCGCCGGGCTCGTTGCCCCAGCGGCGCGGATCGCCGGTCAGCATGATCGAGGTGCCGGTGGCGCCGTGATAGCTGCGGTAGGCGGACAGCACCTTGTGGCGGCCGGTGTGTCCGCGCGCCAGGCGCACCGCGTTCTCGACCGCCTCGGTGCCGCCGTTGGTGAAGAACACCATGTCGAGATCGCCGGGAGCGAGCTCGGCGATCAATCGCGCGGCCTCGCTGCGCATGTCGTTCGCGTGGAACGGCGCGATCGTGCACAGGCGCGCGGCCTGATCCTGGATCGCCGCCACCAGCTTCGGATGCTGGTGTCCGATGTTGACGTTGACGAGCTGGCTCGAGAAGTCGAGCCACGAGTTGCCCTTGTCGTCCCACATGCGGGAGCCCCGGGCGCCCGCGATCACGGTGGGATTCAGGGCCCCCTGGGCGGACCAGGAGTGGAAGACGTGGGCACGGTCGCTGGCGTAGGCCGAAGCCAGATAGGGCGAGGTGTTCGTGTCGAGTTGGGTCATGGCGCGCATGATAGAAGAGTCGCGCGCGGGGGGAAAGCGTCGCACGCCAATCCCTGGCACCGCCGTGCCAGGCTCACGTACAGTTCCCGCGCGCGACTCCAGAGCGCGGAAGGAGGCCATCATGTGGTCCAGTCATTCGGTCCTGGCGGCGGTGATCCTGGCGACCGGGGCGCTTGCGCCCGCAGACGATCCGACGGCTCCGACGCCCGAGCAGAGGGCGTTCCTCGAGAACCGGAACATCGACATGCCGGCCCATCTGCGCCTCGCGATGGCGGCGGCCAAGCGCCGGGAATCCCACCTCGCGACCGAGGAGGAGTTCCTCCGCATGAGCCGGGAGCCCGGGACCCTCATCCTGGACGCGCGGAGCCAGCGCAGGTTCGACCAGTTGCACGTGAAGGGGGCGGTCAACCTGAGCTTCCCGGATCTCGCGGTCGAGAGCCTCAAGAAGCTGATTCCCGACAAGGCGACCCGGATCCTGATCTACTGCAACAACAACTTCCTGAACGCTCCGGACGCATTCCCGACCAAGCTGCCGCCGGCCTCGCTGAACCTCTCGACCTACACGACCCTGTACATCTACGGCTACCGGAACGTCTACGAGCTCGGACCGACGGTGGACATCAAGGAATCGAAGCTGGAGTTCGAGAAGACGCCGGGCGAAGCCCCGCGCTAGCGGCGCCCGGAACGCGGCCGTCCCCGGGGCCGCGCGCCGCCGGCGGCCGGGCGGCCTCTCCCTCCGGCTCGCGCGGGTGTCGCGGAGCCCGACGCCTCCGCCGGCGTGAGCCCCATGCGCTCGGCGCTCACCAGGGCCGAGCGCACGTCGTCGATGCGGTCACGGAGCGAGGCCGCGCGCTCGAACTCGAGGCGGCGCGCCGCCTCCAGCATCTCGGCCTCGAGCCGTGCGATCAGCGCGGCCGGGCCCTCCTCGTCGATCGCGGCGAGCAGCCCGCGCACGTCCTCCCCGGCGCTGCTGCCTTTCGCGTCCGCGACCGAGGTCGTGCGCATCACGTCCTCAACGCTCTTCTCCACGGTGCGCGGCGTGATGCCGTGCTCGAGGTTGTAGGCGAGCTGCTTCGCCCGCCGCCGCGCGGTCTCGTCGAGTGCCTTGCGCATCGATTCGGTCAGGGTGTCGGCGTAGAAGATCACGCGGCCGTTCACGTTGCGCGCCGCGCGTCCCGAGGTCTGGATCAGCGAGCGCTCCGAGCGCAGGAACCCTTCCTTGTCGGCGTCGAGGATCGCGACCAGCGACACCTCGGGAAGATCCAGCCCCTCGCGCAGCAGGTTGATCCCCACCAGCACGTCGAACTCCGCGAGCCTTAAGCCCCGCAGGATCTCGACGCGCTCGAGCGCGTCGATGTCGCTGTGGAGGTAGCGCACGCGCACCTCCATCTCGGCGAGGTAGTCGGTGAGGTCCTCGGCCATGCGCTTGGTGAGCGTCGTGACCAGCACCCGCTCCTTCTGCGCCACGCGCACGCGGATCTCGGCGAGCAGGTCGTCCACCTGGTTCGCGATCGGCTTCACCACCACCTCGGGATCCACGAGCCCGGTGGGGCGGATGATCTGCTCCACGATCACGCCCTTCGACTTCGCCAGCTCGTACTCGGCGGGCGTCGCCGACACGTAGATCGTCGGGCCGGTGAGCGTCTCGAACTCGTCGAAGCGCAGCGGCCGGTTGTCGAGCGCCGAGGGCAGGCGGAAACCGAAGTCCACCAGCGTCTGCTTGCGGGAGCGGTCGCCCTCGAACATGCCGCCAATCTGCGGCACCGTGACGTGCGACTCGTCCACCACCAGCAGGAACTCGTCGGGGAAGTAGTCGATCAGGCAGCCCGGCCGCTCGCCCGGGGCCCGCCCCGACAGGTGACGCGAGTAGTTCTCGACGCCCGGACAGGTGCCGATCTGGCCCAGCATCTCGAGGTCGTACTCGGTGCGCTGGCGGATGCGCTGGGCCTCGAGCAGCTTGCCCTCGGCGCGGAACTTCGCCACCTGCGCCTCCATCTCGGCGCGGATCCCGGAGAGCGCGGCCTGCAGCCGCGGCTCGGGGGTCACGAAGTGTTTGGCCGGGTAGAGCGCGAGCCGGTCCATGCGGCGCAGGAGCTGGCCGGTCAGCGGATCGAGCGCCGAGATCCGCGCCACGCGGTCGTCGTCCAGCTCGATGCGGATCACGATGTCCTCGTAGGCCGGATGCACGTCCACCACGTCGCCCCGCACCCGGAAGCACCCGCGCCCCACCTCGACGTCGTTCCTCTGGTACTGGATCGAGACCAGCTTCTCGAGCAGCTCGTGGCGCGAAACCTGCTGGCCGGCACTCGCGTCCAGCCGCATGCCTTTCCAGTCCTCGGGGGTGCCCAGGCCGTAGATGCACGAGACGCTGGCGACCACGATCACGTCCTCGCGCTCGAGCAGCATGCTGGTCGCCTGCAGCCGCAGGCGGTCGATGTCGTCGTTGATGCTCGCGTCCTTGGCGATGTAGGTGTTGGTCGAGGGCACGTAGGCTTCGGGCTGGTAGTAGTCGTAGTAGGAGATGAAGTAGCCCACCGCGTTCTCGGGGAAGAACTGGCGGAACTCGCCATAGAGCTGGGCCGCCAGCGTCTTGTTGTGCGAGATCACGAGCGAGGGCCGCTGCCACTCGGCGATCACGTTGGCGATGCTGAAGGTCTTCCCGGTGCCGGTCGCGCCGAGCAGCGTCTGGTGGCGGTCGCCGCGCGCGAGGCCGGCGGAGAGCTGGGCGATCGCCTCGGGCTGATCCCCGCGGGGCGTGTAGGGCGCACGGAGCTGGAAGGGCATGGCTCAGCGATGGTAGCCGAGGGCGGACGGGCCGGGAAGCGTGCGTCCTGCCGGTCGGGCGAGAAGCGCTCGAGACTTGAGGTCCCCTCATTCAGCCCGGTAGAGTCCGCAGCGTGCGCCCGACCGCAGGGCCGGTGACCGCCCCTCCTCCAGCCCAACGCGACCCGTGGCTCTGGCTCACCGGCGCCGCGGTGCTCCCGCTGCTGCTCAAGAGCCTCGGGGCGCCGCTCGGTGAACCGGCCGCGGAGGACTTCGACTTCCTCCACCACGCGGTGCTGCTGGGCCGGCACTCCTGGCTCGATGGCGGAGGATCGCTTTCGTTCTGGCGTCCTCTGGCCCAGCAAGGCTACTACGGCGCCTTTGGCGAGTTGATGCTCGCACACCCCGGCGTCATGGCTGCGATCCATGCGCTCCTTCTGGCCGTGACGGCGATGATGATCTACCGCTCGGCGCGGCACCATGCGAGCGGGCCGGTCGCAGCGGCTCTGGGAGTCTTTCCACTGGTCGCCGAGTCGGTCCGGGCTCTGATCTCGTGGCCCGGCCACTTCGCGGATCTCGGCTGCCTCTTCTTCTCCGCCCTCGCGATCCACCAGGCGATGCGACAGCGCCGGGTCGCGAGCCTTGCGTCCCTGGCCGCCGCACTCCTCTGCAAGGAGCAGGCGGTGGTTGCCGCGCTCATGATCCCCCTTCTGCCCTCGTCCCACACGAACGAGGCGGCGGCCGCCGTCCGCGCCGAGCGCACGCGCTGGGCATTCGCGACCGGAGCGCTGACGCTGGTGTGGGCGGCCATCAATCTCGCGATGAGGCGCGCGGCCGGGCTGACGCTGCCCCACGGTCTTTCCGTCGACGCCGATGCGCTTGGCGCAACCCTCGTTCCGCGCTTGCTGTGGGCCGCAGTGAACGGGACACGCGCCGCCTTCAGCCTCCCCGCGGGGTCAACGACCCGCGCGCTGTGGGTGGGAATTGCAGTGTCGCTGGTGCTGGTCATCGCTTTCGCATTCATTGCGATCGATCCGCGGGCGCGAGCACGCTTTCGCGAGCGATCACGATGGTTCCTCTGGGGCGCCGGCTGGTTCGCGCTCTCCACGGTGATGCTCGCCCCGGCGGCACCCCTGTGGGCGCCGAATCGCGCGGTGTTCGGAAGCCTCGGCCTTGGCGTCGCGCTCATCGTGCTCCTGCGCGCCGCCCGGCCGGGTCTGGTTGCGGCACTTCTGGCGGTGCGGCTTGCGGCGCTGGCCGCGAGCCCCGGTCCGCCGGCACTCGTCGCTACGGGTGCTCCCGAGAACGGCGATTTCATCGACTTCGAGCGGCTGATCCGGATCCAACGGCTGATGCGTGAGACGCGCGAGGTGCTCGAGGCCCGGTTGCCATCGCCCGACCCCGGCACGCGTGTGGGCTGGATCGACATGCCACGCGGTGCGGTGTACGCCTTCGGCGGCGACCGCGCGATCCAGGCCTGGTACCGCGACACCACGCTGCGCTGGGTCGCCCCCGCCGACCTCGCCGCCGACACGTCCCTGGCCGCCATCGTGCAGTATCAGCTCGAACACGCGCCCGCGGTGGCCATCGTGGAACCGGCCGCCCTCCGCGCCTCCTGGCAGGCCGAAGCGTTGCTCGCCGATTCGGCGTGGAGCGAGGCCATGCCCGTGCTGGCCGCGGCGGAGTCCCTGCAGCGCGATGCTTCAGCACGCGTGTTTCGGAGCGGAGTGCTGGCCCAGCGAGCCCGATGTCTGTTCGGGCTCGGTCGGCGGGATGAAGGTGCGGCCGAGGCGGAGCGCGCACTGGAACTGTTGCCCGAGAATTCGAGCGCCCGTTACCTGCTGGCCTCGGCGGCCCTCGAGCGCAACGATCTGGACGAGACGCGCCGCCAGCTCGATACGCTCGTGCGCTATTTCCCAGCAGACTCGGTGGCGAGGCGACTGCGCGATTCGCTCCCGACGAGATGATGCGCGGCGGGGCCGCACGCCGAGATCGCCCTTAGTACCTCACGCGCGCCGTGTAGCCGAGGATGGTCTCCTTCCCGGCCGCGACCGGGATCTTGAACTCGAGCGTGTTGGCGTCCTTGCGGGTGAACTCGTGCGTCTTCTGGAGCACCTCCCAGTCGCCCGCAACTCCCTCCTCGACCACGATCGTGACCTCGCTCTTCTTCCGGTTCCGCAGCTTGATCTCGACCGCGTACTCGCGCTCGCGGTCAGAGATGCGGCGCTGGCGCAGCTCGCGGCGCTCGGCGACGAGATCGAACGCCTGGCCGACGTCGAGCGTGAGCTTCTCGCCCTCCGCGGTGTGCGTGATGCCGGTCTCCCCTGTGAACTGGAGGTCGCCCGCCGCGTCCGCCTCGTAGAAGCGCACTCTCCCGCCGGGAAGCGGGACGCCGAGGCCCGATGCCGCGTCGTTCATCACGACCAGCTGCGTGCTCACCCCCGGACCTCCGCCGCGATAGAGGTAGCGGGGCTCGAGCTTGATCGAGCGCGGCTCGATCATCGTGAGGCGCTGGCTCTCGCGGTCGCGCAGCGTGGCCGGGCGCTCGAGCGTGTAGAGGTGATACTCGGCGAACGCCTGCTCGCTCAGCGCCTCACCGCCCGCGTCCGCCATCTTCATCGTCATCATCCGCCCTTCCGCGACCGGCATCGGCATCGGCTGCTCGCGGCGTGGCTCGCCGGCCACCAGCTTGAGCGAGGCGTCCACGAAGTCGCGGCCGGTCTCGTTGCGGACCGTCACGCCGGCCGACCAAGTTGCGGAGGCCTCGCCGCGGCGGACGCAGACGTGCTCGGCGTTCCACGAGAGCCCCCCGGTCAGGTAGCTCAGGTCCGCCTGGATGCGCCCGCGCTTCCCGCCTTCGAGCACCGCTTCCAGTGCCGGGCGCAACGCCATGCCCTCCGGCGGGTTGGCGATGCGCACGGTTTCGAGCGCCACGCGCGAGACGGTGTTGAGAGCGCCGTCGTCGGCGCGCACGACCAGCCACGATCCATCGGCGGAGACGAGCGTGCCCTCGGTGGCGCGGTCGCCGCGCGAGGTGACGCGGACGCGGCGGCCGAGCGCGTGCTCGATCAGCGCGTCCCCGCTCGCCACGTCGTAGCGCCAGGCGAGGCGCGAGACCCTGGTCTCCCCTGCCGGCACCAGGCGGCAGGAGGAGAAGTCGAGACGCGCCGGCACGTCCTCGATCCGCACCGTGTCGCGCGCGCCGCCGATGTCGAGCGTGCGCGTTTCGCGCACGAAGCCGAGATCGCGCGTGTAGAGCGTAACCTTAGGCCCGGCGGCAACCGCGGGATCGGCGCCGAGAATCGCGCCGAACGCCACGACCGCGACCGGGACCACCGCACGGGCAAGCCATGACGAGAACATGGGAACGCCTCCGTGAGAGTTGGGGTCGCCTTCCTGAGCCGAGAGAAGATACTCCGCCCGGGCGCTTCTCTTCCCACGATAGCGCTTCCGTCCGTTTGCCCGCCCCTCCCCGGCGCCCGTAGGCTTGGGGGCTTGGATGGCCGCGTGGTGGACGCTCGCGGCTCCGCCGACGAAAACGCGGGCCGTCGGGCACCCGGGGCGGCGGCTCTGGATCCGGGCGGATGACGCCGCCAGGCTAGAGGCACGAGGGTTCGAGCACGGTGAAGATCGCGATCGTCGTAGGCACACGCCCCGAGATCATCAAGATGGCGCCGGTGGTGCGCGCCTGCATCACGCGCGGCGTGCCCTACGTGCTGCTCCACACCGGCCAGCACTACTCCTTCGAGCTGGATGGCGTCTTCTTCCGCGAGCTGGAGCTCCCCGCGCCCCACCACAACCTCGAGGTCGGCTCGGGCTCTCAGGCCTACCAGATCGGGAGCATCGTGTCGGGGATGGAGCCGCTGCTCCGGCGGGAACGGCCCGACGTGCTGCTGGTCGAGGGCGACACCAACTCGGTGCTCGCCGCAGCACTCTGCGCGCAGAAGTCGGACATCACGGTCGGACACGTCGAGGCCGGGCTCCGCTCCTACGACCGCACCATGCGCGAGGAGATCAACCGCATCCTCACCGACCACCTGTCGGAATACCTGTTCGCCCCCACCACGACCGCGCGCGACATCCTGCTCGGGGAAGGGGTGGCGCCGAAGCGCGTGTTCGTCACCGGCAACCCCGTGGTGGACGAGCTCGAGCGCCAGCGCGCGCGCGCCGAGCGCCCGGAGCTGTTCCAGCGCTTCGCGGTCGAGCCCGGGCGCTATGCGGTCGCCACCGTGCACCGCGCCGAGAACACCGACGACCCGGCCCGGCTGCGCGGGATCTTCGCGGGGCTCGCGGGATCCGCGGTGGCGCTCGGGATCCCCGTGCTCGCGGCCCTCCACCCGCGCACGACCGCGCGGCTCGAATCGCTCGGCATTCGCGTGGACGGGCCGGTGCGGGCGCTCCCGCCGCTCGGCTATCTCGATTTCCTCGGCCTCCACGCGCGCGCCGCGCTCACGCTCACCGACTCGGGCGGCCTCCAGGAGGAGGCCTGCTGCCTGCGGGTTCCGTGCGTGACGCTGCGCGACAACACCGAGCGTCCCGAATCGGTCGAGGTCGGGGCCAACCGCCTCGCCGGCGCCGAGGCCGAGCGCATCATCGAGTGCGCGCGCGCGATGACCGCGCGCCCGCGCGACTGGCGCAATCCCTTCGGGGACGGCAAGAGCGGGCTCCGGATCGTAGATCTGCTCATCGGCGCGGCGTAGCCGCTCGGGCGGCCCAGGTGCATGGCCGACCGGTCCGCCGACCGCAGGTCTCGTAGATCCACTCGCTCCGGGAGCGAGCTGAGGCAACGATCCGGCGGGTCAGCCTTCCGGGAGCAGCGTTCTCAGCGCTTCGCGCAGCGCCGGGAGCCGGGTCTTCACGACGTCCCACACCAGCCGGCTGTCGCTGTCGCCGTACTGGTGGAGCAGGAAGTTGCGGAAGGCCACGAGCTGCTGGAGTCGCGGAACCCGGCGGGCGACGTCGGGATCCAGGGCTCGAAGGCGGCCCAGGGCCTCGCCGATCACCTCGAGCTGACGCTCGACCGCCGAGCGCACGACTTCGTCGCCGAGGTAGGAGTCCAGCGAGTGCTGGCCCACGAACCGTGCGAGCCGGTCCGCGGCCTCCCGCGCGTCCCACAGCAGCTTGGCGGCTTCACGCCGCATAGACGCCACGGCGCGTCCGCTCCAGCTCGGCGCGGAAGTAAGGATTGTGGACCGAAGTCGCGGAAACCAGATCCACGGTGCGCCCGAAGAACTCCTCGAGGGCGGCGTGCAGATCGAACCAGGCGTCCGCATACTTCCCCTCGCCGAGCACCTCGAATTCCACGAGCACGTCGAGGTCGCTGCGCGAGGGGTCGAAGTCCGAGCCGGCGGCGGAGCCGAAGAGGTCGAGCCGGCGCACGTGATGGCGGCGGCACAGCTCCGCGATGCGAACCTTCTTTTCGTCCGTCATCTGGTACATGGCGCGCATACTCCGATTTTGCCGGGCGAAGCGCAAACCGCGGGCGGGCGGCGCGTATCAACCGCGCCGCGGCGAGCGGGTGCGCGGCGGGCTCCGGCGGGGCCGGACGCCGGCGCGCAGC
>Ga0307281_10000500_pt1 | contig 10346 bp, 8 predicted proteins | sample ER_DNA_120_FD_194486 | JGI IMG/M metagenome (GOLD analysis project Ga0307281, IMG submission 194486) | Bulk soil microbial communities from the East River watershed near Crested Butte, Colorado, United States - ER_DNA_120 | ecosystem: Environmental > Terrestrial > Soil > Floodplain | place: USA...
GGAGTCGCGCCCGGCACAGGCCGAACGGACGCTCCCGAACGTCGTCCTCGGCGACATGTTCGCCGACGTCGCGCCAGACCTCGTCGCTGCCTTGCCGGCGCCGCGGCGTCGGGCATTCGAATCGGCGCTTCTCCTCCGGGACGAGCCCGAGGCTCCGGTCGATCCGCGTGCGCTCGGTGTCGCGATCCACACGATCGTGACCGCGCTCGCCGACGACCGACCGCTCGTGATCGCGATCGACGACGACCAGTGGATGGACGCGTCCTCGGCCGACACGCTGCGGTTCGCGTTGCGACGATCGGCCGGCCGATCGGTGTTGCTGCTCCTGTCGCGTCGCATCGATGTCGCTCCGGCGTTAGCGCTGGAAGCGGTGACCGAGCCGGTCGAGGTCGAGCACCTGCGGATCGGCCCGCTGAGTGTCGGCGCCATCCAGGTTCTGCTCCGAGAGCGACTCGGGAGCGCTGTGCCCAGGCCGGTCCTGCTGCGAGTCCACGAGGCGTCGGGCGGCAACCCGTTCTATGCGATCGAACTGGCCCGCGCACGGTCGGTGGATCCGGCCGGCGATCCGAGCGGGCCGGTGCCGGTGCCGGCCACCCTGGCGACGCTCGTCGCCGAGCGACTCGCGCCGCTGGACGCGCGAAGCCGGAGCGCTCTCCTCCTCATCGCCGCACATGGTCGGCTGCCCACAGGACTCCTCCGCAGCCTTGAGATCGCGGAGGCGCTTGAGCCGGCGATCGCGGCAAACCTGATCGAGACCGACGGGGACTTCGTCCGTTTCAGCCACGCCTTGTTGGCGTCCGCCATCTACCGGGAAAGCCTACCTGCGGAGCGCCGCGATGCCCACCGGCGATTGGCGTCGGTGCTCGACGATCCGGTCGAGCGCGGCCCGCACCTCGCCTTCGGAGCCGATGGGCCGGATGGCGATCTGGCGGCGGCCCTGGAATCTGCCGCGAGCGTGGCGCGCGATCGCGGGCTGCCGATCGCCGCCGCCGAGCTCGCGGATCATGCCATGCGACTGACGCCCGCTGCGGCCGTCGACGACCGCCATCGGCGCGCTATCGCGACCGCCCGCGCGCTCATCGCCGCGGGCGAGGGCAGCCGGGCACGGGTGATCGCCATCGCCCTTGTCGCCGACGCCACGCCCGGCCGGCGGCGAGCGGAGGCGCTCTTCCTCAGAGCGGACCTCGAGCACCCGAGTCTCGCCATCACGCTGCTTGGTGAGGCCCTGGCCGAGGCGGCCGGGGAGCCGGCGCTTCGGGCCGCCATCCACGCTCGCCTTGCGGATCTTGGCCGGCTCACCAACGGGCGACTCTGGGCGGAGCGACACATCCTGGCTTCCCTGCGGCTCGCCGAGGGGCTCGACGACGATGCGTTACGGGCGAGCGCGCTGGCCAGTCTCGCGCTCATTCATTTCGATGGCGCCGAACCGGACGCGCTCGACCTGGCCGAACGTGGCTATCAGCTGACGCTGAGGCTCGCCGCATCACGCCGGATGCAGGTCGTCGGGATGTCGGTGGTCGGCCACGTGCTGGTCTGGTCGGCCAGGCCGGAACCAGCCCGGGAGTGGCTGGAGGGCCGCCTCGCCGAGTGGCGGGATCGGGACGAGCAGGTCCGGGCCGACCTCGTCTGGTATCTCGCGCTCGTCCATGTCTGGTCGGGGGATTGGGGCGCCGCCGTCGAGTTCGCCGAGCAGGCTCGCGAGATCGCGATCGGCTACGACGTCGAGCTCCCGCAGCACCACCTCCCGCAGGCGCTGATCGCGCTCCATCGTGGCGACCTCGCGGCGGCGCGGGACCACTCGACCCTTGCCCTGGACCTGGCCCGCGGGCAGCTCCTCCCGGCTCATACCGCGATCGTGGGGATCTGCGCGGCGTGGAGCGGCGACCCGGCGGCCGCCCTGCCTCAGTTCGTGGAGGCGGAGCATGCCGGTGACGGTCGCGGCTGGGAGGAACCAAGCCTGCGCTGGTGGCGCGCCGAATCGGTCGAGGTGTTGCTCCAACTGGATCGCATCGACGACGCCACGCGCCTGGTGGGGGACTGGGAGACCGCGGCCGAGCGGCTCGGTCGTGAGCGGGTGCTCGCCCAGGTGGTCCGCTGTCGCGGTCTCATCGCGGCCGCCGAGGGCGACCTGTCAGCGGCGATCGAACTTCTCGAGAAGGCCGCCGACCGACATCGCGAGGCGGGCGACCCGTTCGGGCGCGCGCGGGCACTCCTCGCGCTCGGCGTGGTCCAGCGACGTGCCCGCCAGAAACGTGCCGCACGGTCGGCCCTCGAGGGTGCCCTCGATGCGTTCGAGGCCCTGGGCGCGAATAGCTGGGCGGCGACCGCGCGCACGGAGCTGGCGCGGATCGGTGGTCGCGTGCGGATCGAGGGTCTGAGCCCGTCCGAGCTGCGCGTGGCCGAGCTCGTGGCCGAGGGCCGGACCAACCGCGAGATCGCGTCGATCCTGTTTCTCGGCGAACGGACCGTGGCGAGCCATCTGACGCACGTCTACGCCAAGCTCGGTGTCCGGTCGCGCACGGAACTCGCACGCCAGCTCCTCGGCGGGAGCGAGCCGTCCGCGGGAGGCTCGGCCAACTTTCCGACGTTCTGACGTTTCGTCGGCCGCGGCCCCGCGCATAGCGTGCGGACATGCCGAGCTACCTCGTCGAAACGTTCCTCGCGCGTGGCGCCGCCGGTGAGCGCCAGGCACGGGATCGGCAGGCGAGCTCGGCGGCCGAGGCGCTGACGCGAGAGGGAACACGCGTCCACTTCGGGGGATCGATCCACGTTCCCGAAGACGAGATCTGCTTCTTCACCTTCGAGGCGCCATCCGGCCGGGTGGTCGCGCTCGTCGCCCAGCGGGCTGGCCTCGAGCCGCTCCGCGTCGTCGAAGCCGTCCCGTCAGCGAAAGGAGTCTCAGAGTGAAGATACGGACCCGTTCGATGCTCGCGGGGACCCTCGCCCTCGCCGCCGTCGTGGCGCTGGCTGGGGTGGTCATGGCGACCGGCGCCGTCGGGCTGACGAGTACCTCGATCGCAAGCGGCACACTCGATCCGGTCAAGATCAACGTCCGATCCGGCGACTGGGGGGCCAAGCTCCGGACCGAGGGACAGAGCACGGTTGCGGTCGTCGAGAACCGCGTTGCCCCAGGCGGCACATTCGGCTGGCATAGCCACCCGGGACCGAGCCTGATCATCGTCAAGTCCGGGACGATCACCTTCTACCACGCCGATGATCCGACCTGCTCGCCGGACGTCCGGCACGCCGGCGACGCCCTGATCGACGAAGGCACCGACGTGCACGTCGGGCGCAACGAGGGCACCGTGGACGTCGTCGTCATCGTCACCAGGATCATCCCGGTGGGGGCGAATCCGCGGAACGACGAACCAGCCTCACCTTTCTGCGGCTTCTGAGCCAGTGCCCTGCGCGCCCGAGGGGGCCGGGCGCGCAGGGTCAACTCGCTGCGTCACTCCGCCCGGATCTGCTTCGCGATCGATCGGTCTGAGATGGCCGCGTCATTCGCGAGCAGGAACGCCTTGCTGAGGATGAGGCTCAGCATCGGGTCATCGTCGAACGGCAGGAAGACGCGGGCCGCGGGGCCCTGGTCGGGCTTCGGCACGACCGGCAGGTACGTGTCGTTCGGCTCCATCGCGATGTTGCCGCTGCCCAGGTGGATCCGGTAGGTCCGCAGGTCGCCGCGGACCGTGAGCCATCGTTCGCCCAGCTCACAACGATCCGCGATCGCGAGCCCGGAAAGGATCCGCGCGAGCGCGTCACGGCGGGTCCGCGCCACGACCTGGAGCGGTGCATCGGAATAGAGGCTCCAGTAGGCATCGAAGCCCTCGGACCCAGTTCTTTCGCGCCCGTGCTCCTGCCAGTTACGGTCCGCTCCCACCGAGCTGACGCTGACGAACAGGTCGACGTCGCGCATCGCCTCCGAGAACACGATCCCCGGGATCTCGCGTAACCCAACCGGCTGGCCGTCGGCGATCCGGACGAAACGGACCGCGCCGGTCGTGCAGTGGGTGACCTCGCTCCTCGCCGGTTCCAGCGGCCAGAGTGCGTCGTGACGGAACTCGGCACGCAGCCCGTGGCTCGGGAACTCGTGCCTAGCGATGCCGATCTCCCCGCCATCGAAGGGACCGAGGAAATTCGTACCCCACCGCCTCGCCAGCATGAGCGCGCGGGCCTGCGAGTAGAGCAGGATGTGCCCGGCGAACCGAGCCGAGTCGGTGCCGGCCGTTTCCTCGGCAAGCACGAGTGGGTAGACCTCGCGGAACGCCTGCTTGAAGGGCTGGCGGATCTGGCGTTCCAGGACGGCCGTCCGCCAGGCGCCGACGTCGTCAGCTGCCGCATCGATCGGGTGCCAGAGTCGGATGAGGGCGTTGTTGCCGGCTTCGACCGCCGAGCCGTCCGCTGTGACGAGGGTGCCATCCGCCAATGGCATGACGGAGTGCGACGCCGACTCTTCGACGAGACGCCAGATCAGCCGCACGCCGAACGTGCCGCTGAGCGGATGGCGGACGTACCGCTGCCGCCACGTCTCGACGTCCCATTCGCGGTCCTCGACGAACATGTCCTCGATGCGCCCCCGTTCGAGCGCGGCGGCCTTCTTGAACTCCTTCGATCCCTCCGCCATCCCCGTCGTCGGGATAGATAGCTCGACGAGCTCGGATGGGCTCATCCCGCGGCGCGAAGCGGCGGCCTCGAGCGCCTTGGCGATCTGCTTGCTGACGTTGCGGTTCGAGACCCTGGCCTTCATGAGGCCCAGCGCCCCGAACGAGGCCGCGTCATCGCGCGTGCCCAGCGCGGCCGCGCACGTGTTGGCGATGCGCTCGTCGCGCGCGACGTTATCCGATCGACCGGACGTGCCGAAGGTGACGCCGATCTCGGCGAGACGCTCGGCCGTCCACGGCGCGTCGCTGAGCGCCACGGCCCAGATGGTGCCGCGGACCACCAGGGCGTTCCGGTCCCGGAGCAATGGGACGGGCATCTTTGACGGGTCGCCGCCGTACAGGTAGGTCCAGTCGACCGGTACCTTCCGCAGCCGGGCGCTCTCCACCTCGAGCAGCAATGCCTGCAGGAGGTCGGCCGCGCCAGGAATCTCGAGCAGTTCCCGGGTGCGCGTCTGCCACTTCAACGGCGGCGTGACACTGCCACCACCTAGCGCGAGATGAGCGACGAGCGGACGCAACGCCGGCTGGACCTCGCCGATCCGCTCGCGCCACGTGGCGCCCCAGCTGTCGGCGTCGTCGAACGTCTCCGGGTCGAGCGGGCTGTCCTCGGTCTGGAGGAGCGCCATCAGGCGACTTCGGTAGCGCTCGGCCTTCGTCCGGTCGTAGCGTTCGAGATGGCCGAGCAGTTCGGCTGCCTCCTGGATCGAGACCGCGAGGTCGCCGATGCCCTCGTCCCTGACCGTGCGTTCGATCGCGGCGATCGGCTGCGGGACGAGCTCGAGTGCCATCCATTCCATGCCGTTATGCCGCCCGCGACGGATGGCCGTGACCGCCAACTCGAGCAGGATCTCCGCGTCGCGGCGCGTGTACGGGATCGTGCGTTTCGCGAAGGTGGCGTAGATGCCCGTGACCGCCGACTGCATCACCATCGCGTCCTTCTCGATCGGCGCCGGCTCGTCCGGATTCATCCCGACCGCCCTGGCCAGCAGATCGACCGCGACCGACCGCTGCCGCTCCGGGCTCAGCGCATGGAGCGCTGCGACCTCGGGGACCTTGTTGACCCCGGTCCAGACCCGGCCCAGCCGAACCGCTCGGATCGCTTCGTCCACGGCGGCGCGGGCTCGGTCCCGATGCTGGGGCAGCGTCAGCTCGGGGATGGCGGTCGGTTCGGCCACCTCACTCGCTCGCGAGCGGCGTGAGTCGGATGAACCGGACGTCCGGGTTCCTCTTGAGATCGATCCTGGTCTCGAGATCCGTGACCTGCATGCCGTTGACGAGGACGATATAGCCGTTCGCGAGGAACAGGTCGATGGCGGCGTCAGCCTGCGCCTGCCAGTCCTCGGGTGTCCGCGGCGGGTCGGCCGGCTTGACCAAGCCCATGAGTGTGCGCCAGGGGCTGAGGTTGTAGTGGGCGACCTCCTCGCGGACCCGCCATCTGATCAGCTGCCGGAGCGTGATCCCGTCGGGCAGGCCCGGAAGCGTGATCGTGCCGGTCGGGTCGCCGGTCGATGTCCGGTCGCGGATCGTCACTGACGGCAAATCTCGTCCTCACCATGCGGGTGCCCCGACTGTACCGGATGCTCGGCCACCGCCATTCGGGAACCGAGGTCGTTGCATGCGGACTCATAGTCTGTAGCGCGACCATCCAGGCCGCGCCAACCTGGAGCCCCGATGCAGCGGGATCTCGTCGAGCAGGCGATGGCGGGCGATCGAGACGCGTTCAGTGAGCTGGCACGCGCCGCGAGCGGCCGGCTCTACGTTGTCGCCCGGCTGATCCTTCGCGACGAAGGGTGGGCCGAGGATGCGACCCAGGAGGCCCTCGTGGCCGCCTGGCGACGTCTCGCCGGCCTGCGCGATCCCGACCGTTTCGAGGCCTGGCTCCATCGCCTGCTGGTCAACGCGTGCTATCGCGAGGCACGTCGCGGCCGACGGCGGGGGAGCATCGAGGTCCATGTCGACCCGCTCGCGATGCCGGAAGCGCCGGGAGAGGGCGACCTGGGCATCGACGTGGCCGTTCGCGATCAACTCGAGCGTGGCTTCCGGCGCCTCGATGTGGATCAGCGGACGGTGCTCGTCATGCATTACTACCTCGGGTTCAGCCTCGACGACGCGGCGGTCGTCTTAGGTATCCCACCGGGCACCGTTCGTTCGCGTCTTCATCGGGCCACCGCCGCCATGCGGAACGCCCTCGAGGCTGACGCCCGAAGCACGCTCATCAACGAAGGACGGCCGGCATGACCACCAAGCGCATGTCCGAACCCGACTTCGACGACCTCCTCACCGCCTGGTTTGAAGCCGACGCGCTCGTTCGCGAGCCCGAGGCGCTCCTCGACGATGCCCTCACCCGCGTGGATCGATCGCGTCGGCTCCCGGCCTGGCTCCTCCCTGAATGGTGGATCCCGATGCAACTCACGACACCCCTACGGGCCGTGCCAAGGCTGGCCCCAGTCCTCCTCTTGATCGCCCTGCTGCTGGCCGCCATCGTTGCGATCGCCGTCGTTGGCTCCCAACCGCGACTGCCGGATCCCTTCGGACCGGCCGCAAACGGACATGTCGCGTATCTGTCGAACGGCCAGGTCTACGCCGCGAACCCCGACGGTTCGAATCCGATCCAGCTGACGTTTGGCGACGGATCAGCGTCGACGCCGGTCTGGTCGCGAGATGGGACGAGGTTCGCCTACAGGCTGACCGGCCCAACCTCGAACCCATCGAACATGTCGGACAGCGATCTGGTCGTCGTTGACGGCGATGGCAAGAACCCGATAACGATTGCCCGCGGAGCCCAGGACATCAGCCCTGCCAGCTGGTCGCCTGACGGCCGATGGTTGGTGTATGCCCGGATGGACGGCGACTACGACCAGGTCTTCATCGCGGCGGCCGATGGCTCGAGACCGCCACTACGAATTGGAAATCCCGAGACCGTCAACTGGTCCCCGGTCTTCTCGCCGGATGGCACGAAGATCATGTACTTCGTGGGTCAGGAGGGCGACGGGATCGGGGTGATGAACCCCGATGGTTCGGATGGGCACATCCTCAACACGACTCCATTCGAGTCGATCGACTCGGCGACGTGGCATCCCGACGGGGATCGAATCGTCGTCGCGGCTGCTGGCGCCACCGAGGCCACGGACCTGTGGATCCTGCACGTCGACGGATCGCCGGAACAGCGCCTCCGGGTGCCGGGACAGGCGGAGGTCGGACCCAGCTGGTCCCCGACCGGCGACCGACTCGCCTATCTCACCTCCGGAGACGGAGTGTCCTTCCTCCTCCACGTCGCCGACGCCGACGGCGCCAACGAGCGCCTGCTGCCCGGCATCTACGGCCAGATCAATACCTCATGGTCGCCTGACGGCACCCGAATCGCGGTCGTCAACGATCTCGGTTCGGACGTGCGCCTTACGCTCCTCGATCCGGACGGCAAGGCCGAGGCGATCGTGATCGAGGGCGTCCGTCCCGCCAAACCGGTCGCCGAACCCGTTTCTCCCACGGCTTGGCAGCGGGTCGCGCCCTAACCGCCTACCCGCCGTTTCGCCCCGGCACCTCTCCCAACGACAGGAGAATCCCATGTCTCGAATCCACCGCCGAGGATCGATCCTCACGATGCCGGTTCTCACGATCCTCGCCACCCTGGCGCTCGCGCCGGCGGCGACTGCCACGTTCCCCGCTCGGAACGGCCTCATCGCCTTCCAGGCCCAAACCGACCACGGCATCCAGATCTTCACCATTCGGCCCAACGGTCACGACCTGCGCCAGATCACGAACGTTGATGGTGATGCCACCGCCGCGGACTGGTCGCCGGATGGCCGCCGGATCGCCTTCACGTTCAACGAGTGCGCAGTAGGCATCATGGATGCCGACGGCAGCGATCTCAGCCTCATCGCCGAGGATCCGACCATGTGCCAAGGCGATCCGTCGTTCACCCCAGACGGGACCCGCCTGGTGTTCGGACACTTCGACTGGTTGGGGACCGGGCTGCACGAGATCTGGAGCATGAAGCCGGACGGGTCCGACAAGCGGGTCGTCACCGGTGCGGGTGAGACCGATCCGAACGTGTCGCCCGATGGCCGGCGACTGAGCTTCAAGGACTCGGATGTCGGTGCGTTGTGGGTCCAGAACATGGATGGCACTGGACTCATCCAGGTGTCGCCGTCGGTCTCCGTCGCCTACAAGCACGATTGGGCGCCCGATGGGCAACATCTCGTGTTCAGCGACAACTCCGAACCCGGACCGACCGATGCGGTGAACATCGCGATCGTTCGACCGGACGGATCAGGAATGCACTACATCACCCACGAGACGGCGCCCGTCATCGCCTATGTCGGCTCGTACTCGCCGGACGGCCAATGGATCGTGTGGCGCCTCGTCAAGGACGGCCTGTTCACGCTCTATCGGATGCGGCCCGATGGGTCGGAGCGGCACGTCATCCTCAGCTCCGCCACATTCGTCGCCAGGAACATCGACTGGGGACCCGCGGCTCAGCGCTAAGCAGTGGGGCGCGACCGGGAGGGAGGGGAATCCTCTCCCTCCCTTCCGGCGGGCGCGGCTCAGTCGTTGAGGTTCTGAACGATGAGGATCATCGACGGGAGGTAGAGGATCGCCACGATGGATGGGATGGTGAAAACGAGCACGCCGAGCGCGACGCCCAACCCAGAGCGGAACGCGCGGATCACGACGAATGCCAGAGACGCCCAGATCGCCGCGGCGAACAACACGACGATGCCCGCGGGCAACCCCACGATCTCCGGTGGGTTCGCGAAGATGGGTTCCATGAATCCGGGCGCAACGAGCTGTGCGACCACGATCATGACGAACGGGAGGCTCGCGATCGCGTAACCGAGTCTTTTCAGACCATTCGCTCCGGACGACGCGTCCGCGGACACCGAGCCCGGGTCGGGTGAGTTGGTCACCATGTTCTCCTCCGTTCGGCGTCGCCAAACCCTACCGCGGACCATGGATCGGGACAATCACCGAGGCCGGAGCGTGTCAGGCGGGCTGATCCATCCGACACCCCGGCGGGTCCCGCTGGAAGCAGGTGGTCAACACGGGGTGATGCACGGTGCTGTGATCTGGGCAGAACTCGCCGGGCTGGCCGCCGGGTGCCAGGCGTGACGTTCACTCCGACCTGTCACTGGAATCCTGTCCTGCGTCCCTGCGTCGGTTTGCGGCCCCTCGAGCTGCTCGCGGATGTGCCGGAGGGCCCGTCTCGTCCTGGTCTTCACCGTCCCGATCGGCCAATCGAGGTGCGCGGCGATCTCGGACTGGGACATGCCCGTGCCATATGCGAGCTCGATCACGTGTCGCTCCAACGGCGACAGGGACGAGATTGCGTCCTGGATCGATTCTCGAGTTTCCTTGTTGGCCAGCGCCATCTCCGGGCCGGGCTCCGGGCCGGCCGCACCGATCAGCTCACCCGTTGATGTGAGCCACTCGACGGTCGCCCGATCGTCCCATTCGTCGCGATCGAACGACGAGAAGGTGACGGCTCGATCGTGGCGGCCAGCAAACCGTAGACGATCGATCGCGCGGTTTCGAGCGATCACCTGCAACCAGGCGGGCAGTGCGCCGCGGGACGCGTCGAACTGCTCCGCGCGGTTCCAGAGGGTGAGGAACGTCTCCTGGACGACCTCCGCGGCCATCCCGCGATCCCGACTGACCCGCATGGCGGTCGCGAAGACCAACTGGGCGTAT
>Ga0307281_10000503_pt1 | contig 10297 bp, 8 predicted proteins | sample ER_DNA_120_FD_194486 | JGI IMG/M metagenome (GOLD analysis project Ga0307281, IMG submission 194486) | Bulk soil microbial communities from the East River watershed near Crested Butte, Colorado, United States - ER_DNA_120 | ecosystem: Environmental > Terrestrial > Soil > Floodplain | place: USA...
CGCCAGTAGCGCTCATCGAAACCCTTGGCGCCCTCTCGCTTCTCGATCGGCATTGGTCGGACTCTAGCGCCGCCGGGCAGGGAGGTCCATGAGCGGTAGCTCTCGCATCAGTCCTTGTCAGAGGGGGATGCCAACTTGCGATTGGTACCAACACCACGTCGGGTGGCCACCTTCTTCGAACAAGGCGGCGAGGTCGGGGAAACGCTCGGGCGTCAGCGGCAGGACCCCAACGGTCTGCACGGCCGCGGTCGTCGGCGTTGAGCTCGAAGTCATCCCAACGATCGTAGCCGCTCGTACATGACACCTGGCGTCCGGTTTCCGCGAGCGCATCTGCGGCCGCCATGCCGGCGGTGGAGCCAAGCCACCGACTCCGACCGCGAGCACGACCGAACCGGTCGTCCGATCGACGCGCGTGACGGCCCCTCCGGCCGGAGTACGCGAGATCGCGAGTCCGGGACATGGTGATGTCCACGGGATCAGACGCTCGTTACGTGAAGCGGGCTAAAGAGAGGCGGAATGTCGCTCCTGATCCGGGCCGGCTCGCGGCCGTCAGGCGGCCTCCGTTCCGCTCGGCGAGGCTCCGCGCGATCGCGAGCCCGAGACCACTTCCCGGGGCCGACGTGACTTCCGGGTGGACTCGGTAGAACGGCTCGAAGATGCGCTCGAGGTCGTCCGCCGAGAGTCCTGGCCCGTTGTCGCTGATCTCGACGATTACGTGGCGATCGACGGCGCGTGTCGTGACCGCGACCGAGCTGGGACTCGGGCCGGCCCCGTAGCGCACTGCATTATCGAGAAGGTTCGAAACGATCCGACCGATCTCTGTCGGATCGGCGGACACACGCAGGTCGGGGCCGAATGACATCCGGATCGACGGGAGCTCCGGATGGACCCTGGCGAACGCCTCGACGGTCTCGGCGACGACGACCGACAGGTCGATCGGTTCTCGGCGATCCGAGGGAAGCTCGTCGCTCCGGGCGAGCAACAGCAGGTCATTCGTGATCGCCGTCAGGCTGCGTGCGGCGCGCGCATCGACGTTGAGCGCTTGTCGGAGCTCGTCGGGAGTGTGAGCCGTGGCGATCGCCCCCTCCGCGGACGAGAGGATCGTGGCCAGTGGCGTGCGCATCTCGTGCGACGCGTCGGCAACGAAGCGGCGCTGGCGTTCATGCGCTTCTCCGATCGGCCTGAGGGTCCTGGCCGCGAGGACCCAGGCGGCAACCGCAACGGCCGCGATGACGACCACGTCGGCGCCCAGGAGCGCGACGCCGATCCGCTCGACCGTCGTCTGATACGCCACCGCCGCCACTTGTTCGCTGGTCAGGTCTGGTGCGAGGTCGAACGCCGGCGGCAGCACGATCAGGAAGCCGATGTAGAAGACGACGCTGAATACCGCGATCACCACGGCGAACAGCACCACATACAAAACCGTGAGGCGGATTCGCGCCCGGCGGAACATCAATCGCTCCCACCGGACCGGAGCCGGTAACCAGAGCCGCGGACCGTTTCGATCAACCCGTCACGGCGCCCTTCGTCGACCTTCCGACGCAGGCTGCGGACGTAGACCTCGACGATATTCGACTCCGCCGAGAAATCGGCATCCCAGAGCGCACCGATCAACCGATCGCGAGTGAATATCTGGCCGGGATGCCGCGCCAGGAGCTCGAGCAGCGCGAACTCCCGCGCAGTGAGGCGGATGGCTCGTCCGGCCCGCCAGACTCCCAGCGTTGCCGGATCGAGCTCGACATCGCCGACCTGGATCTTCGGTGCCCGGTCCTCGAGACGACGCCGGCCCAGCGCCCGGACGCGCGCCCGGAGCTCGGCCATGCTGAATGGCTTGGCGAGATAATCGTCGGCCCCCTGATCCAGGCCCGTGATGCGATCGTGGACGTCATCCAGGGCGGTGAGGATCAAGATCGCGCCGCTGAAACGCGAACCGCGGAGGGCTCGACAGACGTCGAAGCCATCCAGTCCCGGAAGGATGACGTCCAGGATCACCAGGTCGTAGGCGTACGTCTCCGCCCACGCAAGCGCCTGTGAGCCATCGCCCACAGTGTCGACCGCGTGGCCATCTGCCACCAGAACGCCCTTGACGGCATCCGCGATGGCGACCTCGTCCTCGACGACCAGGATCCGCAGCGTCCTTCCTCCAATTCTCGTCCCGAACCTGACCGGGCATGATCTCTGGCGATCGTAGCCCCATCGTCATGGACGGGCCGGACGCGGACGCGATCCGACTTCATGTGGCGTTCATGTCTGGCGATCAACATCTGCGCCGATGGTCAGTAACGCTATGCCCGGGATCGCGCTGCCGGGTACCGACGCCCCCCGCTAGGCGCGTTCTCGCGCCGCTCACTGAGGTGACGATGTCCCGCCGCGACCGTATGCGCGCGCAACGCGACCGATCGATCCGAGACCGCCAACGTCATCCGCGCGACCCTTCGCCCCGCCACGACGGCTGGGAAACCGGGGAGCAAGATCCGACGAAACTGCTGGACCGGACCATGCTCGCGCTGCTGCCGCTCCGCGTCTGCCTGGGCGCCACCTTCGTCTATGCCGGCATCGACAAACTAGTCGATCCGAGCTTTCTCCAGGCTACCGGCGCCGGCTCGATCGGCGCCCAGCTCGACGCCTTCGTGAGGGTCTCGCCGATCGGGCCACTGGTGCATCTTTTCGGACAGCCATTTCCTGTCGCGATCGGCCTGCTCATCGCGGTCGCGGAGATCGCGATCGGGTTCGGGGCATTGAGCGGCCTGCTGTTCCGACTCTCGGCCGCCGGTGGATTCGCCCTGTCGATCCTGTTCTGGCTGACCGCGTCGTGGGCGACGAAGCCGTACTACTACGGGCCGGACCTTCCCTACGCTCTTGGCTGGTTGACGCTCGCGCTGGCGGGAACACCTGGTCGCTTCACGATCGAGGCATGGCTGCCCCGAGGGTTCGATGGCGCAGGCTACGAGGAGCCCTTCTCCCCGGAGCGGCGCCTGGTGCTCAAGGCCGGGATCCTCGGCATCGCGGCCTTGGCCATGGCCGGACTGGCCGGCACCGTCGGGGCGTCGGTGCTCGGCCGGCCGAAGAGTGGCGTCGGGGACCTGACGCCGACGTCTGATCCCAATGGCATCGCAGTGGATCCGTCGGCATCCACCCAACCCCTGGTGGCGGGCCAAGAGAACCCGGCCGCAACTGGCGCAGGCGGCGAAGCTTCGACTCCAGGAGCCGCGACAAGTCCCGTGGTCGCTCGGATGAGCCAACTGGCGTCTGGACGAGCCGTCACATTCGATGACCCGGTCAGCGGCGACCCCGGCGTGCTGATCAAGCTCCGCGACGGCACGATCGTGGCCTTCGACACCGTTTGTACGCATGCCGGTTGCACGGTCGAATACGACCACCGTTCCGGATACCTGATCTGTCCCTGCCACGGGGCCGCGTTCGACCCAGCCCAACAGGCGCAGGTGATCGCCGGGCCGACCGACCAGCCGCTCGCAACGATCCCGATCCATGTCGACGCGGCCAGTGGCCGGATCACGTTGACGGGGTGAACCAGATAGCTCCCGGCGCGCTCCCGGCGACCGATCAGGACGGGCAGCGCCCCGGTGATGCCGGGACGTCGTGCGTGGTCTCGTTTTGACCGCACCCCGGCTCGGTCATAGGCTCCGACCGTGGCGGATACCTCTCCAGCTCCGGGTCGCGTGGGCCGAGGCTGACCAACCCACCGCCCGCCGCGTCCTGGTAGGCGACAAGTCCGGGTGCGATCTCGCGGGCGGTCAGATCCTCGAGCTCGGCTGCTTCGTCGACGCGTGCGAATTCGACCAATCGCGGCCGCGACATCGGAAATAGGTGCACCAGCACCATTTCGGGTCGCCGCCCTCCTCGAACAACGCGGCGAGGTCGGCGAAGCGATCGGGGGTGAGCGGCAGGACCCGAATGGCGGCAGGCTGGTACATCGTGGGAGGATGCTACCCGGCGACGGCCTGTGAAACCCGCGGGCCAGCCGCGGCGTCAACCGGCAAGACGGACGGATCACGGAGGTCTCGCGCGGATGGTTCGATGGGTTTGTCGGTGGGCGGCGTTCGTGGCCGTCGGCGCGGTCATCGCCGCGTGCACGGGGTCGGCTGGCTCATCTCCGTCGGCGATCCCGTCTGCATCGTCGAATGCGCCCGCCGCGCCCGCCTACCGTCTCCGCGCGACGACGACCCAGACGACCCCGCCGGTGAACCGGTTCGGTGTCCTGCCGATGGAGGTCATCACCGGCGACAACCAGGTCGTCGCGGCCGGACCGCAGATGATGATCTACCCGGGTCCTCTCCTCCCGAACCTCCAGGCGCGGCCCATCACCGACGCCGGCTTCGAGGAGATCGTGCAACGCGGGCGGGACCTCGGCATGTTCACAGGGAGTGGCGACTTCACGCCGCCCGATGTCGCGCCGGGAGCCCCGCTCGGGCGCATCGAGATCGTCGTCGACGGGGTGCTCCACACCCTGACCGGCGATCCGTCGCGGGCGATCACCTGCATCATGCCGCCGTGCAACGCGGCGGCGGGGACGCCCGAAGCGTTCGGTTCATTCTGGTGGTCTCTGTCCGACCTGAGTTGGCTCCATGGGGGCCTTGGCCAGGCGGCCCCGTACGTCGCCGATTCGTACGCGGTGCTCTCCGGCGTCGAGCCTGCCGAACAACCGTCACTCCAAGAACCCGTCGCCGTGTGGCCGCTCGATAGACCGCTCGCGACCTTTGGCAAGCCGATCGGGTCCGCGTCCAGGCCACGCTGCGGCACAGCCCGAGGCGCGGAAGCCACGACGCTCCGGCCCGCCCTCGAGATGGCCAACCAGCTGACCCCGTGGGTCGACAAAGGCGCCGCCGCCCCGTCGAACGGCACACCCATCCAGGTTCGCCCGATGGTCCCTGGCGAGGATGTATGTCTCGAGGTCTTCGGGATCTCCGGGTAGACGTTGCTCGTCCGGCAAGTCGGTCGGCCTCCTACGATGACGATCTCGCGAGCTTCGATACGAGGACAGGCCGATGTCGACGAACACAGCCATTCCCGAGGACACCCGGACAGCGCTCGTGACCGGCGCGACGTCCGGCATCGGTCGTGCGATCGCCGAGGCGCTGGCCGCCGCCGGGCTGACCGTCGTGCTTGTCGCCCGCGACGAGGCCCGCGGTGAGGCGACCAGGAACGAGATAGTCACGGCGACCGGCAACGACCGGATCAGCGTTGTTCGCGGCGACCTGGCGGACATGTCCTCCGTTCGCAGCCTCGCTCAAGCGGTCGGACAGGCGCATCCAGCGCTGGACATCCTGGTGAACTGTGCCGGTGTCTACACACCGAAGCGGACGGTGACCCCGGACGGTTTCGAGACGATGTTCGCGACGAACCTCCTCGGGCCGTTCCTGTTGACGAACCTGCTCCTGCCCCAGCTTCGCGCCGCGGGATCCGCCCGGGTCCTCGTCCTGAGCGCACCATCGACGTCCAAGCTCGATTTCGATGACCTGCAGGGCGAGCGGCGCTTCCGCTCGCTGTCGGCTTTCGGCGCGTCGAAGGCGGCCGACCTCCTGTTCACGTTCGAGCTGGCGCGCCGCCTGGACGGGAGTGGGGTGACGGCCAACGCGGTCCATCCGGGCCTCGTTCGAACGAGCCTCATGAACGGCGCGCCAGCGCCCCTCCGATGGGTGATCTGGCCGTTCTCACGCAGTCCCAAGGCTGCCGTCGAGTCGATCGTTCCGCTCGCTCTCGCCCCCGAGTATGCCGGCCGATCGGGCCTCTTCTTCCACAAGGGTCGGGCGATCGATCCCCCAAAGCCCGCGCAGGATCCCGACGTCGCCCGCCGACTGTGGGAGACCTGCGAGCAGCTCACGGGCGTTTGACCCGTCGGGTGCCTGGACCCTAGGCTCCGGCCGTGTCCGACATCCTGCCCCGGCGACGCCCATCGTTCCAGCCACGCCGTCCCGAACCGCGATCAGTGGTCGAGCTGATCGGCGACGGCATGCTCGATGCCGAGCTGGCCGCGCAGCTGTGGTTGCTCATCGAGGCACGGGTCCCGATCGTCGTCGCCGCCGAGGACCAGGGGGTCGGCAAGTCGACGATGCTCGGAGCCCTGCTCGACTTCCTGCCGCCCGACGTTCGGGTCATGGAGCTGGCCGGCGAGGACGAGACGTTCGACTGGCTGCCGCAGGCGTCCGAGCTCGGCTGGCCTGGGACCGCTCGCCCCGCCCCCGACGCCGACCCGGTTCGCCCCGACACGACGGTCCTGCTGGCCCTCGAGCTGTCCGATCACACACCTGCCTACACCTGGGGTGAGGGGGCACGGATCGCGGTCCGGGCGGCGTCGATCGGTTACGGGCTGGCCGCGACGATCCACGCAGACTCGCTCGACGAGGTCTTCGATGCGCTCCGCCGGCCGCCGGTCCGCGTGACCGACGACGAGCTGTCGCATCTCGGGATCGTCCTCGTCCTCCGGCGGCTCGACGACGGCCGGCGGCGGGTCGTGGCCGCCCATTACGTCCGACCGGTCGCCCGCGACGTTCATGGCCACCTGCAACGGCTCGGGCCGGCCGTGCTCGCGACCTGGGATCCGGAGACGGACTCCTTCGAGCATTTCGGCTGGGGTGTGACGCCGGAGCTGGCCCGGCGCGTCGGTCGCCATGCGGGCGACTTCGAGATCGAGGTCGAGAGGCGTCGCGATCATCTCGATCACTTGGTCGCCGCGGGCGTCACCGAGCCGCAACCGGCCCGCGACGCGATCCACGCCTACCAGCCGGCTCCGCCGGTTGACGCTCCGGGGGGCGACGCTTAGGCTCGCGGTCCGAGCCTGCCCATTGCTGGGGGAGCACACCGTGGATCCCATCGAACACGCCACGCCCCGGTCGACCACCCTGGCCGAGTTGCGCGCCTCCGGCTGGCGCCCTCGGACGGTCAAGGCGGAGCTGCGGGCGAACCTGCTGGCCCGCGTCGCCGCGGGCACGCCTGTCTTCCCGGGCGTCGTCGGCTATGAGGATTCGGTCGTCCCGGCCATCGAGAACGCGATCCTCGCCGGCCATGACCTGGTCTTCCTCGGCGAGCGGGGCCAGGCCAAGACCCGGCTGGCGCGCCTTCTGGTCGGGCTGCTGGACCCGTGGCTGCCGGTCGTCGCCGGTGGCGAACTCAACGACGACCCGACCGCGCCGGTCAGCCCGGCCGCCCGCGCGATCGTCGAGCGCGACGGCGACGCGACCGCGATCGACTGGATCCCCCGCGACCGCCGCTACGCGGAAAAGCTCGCCACCCCCGACATCACCATCGCGGACCTGATCGGCGAGGTCGATCCGATCAAGGTCGCCGAGGGCCGCTACCTGTCCGACGAGCTGACCCTCCACTACGGGCTGATCCCGCGGGCCAACCGCGGCATCGTGGCGATCAACGAACTCCCCGACCTGGCCGAGCGGATCCAGGTCGGCCTTCTCAACATCCTCGAGGAGCGCGACGTCCAGATCCGTGGCTTCGTCGTCCGGCTGCCGCTCGACCTGTACATGGTCGCCTCGGCCAATCCAGAGGATTACACCTCGCGCGGCCGGATCATCACGCCGCTCAAGGACCGACTCGGGTCGCAGATCCGGACCCACTACCCGCGGACCCTCGAGCACGAGATGGCGATCGTCCGCCAGGAGAAGCATCGCTTCGAGACGGAGGAGGGGACACCGGCCGTGGTCGTCCCCGCCTTCATGGAGGAACTCGTCGCCGAGTTGACCCACCTGGCTCGCCGCTCCCCGGAGATCAGCCAGCGGTCGGGCGTGAGCGTGCGGGTCTCGGTCGCCAATGCCGAGGTGCTCGAGGCGGCCGCGCTCAAGCGGGCGGTCCGCCTCGGCGAGCCGGTCGGGGCGCCGCGCGTCTCGGATCTCGGCGCGGTCGTCGCATCGACGGTCGGCAAGGTCGAGCTCGAGACGGCCGGTGACGAGTCGCCCGAGGACAGGATCGTCGAGCGGCTGATCACCAAGGCCCTCCACACGACCTTCTCGCGGCGCGTCTCGGTCGACGATCTCGAAGGCGTCGTCGAGGCGTTCGAGGACGGGTTCACGGTCGAGACCGGCGACCGGACGCCGTCGCGCGAGTACGTGGCCTGGATGCGCGAGGTCCCGGGTCTGTCGATCGCTGTCGATCGGCTGGGTGCCTACGACATCACCGACGGCGCCGAGGAACCGGCGGTCATCGCCTCTGCGGTCGAGTTCCTGCTCGAGGGACTCCACCTCGCCCGGCGCCTCAACAAGGACCGCATTCCCGGCGGGACGGTCTACCACCGGTGACCGCCTACTCCCCGGATCCGCGGGATCTGGGGCCGGAGGTCCAGCGGGTCGGCCCGCCGCCGGGGCGTGGCGAGTCTGCCGCGGACGCACTCGCGAGGGCGGCACGCTACTCGGCGTGGGACGGCAGTCAGGAGCTCGCCGACCTCGATGCCGATGAGATCCTGCGGGCGCTCGCCGACGACGTGATGGCCGAAGGCGACCTGGCAGAGGCGCTCCGCCGGCTGATGGAGCGTGGCTGGCGGACCGGCGACCCGACACGCGGCGACATGGCCGGTCTGCGCGACCTGGTCGATCGTCTCGAACGACGGCGCGAGCAGATGCTCGAGCGCTATCAGCTCAACGATGTCCTCGGCGACATCCGGCGCGAGCTCGACGAGATCGTCGACGAGGAACGGGCCGGTGTCGAGCGACGCCTCGATGAGGCGTCACGAGCCGACGGCGGAGACACTCCCCGGGCCGAGGACGCCGAAGCGGACGCGTCCGGGTCGCCCGCGGCCCGATCGCAGCCAGACGGCGCCGCCGATGCCGCCGACGCTGACCTCCGGAACATGCTCCGCGACATCGCGGCCCGCCGCCTGGACCAGCTCGACAGCCTCTCCCCGGACGTCGGCGAGAAGATCCGTGGCCTGCAGGACTACGACTTCCTCGAGCCCAACGCGCGTGAGCGCTTCGACGAGCTCGTCAAGCGGCTCCAGGGCCAGGTCCTGGACCAGTTCGTGCAGGGGATGTCCGAGGCGATCCGCACGATGAGCCCGGAGGACCTCGCCGCCAACCGCGAGATGGTGCGCGACCTCAACGAGCTGATCCGCGAGCGGATCGGTGGCGGCGACCCCGACGCGACGGAGTTCCTGGCCAAGCATGGCCAGTTCTTTCCTGGCGCCCGGACGTTCGACGACATCATCGACCAGCTCGCCCAGCGGATGGCCGCGATGCAGTCGCTCATGCGCTCGATGAGCCCGCAGCAGCGGGCCGAGCTGCAGTCGATGATGGAGGCCCTGCTGCGCGACGACCGGATCCTTGTCGACCTCGCCCAGCTCGCCTCGAACCTCGACCTCCTGCTGCCGGGCGGGCTCGGCGATCGCGTGCCGTTCGGGGGTGACGAACCACTCGGACTCGAGGGGGCGCTCACCCAGATCACCCGGCTCCAGGCGATGGACCAGCTGGCCGACGCCCTGTCCGATGTCGAATCGCCGGCCGACCTGGCCGCCATCGACCGGAACGACGTACGTGACCTCCTCGGCGACGACGCCGCGCGCGAGCTCGATGCCCTCGACGACCTCGCCCGTCGGCTCGAGGAGGCCGGCTACCTCACGCGCGACGGGGAGCGGCTGGAGCTCACTCCGCGAGGGAGTCGGAAGATCGGCCAGAAGGTCCTCGACGACCTGTTCGCGCGGCTCCAACGCGACGCCTTTGGTGGCCACCGGATCGATCGCGGCGGCCGGGGAGGGGAGCGCGACGAGGCGACCAAGCCGTATGAATTCGGCGACCCGTTCCACCTCGACCTGCGTGGGACCCTGTTCAACGCCCTCGCCCGCGACGAGAACGCGCCGGCAGCCCGTGCCGTGACCGGCGACCGGCGGATCCACCTCAAGGCGACCGATTTCGAGGTCCATCGGACGGAGATGCTGACCCAGACCTCGACCGTTCTGCTCGTCGACATGAGCCGCTCGATGCTGCTGCGCGGCTGCTTCCTGGCCGCCAAGAAGGTCGCGGTCGCGCTCGATACGCTCATCCGGACGCAGTACCCGCGCGACCACCTGTCGGTGATCGGCTTCGCCTACTACGCGCGCGAGATCCGGCCCGGCGCCCTCGCCGAGCTGACATGGCACGGCTATGAATACGGCACGAATCTGCAGCATGGGCTGGCCCTCGCACGCCACATCCTCGAGCGCAACCCGGCGGTCAATAAGGAGATCGTCGTCATCACCGACGGCGAACCCACCGCCCATTTCGAGAACGGCCAGGTCGAGTTCAACTACCCGCCGACCCGCCGCACGATCCAGGAGACCCTCCGCGAGGTGCAGCGCTGCACG
>Ga0307281_10000505_pt1 | contig 10292 bp, 8 predicted proteins | sample ER_DNA_120_FD_194486 | JGI IMG/M metagenome (GOLD analysis project Ga0307281, IMG submission 194486) | Bulk soil microbial communities from the East River watershed near Crested Butte, Colorado, United States - ER_DNA_120 | ecosystem: Environmental > Terrestrial > Soil > Floodplain | place: USA...
TTCGACGACCGGCACGCCGCGACCGTGTACGGCAACTACGTGGGCAGCGTCTGGCTCACGCCCATCCTCGGCGGCCTCATCGCCGACCGCTTCCTCGGGCAATATCGGAGCGTGCTGCTGGGCGGAAGCATCATCGCACTCGGTCACTTCACGCTCGCCTTCAAGAGTCTCTCGACGTTCTACGCCGGGTTGGCGCTGATCGTGATCGGCACCGGCTTGCTCAAGCCCAACGTCTCGACCATCGTCGGGTCCCTCTACGAGGAGAAGGACGCACGGCGGGATGCCGGATTCTCGGTGTTCTATATGGGGATCAACCTGGGGGCGTTTATCGGGCCGATCATCGCGGGCGGCCTCGCGCAGCGGGTAAACTGGCACCTCGGCTTCGCGATGGCTGGGTTCGGCATGCTCCTGGGACTGATCCAGTATGTCGTCGGGCGGCGGCACATCGAGCCGGGACTCGCGCGGCTGGCCACCCGATCGAAACCCGCGACCGCCGGCGTCAGCGGCGGCAGCGGGCTCACCGCCGAGGAGTGGAAACGGATCGTGGTGATCTTCGTGCTCTTCATTTTCGCCTCGATTTTCTGGGGCGCGTACGAGCAGGCGGGCTCGACACTGAACCTGTTCGGCGACCGATACACCAACAACACCGTGCTGGGGGTCTCCTATCCTTCGTCTTGGTATGTGTCCGTGCAGGCGCTGTTCGTCATCTTGCTCGCTCCCGTGATCGCCTGGGTGTGGTTCAAACTCGGCCAACGCCAGCCATCAGTACCGGCGAAGTTCACGCTCGCGCTGTTGTTCGCAGGGCTGGCGTTCCTGCTCCTGGTGCCCGCCGGGTCGATCGCCCAGAGCGGCGCGGGGCTCAAGGTCAGTCCCTTGTGGCTCGTGGGGGCGTATTTCATCGAAGAGTGGGGCGAGCTCTGTTTGAGTCCCGTCGGGCTGTCGGCGGTCACGAAACTCGCCCCGGTGCGCATCATGAGTCTCATGATGGGCGTGTTCTTCTTGTCGAATTCCCTGGGGAACAAGTTGGCGGGTTGGACCGCCGGCTTCTTCAGCTCGATGCCGTTGTCGCAGCTGTTCGCCGCGGTCGCCGCGGTGTGCCTCGTGGCGGCGGTGATCATGTTCGCGCTGATCCGGCCGGTGAAACGGCTGATGGGGGGAGTGAGCTAGACCATGCTCAAGAAGCTGGCCGCCCTCACCCTGCTCGTCGGCCTGTGCCTGCCCTACGGCTGCAACATCCGGCCTATCACCGGAGTGTGGCACGACGTGCCGACGATCCTCCTCCTGGGCCTGCCGGTGCTGGCGACCGTCATCTACGTCCTGCATACGCTGGTCCCGGTCCTGGCGGCGTTTCACGAGCGTCATGCACGGACGCCATATGGGATCTTCCGCCTGATCTACTTCGCCTTGGTCGGCGGCTACCTCGCATTCGCGGTCACCAAGCGCGAGGGATGGCCCGGTCCGATCGAGACCGCTGCCGCGCTCATCGTCACCGGGGTGCTCGCCGTCTGGCCACAGCACCGCGGCACTATGGCGGCCCGTCTGCCGTTGCTCCTGCTGACAACGGTCGGCGTCCCGGAAGTGGCATACCTGGTCGGATTCTTGCGCGATGGGAGCCTGCAGATCGGCGGGTGGGTGTTCAGCGCCGGGTGGGTCCTGGCGGTCATCGCCGAGGCCCAGGTGCTGAGCGCGTCGCCGCCATCCTCCGTGTAGCCTCCTCCACCCCACACTCAACACCCCACATCCCGCCGCTCACCGCATCGGCTCTTCGGCGAAGTGACACGCCGCGACGTGCCCCGGTGCGATCTCCCGCAACGCCGGTCGTTCCGTCGAGCAGCGCGCGTTCTTCTTCGGGTGAGGGCAGCGGGGGTGGAACGCGCACCCGGAGGGCGGGTGCGCTGGCGACGGCACGTCGCCGGGGAGCACGATCCGCTGGGCGGTCGACGCCGGGTCGGGCACTGGCACTGCCGAGAGGAGTGAGCGTGTGTACGGATGGCGCGGCTGCTCGTACACCGGGGCGGCGGGCGCCCGCTCCACGATCCGGCCCAGGTACATGACGGCGACGTCGTCCGCGATGTGCTTCACGACCGCCAGGTCGTGGGCGATGAAGAGGTAGGTCAATTGCCGCTTCTGCTGGAGGTCGGCCAGCAGGTTGAGCACCTGCGCCTGCACCGAAACGTCGAGCGCCGACACGGGCTCGTCGCATACCAGGAACACCGGCTCCACCGACAGGGCCCGTGCGATCCCGACGCGCTGGCGCTGGCCGCCCGACAGCTCGTGCGGGTAGCGATCGGCGAGCTCCGGATCGAGACCGACCTCGTCCAGCAGCGCGCCCACCCGCGCATCCCGCTGCGGCTTTGGCGCCAGCTGATGGATGGCGAGCGGCTCGCGCAGAGTCTGCCGGACGGTCATGCGCGGATTGAGCGAGCCGTAGGGGTCTTGGAAGACGATCTGGATGCGGCGGCGGAGGCGTCGCAGTGGCCCGGGGGCGAGGGTGAAGACATCAACTCCATCGAGCAGAAACGAGCCGGCGCTCGGCTCGGTGAGGCGGAGCAGCGTCCGGGCGATCGTCGTCTTTCCCGAACCCGATTCTCCGACCAGGCCGAGGGTCTTGCCTGCCGCAATCGAGAAACTCACCCCGTCCACCGCGCGGACCGCGGCTCGGGGACGACCCAGCCCCAGCCAGGTGCGTTCCCCGGCATAGTGCTTGACGAGATCCCGAACCTCGACGAGCGGCGGCGCCGTCACCGGCCGGACTCCCGACCGCGGCGCGCGGGCTCCGCCACGAGCCAACAGCGCGCGGTATGGCCCTCCGTCCCCGTTTCCAGCAGCGGCGGCTCCTCCGTGCGGCACTTCTCCCAGGCGAAGGGGCAGCGTGGATGAAACCGGCACCCTGAGGGCCACGCGGTGGCCGCCGGGACCGAGCCCGGAATGCTGTGGAGCCGGGCGCGCGGCCGGTCGAGCCGGGGGATCGACTCCATCAGGCCTTCGGTGTAGGGATGGCCCGGCCGGGCGAACAGCGCGGTGGTGGGTGCGGTTTCCACCACCTGGCCCGCGTACATCACCACGACGCGGTCGGCGGTGCCGGCCACCACGCCCAGGTCGTGGGTGATGAGCAGCACCGCCATGCCGAACTCGTGCTGCAACCGCTCGAGCAGCTCGAGGATTTGCGCCTGGATGGTGACGTCGAGCGCGGTCGTGGGCTCGTCGGCAATGAGGATCTGCGGGTGGCACATGAGCGCCATCGCGATCATCACCCGCTGGCGCATGCCCCCCGACAACTGGTGCGGGTAGTCGTCCACCCGCTCTGCGGGCTCGGGGATGCCCACCTGGCGCAGCAGCTCGATCGCGCGGCTGCGCGCCACCGCCCCCGAGACCCGCTGATGCACGATCGCCGCCTCGGCCACCTGATCCCCGATCGTGAGGACCGGGTTCAGGGAGGTCATCGGCTCCTGAAAAATCATCGCGATGCGGTTGCCGCGGACGGCCCGCAAGTCGCGCGGCGCGAGGGTCAGCAGGTTGCGGCCTTCGAACTCGATCAGACTGCCGGGGCGGATGTGGCCCGGCGGCTCCGGCACGAGCCGGAGGATCGAGAGCGAGAGGACTGTCTTGCCGCACCCCGATTCACCGACAACGCCGAGCGTCTCGCCCGGGAAGAGGTCCAGGGAGACGCCGTCAACCGCCCGTGCGGTGCCGCCGCCGCGGTCGGTCACGAAGTAGGTACGAAGATCGCGGATGCGGAGCAGGGGCTCCGTCATGGCGACCAAGATACTTAGGCGGCAGCCTCCGCGGGCGGGTGCGACGCGGGCTGGCCGACCGCGCGCGCGAACGCGTCGTACACGGCGGGGCGCCACCAATGGCGGCACTGGTGCATCTCCGCCAGGGCCTGGGCGTGGGTCATCGCGGGGCGGTAGCTGCGGGTCGTGGTCAGGGCATCATAGACGTCGACGATGCCGATGATCTGGGCCGCCAGGGGGATTTCCTCGCCGCGCAGCCGGTCCGGGTATCCCGAGCCGTCGTGCTTTTCGTGGTGCCAGCGGATGATGGGCTTGAGGTCCCACGGGAATTCGATCGCGGCGAGCAGCTCGATCCCCCAGATCGGGTGCATCTTGATCACGTCGAACTCTTCCGCGGTGAGCCGGCCGGGCTTGTTCAAGACCTCGTGCGGCACGCGGATCTTGCCGACGTCGTGCAGATAGGCGCCCATCCGAATGGCCGTGAGCTGCTGACCGTCGAGCCCGAGGGCGCGCGCGACATCCACGGCGAAGGTGGCCACGCGCTCGCAGTGACCGAACGTGTAGCTGTCGGACGATTCGATCGATTGCCCCCAGTCGCGCACCATGGCGAAGTAGGTCTCCTCGAGCCGGACCATGCGGCCGTCGGTGTCGATGAGGTCCACGCGGGCGTCGAGCCGGCGGAACAGCCGGTGCGCCGTATTGAGGAGCACGAGCGCTTCCTGGTTCCGTCCCATGCTCTGATACAACAGCGCGAGCTCGCGGGCTCCTTCGGCCTCGCTCAACACCGACCCGGTCGTCACGGCGAGGTCGATGGCGGTGCGCAGCCGCGCCTCCGCCAGGGCGGGCCGGCCCGTTTCCCGGTAGACGCTGCCGATGACGCGGTACGCGTCGGCTTTGTCGATCTGCGACTCGAGCCGGCTGAAAATGGCGAGTGCCCCTTCCGCACTGTGCTGCGCATCCTGGTACTGCTGGCGCGCCAGCAGGACTTCGGCATGGTTCAGCTGGCACAGGCCCTGGAGGTGCTGGTCGCCGAGCGACGTGGCGATCGCGAGGCTCTGGCGAAAGTAGCCGTCGGCCGCGGCCCACTCGCCGCGGTCGGCACTGACCATGCCGAGGTTGTGATACGCGATGGCGCACGCCTGGGTGTTGCCGGCTCCCTCCGACGCTTCGAGCGCCCGACGATAGTGCTCGAACGCGCCGTCATGGTCGCCGTGCACGTTCGCCAGCACGCCGAGGTTCTGCTCGATGCGGGCCCGCAGCTCGTCGCTTTGGCCACCCAGGACGAGCGCCTGACGCAAGGTCTCCCCGGCCGATTCGAGCTCCCCCCGTTCGAGGGCGAGCAGCGCGAGCGCGTTCAACGCCTGGGCGGCGAGCACCGGGTCGCCCGCGGCCTGCGCCACGTCGTAGCTGCGGCGGAAGGCTTCGCGTGCGGCTACCGGCTCGTTGCGGTGATGGAGCTGGACGCCGAGGCGGCGCAGGGCCTCGGCCTGCACCGCCCAGGCGCCGGTCTCCGCCGCCGCTCCGGCGGCCGCCTCATACCCGGCGATTGCCTCGGCGCTGCGGCCGGCCCGCTCGTGCTGCCGCGCGTCGTGCAGCCGATCAGCGCCGCGCAGGGCGCCGGGTGCCGGCGGACGGCGTTCCACCGTTACCAGGCGAGCGCGTAGCGGGAAAAGTGCTGCAGCTGTCCGGTGACCTGCTTCTGGAAGAGATTGTCCAGCGAGAGCAGGTAGGACAGGATGGTCAGGTTGTCGGTGGTGTACGCGATGTGCTTCGGCACCAGCCGCCCAAGCAGGTTGCAGTTCGCGTAGCTCATCGTCAGAGCTGCCGGCCGCGCGAACACCAGTCCTTGAGGAGAGAACCGCACCGAGTTCACGGTCTCGCTCGGGGCCTCGGCCGTGATGAGGACCGGCTGCGCCAGCGCACCGGCCGGAATGGTCAGTGTGTGGGGTCCGACACGCAGCTGACCCCCGTCTGGTCCGATCACCTTTGAGGCCGACGCATACGGCAGCGGCGTGCAGCGCAGCAGCCCGGTTGCACTGAGCAGGCTCCCCACGAGATCCGGGGCGGGAGCGGCCGGCGGAGTCACGGCACTTGTCGGGGCGTTGACGTCTCCGCAGCTCCACGCCGCCACGGCGAGGGAACCGGCAACCAACAGGACCGAAAGGATACGCGCGTACCGCATGACTTCACTCCTCGGGCACAAGGACGGCCTGGGCCGTTCGTTCAGGGAAAGCTCCGAGGCGGACCATCTGGCAACTGCGATGCCAGAGTGTGAAGGGTTGTTTAGTGATCGGGCGCACGGTCCGGCTGTGAAGCGCTCGCCGCACCGATGACATCCGAAAAACCCCAAGAACTCCAGGTGCGGCGAGCCAGCAACAATCGGTGTGGTAGGAGGGCGGCATCGGCCGGAGGGAATCGGCCGAACGTATTGGGGAGGAAGGGGTTGGCGCTGATCCAGTCTTACCGCCCCGTGCCGTGTCGAGGATCGAGCGCGTCGCGCAGGGCATCAGCGACGGCGTTCAGCGCCATCACCACCAGGGCGATCGCGGCTCCGGGAAACAGGGAGGTCCAGGGCGCGGAGGTGAGCAGGTCCCGTCCGTCCGCGATCATGTTGCCCCAGCTTGGAGCCGGCGGCTGAATGCCGACCCCGAGGAATGAGAGCCCGGCCTCCAACAGCAACATGTTTCCAATACCCAGCGCGGCGGAGACCACGAGGGGGGCCGCGGCGTTGGGCAGGACATGCCGGGCGATCACGCGCCACGGCCCCGCGCCGAGCGACCGGGCGGCATCGGTGAATGGCCGCTCTCGCAGCGTGAGCACCTCTGCCCGCACTAAGCGGCTCGTCGCGAACCAGCCGGTGAGTCCCAGCAGCAGGATCAATGGTCCCACGCCGAGTCGATCCCACACGGCGATCGCGGCCAGCACGAGGAATATGCGCGGCACCGATAGCCCCACATCGACCAGGCGCATCAGCACGCCGTCCGCCCAGCCGCGGAAGTAGCCGGCGGCCGCGCCCACCATCCCTCCCAGCGAAACCGCGACGAGCATCCCCAGTGTCCCCACGCCCAGCGACACGCGGGCTCCGTACACGAGGCGGCTCCAGACGTCCCGGCTGTAGAGATCCGTCCCGAACGGATGCTGCCAGCTGGGCGGGTGGTTCTGCAGCTCGGTGATGTTGATCTGCGTGGAGGGGAGTATGGGAGCGACGAGCGGGGCGCAGAGCGCGAGGGTGGCCAGGAGGATCAGGACGGCGAGTCCGGCTGCGGCGGTTGGATGCCGGAAGAAGCGGCGTCCAGCGTCCCGCCGGGCACGACGCGCCACTCCGCGGCTCCAGGCGACGACCGTCGTGGTCCAGGCCACGGTCGCGAGCAGCAGGAGCCAGGAGGCGATGGTCACGCGGAGAGCCGGATGCGGGGATCGGCGGCGGCGGTGACCAGATCCGCAAGCAGGCTGCCGACCACGACGGCAGCGCACACGAGCAGCGTCGTCCCAAGCACCACGGGATAATCGCGGGCCGAGATGGCGTCGGCCGCGAGCTTCCCGAGTCCGGGCCAGGAGAACACGGTTTCGACGAGCACCGCGCCGGTGAGGAGAAATGGCAGGGCCAGGCCGAGGAGCGAAATGACGGGCAGCAGAGCGTCTCGCAGTGCGTGTCGCACGAGCACTCTCGACTCGGCAACCCCTTTGGCTCGGGCGGTGCGCACGTAGTCCTGTCCCAACGCCTCGAGCAGGGCGCCGCGTTGAAAGCGGGCGGTGCCGCCCGCTCCGACGAGCCCCAGGGTGAGCGCCGGCAAGGCCAGGTGCCGCAGCCGGTCCAGCAACTTGCCGGCGAACGACAGCGAATCGTACACGACGGGGTCGGTGATCCCGCCGACGGGGAACCAGTGCAGCCACTGCCCGAAGACCAGGAGCAGCACCAGGCCGAGCCAGAAGGTGGGCAAGGAATAGAAGAAGAGCGTGATGTTGGTGAGCGCGACGTCCGAGCGACGGCGCACTCGCGCGGCCTGGAATACGCCGATCGCGATCCCGAGAGCGAAATCGATGAGGAGCGCGGTGGCGGCGAGGAGGACGGTATTGGGGAGCGCGTTCCCGATCATCGCGGCGACCGGGCGCCGCTTGCTGAACGACTCGCCCAGCTCACCGCGGGCGAGCGCGGCCAGGTAGCGGACGTATTGCTCGGGCAAGGGCCGGTCGGTGCCGAACACATGCCGCAGCCGTTCGGTCGCCGCGCGATTCACGGGCCGGCCATCCGCCGGCTGGAACGGCTCGCCCGGCGCCAGGTGCACGGCCGCGAAGGTGAGGGTGACGACCGCGAAGACGATGGCGATCCCGGCGGCGACCCGCCGCAGGAGCCACGGCAGCACTCAGCCTCCCACGCGGTCCCGCTCGTTCAGCTTGTCGGGGGGGATGCGCCACGTCCAGAGGAGCGCCCACCACGAGTCGGGGCGGATGCGGACGCCGGCCACGCGGGAGTCCACCGCGGCTATCATGTCGACCGAGAACAGCATGATGCCGGGAGCATCTTGCGCCAACGTGCCGAACGCTGCGATCCAGGCGGCCGTGACGGAGTCAGGTGACGTGGCGGAGGTGGCGACTGCAATCTGACGATCGAAGGTCGCGCTGGCGTAATGGCCGAAATTCGAGCCGCCGCCGCGCCCCCAGTTCCCGGGGACGCTGGAGGTAGGGCTCGGATCGGTATTCCAGGACTCGAGCGCGGTGTCGAACGCCCCCGAATGGAGACGCTCCTGCTGGGTCGCGGTTTCCATCTGGTCGATCAAGACTTCCACGCCCACGGCCTTCAGCTGCTCCTGCAGCAGCTGGGCGTACTGTTGGCGCACGGCGCTGGTGGATGGAACGCTCAAGTGAAAGCTCAGTTTCTTCCCGTTGCGGTCCCGCACGCCGTCCCCGTTGGTGTCGCGCCAGCCACGCCCGCTGAGCAGCCGTGAGGCCTGGGCGGTGTCGAACGGGGGGACGGTGAGCTGGGGCACCCAGAGCCACGCCCACAGCTGGGGCATCGGCCCGGGCGGGATCTTGGCGTGACCGGCGAAGACGCTTTGCAACATCCTGGGGCGGTCGGTGGCGAGTACCAGGGCGCGGCGCACATCCGGATCCGCAAAGATCGTATGCGGATGTGCGGAATCCCCGTTCGCGCGGAGGTTGAACCGCAGGAAGGTGTAGGTGGACCCGGAGTACGGGTACAGCGTGAGGTGTCCCGCGTCCTGAGCGCGCTTGATGTTGGTCGGGGTGATGAGCACTTCGACGGCATCGGCCTCCCCGGCCGCGACCTGGGTGATGGCGGTATTCAGGTCGCTGGCGAAACGCCAGATCAGCCGCCGCAAATGGGGGCGGCCGAGGAAGAATGTCGAGTCGGCGGCGAGCTCGAGCGTCTGGCCCGGCGTCCAGCGGACGAAGCGGAACGGGCCGTCCCCGACCGGGGCACGTCCGAATTCCGCCGTTTGCCACGTGGCCGGCGGCACACTGCCGAGCACGTGCGCCGGCAGGATACGCATGTGAAACACCGCGTCGTAGAACATCTCCGGATAGCGGTCGCGGAAGTGGAATACGGCCGTGAGGGAGTCGAGTGCGCTCACCGAAGCGATGTGGCCGAGCGTGTTGCGATCGGGCGAATTGACGGCGGTGTCGGTGTAGGCGGCGAAGGTGAACGCGACATCCGCCGCGGTGACCGACGGCCCGTCGTGCCACCGGGCTCGTGGGTCGAGATGAAAGACGAGCGTCAGCGGGTCGGTCCACTCCCAGCGGTTGGCGAGCTGGGGCACGAACCCCGCGTCGCCGATCGTCGAACCACCCGGGGCGAGGTCGGCCAGACGCAGCAAGATCTGATCGAACACGTCCCGGTCGATCGCCGCATCGCTCACCGGAGGCAACAGCGTCGTGACGTCGCTGGTCCCGGCGATTACGAGGGTGCCGCAATACTCACCGGTGCAACCGCCTCGGCGGGTACAGGACGCCGCCGCGAGGACGGCCAGGAGCAGGGCGGTGGCTGCGTGTGGGAACCGCGGCTGAGTAGTCATGCCCTAAGATTTCACGACCCCGCTAGCGGCGCCAGGTCCAGTCGGGGGAGGCGAAGGCAGTGGAGGATGGAGAAGGTCGGTCCAGGACGGTGAAGGAGGTCCCCCAGCCGGTGCGAATAGCGTCCGCGACTTCCGGGAAATCGATCGGGCGGCCCAGCACGGCGGACAACGACGAAGTGGAGCTGATGGCTGTTGGCCGATAGCTGATGGCATTGATCACGTCCTGCGATCCGTCGAGCAGGATCGAGCCGTGTTGGAGAAACGCCGTTCCCCGGCGCACCTGAGCGGACCCGATCACCTTCCGTCCGTCGACCAGCACTTCGCCGCCGGCCGGGCTGGCGAAGCATGGTCCGGCCTCCACGCCGCTTGCCGGGCGGGGCGCCGCGAGCTCGGCGCGGGCGCCGAGGGCGCGCAACGCAGCGGCGAGGCGCTCATGGATGGCCCGGTAACTCTCGGCCAGGGTCCCGAAGGCTGCGACGGGCGCGGCGACCGCGTAGGTCACCTCGGCGTCGTGCCAGACCGCCCG
>Ga0307281_10000506_pt1 | contig 10280 bp, 14 predicted proteins | sample ER_DNA_120_FD_194486 | JGI IMG/M metagenome (GOLD analysis project Ga0307281, IMG submission 194486) | Bulk soil microbial communities from the East River watershed near Crested Butte, Colorado, United States - ER_DNA_120 | ecosystem: Environmental > Terrestrial > Soil > Floodplain | place...
AAGGCGACACCAAGAGAGGAGATCAGAACGTGAAGCTACCGATCGTTTGGATGGATACCGAGACGGGAGGATTGCGCCCCGAGCACCCGACGATCCAGCTCGCCGCCATTGCCGTCGATTCGCAGTGGCGCGAGTTGGAACTTTTCGAGCGCAAGATCGCCTTCGACGTCGCGAAGGCCGACCCCGAGGCCCTCGCCATGAACCACTTCGACCCGGCGGCCTGGAAGGACGCGCCCTCCGAGCGCCGTGTCGTCGAGGAGTTCGGCGCCTTCCTCAACCGACATCGCTCCGTCGAGCTGGTGTCCCAGCGCACCGGGAAGCCGTACCGGGTCGCGCGCGTCGGCGGCCATAACGTGGTTGGGTACGACCTCGAGCGCACGTCCGCCATGTTCAAGCGGCACGGTGCCTTCTTCCCGGTGGACTTCCGCACCGTCCTCGACACCCGCTACGGGGCGGTCTGGTTCTTCGAGCAGCAGGAGAAGCAGCCCGCGAACTTCAAGTTGACCGGGATCGCGGAGCACTTCGGGATCCCGATCGACGGCGCACACGAAGCACTCGCGGACGTTCGCCTTTCCATCGAAGTCGCCAAGCGGCTGCTTCAGGAGATGAAGCGTTGAGCGCAGAGACGCACCCGATCGACCCGCGGCTCCCGGTGATCGCCCAGATGGCCGCGGTGATCTACGCCGAGAAGGTGATCTACAACAGCAATAAGGAATCGCGGAGGCTCTCTGTGGACGAGGCATTCCTCCTCTACGGAGACATCGCCATTCGGCTCGCGGAGAACGACCGATGAAGGTCATTGAGTGCAAGGACGAGGCCGCTTGGTTGGAGGCTCGCAAGACCCTCCTGACCGCATCCGACGTGGCGTCCATCTTCGGAGCCAACCCATTCAAGTCGGAGCTTGCGCTTTGGGCCGAGAAGACCGGCGCCATCGAGTCCGCCGACCTGAGCGAGTCGGAGCCGGTCCAGTGGGGCAAGGAGTTCCAGGGCGCGATCGGTCGGCGCTTCGCCCAGAAGACCGGCCGTGAAGTCGAAGAGGCCGAACGGTTCAACATCTACGTCCACCCGGACGTGGACTTCCTCGGAGCCACGCTCGACTTCTGGGAGAACGACAAGGCGAAGGGGCGCGGCATCCTCGAAGCGAAGGCCACCGACTTCCAATGGGAAGAGGACGCCCCCGCGCACTACCAGATCCAACTCCAGTGCCAACTCGCGGTGACGCGCATCCCATACGGGACGCTCTGCGCGTTCAACGGGCTCAAGCGCCCCCCTGTCTGGATCGACTACGAGGCGCACCCCGAGTTCATCAAGCGCCTCGTCTCGAAGGCGGAGGCGTTCTGGTGGCGGGTCCAGAACAAGGTGGCGCCCCCCGTCGAGAATGACACGTCCGAGTCCACTAGGCAGGCTCTCGCCGCACTGTACCCGAGGGACACGGGCGTCCAGATCGCTCTGCCTCCCGAGGCGATAGACTGGAGTAAGGAACTCGACCAGTTCAAGGCCCAGGCAAAGGCCATCGAAGACCAGATCCGAGCCAGGGAGAACGCGCTGAAGGCGGCGATCGGTGAGGCGTCCTACGGCGTGCTCGCTGATGGGTCCGGCTGGAGTTGGAAGGAACAGGTTCGTATCGACCCGCCGAGGCCGGAACCGCGAGAGACGCGCTTCCGAGTGCTCAGAAGGGTCCGCGGCAAGTGAACGTCTCAACGGACGCAGTTACCGCTACTGCTGGCCCTGTCAGTTGGAACTCAACAGAACACTTAGGGAGAAGAGAAAGAATGAGCAGCGGACAACTCGTTAAGCAGTCTGACCAGCGCGTCTCGTACCGAGCACTTCTGGAGCAGAACAAGGGTTCCTTCGCACAGGCACTTCCGCAGCACATCGGCGTGGAGCGTTTCATCCGCGTGGCACTTACCGCCGCGGTGCAAAACCCCAACCTCCTCCGCTGCACCAAGGAGAGCATCATGGCGGCGCTGCTCCAGTCGGCGCAGCTTGGCCTCGTTCCAGACGGACTCCTGGGCCAAGCGTTCGTCATCCCCTACGGAGAGAAGGCCACCTTCCAAGTCGGAGCACAGGGACTCTGTGAACTGGCAACACGTACCGGGCGCATCTCTGCGGTGATTCCCGATGTCGTCCACGAGAAGGACATCTTCGAGTTCTGGCGAGACGTGGAACAGGATCACTTCAAGCACATCCCACACTCCGGCGCCGACGATCCCGGCAAGGTTACACATGCGTACTGCATTGTGCGCCGGACGGACAAGACCGCGAAGGTCGAAGTCCTTTCGGTTGGAAAGATCGAACGTGAGCATCGAGCCCACAGCAAGGCTCGCAACTCCGGCCCCTGGCAGACCCACTACGAAGCGATGTGCAAGAAGACGGCGGTGCTCGTCGCGCTCAAGTGGGAGTCGAAGTCGCCCGAGTTGGCCCGTGCCCTGGCGGTCGAGGAGAAGGTGGACATGGGCCTCGACATTCCCCAGGAGCAGGAGGCCATACTCGACGCGGAGACGATCCCGCAGCCCTCCGCCCTCGACAAACTTGCCGGAAATACTCCGGCTGGAAGTCCCATCGACAAGTCAAGCGCCGCGATGCGCTACGACGAGTCATCCAACGTCGCCCCGTGTGCGGGGTGCGCGTGCAACGTGCCGGCCCCTTCGGTCTCGGACGCCGAGGGCCGCGCTTTCCACAACGAGTGCCTTGCGGTCCTGAAGAAGAAGTAGGGCGCGATGGTGGAGGATCTCTTCGCCGTGGAAGTTCTCGCCTACTGGCAGGCCAAGAGCGGGCGCCAAGTTCGGTTGCCGAGCGTTCGAGCGTCGATCTTGGCGCGGATCACGAAGCGTCTGTCGGAGGGATTCACCCCTGCTGACCTGAAGCGGTGCGTGGACTTCGCCACCTTCGACGAGTTCTACACTTCGCGAGGGTACGCGAAGGATCCGACGGTGATCTGGCGAAATCGCGAGAGGGTCGAGTCGATCCTGTCACGGTGCGCGCACGCGGCGTCGAGGCCGCTGCCGCTATGAACTCCATCACCTCCTTCGTCGAGCGTGCGCTTCGGGGCCGCTGCATCATCTGCAACCGGCGGCTACCGAAGGCGAAGATCGCGCTCTACCACGCCTACGCGACGCACTGGGAGATCGGGATGAAGGAGAGCGAGGGCGGGACGGTGGAAGTCTGTGTCTGCGGGGAAAAGTGCCACAAGGCGTATGCTGATGGGAAGGACGCTCAGAAGGGAGAATGACGATGGCAAAGGAAACTCAGGCGCACAAGGCGGAGCGGCTGGCGGAGGCGGCAATCAATCAGGCCGAGGAGAAGCGTGACGAGGCCCGCGAGGACGCTCGGGAGAAGGCCGCGGACGCGAAGCGCGAGGCGGAGAGGGAGCCCGAGGTCGTGACGCCTCCACCGGCGGCGGCACCGAAGCGCGTCTCCGTGATCGAGGACGGGCACACCGTCGTCAAGGACGTGTGACGATCCGACTGATCGTGCCACAGCAGGGCGCCCGGCAGCGTATCCAGACGGCCGAGATGTACGCGCTGGATCGGAAGCTCGCGGTCGCCCGGCTGAAGGAGGAACTCGCGCCGAGGGTGAAGTGGTGGCGGGTGAAGCGGCTGCTGCGAAGGTGGCTCCATCAGTGAGACGAGCCGGCAGGATCGACGAGAACCAGGGCCGCGTGGTGCAGGCACTTCGCAAGATCGGGGCATCGGTGGCGATCACGAGCGGAGCCGGCGCAGGACTTCCCGATCTGCTCTGTGGGTTCCACGGCGAGACGTTTCTGATCGAGTTGAAAAATGGCGACAAGGTTCCCTCCGCGAAGAAGCTCACGCCGGCCGAGCAGCATTTCGTCGCGAACTGGAAGGGGCGCCCGGTGAAGATCGTCGAGTCGCCGGAGGAAGCGGTCAACTATCTGATCGCGAGCGTGACGTGAGCGACAAGGAGCCGGCCAGCGCGAACAACCTCCGGCTCCTCGACGATGCCACGAAGGCGGAACTCCTCGCGCTCTCGAAGGCCCTGCGCGGCGACGTGCAGAAGATGGGCGAGACGATCGCGGAGGAGGTCTTGTTCAAGGAGCGCCTCCTCGCGGCCACCGTGACCAAGCTCATCGAGGCAGCGAGCGACCCGGACATCACGTTGGAGGAGGCGGTCAAGGTGCTGACCGTGGCGAGCAAGCTCCACGGGGATTGGCAGACCGCCGTCGCCCCTATCGCGCGGCGCCTCGGAGAAGACATCCGCCGGATGCGGAAGGAACTGGCTGCGAAGGGGGGTGATCGCTCGCATGGGAAGACGCTACAGTCTGGACCCGCTGGCCGACTTGGTGACGGGATCGGCGGAGCAGGAAGACGAGGATCTACGCGAGCGCCCGGAACTCCGCCTGACGGACCAGAGGCTCGAAGCCCTCGACCTGTGGAGCCGCGACCCGTGGACGTTCCTCACGGGGACCGACCCCGACACGAACGAGCCGATCATCCGCACGATCGACCAGAAGGACAAGCGGAACCCGATTAAGGCGTTCCCGTCGCATCTCTCCTACCTCCACTACTACCTCGAAGTGATGGAGTCGGAGAAGTACATCCAGACGGAGAAGGCTTCGCAGATGATCGTCTCGACGGTCACTCTGTTGAGGAGCCTGTGGAAAGGCTCTTTCACGACCTCGTACAAGGCGCTGCTCTCCAAGCACAAGGAGGAGGAGGCCGCGCTCCTGCTCGACGAGAAGATCCGCCAGGTCTGGATGCTGATGCCGGACTGGCTCCGGGCCGCGCTGCCGCTCACGCTGAAGCCGAAGAACAAGATCACCTGGGGGAAGACGGGCGCTTCGATGCTGGGCCTGCCCGAGAACGCGGCGGCGGCGGATGCCCGCGGGCAGACCTATCACACCGGACTCATCGACGAGGCCGAGTTTCAGGACGCGCTCTCCGACATCCTCACAGCGATGCTGCCCCGCGCCGGGCAAGTCATCTTCTGGTCTACGCCGGCATCTGGGGGCGAGGGCGCCCGGATCTTCCGGTCCTACCTGAAGGACGACCCGATCACGCTCCATCCGCGCCTCGTCGAGATCCGGAAGAAGTACGTCCATCTCAAGGGGATCAGCCTCCGGAGGAACGAGAGCAAGAACGTCACCATCGTCCGGATCGAGCACATCGCGGACCCGGCGAAGAGGTCGCCGGAGTGGGAGCGCGAGGCAGCGAAACCGTACCCGTCGATGGCCGACTTCCGCCGGGAGATGAAGATCGACCGGAGCAGCAACGCGGGGCGACCGTTCTACCCCGGCTTCGCTGAGAACCCGAAGCGGTACGTCAAGGCGATCCCGCATCTGCTCGACTATCCGATCATCAGGGGGTGGGATGCAGGTCGCCGCAATCCGGCATGTTGCTGGATTCAGTATAACCGGAGGCAGCGTCGAGTCTGGGTCATCCGTGAGTTGAGCCCGAACGATGCCGATATGTTCGTGTTCCGCGACCTAGTGAAGTACCTCAGCGGGCAACTCGCCTACGACTCGCTCCTGGCTCACAACACGCCGAGCGGATCGAACCGCGCCTACGAGATCCTCAACGAGTTGAAGCAGGACGCGGACTACCCGGCGCAGCCGTGGTTCACTGGGAAGCATTCGTTCGTGGACTGCGGAGGCCACGAGTTCGTGCGTCCTGGGCCTGGGCTCACAAAGGCCGGAGAGCCACAGGTGGCAGCGGAGATCCTGGCCCTCGGCGACATCTTCATCCAGCCGCCGTATAGCTTCAAGAAGTCGCGCTACGAGATCATCCGCGGCCTGTCGAAGATCCGGAACGATGGGTTGCCTGGGATGTTCATCGACCCGGCGTGCCCCTTCCTGATCCGTGGGTTCACGCAAGGTGGCATCGTCTACGCGAAGGGGACGGACAAGAACCCGGACCCGAACGAGCCGGCGGTGTCGGAGTGGTCGCACATCCACGATGCTCTCGGCTACGCGCTCGTCAATACGGTGGCGCTGGAGCACGCGGACTACTTCGCGCCCGGCCCGGACGGCGAGATTCACTTGGACTTGGGCGGGGACGAGATCGAGATGATGGACTCGTATCTGACGGGAGGGGAGCTATGAGGCCAGCATGGATTGCGGCGGCAGTAGTGGTTCCCATCCTGGCACGGTGGCTGTGGCTGGACCGCCGGCCTCCCCTGTTCATCGACCTTAAGCGCGTGAACGACGAGGACCGCCGGGCGCACCACGTCGCGCTCTACGAGGACGTGGAGTACCGGAACCGGGTGAAGCGGCGGATGACCGAAGGGAAGGACTGCCCGCTGAAGCCGCTGTACGACCGGCCGGCGATTCTCAGGAGGAAGCGCAAGGCCAAGGTCTACACGATGCCGCTGGCGAGGGGGAAGCGATGAGCGAGCCGGATTGGGCAGACCAGAGAGCCCGGCAATGGTTGGACGCGGCGCAACAGGTTGAATGCATCTCCTCGGATGCCTTGGATGCCAGCCTCGCCACCCTACTGCGGGAGGCGGAGCAGGCGGGATGGATTGACGGGCACACGAACGGGTCCGAAGAAATGCTAGCCAAGGTCCGCGGCTCAGTCGAGTCCGTGCGCTCCCGCTACGCCTCCGAGAAAACCGCAGGGTGCGCCGATGCCGTCCTGGCCCTCGACGAAGTGCTCGCGGAGTTGCGGAAGTGAGCGACGTTCTCCAGTTCCCGGTGCAGGGGAAGCCGTGCCGGACGTGCGGATTCGTGATGGATCGGGACGCCAAGAACGACGAGTGCTTCTGCTGTCTCCATCAAGTTCCGCTCCCGCTCGCCGTCCCAGCGAAGTCGGGCGAGCCCTGTCGCGAGTGCGCCGGGACGGGACACGTCTCGGTTCACATCTGCGAAGACGACAGGGAGTGCGCGCGGAAGTGCCCGGAGCAGCAGCAGTGCATCGCTTGTGGAGCCTCTGGGTTGACCCCGTGAACGAGAGGTTCTGGTCCCACATCGCCTATCAGGACGACTCCCCGGATTCCTGCGCGATCTGGTGCGGGAGCGTGGACGCCCTCGGATATGGCCGAGTGAGGGTCCACGGGCGCCTCAGAAGCGCGCACCGCGTCGCCTGGGAGTTGGCCTTCGGCCCGATCCCGGCGAACGCCCAGGTGAGGCAGCGGTGCCGCAGGAGCGACTGCTGCCGGCCGGAGCATCTCTACCTGTTCCCGGTGGTCCGGCTGACCCCGGAGGCGGTGCTCGCCATCCAGACATCCCCTCTGGGGTGCCGGAGGCTCGCTACGCTATGGTCGGTGTCGTGGAGGCACGCGGCCCGGCTAAGGGCTTCTCACTCAAGGGCTTCTGCCGCAGTGGTATAGCGTCAGCGCCTTACTCTGATGATGGGCGCTATCTGTCGATACCCGTGCGCCCGAGGGTAGGATGGGAGACTCCGAGCCTGGGTCCACCGCGGAAGACCTCATCATCGCCGAGGAGGGCTTCGTTCCCCACGCCTACGAGGACTCCGAGGGCTATCTAACGATCGGCTTCCGATGACTGAAACCGGCGTGTCGATGATTCGGCTCTTCGAGGCGTGCCGACTGCGCCGGTATGCTGATGCTGGCGGCGTGGCGACAATCGGCTGGGGCCACGCGATCAAGCCCGGCGAAGGGATCGGCGTCACGATCACGCAGCGTCAGGCTGACGCGCTTCTCGTCGCGGACATCGCCGAGCGCGAGGCCGGGATGCAGGCTCTCGTGACGGTGGACCTGACCGACCCCGAGGCAGACGCGCTTGGGAGCTTCGCGTTCAACGTGGGGGTGGGAGCGTTCTCGCGCTCCACGCTGTTGAAGCGCGTCAACTCGGGCGCGACCCAGGACGCCGCGGACCAGTTCCTTCGGTGGGTATTCGCTGCGAAGGTTCGCCAGCGCGGGCTCGTTCGCAGGCGCAACGCCGAAGCGGCGCGGTACCTCGGCGCGTCCCTGCTCCTGGTCACGGCAATCTACGACGGTGCCGCGTGAGACTAGGGCAGATGGAGACGGGCGTCTTCGAGCGGGAGGACTGATCGGATGCCTGTAGCGGTTCTTGGCTCCACGGACGACAAGGCCCACAAGGATCTCCTCGCAAAGCTCATCGAACAGTTCGAGTTCTACGCCAAGCAGCTCGATCCCATCAAGCACTCGATGAGTCGCTACACGCGGCTCTACCTCGGAGAGCGCAAGGATCCCAGGCGCGAGAACGAGAAGTGGCGATCAAACACTTGGCTCGGCGACCCCTTCCAGCAGACCGAGACGGAGGTAGCCGTCTGGATCTCGATCCTCAACTCGCAGACGCCGACAGTCACGGCCGAGGGTGTCGGCTCCGAGGATGAGTGGAAGGCGCGCGGCTTCACGAACGCCGTGGACTACATCCAGCGCGGGAATAGCTGGACGTATGGGCAGGAGCAGGCGCTTCGCAAGGTGTCCTACCAGGGCTGGACCGTCATCGAGCCCCGCTGGCGGGAACTTTCGTTCAAGGCGGTGCAGCCTCCGACCAAGGACGAGAAGGTCAAGTACGACATCGCCGTGAACGAGGTGATGAAGCAGGGCGCCCCTCCGCCACCGGACGCCGTGAACATGCCGGATCAGTTCGCGCTCTGGACGCAGCAGTTCGGCATCCAGCCGCCGCAGTACGGCCCTCGCGAGGTCGTCCAGTACCGGGGACCGTGGTGGGCGCGGAACTCGGATTACGACTACTACTTCGACCCCTTCCTTGAGGACTGGACGGAGCAGGAGGTCTTCATCAAGCGCGTCCTGAAGCCGTGGGCGTGGCTTGAGAAGAACGCGGGACCGGAGGAGGGCAAGCGGTACGATCCCGAGAACCTCGCGAAGTGCAAGGGAGGGACGGGCGGAGGCGACCAGCAGCGGCTCTCACAGTGGGAGCGCGAGATCGCCGCCCGCCAAGGGCTGACGTTCCAAGAGAACGACCCCATCTTCAAGAACGGGGCGGAGGTGCTGGAGTTCTGGCGCGTCAAGGAAGACCTCCCCTTCTGCACCGTCGTCAACCGTACCGCGATCGTCAACAAGCGGCCCGACGTTCACCCGTATTGGCACGGGCAGCTCCCCTTCGTGCCGATCCGGAACATCCCTCTCGCCGGCCGCGCCTTGGGCATGTCGAGTTACTCCCAGATGGAGAAGCTGTTCGGGGACCGCGTGAAGTTCCGCGACCTCCTCTTCGACATGATGCTGATCTCGGTGATGCCGATCCTGCTGAAGAAGCGCGGGATGGGGCTGGCCGACATGCAGAAGCAGTGGCAACCGGGGATGGTGCTGGACGTGAACGAGCCCGGCGGCATCCAGCGTGCGATCGACCCTCCGAGCGGTTTCGCGGAGCTGGTGCAAGTCACGCAGATGATCCTTCAGGATCAGAACCTCATCCTCTCGACGGGTGAAAACGTGAGAGGCCAGCAGGCCCAGGTGGGGCGCGTCTCCGCGACGGAAGCCCAGGCGCGACTCACTCAGGCCCTTGTCAGGCACACGCAGAGGACGGTGCGGCTTGAGGAGGAGTTCAACCCGATCATCCCGCAGAGCCTCGCCCTCATCGGCCAGAAGTGGCCCTCCGACGACCAGAGCCTCGCGCAACTCCGAGCCAAGATGGTCGGGGCGAACGAGGCGGATCCGTGGGCCGACAAGGAAGTGACGAAGGAACTGTTCGTGGAAGCCCTCACGATGGACATCAAGTTCACGGGGGCGTCACGGACGCGGGATCTCCAACTCGCCGCCCAGCAGATCAAGGACTTCACGCAGTTCGGGGCTTCGATCCAAGTCGCTCCTGGGGTGCCGGCGCTGTCTGGGGTCGAGATCCGGAACCTCCTCCGCCGCATGTACCGGACGCTGGGGCAGAAGGGCGTCGAGGAGGCCCTGACGACCGAGGGCGATCAGGCCGTGGCGCAGGCGACGCAACTGGCGCTGTCCAACTCGATGGCTCAGGCACAACTCCAGGCGCTCCAGTTCCAGCAGGGGATCCAGCAGCTTCAGAACCCGCAGCCGCCGCCGCAGGAGCCCGGCCCGGAGGCCACTATCCAGTACCGTGACACGCCCCCGGACGTGAAGCGGCAGTTGGAGCAGCGCGTCGGCCTCCAGCCGTCGCAGATGGGCGATCTGGAGGTGGCCGCACAGGTGCAGAAGGCACAGCCGCGGCCGATGCCGCAAGGGGGACCGCCCCGTGGATGACTTCGAGAGGCGTGTCGATGCGCGGGCGCTGGAGGAAATCCGCACCAGCATGGGCTTCATGGCCCTGGAAAGGATCCTTCGGCGGATGCGCGAGGACGCGATTGAGACGCTGGCGTCGAACCCGACGGCATCGCGGAAGGAGACGAAGGGTAAGCTCCTGATCC
>Ga0307281_10000508_pt1 | contig 10265 bp, 9 predicted proteins | sample ER_DNA_120_FD_194486 | JGI IMG/M metagenome (GOLD analysis project Ga0307281, IMG submission 194486) | Bulk soil microbial communities from the East River watershed near Crested Butte, Colorado, United States - ER_DNA_120 | ecosystem: Environmental > Terrestrial > Soil > Floodplain | place: USA...
CCAGCGCTGGGACGAGATGCAACGTTTCCGAACGGTGTTCAACGACCCCGGTATCGTGCTGGGTCGGACGGAGCGCAAGCCACCCGCGGAGGTCTTCCGTAACCGGATGGCGCGCCGGATCTTCGAATCGATCAATGGCGAACGTACCGTGGCGGAAATCCTCCTTCACGCGCACGGATCCGAGTACCTGGTCACGAAGTTCCTGTATGAGCTCTACCGCGCCGGAGTGGCCGAGGTCGCCGGCGTGAGGCCGGCCCCTCCGGAGTCCCAGCACGAACCCGCAGCGCCCAGCACGGTTATGGAACCGGTTCCGGCCAAGCCGGTGGCCCGATCGGACTCCCCGGTTCAGAGACCGGTCGCCGTGCCAGGAGCGATCCATCCAAAAGCGCCCGCGCCACCGGCGGCGGGCGTGAACGCGAAGGCGAAGTCCTCGGCTCAGCCTCGCGTCGTCGACGAGGGCGACCTCGAGTTCGCGCGACGCCTCCTCAACCGCGGCGAGTTCGACTCCGCGCTCGAGATCCTCGACCGCGCCTACAAGGCCCAGCCCGGGGACGAGGCGCTGCGGCGTCTGCTGGCCGAAGCCGAGGCGTCGTTCGTCGAGAAGGCGTACCGGCACTTCCTCCCGCCCTCCAAGATCGTCACTCTGCAAAGAGCCGTGGAATCGCTCACCGCGGAGCAGCTCTCGCCCACTGAGTTCTTCCTGCTCAGCCGCATCGACGGGACATGGGATGTCAAATCGATCATCCAGATCACCCCGTTGCGTGAAGTCGACGTTCTGAGGACACTCAAGCGCATGAGGGAGAAGGGGCTGATCGACTTGAAAGACCCGATCGCCGCATCAGCCTAGACCTTGACCAGGCCTCCGCCGAAAATCTCACCCCACGACGACGCCGCGCCGAAAAACAACGAGAACAAACCGAACGACCAGAACTCCGGCTCGAGCGTCCCGGACTTGATCGTGGAAAGGACGATGCCGCAGACGACCGGGAACGCCAAAACGATCGCACACTTTCCGAGCCATGAACTGGGATCCTGCTTCGAAGTCGGACGTAACGCCAGGAGCAACCCGAGGATGCTCGTGAGGAGTGGTATCGCGATGCCGGCGCGCGGCACGACGGAGTCAAACTGCCCCAGCTTGTTGTACGTGTGCAGTGGGGAGAACCCGTGAGGGTCGTACACGTAGAACGGGAGGGTGACCGCCGCAACGGTCGTGCAAACGATCAGGGAGAGCCGTAACGCTGACCCCCATCCTGCAATCCGAGCCCTCGCGAATAGAACCAACGGTAGGAGGAGGAGAAAGTTCGCGCGTGACGACAGCCCAACCCCGAGAAGGATCGCGGGCAGGACGCCGTCCCATCGACGGGGTGTGGGTCGAGATCGGGCCGTGGTCATCCACAAGATTCCGAGCAAGACGTACAGGCTGTTCGAGGCATAGTCACTGCCGATGACGAACGTGTACAGGACGATCGGAGAGAGTGCGAGGATCACCCAGAACAAGAGCAACGCCGAGCGCAGGTCCTTCAAGTAGGACGCCATCGCGACGACAAACACGACTAACCAAAACAAGTTTTGGTAGGCGGCATTACCGAGGACGACGAACGGAATCGCCAACACGAGCGCGCCCGGCAATGGACTGATGAGGTTCCCCAGGTAGGTGGTCGGGTAGTACGGATAGCGCCCGTGCAGCAATTCAGTCGTGGCCAGATTAAGCGCCTCGTCTCCATCGCTCCCGCGGCCGTAGACTCCGGAATTCGCCATCGGATAGACGACGACGAAGGCGATCACGAGGAGAAAGAACGTGCCTGCCGTGAGGAGTTTAACCTTGCGATCGGTCAGCCGGAACGCGTATCCCGCGATCGCTGTTCGGTATCCAACGAACAACATCAACGCGAGTGACGAGAGGAAGGCATAGGCGGTAACACCCGCGATACCCCCGTATTTATGCACGATCCCAAATGACGGGAGGACCAGCGACATCGCAAATCCAGCCATCAACCATCTTGTTCTTGAAACCGACGCATCCACGTGGAGTTTCATCTCCTTGATCTCCACCTTTCGGTGGAGCCCGTCACCGGGAGCTCGACCGGGTCAGGGCCGCACGTTGAAAGCTCGACGAAGCTCGCGGTGATGAAGCGAGCGCCCATTATCCGCGGAACCCCAAACTTGTGGAAGAGCGACCGGCCCGACCCGTTGGATCGATAGCCCGCGCTCCTAGTCTTCGAGAACCACAACGGCCGCCGCCGTCCCCGGCTGATGGGTCAGGCTCACGTGCGACCGGACGACCCCCAGCGCCTCGGCACGTCGGGCCGCCGCCCCGTGAAAAACCAAATGCGGCGGACGATTCCCTTCCCGAACCACCTCGACGTCGCGAAACCCGAGCCCTTCGGCCCATCCGGTCCCCAAGGCCTTCAGGCAAGCTTCCTTCGCCGCGAACCGGGCGGCGAAGGCCAGGAGGCGATCGGCTCTCGGGTCACATGCCGCCCGCTCCCCAGCGGTGAACACCTTGTCGACCAGGCGGTCCCCGTGCCTGCCGAGCGCGTCGGCAAGGCGGCGCACTTCGACGATGTCGATTCCTAGTCCTACGATCACGTGACCTCCCTGCGTCAGCCGGCGGTTCAACGAGCCCCCGGTGGTATACTGGAACTCCCACGACGGCCGGGGTTCGTCTCGGAAATAGTTTACTCTCAATAGCTTAGCCTGACAGCCGACTCCCGATCCGTGGGGTCGGTGAAGGGACTCGATGGCGCGGACCGAACGAGAAGTCATCACGCGGCTGGGAACGGTGGGTCTGTCGCGCGCTCTGAACGACATTCTCGACCAAGCCCGCGTGATCCGGCTGGCCAACGCGGTCGGGCTCGCCTATCCCGGGATGCGAACCCAGTCCCAGAAACGGACGCGGCTGATCGCCGACCTGGTCGACAAGGCCGGCCGGGACGACGCCGCCGGGCTCGCTGTCATTCGCTCGCTCCGCAAGGAGACGGCTGCGGTGTCCAAGGAGTGGGCCGCGCTGGCCCCGGACAAACGCGTCTCGCGCCTCACCGCTCCCGAGGTCGAAGCGGCGAACGGACGGCTCGGGGCGTACCTCTTCGTCGCGGCTTCAGCGGCTCCGGAGCCGCTGGTCGAGGAGGCCCTCAACGGACTCCTCCTGCGTGTCGATGCTCCCGAACCGAAGCACGGCGAAACCGCGCATCCATCACCCAAGGAGTCGTTGTCGAAGGAAGCGCAGCGGCTGCGGAAACGATGCGCGGAGTTGCAGAAGAAGGTCCGGTACCTCGAAGGACAAATCGCAAAGACAAAAGACGTCGAGAAAGCGAACAAGCGGGATCTCCTGCAGAGGAAAGGTGAACTCGCCGAGGCCCGGATGCTCGCGGAGCGATTACGGAAAGAACTGGACGAGAATCGAGGCGCCGCGGGCGAGAGCCCGTCCCCTCCGAAACCCCCCGCCGCGTTACCGGGATTCGAGGAGTTGGATCGTTCGGTCAAGCGGCTCGCCACCGAGCAGCGGCGGCTCGCGCACCGGATCGAGAAGATGTCGGAGGCGCCGCCCCCGCCGACGACCGCGATGGCCGAGTCGGTCAAGCCGTTGATCGAGGGTCTCGTGGAGCTCCAGCGGGACGTTGCCGCTTTGCGGCGGGAGCGCAAGAAAGACATCCAAGATCAGGCCCGGCGGCTCGACGAACTGACGGCCGGAGTCCAAGCCGCGCGGAGCGCCGTCGAAGCCTCTCCAAAGGGGTCCCGATTCGCCGCGCGCAAGAAGGGGGAGCCCGAGCGCGTGGGCATTTTCATCGACGTCCAGAACATGTACTACTCGGCACGTCAACTGAAAGGTAAGCTCGACTTCGACGCTTTGCTGCAAGCCTGCGTGCTCGATCGGAGGCTGATCCAGGCCTCGGCGTATGTCGTTGAATCCAAAGAAATCGACCAGTCGGGGTTCATCGCGATGCTCCAGCAGCGTGCCATCGAGGTGCGCCGGAAGACGCTGAAGGTGCGTGCCGATGGATCGATGAAGGGCGATTGGGACATGGAAATGGCCCTCGACATCCTCGACATGGCCCCGAAACTCGACGTCGTCGTTCTGGTTTCTGGCGACGGCGACTTCACGTCCCTGGTCCGGCGCGTGAAGACCATGGGCCCCAAGGTCGAAGTCGTCGCGTTCCCTCGGAACACCGCGAAATCGCTCCTCGAGGCGGCGGATCGTTTTCACGCGCTCGATCGGCGGTCGATGATCCGGACGGATGTGGCTCCGGCCACGGAGGCCGAGCGCGGGGCGACTCCGGCTCCGGCGGGCGACACCTCGCCCGAATCGCAGGCGGCGAACGTCAAGTAGACTCGGCTGGCCGCGCCCGCCCTATGCGTCCTCGAAACCGATCGCCCCGGCCGCGGTTACGCGAAGATGACGCCGGCTCCCCTTCCATTCGGGCAGCACGAAGACGCGCCCCTCCCCCGCGGCACCCGCGCGCAGCTCCTTTTCGACGTGGAAGTGGCCCAGAACGACGGCGGCGCCGGGGGTGTTCAGATGCCGAGCGGCGTAGTCGAGGATCAGCGCCTCGGGGATCTCCCGCTTCATGTCGACGTTGGTCGTCCTCATCTTCTTTTCGACGGATTCGGCAATTGCGAATCGGCGAGCTCGAGGAATCGTCGAGAAGATCCCCCACGCTGGGGCGGATCGAGACAAACGGCGCCAGGCTCGGTACTGGAGGTCTTTCCGATTGACGAGATCGCCGTGCGCTGCCCAGACCCTCCGCCCCCCCCAATCCTCGCTCAGGCCTACGTCCGAGACCGCGTCGAACGCGCCCCCGGCGTGTGCTCGCGCGATGCGGTAGTCGCGGTTCCCCTCGAGGTAGTGAATCTGGGTGCCTTCCTTCCGCAGGGACTGAAGACACGCGATCACGGCGCGATGATGCTCCTGCTCGAGCTCCGGCGCCCCGATCCACAGATTGAACAGATCCCCCATGAGCACGACACGCCCCGCGGCTGGCGCGAGACCGCGCAAGTACGAGAGAAACGCGCCGAGGTCCGGGTCGTCGCGATCGAGGTGAACGTCGCCGACGAAAACCAGATCGCTACCGGGGCGCAAGAAACGCCTCCCGAAACGCGCCCAGGCTCCCCGCGGCGATGGCCTCCCTCAGCGCCGTCATGAGCCCCATGTAGTAGCTCAGGTTGTGCAGCGTGTTCAAACGGGAGGCGAGGATCTCGTTCGAGACGAAAAGGTGCCGCAGATAGGCCCGTGAATATTGCGTGCACGTCTCGCACGGGCATGCGGGATCGAGAGGGCGCGGGTCGCTACGGTACTGTTCGCGCTTGATGTTGATTTTTCCCTGCGACGTGAACAGCGTGCCGTTGCGCGCGTTTCTCGTGGGCATGACGCAGTCGAACAGGTCGACCCCGCCGGCGACTGCTTCGACGAGATCCTCCGGACGTCCAACCCCCATCAAATACCTCGGTCGCGTTTCCGGGAGGCGCGCCGCGGTGAATCGCGCGACCCTCGCAATCGCTTCCGGCGGCTCGCCCACGGAGACGCCCCCGATGGCGTAGCCGGGAAAATCCAGTTCCGCAAGTTCCGCGGCGCTCCGCTCGCGAAGGGTCTCGTCCGTGCCTCCCTGGACGATTCCGAAGGGAATCCCGGGCCCTCGGTACGCGTCCCGGCTGCGTCGCGCCCAGCGGGTGGTGCGGGCGGAAGCTTGCTCGAGCGCCTCGCGCGTCGCGGGGAGCGACGGGCAATGGTCGAGCACCATCGCGACGTCCGAGCCGAGCGCAGTCTGGATCTCCATGCTCGATTCCGGCGTGAGGCGGAGAATCGAACCATCGAGGTGCGACCGGAACGTGACGCCGTCCTCGTCGAGCTTGGTCAGCCCCTTCATCGAGAAGGCCTGGAACCCGCCGGAATCCGTGAGAATCGGACCGTTCCAATTCATGAAACGGTGGAGACCTCCGAGGTCGCGAATCAGATCGTGGCCGGGCCGGACGTGGAGGTGATAGGTGTTCGCGAGGACGATTTGGGTTCCGCAAGACGACAGCTCGTCCGGGGTCACCGCCTTCACCGCGCCCTGAGTGCCGACCGGCATGAAGGCCGGCGTCTCGACCGTCCCGTGAGGGGTCGTCATCCGGCCACGGCGCGCCGCGCCGTCGCGATGGGTCAGCTCGAATGCGAAGGCGATCACGCCGGCCTCACGAACATCGCATCACCGTAGGAGTAGAAGCGATACCCCTCCGTCACCGCGAGGCGATAGGCGTTGAGCACGGAATCCGTCCCGCCGAACGCGCAGACCAGCATCAGGAGCGTCGATCGCGGCAAATGGAAGTTGGTCACCAAAGCGTCCACCACGCGAAATCGGAAGCCAGGGTAGACGAAAAGCGCCGAACGCCCCGCACCCGGCGTGACGGCGCCCCGGTCGTTTGCGCAGGTTTCCAACGCGCGGGCGACGGTGGTCCCGACCGCGATGACGCGGGCACCCCGCGAATGCGTTCTCAGCACGGCGTCGGCCGTTGCCGTCGGAACCACGAAGGCCTCGTCGTGCATCGTGTGGTTGGCGACCTCCGAGACGCGAACAGGTGAGAACGTGCCAAGACCCACGTGAAGAGTCAGGAACGCGATCTCGGCACCGCGCGACGCGACGGACGCGAGCAGCTCCGGTGTGAAGTGCAGCCCGGCGGTAGGCGCGGCGACGGCACCTGGCGCGCGCGCGTAGACCGTCTGATAGCGCTCGCGATCCATGCGAGCCCGCGGATCTCCATCGTCCCGGCGGATGTACGGCGGAAGCGGCATCGTGCCCACGGCCTCGATGGCGGCCATGGCATCGCCGCGCGCCGAAGCGAGGTTCACGCGCCACACATCGGCCTCGCGCGCGATCGGCCGGATCGTCAGCTCGGGGGAAACCGTGATCTCCATACCGGGCCGGACCGATTTCGAGCCGGAAATCAGCGCGCGCCAGACCGGTGCACTCCCCGGCTCGCCCGTCGACTCGACGAGCACGATCTCCACGCGCCCCCCCGTCGGCTTCGTCCCCCGCAAGCGCACGGGGAGAACCTTGGTGTCGTTCAAGACGAGGAGGTCCCCGGCGCGAAGCTCCTCGGGAAGATCCCCAAACCCGCGGTGTGCGACGGCGCCGGTATCGCGATCGAGCACCATCAGCCGCGACCCGTCGCGAGAGGGCGAAGGCTCCTGAGCGATTCTCTCCGCGGGAAGCTCGAAATCGAACTCCTCGATTCTCATCGCGGTACGAGCGACCGCAACACCTCGAGATTGACACGGTCCTCGGCGAGGTCGTCTCCTTTCTCCGTCTCCAGGACCATCGGAACGTCGCGGAACCGGCGGTCCGACAGGATCAGCTTGAACCCGGAGAGACCCACTTTGCCTTTGCCGATGTGTTCGTGGCGGTCGCGCCTGGATCCGAGATCGCCTTTCGAGTCGTTGAGATGAATTCCGAGCAATCGATCGAGGCCCACGGCGCGATCCAAGGCGGCCATCGTCTCGGTGTAGGCGGCGGCCGATCGAAAGTCGTATCCCGCCGCGAGCGCGTGACAGGTGTCGAAGCAAATCCCCAATCGCTCGGAACGTTGCGCCCGTTTCAAGATTTCGCCGAGCTCCTCGAAACGCGCGCCAAGCGTCGAACCTTGGCCCGCAGTGGTCTCGAGGAGAACGCCAACCCCCTGGCTCGCCGGGACGAGCACTCGATCGAGCGCGTCGGCAACCCGTTCGATCCCTTTGGCAACGCCCGAGCCGACGTGAGCTCCGGGATGCACGACGAGCCACGGAATACCGAGGGCTTCGCATCGATCGAGCTCCACACGAAAAGCAACGACCGACTTTTCCCAGAGCGCGTCGTCGGGCGAGGCCAGGTTGATCAGATACGACGCGTGGGCGAGCGTGTGACCTTCGAGGCCGGCTTCGCGCGACGCCTGACGATAGGCCTCCACTTCGCCGGGAGAAAACGGCCTCGCGGCCCACTGATTCGACGATTTCACGAAGACCTGAAGCGCGGTCGCATCGACCGCCCGCGCGCGCGCTATGGCCTGCGGAAGGCCCCCGGCGATCGACATGTGGGCTCCGAGCCGCGGCCCTGTCATCGACTCGCCAGGGCCCGATGGAGACCGCGGGCGGTCAATCGCCCACCCGGCGTTTCGAGGAGACCGAGGATCCCCAAACGCGAGAGGGCGAAGTCGAATCGAACGGGATCGAAAGGGTCGAGCGCGCGCAGGCGCGCGGTGGCCTCGAGCGCCATCGGCCAACCGGCGCTTTTCCGTTGGGTCCACCCAAGCGCCCGAACGACCCGGAGGAGGTGCGTGTCCAAAGGAAGCACGAGGCGAGACCGCGATATCCTCGTCCACACGCCGCAATCGACCCCGTCGTCCGGCCTCACCATCCAGCGCAAGAACAGGCAGGATCGTTTGCAGGCCGAACCTCCTCCCGGGACCGGAAGGAGCCAACGAGCGCCATCACGGCGGGGCACCACCCCGCCCGGCGCGAACGGCCCCGCGTCGAACGCGAACAACCTTCGGCCAAAATCATCGAGGGCCGGACCCACGGTCGGAGCGTGGGGCTCCGCATCGCCCTCGACGAAGAACGACTCGAGCGACCCCGATCGCTCTCTCGCCTGACGCACGAGATGCAAAAGCAACGCGATGTCCCGTCCGCGGGTGAAGCGGTGGACGAATCCGTCGAAGCGAGAGGCCTCGCGCGCCGGGTCGAAGGAGGCGACGAATCGACTCGGGTGGGGGCCGAGACGGGCGAGCAGGCCCATGAGGCTTCCGCGAATCGAGGCGACGCGACCGTAGGCGAGACCCGCAGCGATCAGACCGACGATTTCACGGTCCTCCGGATCGTCGAACCGGCGAACGATGCCGACCGGATCGCTGTCGAGGAAGCGCCGGTCATACCGGCGGCACAGGTCCTCGAGGGCACCGAGAAGGGCCGTTGACTTGGGGGCGACGCGCGGCACGGCGCCAGGATACCAACGACGTGACCTTCAGCGAGCCAGCCACGTGGCCAGCGCCACAAGGGCCGCGGCGGCCGCCACGACCGCAACGATCACCGGAACGCTCAACACACCCTGCTTCTTTTCGAGGAGCGCCGTCATGCCCCACGATACCGCCTGTGGCGCGTCGAGCTCGGTTCTCACGAGGCTTGCGGCCAGCGCCGTCGGCGCCAACGCTCGTCGAAACACCTCGCGATTGACCCGCGGCACCCCGGTCGCAGGCCCGACGCGCATGCACAGCGCCCGCTCGATCCGGCGCAGGCGGTCGAATGGAGTCGGATGGGCGACCTTGGTTTCCGCGACGGCGTCGTCTCCGCGGACGATGGCCGCGTGCAATCGCTGAAGGTAGCGCTCGGCCGATAGCGGCTCGTACTCGAGGTCGAGCATGGCCCGAAGCGCGCACGTGTCGGCGTCGCACTCGCGTCGCCGGCCGTAGCCGAGTCGCGCGAGATCGACGGCGGCATCGCTCCAACACAACCCGTCCGAAGCGGCGGATTCCCGGGCGGTCGCCTGAAAACCTAGCCGGACCAGACGAACCGCGGCCTCGCCCGAGGCCGCATGGGCGATTTCGTGACCGAGGATGAACGCGAGCTCCGCCTCGTCCTCCAAGAACGAGAGCAACCCGGTGCTCAGGAGCAGCGTCCCCGACGGAAGCGCTAAGGTCCGATGTTCACGCGTCTCGACGAGCACGACGCGCGGCGAGCGCGGAGCGCCGGTGACGCATCCGGCGATCTGCCTCGCGATCCGATCGAGATACGGCTGTGCAGTCGACGACGTCACGAAGCGCCAGCGCGTCGCCAATGCGGCCCGGACCTCGTTTTCGGCGGCGGCCGCGACTTCCAAGTCGGGCAACTCGGGGGGTACGTGGCCCGAGACGCACGGGGCGCAGCGCTGTTCACCGTGCGGGAGGATCGCGTCCGAGAGGAAGGGAAGGCCGCAGGCCTCGCAGGTGAAGACCAGGCGCGGAACGGGTGATCCGTCCGCCACGCGGGTTCCGCACCGGCTGCAGCGGCGCAGGGCGCGCCCGCCGAACGATGGCGCCGTCACGACGGGACCCGCGGACCACGCCTCTCCGCAACGAGGGCACGCTGCGGTCCCGTCGGGCCGAGGCCGGGCTCGGTCGGACGTTACTTCGGCGACGTCCATCGAAGCCACCCCCACCCTGTTGCCGCGCCGAGCACCGCCCCCGCCAGCATTCCGGTCATCGTCGTTCCGCCCATCGTCCAACTCAACCCCGTTCCGGAGATCATCCCGGTCGCCACCCACAGGGCGAACGTCGTCGCTCCCCCA
>Ga0307281_10000509_pt1 | contig 10257 bp, 11 predicted proteins | sample ER_DNA_120_FD_194486 | JGI IMG/M metagenome (GOLD analysis project Ga0307281, IMG submission 194486) | Bulk soil microbial communities from the East River watershed near Crested Butte, Colorado, United States - ER_DNA_120 | ecosystem: Environmental > Terrestrial > Soil > Floodplain | place...
CGATAGAAGCCGGCGGCGCTTTCGTTCCAGTCGAGAACGGCCCACTCGAGCCGGCCGCATCCCCGCGACGTCGCGATCGCCGCGAGACGTGACAGCAGCGCGCGGCCGATACCGCTCCCCCGAAACGCGGGGCGAACGAACAGATCTTCGAGGTAGATCCCGGGCCGGCCGAGAAACGTCGAGTAGTTGTGAAAAAAGAGAGCGAACCCGGCGGGCGCGCCGCCCACCTCGGCGATCAGGACGAAGGCTCTCGGCTCGGGGCCGAAGAGCGTTTCTTCGAGCAAGGCTTCCGTGGCGACGACCTCGTGCGCGAGCTTCTCGTACTCGGCGAGCTCGCGGATCAAGGCGAGGATCAGCGCAACGTCTTTGCCGTTGGCGGGACGGATCGTCGGGGATGCCTTCACGCGACCGATCGTAACCGAGACCGCGCGATCGGGGTAAGCTTGGCGCCGATTGTTGCCGGGCGCCGAAGGACCGATGGGTCGGTCCGAGCGGACGCTGGGCCCAGGAGGGTCGAGATGAGAAAGTTCGGTCAATGGACGGTGGTGGCTGTCGCTTCGGTGGCCATCGCGCTTGGATTCGTCGCCTTGAGCGCCCCGGCATCGGCCGCGGGCGGATGCATCTGTCCGATGATCTACGCGCCCGTGAAGTGCAGCAACGGGAAGACGTACTCGAATGGCTGCGTCGCGAGCTGCAACCACGCGACCGGTTGCGTGCCGGTCTACATTCTCCCGCCGCCGATTCAGTAGCCGATTCGAGGGGCCCGCAACGACGGCGGGCCCTTCAATCGGCGCCCGTCCGCGTCGCGGCGACGAGCGTCGGAAGCATCCTCGCGCCGTGCGGAAGGCGCAACAGGCCCATCGCGAGCGCGGCGGGGCGCGGGTGCTGGAAGATCCTGCCGATGAGGCGCGCGCGGCGGGTGACCGGGGCGAACGCCCGGCGCCACGTGGACGACCAGGCGCCAGCCGCGGCCGCCGTGAGTCCGCCCGAAGCCACGGCATCCATCACGAAGGGAAGGGCGAGCTCGGCCCCGCGCAACGCGTTCGACATTCCCTCGCCACTGAACGGGTCGATGGTGCCCGCGGCGTCGCCCAAGAACATCGCGCCGTGAGAGGCGGGGGTTCGGACATTGAAGCGCAACGGTCCGATCGTCTTCCACGGCGAGCACGGACGATCGTTCCCCAGGCGCTCCACGAGGAGCGGATTCAAGAGCATGCGCTGTTCGTGCAGGCTCTGCGCCGAGCCGCCGCACGCGTTCAAAGCGTCGACGCGTGCGATCAGGGCCAGGTTGAGCCGGCCGCCCTCGACGGGGCCGAGCCCGGCGTAACCGCCCGGAAAGACGAAAAGCTCGATCCGCCGGTCGAGCCCACGGGTGCGATCGGGGAAATGAGCTTTGAAGCCGAACCATGACCGGCTCGACGTGGTCAACGCGTCGCCGATGCCGGGACACAGGGCGCGCTGCAGCATCGAGCGGCGGCCGTCCGCCGCGATCACGAGCGTCGCCTCGATCGCCTCGTCCCCCGCGGCGGTATCCGCCGCCCGGATCATGAGGCCCGACACGCGACCGTTCGTAAGTAACGGGCGGAGCGCGATCGTCCGGTCGCGCACGGCGACCCCGCAGCCTGCGGCGTGGTTCAAGAGCAACTCGTCGAGCACGGCGCGCGAGATCCCAAACGCCGTGCGGCCGGCGCGGGGGAGATCGGGGAGCGGGGATTCGACCGATCGCCCTTTGGCGTCGGCGAGCCGGCAGGCCTCCATCGGCATCGCGCCCTTTTCGGTCAGCGTCGTCATGAGGCCGAGGCGCGACAGCACCGCGCACCCTTCCGCCGAGACGAACTCGCCGCAGACCTTGTCGCGCGGAAAGCGATCCCGCTCGATCAGAAGCGTCTTGAGGCCGCGCTGGGCCGCCAGCGCGGCGATCGTCGCGCCCGCGGGCCCGCCGCCGATCACGACGAGATCGGCGCGCGTCATGCGCCTTGCGCCTCTCCTGGAATGCTCAGCAGCAGCCGGTAGGGGATGCGGTGGGTCACGGTGGCCTTAGAGCTTCCGGCCTCCTTCGCTGCGGCCAGGAGCTCGCCTTTCGTGAAGCCGCGAAGGACCGATAACGGCGCATCGTGAACGAACATCGGGTGGCGCCGCATGACGCGCGCGGCCAGCGCGATGAACGCCCACGGAACGATGTGGCGCTCGAGATCGTTGATCAGGACGGCCCTGCGGGCCAGGCGGCGGAAAGCGGCGAGCAGGCGAACGGCATCGGCATGGACGAAATGATGGAGGAAGAGGGAGGCGGTCACGAGGTCGAACGATCCCGGCGCGAAAGGCAGCGCGAACGCGTCGGCCGATCGAACCTCGATCTCGGGTGTGGCCGCCGTCGCCCGGCGCGCGTAGTTGAGGGTCACCGGATCGCGATCGACGGCGACGATCCGGATCGGTCGGCCCAGCCGGGCCGCTTCGGCGACGAGATCGAGCGGGAGGTCGGCGCCGCCCGTGCCGACGTCTAAGACCGTGAGCGGCGAGCCGTCGCGTCGCGCGACGAGGTGCCCCCGCACGGCGTCCACCAAGATCTTCGATCCGCGCAAAAAGCGATTGACCGAACGGATGTCGTCGAGCGCTCCGTGCAATTGCTCGGGAGTGTTGCCCGCCCGGTCCATCCACTCGGGATCCAAACGCCGCGAGGGAACGAGCAGCCACGCCACGCCTCGACCTACTCCGCGTACCGCTTGACGACCACCGCGGCGTTCTTCGAGCCGAATCCGATGCAGTTGCACAGGAACGTGTCGATGCGGCCGGGACGCCCGACGTTGGGAATGACGTCGAGGTCGCACTCGGGGTCTTCCACGTCTCGATTGATCGTCGGCGGGAGGAACGAGTCGCGCATCGCGAGGAGCGACTCCACGACGCCGGCGGCGCCCGAAGCCCCCTGGGGGTGTCCGATCATCGACTTCAAGCTCGACGCCGGAAGGCGGGGTGCGCGCGCGCCGAAGACCATCTTGACCGCCCGGGTCTCGATCCGGTCGTTCAGCTGGGTCGAGGTTCCGTGGAGGTTCACGTAGTCGATGTCGGAAGGCGCGACGTCTCCGTCCTCGAGCGCGAGGCGCATCGCGCGCGCCGGCTCTTCGCCGTTTTCGTCGAGGCGCACGCGGTGGAACGCCTCGCAGGTCGCCCCGTACCCCGCGACCTCGCCGTAGATCGCGGCACCGCGCGCGCGGGCGATTCCGGCCTCCTCGAGCACCAACATCCACGAACCTTCGGCGAGGACGAAGCCGTCGCGGTCCTTGGAGAAAGGGCGCGAGGCGCGTTCGGGCTCCGCGTTCCACGCCGTCGACATGATCTTCATGAGACAAAAGCCGGTCATGATGCCCGGCCCGATCGGCGAATCCGTCCCGCCGACGAGCACCCGGTCCGCGCGCCCGTAGCGGATGAGCGACATCGCGTGGCCGATCGCGTCGGTGGACGACGTGCAACCGGTCGAGATCACGTGGGACGGCCCGCGCAGCGCGAATCGCATGGACAGCTCGCTCGACAGCGAGCCCGGGGTCGACGACGGGATCGTGTAGAGGCTGACCCCCTTGGGGTCTTCGAGGTAGTACTGCCGGAACTGTTTCTCGATGAACTCGAGCCCGGCGCCCCCCGAGCCGACGACGACAGCGAACCGCCGCCGCTCCTCGATCGGAAGCGTAGCCGCGTCGAGTCCGGAATCCGCGACGGCTTCGAGGGAGGCGGCGATAGCCAGCGGCACGATCCGCGAGACGTGCTTCAGGTCGTTCCCCGACATCACCGACGCCGGATCGAAATCGGCCACGGATCCGGCGATGCGCGTGGGGAGCGCCTCGACGTCGAACTGCGTGATGCGTCGAACGCCGCTTCGTCCCGATCGCGTGGCCGCCCAGAACGCCTCCCGCCCCACCCCGTTCGGCGAGACGGCGCCGATCCCGGTGACGACGACGCGGCGGCCCTGCTGCGGGCGAGAACCGGTCACTTCTTGAAGTAGGCGGCGTTCTTCTCGGTGAAGTGCTTCCACTTGTCCGGCACCGCCGCCTCCTCGAAGATCGCTTCGACCGGGCAGGCGGGCTCGCAGGCCCCGCAATCGATGCACTCGGCGGGGTCGATGTAGAGCATCTCCGCCGTCTCGAAGGCATCGTCCTTCTTGGTCGGGTGGATGCAATCGACCGGGCACACGTCGACGCAGGCGGTGTCCTTGGTGCCGATGCAAGGCTCGGTGATCACGAACGTCATGGGTGTCTCCTCTTACGAAGTCTTGCGACCTTGCTGGGCTACCGCTTCGGCGGCGCGCTTCACCGCTTGCTCGTCGCCCAAATAGTAATGCCGGATCGGCTTGAGGCTTTTGTCCAACTCGTAGACCAGAGGAATCCCCGTCGGGATGTTGAGCTCGACGATCGCCTCGTCGGACACATCGTCCAGATACTTCACCAGGGCCCGCAGGGAGTTCCCGTGCGCCACGACGACGACCTTCTTCCCCGCCGCGACGAGCGGCGCGATGGCGCCGTGCCACGCGGGAAGAAACCGCGCCACCGTATCGGCCAGCGATTCGGCGCGGGGCAGGTCGGAATCGGCGAGGCTTGCGTACCGGGGGTCGGCGCCCGGAAACCTCGCGTCGTCTTCCGCCAGAGCCGGCGGCGGCGTGGCGTAGCTCCGGCGCCAGACCTTGACCTGGTCCTCGCCGTACTTCGCCGCGGTTTCGGCCTTGTTGAGCCCTTGCAGCGCGCCGTAGTGCCGCTCGTTCAGGCGCCAGTCGCGATGCACGGGGATCCACATCAGGTCCATGTCGTCGAGCACGACCCACAACGTACGGATCGCTCGTTTGAGCACCGAGGTGTAGGCCAGGTCGAAGGTGTAGCCGCCCTCCTTGAGGAGCCGGGCCGAGGCGTGTGCTTCGGCGTGTCCCTGCGGCGTCAGGTCGACGTCGGTCCACCCGGTGAACCGGTTTTCCAGGTTCCAGGTGCTCTGGCCGTGTCGTAGGAGGACGAGCCTGTGCATGGCCCGGCCATTCTAGCGGCAAAAAGCTTTCGGTCCACCGCGCGTACGGCCGCTTTGGTCCCGTAGAATCGCGGACGATGCCTCCCCCTCTCGCCGCGTTCCTGAAGGCCTTCGACGAGGGCTCGTTCTTCGAGGCGCACGAGATCCTGGAGGCGTTCTGGGTGGGGTACCGGGGCGACGACCGCGACTTCTACCGCGGGTTGATCCAGGCGGCCGTCGCCCTCCATCACCGCGACGCCGGAAACGAAGTCGGGGCCCAAGGAGTCGCCGCGCGGGCGCAAGCCAACCTCGTGCGTTACGCACCGCGATACGAAGCGATCGACGTGGGCGCGATCCTAGCCAGTCTGGCCGGACTGTGAGCGCCGTCGTGCGAGATCGCGCGGCGGATCGCCTCGCCACGCTTCTCACGCGCGAGCGGGAGCTTTGGGCCGCGGGGATCGAGCGGATCGCCGGCGTCGACGAGGCCGGCGTCGGGCCGCTGGCGGGACCGGTGGTCGCGGCCGCAGTCATCTTCTCGAGCGGGTTCGGCCTCGTTGGCGTCGACGACTCCAAAAAGCTCACCCCCGAGCGGCGGACGAGGCTGGCGCTCGCCATCCGCGAGAGCGCCGTGACGTTCGCGGTGGGCGTCGTCGAGCCGGGCGAGATCGACCGGATCAACGTGTACCAGGCCACACTCCAGGCGATGGCGCGCGCCCTCGACGGCCTGGGCGTGACGCCCCATCACGTCCTCGTCGACGCGCGGCGCATCCCCGGGTGCGATCTTCCGCAAGAGGCGATCATCAAGGGGGACTCTCGCTGCCACGTGATCGCCGCCGCGTCGATTCTCGCCAAGACCACGCGGGATGAGTTGATGCGCCGGTACGACGACGAGTTTCCAGGCTACGGTTTTGCCGACCACAAAGGGTATCCGACCGAAGCGCATCGCGACGCGCTTCGCCGCCTGGGCCCGTGCGCGATCCACCGGCGGAGCTTCACCCTGCTTCCGTCCGGAAAGCTTTGGGCCGAGCCGCTATAATCCCCAGCCGCTTGTGCGAACAGCCAAAGCGAGCGGCGGAGGTTCCCGTTGAAGATTCACGAGTACCAGGCGAAAGCCGTGTTGAGGCGCTTCGGAGTGCCCGTGCCCGAAGGCTCGGTGGCGGCCACGGCGGACGAGGCTCAGGCCGTGGCCGTGAAGCTCAAAACGGCGAAGGTCGTGGTCAAATCGCAAATTCACGCCGGCGGCCGGGGCAAGGGGCGGTTCGTCGGGACCTCGGTCGGCGGGGTCATCGTCGCGGACGCGGCCCAAGCCGGGAGCGTCGCGAAGTCGATGCTCGGCAACGTGCTCGTGACGAAACAAAGCGGTCCCGAGGGGCGTCGCGTGAGCCGGGTCCTCGTTGAGGAGGGGATGTCGATCACGGCCGAGTACTACCTGGCGCTGCTTTTGGACCGCGCGGTCCAGGCGCCCGTCTTCATCGCGTCCGCCGAGGGCGGCACCGAAATCGAGGAGGTCGCCGCGGCGCGTCCGGAGGCGATCCACAAGCTGACGGTCAGCCCGATCACGGGTTATCAGCCGTGGATGGGTCGCAAGCTCGGCTTCGCTTTGGGGATCCCGCCCGCGCTCTCCTCGTCGTTCACGAAGATGTGCGGCGCGCTCCACGCCGCGTTTTTCGGGACCGACGCGTCGATGATCGAGATCAACCCTCTCGTACAGACGAAAGACGGCCGCATTCTGGCTCTCGACGCGAAGGTCAGCTTCGACGACAACGCCCTCTACCGTCACCCCGATCTCGTCGAGCTGCGCGATCTCTCCGAAGAAGACCCGCTCGAGGTCGAAGCCTCGAAGTTCGGGCTCAACTACATCAAGCTCGACGGCAACATCGCCTGCATGGTGAACGGCGCGGGGCTCGCGATGGGGACGATGGACATCATCAAGCACCACGGAGGCCGCCCCGCGAACTTCCTCGATGTCGGAGGGGGCGCGACCAAGGAGATGGTGGCCAACGCCTTCCGGATCCTCCTGGCCGACCCTCACGTCGAAGCGGTGCTGATCAACATCTTCGGCGGGATCATGCGGTGCGACATCGTGGCCGAGGGCGTCGTCGCCGCGGCCAGGGAAGTCGGCGTCAAGGTGCCGATCGTCGTGCGTCTCGAAGGGACCAACGTCGAGCGCGGGCGTGAGATCTTGAAGACGTCGGGGCTCGCCTTCCGGGTGGCCGACGGCATGCGCGACGCGGCCGAAAAGGTCGTCGCCGCGGCGGAGGGGAGGTAGCGATGGCGGTCCTGGTCGGCTCCGCAACGCGCCTGCTCGTCCAGGGGTTGACCGGACGCGAAGGGGCGTTCCACACCAAGCAGTCGGTCGAGTACGGCACGAACGTCGTCGCCGGCGTCACGCCCGGGAAGGGTGGGCAGACGCACGAGGGGATCCCGGTGTTCGACACGGTCGAGCGGGCGGTCGCCGCCACCGCGGCCAATGCCACCGTGATCTTCGTCCCGCCGCCGTTCGCCGCGGACGCGATCCTCGAAGCGGCGGCGGCGGGGGTGCCGCTGATCGTCGCCATCACCGAGGGGATTCCGGCGCTCGACATGATGCGCGTCATGGCTTACCTGAAGACGAAGCCCGCCCTACGCCTCGTCGGGCCCAACTGTCCGGGTGTCATCACGCCCGGGCAGTGCAAGATCGGGATCATGCCGGGGCGGATTCACCTCCCCGGGCGGGTCGGCGTCGTTTCACGTTCCGGGACGCTGACCTACGAAGCGGTCGACCAACTCACGCGGCTCGAAATCGGCCAGTCCACGTGCATCGGCATCGGCGGAGACCCGATCAACGGGACGAACTTCATCGACTGCCTCACCCTGTTCCAAGACGATCCCGATACCGACGCGATCGTCATGATCGGCGAGATCGGTGGCAGCGCCGAAGAAGAGGCGGCCGCGTTCGTGCGGGAGCGGGTGACCAAGCCGGTCGTGTCGTTCATCGCGGGGCAGACGGCCCCCCCGGGGCGCCGGATGGGTCACGCAGGGGCGATCGTCTCCGGGGGCAGGGGGACGGCCGTCGAAAAGATGAAGGCGTTGCGAGAGGCCGGCATCCACGTCGTGGACACGCCGGCCGCCATCGGAGAGACCATTCGACGCGCGATGGCGCGCTGAGGAGACGGCATGGTGCAGCGCACGTTGGCGATCGTGAAGCCGGACGGCGTCCGTAAGGGCGTGGCGGGCCAGGTGATCGCCCGAATCGAGAAGGAAGGGTTCCGCATCGTCGCGATGCGGCTTCATCACTTGACCCGCCCCGAGGCCGAGGGGTTCTACGCGGTCCACAAGGAACGCCCGTTCTTCAAGGATCTCGTCGCCTTCATGACGTCGGGCCCCGCCGTTTTGATGTGCCTCGAAAGGGACAACGCGATCGCGCATTGGCGCGAGGTCATGGGGGCCACCGACCCCGCCAAGGCCGCCCCGGGCACGATCCGCAAGCTGTACGCGGAAAACATCGAGAAAAACGTCAGCCACGGCTCCGACGCGGAAAGCACAGCCGCGTTCGAGCTCGGCTGGTTCTTCAGAGGGTGCGAGCTCAGCTAGCGCTGGCCTCGTCCAGGAGGCGCATCGACTCCATGACGAGGAACATCGGGTCGCACTCGATCGTCGTGCGGCGGCTCTTGACCCCGTGCTCGATCGCGAACTCTCCGGATTTCCAGCGGGCCATCGCGTGGAAGGCCGGTTCGCCTTGGAGCTCGCCGCACTTCGCGTGGACGACGGCCCCGTCCCGGAACCAGATGCGGCCGGACTGATCGCCCTGGGAGAGCGCCACGAGGGCCGTTTTCATCCCGATCGTCAGCGTCTGAACGATGTCGGGCAGCCCGAGGTTGTCGAGAGTCCCGGTGACCCCTCGCTTGGCTCGCTTCAGGCCGATGCCGCGCCGGCTCGATTCGCGCGTCAGGATGTTCTGGACGCGAGCGAGCAGCTCCTCGAGGTCGCCCGCCTTGACGAGGACGTCGTCCACCCCCTGGCGGAGCGCGCGGATCTTCAGCAGCCTGCTGGCCGAGACCGAGAGAAAGGCGAACGGGACGTTTTGTAGCGCCCCATCCTTCCGGATCTCCCGGAGCAGCTGGAAGGCATCGCTGGCCTCGCCGTCCACCTCGGCGACGACGAGATCGGGAGTCGACGCTAAGATCGCGTCGAGCGCTTCGTCGGCCTTCGCCACGCAGCGGACGTCGTAGCCGTCGTTGACCAGGCGCATTTCGAGCAACTTCCGGAATTCTGGGTCGGAGTCGCACACGACGATCGACGGCTTCGTCCGGCCGTCGAAGGCCGCCGGGGATTTCTCCAGGACGCGGATCAACGCCTCGACCACCTCGGGGTCGAACTGTTGCCCGGCGTTCCGCTCGAGCTCGTCGACCGCTTGTTCCGTGCGCAGCGGCGGGCGGTGCGGGCGGGACGAGCCCATCGCGACGAACGCGTCGACGACGCTGATGATCCGCGCCCCCAACGGAATCTCGCGGCCCTTCAGCCCGTCGGGGTACCCGCGGCCGTCGTAGCGCTCGTGGTGGTGGCGGATGACGGGGAGCACGTTCCACGGATAGGTGATGTGCTCGAGCAGGCGCGCCCCGGCGGGGGCGTGCTCGCGCAACGCCTCGATCTGCGTGTCCGCCAACGCCTCCTCGCTCGGCGCGAGCGCGGGATCCACCGTCACCTTGCCGATGTCCTTGAGGAGGCTGGCGAGCACGACCTCCCGCCCGAGCTCCGACGGGAGCGAAAGCTCGTCGGCGACCGCGCGCACCAGGCGCGTGGCGCGATGCGACGTTCCCCGAAAGTGCGGATCGCCGAGCTCTAAGAGCCCGACGAGAACGTCCACGGTCTGAAGGAGCGCGTCGCACCCGCGCTCCGCGTCGTCTCTGAGGGTCGCGCCGGTCGCGACGCCTTGCGGGTCGAGACTCCCCAGGAGCGCGTCCGCGCCGATGAGGAAATCGTTGGCGTCGAACTGGAGGAGCTCGGGGGACTGGCGTACCGCGGCGAAGCTCGTGACCAGAACGACGCGACAGCCGGGCCGGATGTCGAGAAGCCGCGCGCGCTGCCTCCTCGCCCTGATGTCGACGCGCGCCGTTTCCAGGAGGACGACGTCGGCCGGCACCGTTTCCAGCACGCGCTGCGCCTCTTCGACGGTCGACGCGAGCGTCGGCTTTCCGCCGCGATCCCGAACCACCCGCGCGAGGGTTTCCCTCGCTTTGGCGTTTTCGGACACGATCACGACACGTTGAGGCATCGGCACACCGCCCCCCTCCACGAATG
>Ga0307281_10000510_pt1 | contig 10249 bp, 8 predicted proteins | sample ER_DNA_120_FD_194486 | JGI IMG/M metagenome (GOLD analysis project Ga0307281, IMG submission 194486) | Bulk soil microbial communities from the East River watershed near Crested Butte, Colorado, United States - ER_DNA_120 | ecosystem: Environmental > Terrestrial > Soil > Floodplain | place: USA...
GTACGTGATCTACACCGCGTACATCGGCGTCGCCCTCTTCGCCGCCGCCGGCGTGGGAATGTTCGCGACCGCCGTGGCGCGCCGCCTGGGCGGAGCCGTGGCGTGGATGCTGGTCGCGCTGGTGTTCCTGCCGAACGCGCTGCTGCTGTTCAACGGGTTCGCGCGCCAGGGTCCGCAGTGGGGACTCGCGGGCTACCCGGAGACGCCGGACGAGATCTCGGTCTTCAATTACCTGCGCGACCAGACGCCCGTGGACGCGATCGCGATCGACATCCAGCACGCGTATTCGTCGTCGGTCGCAGCCTATTCCGGGAGGCGCGGCTTCTTCGGCGGAGGGGACCGGTCCGAGGCGGCGGTGCTGGGCTACCCGGCCGACCTCCTCGCCGCGCGCCGGAACGCGGTCGTCAACCTGCTGTTCGAGCCGGGCCTGCGCGACACGACCCTGCGGGTCCTGCGCGCCGTCCCCGAGCCGCTCTACGTGGTGGCGCGCCGGACGATTCCGGTCAATCCGATCGTGAACCCACCTCCCGAGCGGCCGATCGACGCGTTCGCGAGGCTGGACTCGCTGCCGGGGAGCTTCGCCTCCGTGATGCGCACGCCGACGGTCGCGCTCTATCGCCTCGTGCGCTAGCCGGCGGCGAGCAGCCGCCGCACCGCTTCCTCCAGCGGGACCGGACGCTCGATCCCGAGCGCCTTCATGCTGCCCGCGGTGTCGAAGGCGCGGAGCGCCCGCAGGCCCAGGACGTTCTCGCGCCGGATCGGGAACGGCACGCGCAGCGCCTCGAGCGCGGCCGCGCCCAGCTCGACCAGGCCGATCGGAACGCTCACCAGCCGCGGCGAGGCCGAGAGGCCGAGCATCACGATCCGGTAGAGATCACTCATGCGGTGCACCTCCGGTGCGGCCACGTCGTAGCTGCCGGTGATGCCGCGCGCGATCACGTTCTCCACGGCCTGCTCGAGGTCGCCCATCCACAGCGTCTGGATCGGCTGGCAGCCGCCGTCGGGCAGCGGGATCACGCGCGCGCCGCGTATCAGCCCGACGATGCTCCCGAACAGCCCGCCCTGTCCAAGCACGAGCCCCAGCCGCAGCACGCAGTCGCGGGCCGGATCACAGAGCTTCTCGAGTTCGAGCTTGCTCCGGCCGTAGTGGGAACGCGCGCCCTCATGGGCCGAGAGCGTGGAGAGGAAGATCACGCGGGCGCCCTGCCGGCGCGCGATCCCGATCAGGCGCTCGCAGCCCTCCCGGTTCACGCGGTCGGCGTCGTGCCGCCCGGGCCCGTACTCCACCAGCGCCCCGTGCACGATCGCGGCGAGTCCCGCGAAGTCGCCCTCGTCGAAGCCGCCGGGAAGCACGAAGCGATGCTCGGACACGCCCGCGGCCGGCGCCGCCCCGGGCGCGCGCACGAAGGCGCGCACCGCGTGCCCGCGCGCCGCGAAGCGGCGGACCAGGTGACTGCCGATGAAGCCCCGCGCGCCGGTCACGCCCACGGCCGCGTCAGTCCCCATCGCTCCTCCGCGCGAGGCCTTCGGCCACCACGTGCGCCCAGGCCATGAGCGTGAACGTGAGCCCGTTGCCGGGCAGGTAGCGGAACGGGGACCCGTCGGCGACGAACACGCGCCGTGTCCCGGCCAGCCGCCCGTCGGCACCCACCGTGTGGCGCCGCTCGTCGTCGGCGAACGGCAGAGTACCGGCGTAGTGCACCGTCGAGCCGGATGGCATGCGCTGGCGCTTGAGCGCGTGGCAGCCGAGCGTCCGGAGCACCGCCAGGATGCGGCGCTCGCTCGCGTCGTTCTCGCGCGCTTCGGAAGCATCCAGCGTGTAGTCCACCTCGAGCGCGTCGCCGGTGGGCGAGGCCGGATCGGGGATCCGGCGCAGCCGCTTGGCCGGCGAGGCGTGATCGGGATGGTTGATCGTGACCAGCACGATCGCCGGCAGCAGGCACTGCATCAGCACGCGGGCGTCGGCGAAGCCGAGCGGCACCTCCTTCGCCAGCTTGAAGAGCAGCAGCGAGCGATAGGTGTAGAGCGAGACCATGCGCACGTCCAGCCCATCGGCGCGCGGGTCGAGGAACATCTCGAGCTGGCCGAGGCTGGTCCGCTCACGCTCCATCGCGGCGCCGAGCCTGCGCAGGTGGAGCGCGGGCGCGATGCAGTAGGGATTGGTGAGGAGCGGGAGCGCATCGTCGCCCGGCTGCGAGCGCAGCACGATGCGCGCGGTGCCGAGCGTGCCGGTGCCGAGCAGGAGCCGGCGCGCACGGAACACCTCGTCCGCGCCGTCGTCCACGCGCCGGGTGTGCACCTCGACGTGATCCGCGCGCTCCGCGAACGAGAGCACGAAGCGGCCGTCGCGGTACTCGAATCCCTCGCGGCCCTTCAGGGACTCCACGGTCATCCACGGGCGGTAGACCGCGAGGTCGTGGTCGGCCCAGAACTCCATGTCGGTGTAGCGCGTGCCGCCGCGTTCCCCCATCGCGCGCGTGAGCACCGCCATCGGCATCTTGCCCATCACGATCCCGGCGCGGCGGACCTCGTCGCGCCGCCGCCGATACTCCGCGTGGAGCGCGGCGATGCTCCCGTCCATCCGGAGCGGCGGCTGGAGGGTCGAGAGCCCCGCGCCGCAATAGGGCGTGGCGTCGTCGTGCTCTGCGGCCAGCCCGATGCGGCGTCCGATGATCTCGTACACCGGCGCGATCGTCGCGGGATCGAGGCCCATGGCGGAGAGTTCGGGCGGCGTGTACACGGCGCAGCCTGCCCCCCAGCCCGCCCCGAGCCCGCCGTAGCACAGGCTCTCCATGCGGCTGAACGCCCGCGCGCGCAGCGGCAGCCAGCGCTCGGTGCCCTCGATGAGATGCTGGCGCGGCGGCGTGAGCGTGTGCGCGGCCGGCCCCCACGGAATCCCCTCGAACCGGTCGCCGAGAAAGTAGCGATGCTGCTCCGCCTCGCGCTCGCGCACGGTGACGAAGTCGGAGGCCGGCACGAGCGGCGCGTAGTGCGTCTCGCGCACTCCCACGTCCAGCATGAGCACGCGGCGGCCGCGCTCGAGCAGCGTCTGGGCCGCATGGGCCCCGGTCATCCCCGAGCCAACGACGACGTGGTCGTGGATCACTTCCACAGCACGCCCCAGGTGCGCACCATCGCCAGGCCGAGCGCAGAGCGCGCCGCCGCGGCCGCCATGCGCAGCGCGAGGCCGAGGAGCGCGGCCTTCGGGTAGGGCGCCGGCAGGAAGCGCCGGCAGTGCGCGGGCGAGGCCTCGAGCACCGCCAGCATCAGGCACAACCGGAAGCGCACCGGCGACTCGGGATCGGCGAGCGCGAGGCCGGCGTCCAGCGGGCCGATGGTCCAAGGATGCCGGATCATGCGCTCGAGCAGCCCGCGGTCGCGCCCGCTGCGCGGCTCGGCGCCGCGCAGCTCGACGGCGCGCCGGTAGCGCTCGATCTCCTCAGGAGCCGGCGGCTCGCCGATCAGGTAGCGCGCGAAACACTGCGCCTCACGCTCGGACGGCTCCTGCGCGTGCGGCCCGCCCCGTGGCGCCTCAGGGGCGCGATCCGCCGTCACCCGGCTCAGGCCCGCTGGCCGCCGGCGTCGAGCGCGCGCCGCAGCTCCTTCACCTCGGCCTCGAGGATGCCGAGGTCCTGCGTGAGGTTCTTGTTCTGCTCGCGCAGCGTGGAGATGACCGTGGAGAAGTGGAACTGGAGCACCATCACCATCAGGATCGCGATCAGGAACAGGAACGCCGGCGGATAGTAGATCCCGACCAGGTGGGAGAGCTTCTCGACTCCCTTGATGAAGGTGGCGCTCAGCACCAGCACGCTCGCCGAGAGGATCCACAGCAGCGAGTACTCCTCGCGGATCTTCTTGCGTCGGACCTCGTTCAGGACGAAGAGCAGCACCAGCAGGCCGAGCACGATCACCAGGAGCTGCGCGCGGAGCTGGAGCCCGGTGTACAGGTAGACCGGCTGCATGAATGGGACCTCCGGGTGGATGCGTGCGCGATGCGTCCCGCGCGCGACCGAGGATCGCCCGCGCGGTGGGGCCCGCGCGGCGGGATGGCGACCGGCTGAGCTTACGCCCCGCCGTCCCGGGCTGAAAAGCGCGGCGGCCACCCTCGTGCGAAGGTGGCACATCCTCCTACTCCACCGGCTTCGCCGGGCAGACTCCCGGCTTCGTTCGGAAAGGCGCCGCCGATCGTTTGTCCTTATGCGGGCCCGCGAATGACGTCGTCCGCCGGGGCCACGAACGGGGCCGGGACGGCCGCAACCGCTCCGGGCGTCGGTTCCCGGCGGGACCGCACTGCGAGGTCGGGTCGATCACTCCGGCTTCGTCGGCGGGTCCACGGTGTCCGCGATCTTGCCGATCGAGCGATTCACCAGCATACGGGCCGCATCGCTCGAGGGGAGGCCGAGCAGGGCGGCGATCCGTTCGTAGCGCTCGCCTTGCTCGAGCCTCAGGATCACAGCTTCGCGCTCGGTCTGGGACAGCCGGGTCAGGGCGTCCCGGTAAGCCGAGACCCTCTGCCGCACCGCCGCCTTGTCCAGCGGGGACGGCTCGGGGCTCTCGATGGCAGCTGGGCCGTCTTCATCCGGAAACACCTCCCGCTCGGGGAGCCGCTTGGCCCTGCGGACTTCGTCGCGCAGGTGGTTGAACAGGATCCTGCGCAGGTAGATGAGCCATGCGTGCTCCCACCGTGACTGGAAGTCCTTGAGGCCCCTCAAGGCGCGCAGGAACGTGATCTGCACGAGGTCGGACGTGTCCTTCTCGCCGCGGAAGCGATCCGGCAGGCGTCCGTGCGCCAGACGACGAATGAGGGGGTAGCAGCGCTGGAACAGGCGGTCGAGCGCCTCCTGATCGCCGCGTTGGGCGCGCTCGATCAGGACGGGGATTGACTCCGGCTCGCCTCCGTCGGGTCGGCTTTCCTGCGTTTCGCGCGGTGGCTCGTCTGGCAACTCTTCCCTCGTACCGGCGATGCCGGCGAAGAATGGGGTGGATGACGGGGCTCGAACCCGCGACACCTGGAGCCACAGTCCAGTGCTCTACCAACTGAGCTACACCCACCACCACCGGTTACCCGCCCGGCAGGCCGCGAAACCCAGGCCCCGGCCTGGCGCGGCCCGGGACGCATGCCTGGCCTCAGGATGGCGCGCCTGGAGGGAATCGAACCCCCGACCGACGGATTAGAAATCCGTTGCTCTATCCTTCTGAGCTACAGGCGCGGGGTTACGTCGATTCGAGCCGCCATCGCGCGATCGCGGCCGGATACAAAGTCGGGGCGAGAGGATTTGAACCTCCGACACCCTGCTCCCAAAGCAGGTGCGCTACCGGGCTGCGCCACGCCCCGCTGAATCTCGAGCGTGCGAGGCAGGATAGCCGCGGCCGCAGCGGCGCGTCAATTCACACGGGTGAATCGCAGGCGCCGTCTGCGGCGGTGCGATCCGGGGCCCGCTCCGCGCCCGTCTCGCGCGCCGGCAGGCGCGATGGCCCTGCCCGGCCCGCCATGTGATGATGGGCGCCCGTGAAGCCAGACCGCACGCGATCGCGCCCCGCGCCCGCGGGGCGGGCGCAGGGCTCCGGAGCGCCCCGGCGGACGGGCGGCCCGGCGCCCTTTTCGTCCGGCGTCGACCCTGCCCCGAAGCCGATGTGGCGCGACCTGTGGGCGTGGGCGAGCGCGCTTGCCGTGACGCCGCTCGTGCTCCATTCGCTGGGGGCCCGGCTGGGCGAACCGGTGGCGGACGATTTCGCGTGCCTTCATCGCGCGCTCCTCACGCCCGGGCTGCCGCTCATCGACGGCTACGGCTCTGCGCTCTACTGGCGGCCGCTCTCGCGTCAGATCTACTTCAAGCTGCTGGCTCCGCTCATGCTTCCCCAGCCGGCGTTCATCGCCGCGCTCCACGTCGTGCTCCTCGCGCTCGTGTCGCTGCTCCTCTACCGCTCGCTGCGGCCCATCTTCGGCGGCCCGCTGGCGGCGCTGGCGGCGAGCTTCGCGCTGCTCATGGAGTCGACGCGCATGCTGCTCACCTGGCCGAGCGGCTTCCAGGACCTGGGCGCGATGTTCTTCGCGGCGCTCGCGATTCACGAGGCGGCAGCGGCACGCCTCGCGACCACCCTCGCAGCACTCCTCGCCTCCCTGTTGTGCAAGGAGCTGATGGCGCCGGCAGCCCTGCTGCTTCCCTGGCTGCCCACGGGTACGCGGCACCGCATGAGATGGTTCTCCGCGATCGCCGTCACCGTCGGCGCGTGGGGGATCGCGTACGCGATCGTCCACCACGCGGCCGGGCTCGCCTGGTCCCATCCACCCGAGGACACCGCGACTCCCGACGCCTCGTGGCCCGCGCGCTACCTGTGGGCTTGCGGAACCGCCGCGCGGGCGGCGATGAGCCTCCCGGCTTCATCCTCGCCGTCCGGACCGCTGGCCGGCGGGCTGCTGCTGATCGTGGCGCTCGCGGTGGCGGCGTCGGGGACGGTGCCTTCCGCGCGCGCGCGGCTGGCCCGGGCGCTGCCATGGGCCGGCTGGGGTTGCGCGTGGTTCGTGGCGGGGACGCTGACGCTCGCCGCAACGTATCCGGACTGGCTCGCCTACCGCGGCGCGTTCGCGGCGATGGGACTGGGGGTCGCGTTCGTGGCGCTCGCCGGCGCGGCGCACCCGGCGCTCGCGTGGGTGCTCCTCGCCGGGCGGCTCGCGCTTTTCGCGCTGAGCCCCGGCCCTCCGGCACTCGTCGGCGGGCGGGCGGAGGAACGAGGAGCGCTGCTCGACTTCCCCAAACTGGCGCGCCTGCAGCGGCTGGTCAGCGACACGCGGCATGCGCTCCACGACGGGCTTCCCTCGATCCCCGCCGGCGGGCAGGTGGGCCTCTACAATCTGCCGTGGATGGCCGAGTACGGATTCAGCGGTTCCCAGGCCCTCCAGGTCTGGTACCGCGACAGCACGCTGCGCTGGGTACGGTCCTCCGAGTTCATGCTGCATCCGGAGACACCGCTTCGCACGATCGCCGAGTTCGAGAACGGGAAAGATCCTTCCGTCGTGCTGCTGAATCCGGAAGCGATGCGGGCGATGACGGGCGGGATCACGATCGCGAACCAGGGCAAACTGGCCGCCGCGCTGGTCCTGCTCGATCGCGCCGACTCTCTGGCGTCCACAGCCGGCGCGACCGCCTTCCACGGCCAGGTGGCCGGTCTGCGCGCCGTCACGTTCGCCTACCTTGGCCGTCTCGGCGAGGCCGAGAAGGAGGCGGGCCGCAGCAAGATGCTCTACCCCCGGCATCCCTACGCACACCTGGCCCTGGGCGTCATTGCCTTCAGCCGCGGACGATGGGCGGAGGCCGACGCCCAGGTCGACTCCGTGCTGGACGTCGAACCGAACTATCCCCCGGCGCTCAGGCTCCGCGCCTCGATCCGCGAAGCCGTGGCGCGCCCGGCCCCGCCGGCGTCGCGGCGCTGAATGTTGCGCGGTGCAGCCGCCCGCGGCCTTGTGTACGGGCCGGCGCGCTTGCCAATGCCGTCTCCGAGGCCTATTCTTCTGGCTCGTTTTCGAGGCGGCCCCGAACGGCGGGCCCCCGGTTCAAGGAGTCGAGCATGAGCGGCGTCAACAAGGTCATCCTGGTCGGCAATCTGGGCGCGAACCCCGAGATGCGTTTCACGCAGGCGGGGCAGGCGGTGGCCAACCTGCGTCTCGCCACCACCGAGCGCTGGACCGACAAGAGCGGCCAGAAGCAGGAAATCACCGAGTGGCACCGGGTCGTGGTGTGGGGAAAGCAGGCCGAGATCTGCGGCCAGTACCTGACCAAGGGCCGGCAGATCTACGTCGAGGGCCGCATCCGCACCCGGCAATGGCAGGACCAGCAGGGCCAGAAGCGCTACAGCACTGAGATCGTGGCCCAGACGGTCCAGATGCTGGGTCCCCGCACCGATCGCGGCCCCGATGACGTCGGCGCCACCGTTCCCCCCGATGAGCACATGGGCGCGGAATCCGGGCCCGGCGGGAACGACGACGACATCCCGTTCTGAGCATTTTCGGCCGATCATTACGGTAGCGAACTCTTCCGCGCGCTCGCGCGGAGCATCCGGAGCATTCCGGCGGTACAACCATTGGGGGCGATCGGTTTCGACGGGGGTTGAGAACCAGGAAGTGCAGGCCGGGGACCCGTGACCTCGTCAAAAAAGCGGGAACGTATCAACTGCCAACTCTGAGTTGGCTCTCGCTGCCTAGATAGCAGCGACGGTCGCCCGGACCCCGCCTGTGGGGGCCGGTGCGAGCGCCATACAAACGCAGGCTGGTCCAACGCCCCGCCCGTAGGCTGAGGACGAGATGCTGGAGGGCTGGCACGCAGCTGATCCCGCCGGTCGGAGCGGAAGCGTGCGAGACTCAATCGGCCGGAAAAGCCTGTAGGATCTCCCTGGGGACTGACTTTCGGACGCGGGTTCGATTCCCGCCGCCTCCACCAATTCAGCGCGATCGAGATTTCCCGGCAGGGCCGGCCGCACGCGTTCCGTGAACGACGCCGCGCGCGCCGCGCCGGCTACCACGTCCCGGCGCCGAACTCGACCACGTAGCGCAGCCGGTCGATCTCGAAGAACCCGTTGGCCTTCACCCCGAAGCGCAATCCCCAGAAGCTCGTCAGACCCGACATGAACTCGAGCGGCGTGTGCTCCACGGTGGAGCGGAACTTGATCCCCATTTCGAGGACCGTGTCGGTCCTCGTCGTGGTTCCCGTCCCCGAGAAGGCATCTTCTTCGTCCCATTCGATGCCGCCCGCAAAGTACGGGTCGATCCAGCGCGAGGCCGAAGCGGAGTAGTTCGCCATCCACGTGAAGTCGCGCAGCTTCTCGTCCGTGAAGGCCATGCGATGGGTGATGAAGCCGCCCGCCATCGGGTCCTCCAGGCTCTTCACGACGAAGAACGGAAACGCGATCGAGAACCCGACGTTGCCGTCCATGTAGAGCGCCGCCGAGATGGACTTCGCGAACGACTCGCGGTCGGTCCATTGGGCGAACTGCTTGAGGCTCCCGGTGGGCACCATCTCCGGCCAGTTGGGGATTCCCTTGCCGGAGATGAAATGTTCGAGGTCCGGCGCCGCCTTCTCCGCCGAAGGGAACGGCCGCAGCTCGTACACCGCGTTGTCGGGCGCGTAGACGCCGGCGACGGTGTGGCGGGCCCGCAGCGGGCTGTCGGCGGGCAGCGGGGGGAAGACGCGATGCTCCGGATGGCGCACCTTCGCCATCCACGCCTGGAACCCGCCCGTGTAGAGCGTGCCGCCGCTGATGATGTCGCGCACGCCCCAGGCGTCGTTGATGCGCCGGTTCACGTCGTAGCCGGGGGTGAAGTAGCCGTCGCCGTTCTTGTCCGTGCAGCTCGCGTGCTTGCCCTCTTCGGAGAGGATGTGGATCGGGAACCTCGTGTCCTCGTCGACCGCCAGCGTGTTGTCGTACCACTGGATGCCATGTGCCTTGCCCAGCACGCGCGTGACCACGAGGTGGTAGGGAGTCTCCGGGCACTTCTCGCGCTTCCAGACGATGACCTGAAGCTGCGCGGATTCCACGTCGTGCGCGTGCGAGCCGAGGCCGGCTTCCGAGGCGTAATAGAAGAAGAAATCCAGGTCGATCCCCGCGACCTTCGCGAGGTCGACGACGGAGGCGCCACGATCGCCCGCGACGGGCTTCAGGGCGCCTGCGCCGGCGCCGCGGGTCTGCAGCGATCGGACGCGGTAGTAGACCACGGGCCCCGTGCCGGCGGGCTCGAACGGGAACGCTTCCGGGATCGTGATGTCCTTGCCCGAGTGTTCCTGCAGCAGGGGCTCGTCGGGCGAGAACCAGATCACCGGGGCGCAGTAGGCCGCGAGCTGCGAGAGGGTCATGCGCGACTTGCCACCGAACCACACCACCGCCTGCACCCGGTCGTAGCCGCCGCACCGCAGCGTGTCGCCGTTGATGCCGAAGTGGAAACGCTGCGCGTGCGCGGGCGTGGCCGCCGTCGCCAGGGCCAGGGCGAAGATCATCCAGCCCGCGTGGCGGGCGCGGGGGAGGCTCATCGGAAGGAAGCGACCGAACGTAACATTCCCGGCCAATGTGCTGGGAATGGCAGGCCCTCGTCAAACCTCGTTTTTTCCGCTTGCAGGGGGGGCGGCCGGTGACTACCCTCGCGCGTTCCGTGAACGACGCCTCGGGCCTCAGAAGTCGCATCGGAATGGTCCACGAGTCGATCGATCGGGCCGCCGCACGCTCGGGACGCGGGGGCGGGGACGTGACCCTGGTCGCGGTC
>Ga0307281_10000511_pt1 | contig 10230 bp, 8 predicted proteins | sample ER_DNA_120_FD_194486 | JGI IMG/M metagenome (GOLD analysis project Ga0307281, IMG submission 194486) | Bulk soil microbial communities from the East River watershed near Crested Butte, Colorado, United States - ER_DNA_120 | ecosystem: Environmental > Terrestrial > Soil > Floodplain | place: USA...
GTCGATCGCGAATGCGATCTCCTGGATCGTCTTGACCCGGTCGGGGCTGCCCTTGACGAAGTAGTTCGCGCCGTCGACCTCGATGTCGTCGGGCGCCGCCTCGAGCATGTGGGCGGCCATCTTGCGGGCCTTCTCCCGGATCTTGCCGGCGGCCTTGATGGCCGCGGTCATCCCGACCGACGATGTCCGGCTGCCATAGGTGCCGTAGCCGAACGGCGTGCCCTGTGTGTCGGAGTGCTGGACGACGATGTCCTCCATCGGGATACCCAGCTCGTGCCCGACGACCTGCCCATAGGTCGTCTCGTGACCCTGGCCGTGCGACGAGGTGCCTACCGTGACGACCGTCTTGCCGGTCAGGTGCATCTTGATGTTGGCCGACTCCCACATCGCGGCACCCCAGCCCTCGCCGACGGCGCCGATCCACTTGGAGGGCGCGACCCCGCACACCTCGATATAGGTCGACAGGCCGACGCCGAGGTACTTGCCACGTGCGCGGGCCTCCGCCTTGGCGGCCGCCATCCCGGAGTAACCGGCCATCGCCAGGGCCTTGTCGAGCGCCGGCTCGTAGTTGCCGGAATCGATGTAGATCTTGGCGCCACCCGAGGCGGTCCCGAGACCCGACGGGTTCTCGTACGGGAACGCCTCCGGGGCGATGAAGTTGCGCCGGCGGATCTCCGCGCGATCCATCCCGATCTCGTTGGCGAACAGGTCCATCGCCCGCTCGATGACGTAGGTCGCCTCCGGCCGGCCGGCGCCGCGATAGGCATCGACGAAGGCCGTGTTCGTGTAGACCCCGGTCACCTCGCAATAGACGTTCGGGATCTTGTAGCAGCCGGACAGGACACGGGCATAGAGCGTCGTCGGGATGCCCGGGCCGATGGTCGACAGGCGTCCGCCGAGGTTGGCCAGCGTCTTGACCCGGAGCCCGGTGATCTCGCCATCGCGCTTGCCGGCGATCTCGAGGTGGGTGATGTGATCGCGGCCGTGGATCGTGCTGCCATAGCTCTCGCGCCGGCTCTCGATCCACTTGACCGGGCGACCCCCGAGCGCCTTGCTGGCGAACAGGACGAGTGCGTAATCCGGATAGCAGAAGATCTTCGTCCCGAAGGCACCGCCGACATCCGGGCTGATGCACCGGATCTTGTGCTCCGGGATGCCCATCACGAAGGCGGCCAGCAGCAGGCGCTGGATGTGTGGGGTCTGGCTCGACATCCAGATCGTGTACTCGTCCGTGCCCGGGTTGTACCAGCCGATGTTGCCGCGGACCTCCATCGGGTTCGGGATCAGGCGCTGGTTGACGATCCGTTGGCGGACGACGACCTCGGCCGCGTCGACCGCGGCATCGGTGCCTGCCTTGTCCCCGACGCTCCATTCGAAGACGATGTTGTTCGGGGCGTTCTCGTGGAGTTGCGGTGCGCCAGGCTCGATCGCCTTGTCGGCATCGACGACCGCGGGCAGGGGCTCGTAGTCGACGACGATCGCCTCGATGGCGTCGAATGCCTGCGCCTCGGTCTCGGCGACGACCGCAGCCACGCCCTCGCCGGTCCACTTGACGCTGTCCGTGGCGAGCGTCCGTGGCGTGCTGATGTTGTTCTGGATCCCGGCGCTGCCGCCGGCCGGCCAGGCCATCGGCATCGGGTTGTACGGGATGTCGGCTCCGACGAACACGGCGACCACCCCGGGCATCGCCTTGGCGGCAGTCGTGTCGACGGAGCGGATGTTGGCATGCGCGTAGGGGCTGCGCAGGATGGCCATGAAGGCCATCGACGGCAGCTTGATGTCGGCGACGTAGTTGCCGTTGCCGGTGATGAAGCGCGGATCCTCGACCCGCTTGATCCGTGCGCCGAGGACGTCGGTGGTCATCTCATGCCTCCTCGCCCTACGCCGTGACGGCCGCGCCGGATCGCATGGTCTCGGCGGCGTGGCGGATCGCGACGACGATGTTCTGGTACCCGGTGCACCGGCAGAAGTTGCCCTCGATGGCGTGCCGGATCTCGTCGTCGGTCGGGTCCGGGTTGTGCTCTAGCAGGTCGACCGCGGTCATGATCATGCCCGGGGTGCAGAACCCGCATTGGAGGCCGTGCTTCTCCCAGAAGGCGGTCTGCATCGGGTGGAGTTCGTCGCCGGTCGCGAGCCCCTCGATGGTCATGATCTCGGCGCCGTCGGCCTGGACGGCGAGCATCGTGCACGACTTGATCGCCCGGCCGTCGACGTGGACGGTGCAGGCGCCGCACTGGCTCGTGTCGCAGCCGACATGGGTGCCGGTCAGGTCGAGATCCTCCCGGAGCGCCTGGACGAGGAGCCGTCTCGGCTCGACGTCGAGTTCGTGCGGTGTCCCATTGACGACGAACGCGATGTGTTCGCTCACGGGCCTGAACCTCCTGCGCCACGGACGGTGGATCAGCCGACGTCGATCTCGTGTCCTCTGGAGCCCTCCGGCCTCGACCACACGCGGTTCGGTGCGTGGTGGGGAGGTCGTCGGATGGTCGCACCGCAGCGCCGCGGAATCAAGTCGGATCGCGACCCTGGTCCGGGCCGCGCGACGGGGGGCCGTCCACGCGCCCGAGGGCCGCGCTCCGGCTGCTCACGGCGCGCGGGTCGAGGTGCTGCGCGCGCTCGGCCGGCGGAAGGTCGAGCAGACGCGCGGCCTCGCCGAGCCGCTCGAGCTTCCGGACCGCGACCGGCCAGGCCAGGTGCGCCAGCGAGGAAGCCGTGGCCAGCCCGACCCGCGCCGGGCCGCGACCCCCGGTCGAGGCGGCGTAGCCAACGGCCCACAGGAGGAGTTCCGGACCGTCGTCGCTGGGGTCGGTGGCCGGCAGGGCACCGCAGATGATGCCGCGGTCGCCGGGCGTCGCGACGACGAGGCGCCAGTTGTCGGGCCCCGCGATCAGGTCGACGGCCAGGCTCGCGTAGGAGGCGGCGAGGATCGTCTCGATCCCGGCCGCGTCGGCGTTGCCGCCGGTGATCGCGAGCGACACGTGCGTCCCGTGCACGCCGTCGAGCAGGAGCTGGTGCGCGCCACTGAAGAGATCGCGCTCCGCAGGGTCGGCGCCGATGGCCACGGCCGCCGGTTCGTGCACCTCGATGAGCGGACAGCCGGCCGCGGCCAGCTCGCACAGCACGGTGTTGCGGGCACGAGCCTGGGCGAGGACGGCGTCGGAGCGTGCCGCGAACTCGCCCGCGCCAACGCCACCCCCCGCGCGTCCCGCGCGGCCGGCCGTGTACGGCCCCGTCACCGCCTGCTTGACCGCACGGTCGGTCAGTCCGGCGGTCGCCCGCCACGCTTCGACGGGCCGTGCCTCCCCCCGGAGGCCGCCGTCGGTGACCGGGTCGAGCCCGGCCGCTTCCTGGGCACGGATCGCGGCCTCGACCAGCGCCTCGAGGGGCGCGCCGTCAGCGAGCGGCGGGCGGGGCAGTCCCCCGAGGAGCGTGGCAAACATCGGCCGGGGCATCTTGCCACAGGGGATCCGCTCCGAGACCGCGCCGGCGATTGGGTACGATGGCGCCCGGCCGGGGTGCCTCCACCCGTCTGGCCGGACCGATGGGAGTAGACCTCCGGCATGCGACGATCCCGCTCGGCGCTCGATCGAGCGCGGCCGATCCCTCCCGCGACCTCCCCAGGCCAGGCACGGTGACCGTCGACGGGGTCGGGCACGACCGGCCGACCCTCCGCGAGCGGATCGCGATCCGCCGCGCCGTCCGGCGCTACGTCCCGATAGTCGGCTGGCTGTCGACCTACGACCGCGGAGACCTGCGGTTCGATGTGATCTCGGGGATCGTCAGCTGGGGCGTCATAGTCCCGGTCGCGATGGCGTATGCCGGACTGGCCGGCATGCCCCCGGAGACCGGCCTCGTCACCGCCTTCGCCGCCCTTGCCGCGTACGCTGTGTTCGGCACCTCGCGCCACCTGAAGGTGACGGCGAGCTCATCGGTCGCGATCATGTCGGCGTCCGTCGTCGGCGCCCTGGCCGCCGGGGATGCGAGCGACTATGTCGTCCTGAGCTCCGGTCTCGCCCTGATCGTCGGCGCCATCCTCATCGTGGCCGGTGCCGCCAGGCTCGGCTTCCTGTCGCAGTTCCTTGCGGCGTCCGTCGTGACCGGCTTCGTCATCGGTCTGGCGGTGGTCATCACCATCGGCCAGATCCCGGCGCTGCTCGGCATCCCGGCGGTCGGCGGCACGATCATCGAGAAGGTCATCGCCATCGGCGAGAACCTCGACGAGCTCAACCGCTACACGGCAGCGCTGGGCATCGCGACCATCATCGGGATCGCCTTCCTCAGGCGCCTCGCGCCACGTGTCCCGGGTGCCCTCGTCGCACTCATCATCGGGATCGCGTTGTCCACCCTGCTCGACCTCCCGGCCAAGGGAGTGGCTGTCGTCGGTGACATCACCACGGGCGTCCCGATCCCGGGCGTGCCCAAGATCCCGTTCGGCGACATCGTGTTCCTGACCGTCGGCGCGTTCGGCATCGTCTTCCTCGCCCTGGCCGAGTCGATCGGGGCGGCTCGCTCGTTCGCGGTCCGCAACGGCTACGACATCGACCCGGACCAGGAGCTGATCGCGCTCGGCGTGTCGAACGCCGCAACGGGCCTGTTCGGCGGCTTCGCCGTCGATGCCAGCCTCAGCCAGTCGGCCACCGGCGAGGCCGCGGGCGACCGGACACAGCTCGCCTCGCTGATCACGGCCGGCCTGGTGCTCGCCACCGCCGTCATCCTCGCGCCGATCTTCAAGAACCTGCCGCTGTCGGTCCTGGCCGCGATCGTCATCACGTCGGTCCTCGGCCTCGTCAACATCGCGGAGCTGCGGCGCTATCTGGCCTGGAAGCGGACCGATTTCCTGCTCGCGATGACGGCCCTGGCAGGGGTCATCTTCACCACAGCACTGACGGGGATGGCCATCGCGGTTGCCCTGTCACTGCTCGCGATCCTGTACCAGGCGAGCCGGCCCTACATCGCGGTCCTGGGACGGATCCCGACCGACCCGCCGGTCTATGCCGACGCGGAACGGCACCCGACGGCGGAGCCGGTCGAGGGCTTCCTGATCATCCGTCCGAATGTCCCGCTGACGTTCGTCAACGCCGACGTCGCGAAGGACCAGATCATGGCCATCATCCGCGGGCTGCCGGTCGCCCCCAGCGTCGTCGTCCTCGACATCGCCGCCACCGCCGACCTCGACGTGGCCACCACCGACATGCTGTCGTCCTTGCTGACCGACGTCCACGACAGCGGCATCGAACTCAGGCTGGCCCAGGTCCGCGGCTCGGTCCGCGACCGGATGCGCCGGACGGGCCTGATGACGGTGATCGGCGAGGAGCACTGTTACTACACGGTCGAGGCGGCCGTCGAGGCGGCTGTCGCGGCGTCCACCGAGCCGACGCGGACCGAGCCGACGCCGGCGGGATCGTCCCCGGCCGAGCCGCCACCGACCGAGCCCGACTGATTCATCGCCGTATCGCGGACCTCGCGGGCTCCAAGCCGGTTCGGATCCGGACCGGGCGATCGCGCAGCGGTGCCGACAGCGATCCCGGCCGCCACGACGATCCCGACCACGACGACGCCGAGCGCGGCGATGAACGCGGGTGCGGTCGTCGATCCTGCGCCGACGCCCGCCTCGATCGGTCGGTGCCACAGCGAGGACAGCGTCGGGACGGCGGTCGGCGGGACGATCGCGCCGAGGAACAGCCCGGCGGCCAGCCCGCCCAGGTGCGCCGCGTTGTCGATCGATCCACCCGACGCGAACCCGAACGCGATGTTGATGAGCACCAGGATGAACAGCTGACTCATGATCCCGCGGCTCTGGCGGTCGACCGGGTGGTGGATCCGGCCGGCCGCGAGCAGGATCCCGAACAACCCGAAGATCGCGCCGGACGCGCCGACCGAGGGGACGTTGCCGCCGGACACGAAGCTAGCGGTCGAACCAGCGGCGGCGCAGGCGAGGTAGAATGCCAGGAAGCGGATCGGTCCGTACCAGCGCTCGACGATCGTGCCCGACAGCCACAGCGCGTACATGTTGAAGATCAGGTGGAGCGGATCCGTGGGCGAATGGAGGAGCGTGACCGTCCAGAGGCGCCAGTACTCGCCCGCCGCCACCGCCGCCTTGTCGAGCTGGAGCCAGTCGTAGAGCCCCTGCGCCGGCGGATCTGGGATCGTGAACATGGCGGTCACTGACACGATGACGGTGATGGCGATGAGGAGCAGCGTCATGGTGATAGGCGGACCGTCTCCTCGGCCCTTGGCGAAGTAGCGCTTCGAGGCGCGCGCGTCGCCGGTCTCCTTGTTGAGCCAGCCCAGACGATTGGCGATCTCGGCCTTGTCCTCGCGCGGGGCTCGCTTGTCGGCTTCGCGGTAGGCCTCGATCGCGCCGGTCAGGTCCCCGTCGCGCACCCGGGCGGCCGCGACGTTGCGCCAGGCCGGGTAGGTCGACGGGGTCTCCGGGAGTTGCAGGACCGCGAGCCAGGTCTGCAGGGCGGCCGGCTCGTTATTCAGCCGGTAGTGCGCCTCGCCGAGTCCGAGCAGGGCGGCCGCCGTGATCGCCGGGTCGTCGAACCCGACGACGCGCGAGAAGTGCTGGCCGGCCTCCGCGTAGTCGCCCGACGCGAGCAGCTCCCCACCGCGCTGGATGAGGGCGAGGGCCGCGTCCCGGGTGAGTCGCCCGCCCAGTCCGGGGTCGGGCATGCCCGGCTGCGCGCCCATCTCGCTCATGGCCCGGACTGTACAGGAGCGGACCGGCACGGGCGGCGGACGCAGGTCGCGACCATCCGCCGCGCTCCGTCCCCGCTCGTCGCACTAGACTCGACGGCGATGTGCGGACGCTTCACCCAGGAACGGCCGGCCTCCGAGATGGCCGAGATCTTCGGGGCGGAGCCGCTCGTCGACGACCCGGGCGGGCACTACAACGTCGCCCCGACGGACGAGGCGCTGGTCGTGGTCCAGCGCGAGCAACGGCGGGCGGTCACGGCCTATCGCTGGGGATTGATCCCGCACTGGGCGACCGAGGCGAAGGTCGGTTCGCGGATGTTCAACGCGCGGGCGGAGACGATCACCTCGAGCCCGGCCTTCCGGGACGCCTTCGTCCGCAAGCGCTGTCTGGTGCCGGTCGATTCGTTCTACGAGTGGAAGCGCGAAGGCACGATCCGGCAGCCCTATCGGGTGGTCGAGCGTACCGGGCGGCCGCTCGCGCTGGCCGGGCTGTGGGCCGGCTGGCGTGACCCGGCGACCGATTCGGTCCGCCGGACCTTCACCATCATCACCACGACGCCGAACGATGCCCTGGCCGACCTGCACGATCGGATGCCGGTCGTGGTGGCCGACTCGGCGTGGGCTCGCTGGCTCGATCCGTCGCCGGCCGACCCCGGCGAACTGGTCGGCCTGCTCGTACCCAACGAGGCGGTCGAGCTCGACGTTTACCCCGTGGAACGGCTGGTCAACGACGTGCGGCGCGACGGCCCCGAGCTCATCGCCCCGCTTGGCTAGCGGCGCGGCCCCGGTTCAGCCCTCGACCGCCTCCGTCCAGCCCTCCGACCCGAGCGTCGCCCGGAATGCGGCTTCGGGCTCGGCGCCGTCGTCGAGGCCGGCCGCGAACTGCCCGACAAGGCTGGCGAACGCCCCGTCCGGGTCCGCCGCGGGCGCCTCGAAGACGACGGCGTCGGCCGGCAGGCCGTCGGGGATCCCGGCGCCGCCCGCCACGACGACGATCATCCGCGCATCGCCCCAGCTGGCCGCCTCGGCGACGACCGCGACGGTCGTCGGGTCGACAGGCTCCGCGACCACCACGACGGCGAACTCGGTCAGGTAGCGCAGGCCAAGGTCGACATCCTCGGCCTCGAGGGTCGCGCCGCTTCGGATGGCGGTCGACGCATCGGCCGCGCCGCCGTCCCCGCGGTCCGGATCGACATCGTCGCCCGCGTCCTCGGGCTCCGTGTCGGCGGGTCGCGGCGCCTCCAGCGGCGTCACGCGGGTCCCATCTCGAAGCAACGCGACATGGCCGACCCCACCGCGGACCAGGTCGAGGACGACGGCGTCGGCCGCCGGGTCGTCGCCGATCCGGCCGACCAACTGGACGGTCATGCCGGCGCCAGCCGCAGCAAGGGCCACACGCGCTGCCATCCCGGCTGCGGCGATGGCTCCGTCGGCCAGCCTGCCGATCGGAGACCCGATGACGACGATCACCGACTGAGCGTAGCGGCCCCCGAGCCGTCGCGCCCTATCCGGACACGGATCCGCCGATACTGCCACCGCCGCCACCGCTCCCGCCGCCGTGGTCGTCACTCGGTTCGGGCGTCTCGTTCGGATCCCGCGTCCTGGTCGGTCGCGGGGTGGCGGTCGGCTTGGCGGTCTGGCCGGGCTTGGTGATCTCTCCGCCTCCGCCGTTCGGTTCGGTCGTCTCGGTCGGTTCGGCCGTCTCGCTCGGCTCGGCGGTCTCGGACGGCTCTGCGGTCTCGGTCGGCTCGGCGGTCTCGGTCGGTGTCGGGGTCGACGGACCGGTGGTGGGCGGGTGCGAGGTCGGGGCGGGTTCGACGGTGGGGTTCGGGCCGGACGAACGGTCGAGCAGGCCACCGACGGTCACGGCCCCGGCCGCAGCGACCGACCCGGCGGCGAGGATCACGACCAGGACGAAGGCGAGCGCCTGTGCCCGCACCGCGAACGGGCGGCCGCCGGTCGTCCCGACAGCCCAGGCGTCGCGGACGGCCAGAACGAATGCGCCGAGCGGCCCGCCACGAACCGTGCTGCCGGAGCGGATGACCACGCGTGGCGCCGGCTCGGCGGCGATGGCGGCCATCACCCGCGCCTCGAACCCCTCGCTCGGTCGGATCCCGTCGCCCGCCGCGAGTACCTCGAGTTCGCGCGCCATCGACAGCGCATCGGCCGACTCGGCGACGGACGGATCGGCCTCGCCGGCGATGCGCAGCTCGGACGGGTCGAACCGTCGGGACGGGCCGCTCATGCGTCGCCTCCGGGCTCCACGGTGCCACGCAGGCGGAGCAGACCGCGGCGGAGATGGGTCTTCACGGTCGGGACCGGGCGTTCCGTCTGTCGAGCGATCTCCTCGAGCGACAGCTCACCGAAGAAGCGCAACGTGACGACTTCGCGATAGGGCTCGGGCAGGGTCGCGACGGCGATCCGCAGCTCGGCCTCTCGCTCAGCGCGCAGCGCGAGCATGGCGGGGTCGGTCCGGGGACGTGCCTCCAGACCACTGGCGTCGGCCGCCATCGAGCCGCTATCGATCGGGACGCCCGCACCTGGCCCGGAGGGGTCGAGCCAGGTGACCGAGCGTCGCTGTCCGACCTGACGGAGCGAGATACGGACCGCGATGCGCGTCAGCCACGCGCCGAACGGTCCATCGCCGCGCCAGCTCGCGAGCGATCGAAAGGCGGTCACGAACGCCTCCTGGGCTGCGTCCTCGGCCTCATGAAGGTCGCCGAGGATCCGGTGACAGGCCCGCACCACGGACGCTGCTTCACGATCGACGAGGTGCCGGAAGGCATCTCGGTCGCCGGCGAGGACGGCATCGACGATCGCGCGTTCATCGCGTCGTTCGTCCGAGGCGGCGGTCGTGGGCGGATCGAAGATGGGCCGACTCCGGTCGTCCGGGCCGGTGTCCGGATCGGACACCGACGCCCGGTTCGCCTCCATGATGAGGGAGGTCGAGCCGAGCCATCGGTCGTGGGTCTCGTCGAACACCCCGGCGCTGCTGGGATCTGTCGACGTCAGTCGTTGCCGCCTCCACCACTGGCGCCGTCGCCGGAGCCGGACCCCTCGTTGCCGCCGGAGCCGTCATTGTCACCATGGTCGTCGGTCGGCTCCGCGGTCTCGTTCGGCTCGGCGGTCTCGGTCGCGTGATCGCCCTGGTCATCACCGGGATCGGTCGCCTCGTCGGGACCGTCCTCCGCGCCGTCGTGACCGCTGTTCGCACCCTGGTCATCGGTCGCGCCGGCACCATCGCTCGCGCCGTCATGACTGCTGTTCGCGCCGTGGTCGTCGGTCGCGTCAGGGGCGTCGACGCCATCGTCGTCGGCCGGTTCGGCGGTCTCGGCCGGTTCGGCGGTCTCGGCCGGCTCGGCGGTCTCGGCCGGTTCAGCAGTCTCGGCCGGTTCGGCGATCTCGGTCGAACTGACCGTCGATGGCGAGTCGTTGCGTGAGTGGCTCAGGCCCTCGGCCGCGAAGGCCGCGCCGGCGACCAGGAAGATCGAGACCAGTGCCACGCCCAGGCCACGGGCCACCTTGACGTCG
>Ga0307281_10000512_pt1 | contig 10220 bp, 6 predicted proteins | sample ER_DNA_120_FD_194486 | JGI IMG/M metagenome (GOLD analysis project Ga0307281, IMG submission 194486) | Bulk soil microbial communities from the East River watershed near Crested Butte, Colorado, United States - ER_DNA_120 | ecosystem: Environmental > Terrestrial > Soil > Floodplain | place: USA...
CACCGACTACGAGTGGTACGTGAGTCTCGACGACGGCCATGCCACGAACGTCGCCGGCCCGATCTGGTCATTCACGACGGGCAGTGCGGCGCCGACCGTAACTGTCATCCGTCCCAACGGCGGCGAAGTATTCGCGAGCGGCGCCAATGCGCTGATTGAATGGAACGCCGCCGACGATGTCGGCGTCACGTCCGTCGACATCCTGATTTCGCGCAATGGCGCAGCGGGGACTTACCAGACCCTCTTCAGCGGAATCCCGGATACGGGTTCGCGCACGTGGAACGTGGTCGGCCCCGGCAGCAACAACGCGTTCATCAAGGTGGTTGCCCACGATGCGAACAACAACACATCGTTCGACGTGGGAGACGCTTCCTTTCAAATCAACACGCCGACGGGCGTGGATGGCAAAGTTCCGGCCGTGTTCGGGCTCGATATGCTGTCCGAGAATCCGTTCAGCCATGCGGGAAGCTTCAACGTGTTGCTCGCGCACGCCGCACACGTAAACGTCACGGTCTACGATGTCGCCGGCCGGCGCGTGGCCCAGCTCGTGGACGAATCCATGCTCGCCGGCCAGCACGTCGTGTGGTGGAATGGGAACAGCACCCAGGGCCGGGCGGCGTCGGGCGTGTACTTCGTGCGCATGCAGGCCGCGGGGTTGCACTTCACCAAGCGTGTGGTCTTGCTCCGATAGACAACGTCGGGCAGACGTCCGAGCAGATCGTGGCGCACGCAGGCGCCGTCTGGGCCCGCCGCCGACCCCGCCCGTGTGGGGAAGCTTCGTGGATGACTCAATCTTCGACGTGTGTCCACACCGCGCCGTTGGTACCGACGGCCACTGGATTCCAACCCGAACGCGCCCACACGCCGAGAAAATTCCCGAAGTAGTCAGCGGTGAAGTTGGACCAGCGTCCGCTCTCGTAGTAGCGCAGCGTTCCGCGATCACCGACGGCGTAGAAGGCGTCGTTCCCGGTCGCGCGCATGCCGCGTATCGGCGTGGATACCTGGGCGATGCGCTTCCATGTCTGCCCGTCGTGGTGAAGCACTTCGCCAAGCGACGTAGCAACATAGGTGTCGAACTCCCAACCGGTCACGGCAACCAGCGTGCCAGCGGTCGGGGTTTCATCCAGGGTCCACGCGGCGAGCTCGGCGGGATCATCATAGCGCAGCACCCGGTTGGAGTTGTCCGCCACGGCAAAGACGTCGTCGATTGCGCCCGCCCACACCGCCACAAAATTCATCGATGACGCTTCGGCCGGAAGCATCGCGGACGACCACGTGCTGCCCTTCCATACCCGCACTGTGCCGGCGTCACCGACGGCGTAGAGGCGCATCGGATTACCAAAGCGATCGTGCAGTCCCGTGACGCCCCGCAATGTTTCCGACGTGTTGCTGGTCTGCAGCGTCCACTGCGTGCCCGCGAGGTGATAGATCGCGCCCGCGTCACCGACGGCGTAGGCGTCCTGGGCGGAGAACGCAGCCAGTCCGTGCAACGGCTCGTTCGTGGTCCACGCGTCGGCGTCGACCATGGCGAGGCCGTGACCGTTCTCTTCACCGACGATTATGTCGAAAGCGGTGGCTTCGAGTTGGGCGGCCGTCCCCGCGTAACGGACGTGCCACTGTGCGGCGCTATAATCGAGCACTGTGCCCGCGGTGCCGACCGCCCACGCCTCGCCCGACACGGCGGCCCCCACACCAACCAATCGATCATTGAGGCCGGTGTCGAACGTCGTCCAGTTGGCTCCGTCGAAATGGAGCAATGAGCCGGCCTCTCCCACCACATGGATATCCGAAGCGCCGGTGCCCGCTACGGCGAGCTGGCGCGTCAAGATGCCGGTAGGCTCGTTCACGGTTTCCACCCCGTTGAAATGCCGTACAACGCCGTCGTCTCCCACGGCGTACACGTTGGTGCCAGAGGCTCCCCAAACGTCGTGCAGGTCGGTGCTGATGGGTGGGCCCACCAATGTGAGCACGCCGCCCGCGTAGTGCGCGAAGTATCCGTTGCGACCGACGACAAAGAGATCATTCGCCGCCGCCGCCCAGATTCCCAGCAATTCAGCCGGCGCATCGGCGAGCAGTGTCCACGAGCTCCCGTTGTACGCGATGATCTTTCCCGTTCCGGGTGAGTCCCCTTCGCCGCATGCATACAGCGCTGAGCCGGAAATACCTGAGACGTCATTCAGCGTGCCTGATACCGGACTCGTGACCGATGTCCAGACTCCATTGCTCAGATGAAAGATGGCACCCTCGTCGCCCACTGCCCATGCGATCGAGTTGGACGACCAGATCGATCGCAGGCGCGGCTCTGGATTGGTGAGCTCGGTGAGCGTCCATGATGTGCCATCGAAGCGCAGCATGCCGCGATTGCATGCGATATAGATCCGTTGCGCGGAGACGCCGACCGCATACAGGCTGTCGACGCCGAGGCCGCCGTTTATCCACGACCAGGTGACTTGCGCGGGGGGAGGCTTCGGCGCAGGCGTCGTGGGGCCGTTACCGGAGCAGGCGGACAGCAACAGCGGCAGCGCGCAGGCACCGACACGCGCTACGAGGAGCACGAAAGCAAGATAGCGGTTATCATATGGAAGTCTCATGAGGTGCGCATCATTGTACAGTGAATCGAGGATATCCTGAAACGAGTGCTGCATGTCACCGGTCGCACGATCAAGCGCATCGGCATCACGCTCGCTGGCGTGATTGTCATTCTCGCGGGCGTCGCCATGCTCGTGCTCCCGGGGCCCGGACTTCTCACCATCGTGCTTGGGCTTATGATCCTCGGGGCGGAGTTCGAGTTCGCCCGAAGGTGGGTGCAACGGATCAAAATCAGGACCCGCCAGGCCATCGATTACGCCCGCCGCCGCCTGCGCCGGCCGGGGCCCCCGGCGACACCGCCGGAGACAGATTAAGCCATTGCCTGTAAACGGGTTAGACGGCCTGTCCGGCCAAGAAAAAGGTTTCCTTGGAGGCGCGAAATCTCTATTATAGCGGGGCGTTGATTTTTCTTTCACAACCCCGGCCCGAGGGCTTCACGACGCGGTTAGCGCGGGCCCTGCTCCGGGGCGACCTCATGCGATAAAAAAGCGATTTCAAAGGCGCCACGGGCGGTCTGCGCGATGCGGGGCCCGCGGCGGAGGAAAAGGCATGGCAACAAACGAGAGAATCATACCGGTACCCATCGAAACCGAGATGCGGAATTCGTATCTCAACTACTCGATGAGTGTGATCATTTCGCGCGCTCTTCCCGACGTGCGCGACGGCTTGAAGCCCGTGCATCGACGCGTGCTCACCGCGATGAATGATCTCTCGCTTTCGCACACGCGCGCGTACCGAAAGTCCGCGAAGGTCACCGGCGACGTCACCGGTAACTACCATCCGCACGGAACCACCGCGGTGTACGACACCATCGTGCGCATGGCGCAGGATTTTGCGCTGCGTTATCCGCTCGTGGACGGCCAGGGCAACTTTGGTTCCGTCGATGGTGATCCTGCCGCGGCGGAGCGATACACCGAAATTCGCATGACCGCGTTCGCCGAAGAAATGCTGGCGGATCTCGAGAAAGAAACCGTCGACTTCGGGCCCAACTACGACGAGTCGCGCACCATGCCCATGGTGCTGCCTGCCAAGGTTCCCAATCTGCTCGTCAACGGCGCCGCCGGCATCGCAGTCGGCATGGCGACCAACATTCCGCCCCACAACATGCGCGAGATCTGCGAGGCCGCGATGGCGGTGCTCGACAATTCGGAGATTCCGGACGAAGACCTTCTGCGCATCGTGAAGGGCCCCGACTTCCCCACCGCCGGCATCGTGCTGGGGCGCCTCGGTATCCGTGAGGCGTACACCACCGGCCGCGGCCGCGTGATCGTGCGCGCGCGCACGCACGTCGAAGAGATGAAGGGCGATCGCGAGGCCATCATCATCGACGAGCTTCCGTACCAGGTGAACAAGGCCTCGCTGATCGAACGCATCGCCGAACTGGTGAAAGACGATGTCATCTCCGACATCGCGGACATCCGCGACGAGTCGAGCCGCGAAGGCATGCGCGCCGTCATCATCTTGAAACGCGACGCCGACGCGCGCGTGGTGGAAAACCAGCTCTTCAAGCACACGCAGATGCAGGTCACCTTCGGCATCATCATGCTGGCGCTGGTCAACAACCGCCCCGAGGTGCTCTCGCTCCACGAGCTCCTGCAGCACTGGCTGAACCACCGCGAATCGGTGGTCGTGCGCCGCACGAAGTTCGATCTGCGCAAAGCGGAGGAACGCGCGCACATCCTGGAAGGCCTTCGCATCGCGCTCGATCATATCGACGAGGTGGTGGCGTTGATTCGCGCGTCCAAGGACGCGGAGACCGCACGCACCGGCCTCATGACGAAGTTCAAGCTCAGCGAGCTCCAGGCCAGCGCCATCCTGGAAATGCGCCTGCAGCGCCTCACCGGGCTCGAGCGCCAGAAGGTCGAAGACGAGTACCAGGAGCTCTTGCAGCTGATCGGGGAGCTCAAGGCCATCCTGGCCGACCGCGCTCGCGTGCTGGAAGTCATCCGCACCGAGATCCTCGAGATCCGCGACGCGTACGGCGACGAGCGCAAGACCGAAATCGTCGATGCGGGCCCGGCCGACTTCAACGTGGAGGACCTGATCGCCGAAGAAGACATGGTGATCACGATCAGCCACGCCGGCTACATCAAGCGCATCGCGCTCGACGCGTATCGCCAGCAGAAGCGCGGCGGCCGCGGCGTCACCGGCATCAAGATGCGCGACGAGGACTTCGTCGAGCATATCTTCATCGCCTCGACGCACAGCTACATCCTGTTCTTCACCGACCTCGGGCGCTGCCACTGGGTGAAGGTGCACGAGATTCCGGAAGCCGGACGCGCCGCGCGCGGCAAGGCCATCGTGAATCTCCTCGGCCTGCAGGAAGGCGAGCGCATCTCGGGACGCATTCGTGTTTCCGAGTTCCGCGAGGATCAGTACCTGGTGCTGACCACCAAGCGCGGCATCATCAAGAAGACGGTGCTCTCCGACTACGGGCGTCCGCGCCGCGGCGGCATCATCGCCGTGAATCTTCGTGACGGCGACGCGCTCATCGGTGCCGCCATCACCAACGGGGACCAGGAGATCGTCCTGGCCAAGAAGAACGGCCGCACGATCCGGTTCCACGAGAAGGGCGTGCGCGCCATGGGTCGCGCCGCGACCGGAGTGAAGGGGACGACGCTTGTCGGCAATGACGAAGTGGTCGGAATGGTCGTGGTGGCGGCGGGCGCCACACTGCTCACGGTGACCGAGAACGGCTTCGGCAAGCGCTCGCCGCTCGAAGACTACCCGGTCAAGAACCGCGGCGGCATCGGCGTCATCAACATCAAGACCACCGACCGCAACGGCAAGGTGGTCACGATCCAGGAAGTGAAGGACAACGATCAGATGATGATCATCACCAAGAACGGGATCGTCATCCGCTGTCCGATCAGCGGCATCTCCGTCATCGGACGCAACACGCAGGGCGTGCGCCTCATCAATCTGGAGGCCTCGGACCGCGTGGTGGACGTCGCCCACCTTGCCATCGAAGACGAAGAAGAGGCCCAGAACTAGGTGCGGTTGAAAATGGAGAAAATCTCCGAGTTCACGGTCCGGCGCCTTTCGAATTATTACCGGATACTGCTCGACCTCGAGAAGCGCGGTATCACGACGGTTAGTTCCCACCGGCTGGCCGAGCTGGGCGGGATCACGAGCGCACAGGTCCGAAAAGATCTTTCGTACTTCGGAAACTTCGGGACGCGCGGACTTGGCTACAGCGTAACCGAGCTCAAGGCGCAGATCGTCCAGATCCTCGGCCTCGACCACAAGTGGAACCTGGCGTTGTTCGGCGCGGGATCGCTGGGCCACGCGCTTTTCTTCCACCAGGGTTTCCGCGACGACGGCTTCTATTTCAAGCACGTCTTTGACGTCGACGCGTCGAAGGTGGGTTCGAAATGGAATGACGTGGTCATCACGCACCAGAAGAACGCCGAGGACACGCTGCGCCGCGATCCGGTGCAGATCGCGGTGGTGGCGACGCCGCCCGAGGCGGCCGCCGACGTGGTGGCGCTCCTTGTGAGCACCGGCATCAAGGGCATCCTGAATTTTGCTCCCACGCAGCTCACGGTTCCCGACGGCGTGTGGCTTCGCAACGTGAACCTCGCCGTGGCCCTGGAGAGCCTGAGTTTCTACCTCTCGTTGTCGTGATCATCATGATGAAGTCCCGTGCCACCACCCACGCTGGGCCGTTACTCGCGCTCATTGCGTGCTTCGCGGTCCACGTGGCGCCCGCGCACGCCGGCGATGCGACCCTGCGTCTCTCGCCCGGCCGCGTCCAATTTACGATGAAGGCCAATGGCGAGTGGACCGGCTTTGGCGTTCGTGGCGAGCGGCCGCTGCTCGAGCACGGCGGAATCGTGATCTTTGCGGGATATGCGGGGAGCGCGCTTGTCGACGAGCGCGCATCGTCGGTGCATGGCGGCATGCGCGGCATGAAGTCGACGAGCGAAACGCTTTTTGAGGGCATGCCCGGCGGCGCGCGCTATCCGGCCATCCAGCCCGACGACGATAACGACGGCCGCATCGACGAGGATCCGTGGGATCGCGTCGACAACGACGGTGACGGCCAGGTGGACGAGGATTTCGCGGCCATCGGCGACGAGATGACGGTAGCTGTGTATGGAACGCGCGGCGACGCGGCGCTCATCGTCAGGCAGGAATGCTACGCGTGGTCGCTTCCGAACATCGATGGAATGATTGCATCGACGGTGGTGGTGAGCAACGATGGCGCGCGCGCGATATCCGCCGCGCGCATGGGGGTCGATCTCGAAGCGGCCTCGGGGCTCGAGCTGGGCGACGCGCCGGTGATCGAAGGATCGCGCTCGACATCGGCGCTGGACGCGGCATTCGTCGAGAGGCAGTTGATTTTCGACGACCACAATCTCGGTCTGGCCGTGCTGCTCCTGATTCCCCGCGCACAGGTTGCCGTGGGCAATTCGTGGGAACTGCGCAACGACAACAACCGCGTGGTCGCGGTCTCTCCGGACCTCGGTGACCTTGCGCCCGGCGCGAGTGTGACCATGTATCTCGCGCTGGTGGCGCTGCCGGCCGACGATCTCAAGGCCGTGCACGCGATTCGCAATGCGCACCGCACCATCATCGGCGACGGCACGGCGCGCTTCATTCCGCCGCCGGTTTCACTGACCGCGCACGGCGAAGCGGATGGTGGAGTCGGCCGTGCCGCCACGACTGCGCGCGAGGGCGGAAGCGACCTGTTCTGGACCACGGCGGGCAAGTTGCAGGAAACGCTGCTGGTCGGCTCGCCCAATCCGTTTCACGACGACGTCAGCATCGACTACGAGATTCCCAATCGCGTGGTGGATGAGGATGGAATCGAGCACACACTCGACGGCTCGGTGCAGCCCACCAGTGTGAAGGTCTACAACGTGGCCGGTCGCCTGGTGGCAACCCTCGTGGACGAGCCGCATTCCCCGGGACAGTACCGCGTCGCCTGGACCGCCCGCAGCGAGGGCGGCGCTTCACTGGCGAGCGGCGTCTACTACGTGAAGCTCCAGATCGGCAAGCGCTCGGTCACGATGCGCATGGTCCAGCTCAAGTAGCCCTTTTTTTGCCCGTCGCGGGTTTCGGGCCGGCCCCTCATTTGCTATAATGACGGTGTGCGGACCTGTGTCCGCCCGGAGAAAACCATCGAAACCTATCTGAACGACAGAATCGCAGCTGCGCCCGCACGGTGAAAAAAACCACCACGTTCGAGTTCATCGCGCGCGCGCGGGTCGAGAGGGCCTACCTGGTCGGCGTGAACCTCACCGGAGGTTCCGGCGCCGCCCAGGAACACCTCGACGAGCTGGCCCAACTGGCTGCCACAGCCGGCGCCGAAGTGGTCGGCCGCACCGTCCAGGGACGGAACCGCGTCGACATCACCACCTACATCGGCGAAGGCAAGGTCACGGAGCTCAAGGAAATCTGCGAGCAGTGGGCCGTCAATCTTGTCATCTTCGACGACGACCTCTCTCCGGCGCAGGGGAAGAATCTCGAGAAGCTGCTGAACGTTCGCGTCATCGACCGGAGTGAATTGATCCTCGACATCTTCTCGCGCCACGCCAAGACACAGCAGGCGAAAATCCAGGTCGAGCTGGCGCAGCTCGAGTACTCGCTGCCGCGCCTCAAGCGATTCTGGGAACACCTCGAGCGGCAGGCGGGCGGTATCGGCGCGCGAGGCCCCGGTGAAACCCAGCTCGAAGTGGACCGCCGGAAAATCCACCAGCGCATCTCGTCGCTCAAGCGACAGCTCAAGAAGATCGATTTGCGTCGCGAGACGCTGCGCCGCGGGCGCAGCGGACGCCATGTCGCAGCGTTGATCGGCTACACCAACGCCGGTAAATCCACCGTGATGCGACAGCTCACCGGCGCCGACGTGGTCGTGCGCGACCAGCTCTTCGCCACCATCGACACCACCACGCGGCGGATGAGTGGCAGCGGCCGCGCGAATGGCAACGGCCATCAGAGCGGCAATGGAAACGGGAACGGGCACCACGACATGTTGCTGATCGACACTGTCGGTTTCATCCGCAAGCTGCCCGACCACCTGAAGACGAGTTTCAAGGCAACGCTGGGCGACACCGCCCAGGCCGAACTCTACCTGCACGTGGTGGACATTTCGCATCCGGCGTGGGAGGAGCAGCGCGACATCGCGGACACCACGGTGCGCTCGATCGAGAATCCCGGCGTGGAGACGATCTACGTCTTCAACAAGATCGACCAGGTCTCGCCGGACATTCTGGAAGGGATGCAGCAGCGTTTCCCGGACGCCGTGTTCATCTCGGCGGTGGACGGAATCGGCATCGAGACGTTGCGCGGCCGCATCGAATCGTTCTTCTATGGCAAGAGTGTGGACGTCGAGGTTGTACTCTCGGCCGGCGACGGCAAGAACATCTCGATGGTGCGCGAACTTCTGCGCGATGCCCGCAACCGCTACGAGCACGACCTGTGTGTTCTGCGCGGAACCATCGAGAGCCGCCTCATGGGCCGCCTCGAAGCCATCCCCGGCGCGCGCGTCCGCTACCTGATCTAGCTCTTACTTCTTCTTCGGCGACGTTCTCGTCGCAATCCAGTCCGATATCGTCTTCATCGCCACCGGCGACATGGTTTCCTCGATGTTTGCGTACTCCGACGGCGAGCCCGTAGTCGCGGTCTGGAACAGGTGGTTCAGCCCGGGGAGCTCCTGCGCGGTGACATCCTTGTTGCCGCCATCCTTCAGCGCCTTCTCGATGGCCGGCAGGTTCTGCTTCGGGTCAACCTGAAGGTCGAGCGAGCCGTTCAGGGCGAGCACGGGCACCCTCACTTGCCCCAACGTTGCTGCCGGATCGAAGGTGAGCCAGTAGCGGAACCACGGTGAGTTGACCATCCGCACGCTTCCCTCGATGTTGGCCTTGGCGGTCTCGGCCAGCGACGGATCGTCCGCCGCCAACTTTTTCATGAGCGCGTCTCCAACTTCGCGCAGCTTCGGCTCGGCTGCCGCCGGATCCTTCTCTGCGCGCACGACGGCGAACATCTGGCGCTGCGCGTCCGCGTTGTCCTTGATCGTCGCGTCGCTGGCGCCGTTGGCCTTCATGATGAGCGAGGCCTGGCGAACCATCAGATCTTCGGCGGAAACACCCACGCCCGCGAGGAGCACGATGAACGCGACATCCTTCGATTTGCCCGCCACGATGGGAGCGATGATCCCACCCTCGCTGTGGCCGACAAGGCCGATGCGCCGGGGATCGATGTCCTTGCGCGTCTTCAAGTACTCGATGCCGGCAAGTACGTCGTCGGCAAAATCACCGGAGTTGGACGTACTGAAATCGCCGGTCGATTTCCCGACACCGCGGTCGTCGACGCGCAGCACCGCAAGGCCCTGCCGGGTGAGATAGTCGGCCAGCACCAGGAACGGCTTGTGGCTCATGACCGTCTCGTCGCGGTCCTGCGGCCCGGAGCCGGTGATGAGCAGAACCACGGGAAACGGGCCGGCGGCGCGCGGCTTCGACAGCGTGCCCGCCAGCGTGATGTTCGCGCGCGGGTTCGAGTACGTGACGTCTTCGGTGTCGTACGGAAGTGGCGGCTTTGGTTCCTGCGGACGTTTGGGACTGGGCATCGACGACGCGTCGCCGCGTGTCAGAGTGAGCGGCAGGGACATGCCGCCCTGCGACCAC
>Ga0307281_10000513_pt1 | contig 10219 bp, 3 predicted proteins | sample ER_DNA_120_FD_194486 | JGI IMG/M metagenome (GOLD analysis project Ga0307281, IMG submission 194486) | Bulk soil microbial communities from the East River watershed near Crested Butte, Colorado, United States - ER_DNA_120 | ecosystem: Environmental > Terrestrial > Soil > Floodplain | place: USA...
CAACGACGCATACACCCCGCACGCCCGTGCCTTCATACAGGCGCGTGCCTACATCGAGGAGCACCCGTTCGACCGGTTCGTGATCGTCGGACTCGGCGACGAAGCGACCTTTCGCTCGACGACCTTCCAACCCGGACCCGAAGCCTTAGCGACGCTCGACCGCTTCGAATCGGAGATCAACGACACCGGGTTCCTGATCCCGGGCCCGCACCTCGACATGCGCGACTGGCGCGACGCGATTCTCGATACGGTCTCGCGCCTGGGTGCGGCGGAGCCGCGCGAGACCAAGGACCTGTTCGTCATGACGACGAGTGTCTTTCCTGACAGCGACACGTTTCCCGACGACCTGGGGAAGCTGACGACCGAAAACAAAGTGCGCGTCAACTCGCTCGACCTCGCGTGGGACCTACGCCTTCTCCCCTATGGGGTGTTCGCATTCTCGGAAGCCGGGGGCGGCGTCGCCTTCACTGAAAACGCCACGCTGACGACTGCGATCGAAACCCTCGATCGGCTCCGGCCCTGCACCTTCCGGATCACGCTCAATGTGCCGGACAGCAAGCGCGCGCTCCCGCTGTCGGTGACGATGAAGGACCGGCGCTTCCGCGTGACCGGCCCTGAGGTCGTCGGCGGCCGGGTCGACGTCGTCGCTGCGGAGGACGCTGAGCTGAAGAACGACTTCCAGGACCCAACGACCGAACTCGGCGTACGGATCACGCCGCAGTTGGTACGGCTGTCCCGCGGGGAGCGGTCCGCCGAGTACGCGCTCACGCTACTCGTCGAGAAGACCGGCGACTTCGATGCCGAAGACGTCAAAACGCTTCGTGTCTACGGCGCCGTCTGGGACAAGCTCAAGCCACGGACCCAGATGTACGCCGACTTCTCCGCGTTTCGGATCACGGGGGACGCGCTCCGCAAGATCGCCGGATCGGGAGGCGAGATCTTTCGCTTCCCCGAGACCGTGAAAATTCCGAATCGCGAGAGATCCGTCTCGGTCATCGTCAGCGTCCACGGCCCCCGCGACTCGCTCGCACGGGTCTCCGCCTCGCAACGCATCGAGGTGTCATTGCCGGATTAGCGGCAAACGGCCTTGTCGGCGCGTGGTCCCGTACAGTCCCCGTGAGTCCAGCCCGGGCTTGGACCTTTTGGAGAGGCTCCCTCCGAGGCGTATGCTCCGCGGCAGCTTCCTCGGGAAGGGGGTTCCATGAAAACTCCGATCGCGGTGGCCTGCGGGCTGCTCGTACTCGCCACGCTCACTCCGCTCTACTCGGCCAAGCCGTTGGCCCTCGAGGCTCCCGATCCCGCCAATGGCATCATCGGCGTGAGGGTCAAGGTTGTCCCACCCGCCAAGATCGGGTCTAGCTATTCCAACGCCGTCTATTTCGTGCGGGTCGTCGAGGACGCGGACAGATACCGCGCCGACAGCTTGATCGACTCCAACTACACGGACGGGCGCGACGTCTACCTCCTCAACGCCAAGCCAGGACGTTATGTTGCGATCGGATGCAGGCTCGCCGGCCATCCCGCCCCCGCCGGGGCCGCGGTACCCGTGGCACCTGGTTTCAGTGTCGGGGTCGCGTTTTCGCCGGGACCGGCTACGGTCATGTTCTCCAAGGCCGACATCCTGCTGACGGAGGTCGAGGTCCGCCCAGGTGCGGTCGTCTTCATGGGCGTGATCGAAACGCACAGCTCCACGAAGACGCGCGAGTCCGACGAGGCCCAGGCGCACTACCTGCGGATCATTTCCCCCGAGGCGGCGAATCAAGGGTCGATGGCGCGTGCGTTCAGCGGGAACTTGGTCTACATAGCGACATTCAAGAGCATCGAGCGAGGAGAGGCGGCGACGGCGAAGTTCTGGGACGAGTCTATCGAGACACACTTCGTGAACGAGCGGGCGTGGGCGAGTCTCATCGCGCGTGGGTCATCCGTGCCCGCCGGGGTCGCGGCGGGCGTAAGCTCCGCAGGCGCGACCACCGCGGGAACGCGTGGCACGACGAACACGATCGCGTCCGAGGACGAATTCCTGTCGGCGGTTTGCGTCAACGCCAATGCAACCAAGGCCCGAGCGTATGGGCAGCCGAAAGAGGCGGAAGAGATCGCTCGCCAGGTCTGCCAGAAGGTCATGACGGACTGGGACTCGCAGGGATGCGGGGAGAATCCCGACCAGGACCCATGCAAGAAAAGGCTAGTTTCTCTCGATGGCTCGCTGCGATCTTCGGGCTCATCCATGCTCTTCGCAGCCGCCCAGGCCGGTCAGACGTCCATCTGCTCCGCCATGCTCGCCATGGGGAGCGACCCGAACGCCGCGATATCCACCGGCAAAACGCCGGTGATGATCGCCGCCGAGTCCGGCTACCCTGAAATCGTTGAGCTCCTGACTAAAGTGTTGAAAGACGCCCCTTCCAAGGGAGACTCGGGTGCCGCGCCCGTCGCGGCCGATCCGCCGGAACGCTGACTTCGAACATCGACTCCGTGAGGGACCATGGGCGCGGCCTACAGCCGAGAATGCCCTAAGTACTACGCGAGATCCCCCGTCGTGGACCATCGAATGTGAAGAGCGTGCCGCGGAATTGCGATCTCGTCGCGTTAGAACGAAGGCTCGAGCGTCGTTCCAGTTTCTGGACCATACGCCGTCTCTTGAAAATTCGCACGATGGTGGTATAGAGGATTTGCCCGCACCTCATTGTTTCTGTCGGCCTCTTTGGGTATCCGCAGACTCGCCAGGAGGTTGATCGATGCTCAACACAGCGGCTCGCTTTCGGGTTCAAGGCATTCTTTGGGTGCTCGGTCTCGCTTCGGCGGTGCCGGCCCTTGCGGGGCCGATCACCGGATACAAGTGGAACTCCATCGGGCCGCAACCAGACTGTTGCTTCTTTCCCGGAGGCGAGACCGGACGGACCACGTCGATCGCAGTGAATCCCGCCGACCCGAACGATATTTGGATCGGCACCGCGGGAGGCGGCGTCTGGCATTCGACATCCGGCGGCGGCCAGTGGTTCCCCATGTCGGACGATCAGGCCTCGCTCGCCATCGGTGCGCTAGCTCTCGCCGACTGCTCTTCGGTGACGGGGTGCGGCCGGGTCTACGCCGGAACGGGTGAGAACGCGATCCGCCGCGACACGTACTACGGTGCGGGGCTTCTCGTTGGGACGATCGACTCGGGCGGGCTGCACTGGACGCTCCGCGATGGCAAGCCCACGTACAACTTCGCCCGCGGCTCCATCTACAACGTCGTTTTGGATCCGACCACCTCGGGGAGCAGCCAGGTGCTTTACGTCACGCTCTCGAGCGGTGTGACCGCGTCCGCCTCGGAATCGACGGTTACGGCCCCCGAGCCGTCGCCTGGCGGATATGGCATTTACAAGTCGACCGACAACGGCATCACCTGGACGAAGCTCATCGTTCCAGGGAGCTCGACGATCTTCGGAAACGGAAAGCCGACGGATCTCGAGATGGACAGAACGAACTCGAGCGTCCTTTACGCGGGATTCCTGGGGCGAGGGATCTTCAAGTCCGCCGATGCAGGAACGACCTGGTGCCCCTTGAATCCGGGGATCCCCAAGCCGCTGGGGTGCCCGTTGACGACCGGACTCCCCAACCCGAACGGCGAGACGTTCGATCACGTGGAGATCGACGTCTTCCGTGGCGACCACAATCATCTTTACGCCACGTTGGGCGATTGCCCAGATCGCCTCGTCAACGATTGCGACCCGTCGGTGTACGAGTCGACGAACGGCGGCCTCAACTGGACGCAGCGCTACTTCGGCTCCACGGACCCGACGTTCTTCGGCGACGTCGGCTGCCCGCGCGGCTACAGTCGTTACATGCACGGCCTCACGATCTCTCCGTCGAACGCGGGCACGCTCTACATCGCGGGGTTCCACCTGTGCGAGTCCGACGATCACGGCGCCTCGTGGAGTGCGATCGACGACACCAACACGAAAGGCAACGCCTCGATCGGTTCCCAACTCCACCCCGACCACCACGCAATCGTGTTCCACGATTCGAATCTCTCGCGGGTCTACGACGTCAACGACGGAGGCGTGGCCTTATCGAGCGACGGGGGCGCCCATTGGACGCCCAGCACGTACGGCCTCGACGCTTTCGAGTTCCAGTCGCTCGCGGCCTCTCCGGCGACGCCGAACGTCTTCGGGGGAACGCAGGACAACGCGGGCGTGATGTGGACCGGGTCGAAGCAGTGGGAGCACCTCAGTTGCTGCGGCGACGGCGGGTTCGCCATGTACGAGACCTACAACGTCGGCGGCTTCTACGACCTGACCAACATGTACATCACGAGCAACCTGGGCGGGCTCGGCAATCTGGCCGTGCTCCCTATTCGTTCGAAGGACTGGGGCAAGCACTGGCCGTCACCCGACCTGCCTCCGGCGTACGACGTCGGTCTCGACACGGGGCAGTCACGGTCCTTCTACCCGCCCCTGGTCAACGGTGGGGGCTACACGCTCTTCGGCACCGATCGTCTATTCACCAGCGTCACCCAGATGGACACGTTCAACTTGAAGAGCCCGGCGCTGAGCACCGACCCCGAAACCGAAATCTTCTCCGGAGCCGACGCGATCACCGCGATCGCCGTCGCCCCGTCCAATCAGAACCGGATCTACCTCGGTTATTACAGCGGGAAGGTCTTCGTGACGAGCGCGCCGTGCAGCACCATCGCGTGTTGGACGCAGGTCGCGTCTCCGCTCCCCGGCGCTCCGGTGACGTGGATCGCCATCGACCCCACCAATCCGGACCTCGCCTACGCGACCGTGTCCGGCTTCGGTGCCGGCGTTCACGCCTTCACGACGACGAGCGCGGGAGCGAGCTGGGCAGCGACCGGCTCCCTCGCCGAGTTAAACGGTGTCCCGGCCGACGTGATCGCGATCGACCCGAGCTCTCCCGGCACTCTGTTCCTCGGCACCGATCACGGAATCTACAAGAGCATCACGTCGGGCGGATCGTGGTTCCGGTATAGCGACGGGCTCCCCAACGTCCCCGTGTACTCGATCCTGTTCGACACGAGTCACGGGCGTCTATTCGCGGCGACCCACGGCCGCGGAGCGTACCTGCTGGGTCCGGTGTTCTCGAAAGTCTACGTCGACGGGCCGATCAAGAAGCTCGTTTTGGACCAGCCCGCGTTCGGCGGCGGTTTCCGCCCGAATCAGGGATGCGGCGTGAAGGTGCTCCGGCAGGACGGGAGCGTCTGCGCATCGGGCAGTACCGACGCTCTGGGCGGCGCGATCGGAACCGATGCGGACGGCGTTTTGGTCTCGACGAAAGCGGGGTACTTCACGGGCTTGCCGGTGGTCTGGACCTGCGCACACGGCAACTGTCTGGGCACGGACGTCAAGAATTGTCTGCAGGCGGGAAATCCGATCGCGGCGATCGAGGTCAATTGTGGCGGCGCCATCTCCGTGACGTCGACACCCGGCCCGCCGTCGACTCCCAATCCTCCGAGCAGCTCGCTTACGCTCGGAGCGGGCCCGGCCGGCTTCCCGCCAAGCGGCGGCTCGTTCACGCTGCTTCCGGCCATTCAAACCGGGGACGGCTCGTCGCAAGTGCTCTGCTCGGTGAGCGTGCCCTTCACGTCGACCGACTCGCAAGGCGCGGTGCTGCAGCGTGCCGCCGACGCTGTCGGCTCTTCTCCGGCGTGCTCTGGCGCAGGCGTCACGGCGGTGATCGACGCGCCCGTACTCGACGGGGCTGTCGAGGACCTGTTCGCGCATCCGGGGCACCTTTCGCTGTCGGCTCCGGATCTCACCGGGGGCACGCTCATCGCTTCGGTCCGCACGGCGCCCGGTCAGGCGACCGGGGTCTGCTTCAGCGCGGGCAGGCTCGACGATCCGATTCGCGGACGGATTCGAAGCATGAAAGTGCAGTTCGTCACGGTGCCGGGCGGCGCGACGGGCGGAACGCTGACTCTCATCGAGCGCTCGCCCCTGGGAGAGTGCTCGATTCCCGTAACGCTCCCCGCCGGAAGCACGCCGAGCGCCATTGCCTCCGCGGTCGGAGCGGCGTTCCAGGCGCCGGGGATCCCGTCGCCCTTTCCCGACTGCACCACCGAAGCGAACCCGCGCGACGTCGCGGCGCAGGGGGACGCCGTTCTCGCCGCGCTCGCGACGGAGCTCGTCGTTTGCATCGATGATCCCGGGGTCGGCATGACCATGATTCCGACCGAGCTCTGCACGACGAACGCCGACTGCGACGATGGGAACCCCTGCACGGTGGACACATGCAACGCCGCCACCGGGATGTGCACGTCCACCCAGGCGCCGGACGGCCAGGCCTGCGAGGACGGCAATCCGTGCACCGTCGGGAGCACGTGCGTCAACGGAGCCTGCGGTGTCGCGGTCAACTGCAACGACGGCAACCCCTGCACGACGGACAGCTGCAACGCCGCAACCGGCGGTTGCGTCAACTCCCCTGTCGCCTGCGACGACGGTAACCCCTGCACGACCGATTCATGCACCGCGGCGAGCGGGCATTGCGTGTTCACCCCAACCGTGGGTGCACCGTGCAACACCGGCGATCTGTGCACGAACGGCGGCATTTGCTCGACGACGCCGGGGAATCCGACTCCGAGTTGCGTGGGTTCCCCCAAGTGCGACGACGGGAATTCCTGTACCGCGGACCACTGCAACCCGGCGACGGGAGCGTGCTCGAACCCGCCGATCCTGTGCGATGACGGAAACCCGTGCACCGCGGACTCCTGCCAGGGAGGCACCTGCGTGAGCGTGGCCGTCAGCGGCGCCTGCGACGACGGCAACCGGTGCACGATAGGCGACACCTGCGTTCTCGGTCCCGCAGGCTCGGTCTGCCAAGGAACGGCGGTCAATTGCAACGACTCGAACGCGTGCACGACGGACAGCTGCGATCCGGTGACTGGAGGGTGCGTCCACGCGTCGGTCGCGACTGCAGACGTGCACCAGCTCCTGTTCACCAGCCATACCTCGATGAACTGGTCGGCGACTTCCGGCGCGGTGCACTACAACACCTATCGCGGGACGATTCCCGCCGCCGGCCTCGGCAGCCGTCCGCCGGTAGGCCCGGTCTACGATCAGACCTGCTTCGAGCACGGCGACGCCAACGGCGACGGCATCCTCGTCTCGACGGATGTGATGACTCCGCCCGGCGGAACCGGGTTCTACTACCTCGTCTCGGACGTGGCGGGATGCGGCGAGGGCTCGATCGGCAACGATTCGAACGGGACGCCCATCCCGAACGCGTCGCCGTGCCCGTCGCCTTAGATCGAGCGGAGTGGTCTGACCCCCGATTCACTAGACATATGAAGTTGGCGTTCCGCGCTCAAGATGCTCCCTCGGCGAGAGCATAACGGGGGTGACCAGCGCCCGGGATTCCAGCTATCGGTTGAGAGGATGCGTAGCCGCGTGGTCCGTCTGGTCCGCCGACTCTGCGAGCCCGGAACTCGGCGGTGTAGACGGTGCGCCGCGGCACCGGCGTATCAAACTGTGAACGAAGAAATCCCCCGCTTTGCCTGCGGAGAACCTCATCTGTGGGTTGGTAGCGGGGGCCCGCTATGAACCGGTACAGATAGAAATGAAGCCCCTGAAACTGTACCTGGCGGGGCTGCGGAGGGTGGCGTAGGGACCGCCTTCGCCGGCCAGGTACGCAACCTCGCTCGCGAGACGACGCGCGGCCTCGTCTAACGAGACGCCGTGCTTGTAGTAGCTCGACCGCCGCCGCCCGGTCGAACGAGGAGTCTTCCCGAGGAGGCGGGGAAGGCGAAGGGATGCCTGAAGCGTCTGCGGTTCGCTGCGACTGGCTTGGATGCGGCCGGACGGGCGGACGCGCTGCCCCGACGGCTTCGCCGCGTTCGCGTCGGGCCGGGACTCGCGGTTTGACCGGCCCGCGAACCGAGGCTAGGCTCCGCCCTTCTCCATGCGAGTCGTGTTCACCCTCGCCACGTTCCTCGGAGCGGCGCTCCTGTTCCTCGTGCAACCCATCGTGGCGAGGATGGCGCTCCCGGTCCTCGGGGGCTCCCCTGCAGTCTGGAACACCTGCATGGTGTTCTTCCAGGCCTTCCTGCTCGCTGGCTACGCTTACGCCCACCTGCTCGAGCGGTGGAAGCCGAGGGTACAGTCCGCCGTCCACGTCGCGGTGCTGGTCGCGGGAGTCCTCTTCCTCCCGATGCACCTCTCCGCACGGTTCGGCCCCAGTCCTCACGGGGCGCCGGTCCTCTGGCTCCTGGGGACGCTCGCCGCATCCATCGGATTCCCTTTCTTCGCCCTGGCGGCGACGGGTCCGCTCGTCCAGCGGTGGTTCCACCTCTCGGGACACCCCGAGGGGCGGGACCCGTACTCCCTCTACGCCGTCGGCAACCTGGGAAGTCTGTTGGCGCTGCTCGCCTACCCGCTCGTCGTCGAGCCGTCCTTAGGCCTGAGCGCGCCGTGCTCGTCGTGGTTCCCTCCGCGCATGGATTGCCTCTCGCAGAAGGTGCTCTTTTCGGCTGGATACGTCGTGTTCGCGGTGCTCATGGCGGCCTCCGCCGCACTCGTTTGGAAGCGCGCGCCCGCCACGCAGCAGTTGGACGAAACCGCAACGCCTTCGGCGGCCGTGCCCTGGAGGTCCCGCCTTCTCTGGGTGCTCCTCGCCTTCGTTCCGTCAAGCGCGCTCCTGGCCGTGACCCAGTACCTGAGCACCGACCTCGCGGTCGTCCCGCTGCTGTGGGTCCTGCCGCTCGCCGTTTATCTGACGACGTTCATCCTGGCGTTCTCCCGCCGCTCGTGGCTGCCGCCCGCGTCGTGGTCGGCGGGGCTCGCCTTTGCAGCCGTGGGGGTCGTAGCCAGCTTCTGGGTCTTCTTCCGTCCGTACCCGTGGGTCCTCTTCGTCCTTCACCCGCTGACCCTGTTCTTCCTCGGGATGGTCTGCCACGGACGGCTCGCCGCCCTCCGGCCGGCACCGCGGAGGCTGACCGAGTATTACCTGTGGATCGCGCTCGGCGGAGCGCTCGGCGGGGCGTTCAACGCGCTCGCCGCGCCGCTGCTCTTCAACTCGATCGCGGAGTACCCGATCGTCCTCCTCGCCGCTTGTCTGTGTCGTCCGGGCGCCCTGAGGCGTCCCCGCGTCCTCGACTTCGCTCTTCCCGCCGCGCTGGCTCTGGTGGCGACGGGGATGCCGCTCGTCGTTTCCCATGGGCAGATCGAGAGCACCGGCGGCGTGCTCGCCGTCCAGGTCGGGATCCCCTGCGCTCTCGCGGTCCTCATCATGGGCCGCCCCCTCCGCTTCGCGCTCGCGATCGGCGTGCTCCTCATCGTCGCCCGGGCCCAGACGCGGCTGTCCGGCGACGTCCTCTACGCCAAGCGCGACTTCTTCGGAGTGCACAGGGTGATGCGGGTTGGCGGCCCGGTCTACCGGGGAGTCGACGCCGACGGACGGCCGACGTCCTTCGACTTGTCCCTCCACGTACTCTACGACGGCGCGACACGCCATGGCGCGCAGAGCCTCGATCCAAGGCTCCGCGGGAAGCCGACGAGCTACTACCATCGCAGCGGGCCGGTCGGGCAGCTCTTCTCGGCGCTCGAGGGGAGCGACCGGTTCGATCGGATCGCCGTCGTCGGGCTCGGCGCCGGCACACTGGCCGCATATGCCCCGGCGGGGGGGCAGATCACCTTCTACGAGATCGATCCCGAGATCGCCCGTATCGCGGGCGACGAGAGATTCTTCACCTATCTGCGGGAGTGCCACGCTCACGTCGAGGTGAAGACCGGCGACGGCCGCCTCGAGCTGGCACGAGTGCCCGACGGGCATTACGGCCTGATCGTCCTCGACGCCTTCAGCTCAGACGCGACGCCGGTTCACCTCATGACGCGCGAGGCAGTCGAGCTGTACTTCCGCAAGCTGCGGCCCGACGGCCTCCTGCTCGCGCACCTGACGAACCAGCACCTTGACCTCGAGCCAGTGTTCCACGCGATCGCGAGGGCGCTGAAGCTCCACGGGCTCGCGACGATAGACGACGTGGTGTTGGAGGAGCAGTTGATCGAGGGGAAGAACCGGTCCTCGTGGCTCGTCTTGGCGAGGAGCCGGGACGCCCTTGGCGCTCTCGCCCTGTCGTCCGAATGGTGGCAGGTCCCCGTCGAGTCGAGTGGCCCGCCCCATCGCCGGTTTCTCTGGACCGACGACTACGCGAGCGTCCTCCCGCTGTTGCGCATCTGGTGAGGACGTCGCGGGCCCGCCGGCAGGATCGCTCGGGAAACCGGTACTGAAT
>Ga0307281_10000514_pt1 | contig 10197 bp, 9 predicted proteins | sample ER_DNA_120_FD_194486 | JGI IMG/M metagenome (GOLD analysis project Ga0307281, IMG submission 194486) | Bulk soil microbial communities from the East River watershed near Crested Butte, Colorado, United States - ER_DNA_120 | ecosystem: Environmental > Terrestrial > Soil > Floodplain | place: USA...
AGCGATGGACAAAAAATGCCACGCCGATTTCGAACTTGCTTGAAACGACGCCCTTCTGTCTTCTCCAGTGATTCGCTGGTGCTTGAATCGCGTCGAGGTGGAGGAGTCCCAAGAAAGTAAGGAACGCCGCGAAGAATTCACGCGATTGCCCCTTCCTGCGGAGCGTTCTCCCTCGATACGAAATCGGTGCGGCTTCTTGCTTCTCACCTCGAACTGACACGACGCGTTCCCGTTTCGTGCGGCGATTACCAGATCGTCAGTGCGACCACTCAGATTCTTGATCTTCCGGAAGCCGATTGGTGAATCTACGGCCGATTCCGTTCCTGGCAGGACGATTGCAATTCGCCGCTCTGCCGCTTCGGGGGGAGCCCGCTCGGCCGAGTCGGCTTTGCTTTGCCGTCTCGAGTGCAGCGTGGGTGAAACGAGGAGCGCCATGGCAACACGCAATTGGATCACGAACACACTCGCGAGCGTCTCGTTCGCAGCTTTGCTCTGGGTTGGCAGCAGCCCGACGTGGGCGGAGTCGAAGGACCAAAAGGAAATGCGAGGGCTCGACGAGCAAGTCCAGGAGATCAAGTCGGACGTGCTCGCCATCGCGCAAGAGCTGAGCCGGCTGGAGGAAAAGCTCCTGTTCCCGTCGGGGACGCAGGTCGCGGTCTTCGTCGCGGTGGCCGAAGGCGATCCGATGCGCCTCGACGCCGTGCGGCTGCAGGTCGATGGCGAGCTCGTGGCGCACTACATCTACAGCTTCAAAGAGCTCGAGGCCCTGCGCAAGGGCGGCGTCCAGCGGATCTACGTCGGAAACGTCTCGACGGGAGATCACCAGCTCGACGTGTTGGTCGACGGCAAGCGCGAGGGCGGGGCGGACTTCAGCCACACGGAGCACTTCACCTTCCGCAAGGACGTGAAGCCGAAGCTCGTCGGCCTGACGCTCGCGGGACCCGATTCCGGCAAGACCCCCATCGTGCTCGGGGACTGGTAGTCGATCATGCGAACGTCGTACCGGCTGCTCGGAGTCGGCCTGACCCTGGGATTGGCGGCCTATCCGGCCGTGGGCGCCGACCTGAAGGACCTCTACTTCGGTGAAGCCCTCTATCACGCCTACCAGGGGCAGTATTTCGAGGCGCTCCAGCGGTTAGACGCCGAGCTCGCGCAGTACCACGGCTTGGACGAGCCGGTGCTCGACACGCTCCACTACCACATCAACGGCGCGGAGTTTTCGGTCGGCGACTTCGAGCTCAACTACCGCATGCACCGGCGCGCCGGGCGCGCCATCAAGGCGGTGCTCGAAGGCGCCGTCGATCCCGCGGTGCGCAACGAGGCCGCGTTCCGGCTCGCCCGCATCCACTTCCAGAAGGACCAGTTGGACGACGCGCTGCACGCACTGGGGCGGATCGAAGGCCCGGTGCCCCCGGCGATCAAGGACGACGTCGAGTTCCTGCGCGCGAACATCTACATGGCGACCGGCCGGCCGGCCGAGGCCGCGGAGGTATTGAAGCCGCTGCGGAGCGATCCGAGCTTCGCCGGGTTCGCCTCTTACAACCTGGGCATCGCGCTCTTGCAGGAAGGGAAGTCCAAGGACGCGATCGAACAACTCGACAAGGCCGGGCAGCTCAAGGCGGAAGACCGCGCCGATCTCGCGATCCGCGACAAGTCGAATCTGGTGCTCGCCACCCTGCTCTTCGAATCGGCCGACCCGGACAAGGCGAGACTATCGCTCGACCGCGTCCGCCTCGACGGGCCGTTCTCGAACCAGGCGCTGCTTCGCGCCGGATGGGCGGAAGCCTCAACCGAGCACTACGACCGCGCGCTCGTGCCGTGGAACATCCTCGTCGAGCGCGAGCCGACCGATGCCGCGGTCCAGGAAGCGATGCTCGCCGTGCCGCACGCGTACGCCAGCCTGAACGTTAACGGCCGCGCCGCGGTCATGTACGACCGCGCGCTGACGCAGTACTCCGCGCAGATCGAAAGGGTCGACGCGTCGATCGACAGCATTAACGGAGGCCGGTTCTTGAACGCGCTGGTCCGCGAGGAATCGCGCCAAGACAAGGACTGGGTGATCCGCCTGCGCAGCCTGCCCGACGCGCCCGAAACCTACTACCTGATGGAGCTGATGGCGTCGCACGACTTCCAGACCGCGCTCGCCAACTACCTCGACCTCGAGGACCTGCGATCGAAGCTCACGACGTGGCAGACCAGCTTCGATGCCTTCGACGATCTCATCAGGCTGCGCGGAGGCAACTACGAGCCGCTGCTGCCTTCGGTCGACGCGCAGTTCCGGGAGCTGGATTCGCGGATGCACCTGCGACTCGAGCAGCGGAAGCAATTGGGGAAGCGCCTGCACGCCATGCTGACCGCCCCGCGCCCCGATTACCTGGCGACCGCGGACGAGCGGATCGCCGGCGAGCGGATCGCAGTCATCGAAAAGCAGCTTAGCGGCGTGAACACGCAGACGGCGATCGCGCTTCGGGAACGCGCGGCGCACCTCCATGGTGCGCTCACGTGGCGGCTCGAAACCGAATACCACGAGCGGCTGACCGAGGCGTACGTCCATTTGAACGAGTTGAATCAGTACGTCGACGCGCTCAACCGGCAGTACGAGGCATTCGTCAGGGTCAGGCAGGCGGCAACGCACAGCTACGTCGGCTACGAAGACCAGATCGAGAGGCTCCGCACGCGCGTTAGCGATGCGCTGCCGCAGGTCAACGGACTGATGACCCGGCAGGGACAGCTGATCGAAACCGTGGCCATCAACCAGTTGAAGGCCCGCCGGGAACGCCTGGTCGACCAGCAGACGCAGGCGCGCTACGCCGTTGCCGACAGCTACGACCGAGCCGCGCGCGCCCAGACGGGTGGGGAGGAGCACTAATGCGCCGGCTCGCCCTCCCGATGCTGCTCTTCTCGGCGCTCGTTGCCGGCTGCGCCGCGCGCCCCGGCAAGGGGACGCTCGCGGATCTGCGCGCCGTGCACCCGGACCTGCAAGAGGCAAAAATCGAAAAGGGCCTCGACCAGGCGATGGTCGGCTACCGGCGCTTCCTCGAGGAGACCCCCGAAACGACGATGACCCCCGAGGCGATGCGCCGTCTCGCGGACCTGCAGCTCGAAAAGCAGTTCGGCCTGCACGCGGGGGACGGGAAGCCGAAGGAGATGGCCGCTCCGGAGCCCGCGCAGAACCCCGCGGTTGCCAAGGCCGCCACGGCTGCGACCCCAGGAGCGTCGGAATCCGAGCAAGAGTTCGAGGAACGGACGACGGCAGGGGCCGAGATGCCGGCCGGCCCGAAGCAGCCCGACGCCGATACCGCCGGCCCGCTCGAGGCGATTGCCCTCTACGACAAGCTGCTCACGCAGTACCCGAACTACGAGCAGATGGACAAGGTCCTCTATCAGAAGGCGCGCGCGTACGACGAGCTCGGCCGCACGGACGAGGCGATCGAGACGATGGAGCGGATGATCCGCGCGAACCCGAACTCCGAGCACTACGACGAGGTGCAGTTCAGGCGCGGCGAGTACTTCTACACGCGGAGAAAGTTCCACGACGCCGAAACCGCCTACTCCGCGATCATCGGCCTCGGCTCGAAATCGACGTTTTACGAGCTCGCGCTCTACAAGCTCGGCTGGACGCTCTACAAGCAGGAGTTCTACGAAGAAGCGCTGCACAAGTACATGGCGCTGCTCGACTACAAGGTGTCGATCGGCTACGACTTCGACAAGACGCACGACGAGGACGACGAACGCCGCGTCGCGGACACCTTTAGGGTGATCAGCCTGAGCTTCACGAACCTCGGCGGGCCGGCGGAGGTCCCCGAGTACTTCGCGAGCTTCGGGAACCGGAGCTACGAAGACCGCGTCTACAGCAACCTCGGCGAGCACTACCTGGCCAAGCTGCGCTACGACGACGCGGCGAAAACCTACAAGGCGTTCATCGCGCTCTACCCGTTCCACCGCAGCTCGCCGCGTTTCGGCATGCGCGTGATCGAAACGTTCACGGCCGGCGGCTTCCCGAAGCTCGTGCTGGAATCGAAGAAGGAATTCGCGACCAACTACGGGCTGCAGGCCGAATACTGGAAGCACTTCAAGCCCGAGGAATCGCCCGAGGTCGTCGGCTACCTGAAGTCCAACCTGAAGGACCTCGCGAGCCACTACCACGCGCAGTATCAAAACCAAGAGCTGGAAGCCGAAAAAGTCGCGAACTACGCCGAGGCGAAGAAGTGGTACGGCGACTACCTCACCTCGTTCCCGACCGACGCGGACTCGCCGCCGATCAACTACCGGCTGGCCGACCTGCTCCTCGAAAACAAGGACTTCGGCGCGGCCGCCAAGCAGTACGAGCGCACCGCCTACGGCTACGCGGAGCACGCGCAATCGGCGGCGGCGGGTTATGCCGCGATCTACGCCTACCGCGAGCAGCTGAAGGTCGCCGGCGACGATCAGAAAGACGCCGTCAAGCGCGACACGGTGGCAAGCTCGATCAAGTTCGCCGACACGTTCCCGCAGCACGAGCACGCGGCAGGCATTCTCGGCGCGGCCGCCGACGACCTCTTCGAGATGAAGGACTACAGCCCCGCAGTAGGCACGGCCCAGCGCGTCATCGATGCGTACCCCGCTGCCTCCGCGGCGATCAGGCGGTCGGCGTGGATCGTCGTGGCGCACGGCTCGTTCGAGCTCGCCGATTACCCGCAGGCCGAACGCGCCTACACCCAGGTGCTGGCGGTGACGCCCGAAGCCGACGAATCGCACGCCGGATTCGTCGACAACCTCGCGGCCTCGATCTACAAGCAGGGCGAGCTCGCCAACGCCGCGGAAAACTACCGCGCGGCCGCCGACAACTTCTTGAGGATCCGCACGGCCGCGCCGACCTCCACCATCCGGGCAGCGGCCGAGTACGACGCGGGCGCCGCGCTGATCCGGTTGAAGGACTGGGCGGCGGCGGCCACCGTGCTCGAGGCGTTTCGCGGCGCCTACCCCGACAACAAGCTGCAGCACGAGGCCACCAAGCAGATCGCCTTCGCCTACCGCGAGAGCGGGCAGCTCTCCCGCGCCGCGGGCGAATACGAGCGCATCGCCTCGGAATCCGAAGACCCGAAGCTTCGCGGCGAGGCGCTCCTCGTCGCGGGCGACCTGTACCAGGAATCGAATTCCCACGACCGCGCGATCGACGCGTACACCCGCTACGTCGACGAATTCCCGCAGCCGGTCGAGATGGCCCTAGAAACCCGCAACAAGATCGCCGAGATCCACAAGGCGGCGCACGACGACACGCTCTACGAGGAACAGTTGACGGCCATCGTGCGCATCGATGCCGAAGCGGGAACGGGAAGGACCGCAAGGACCCGCACGCTCGCGGCGCGCTCGGCGCTGGTCCTCGCGGAACAGCTCTACCGGGAGTTCACGGCCGTCAAGCTGTCGCAGCCGTTCGAGGCCAGCCTGCAGGACAAGAAGCAGCGCATGGACCACACCATCGAGGCGATGGACCGGCTGGTCGAGTACGGGATCAGTGACGTGACCGCGGCCGCGACGTTCTACATGGCCGAGACCTACCTCGACTTCAGCCGCGACTTGGCGGCGTCGGAGAGGCCGGCCGACCTGCAGCCCAAGGATCTCCAGGCGTACGAGCTGGCCCTCGAAGAGGAATCGTTCCCGTTCGAGGAAAAGGCGATCGACGTTCACGTCAAGAACCTCGAATCGCTGCAGGCCGGCGTCTTGAACCCGTGGACCGAAAAGAGCCTCGGCAGGCTCGCCGAGCTGATGCCGGGGCGGTACGCAAAGAATGAGATCAGCAGCGGCTTTCTGGGAGCGATCGACACCTACGCCTACCGGTCGCCGGTTCCGAACCAGGGCCCGGAGATGATCGAAGCCGACACGGCACAACCCACAGAGCCGGTACGGACGACGCAGCTCGACCCGCACGCTCCGCACCAAGACGTGGTGGACCATGAAGACCCGCACTAGCGCGCAGCTGGTCCTGTTCCTCGCCGTGGCCGCCTACGGGCCGGCGGCGATGGGGAAGCCCGCGGAGCCGCGGGCTCCGCGTGTCGACGTCACGCGAGATGCGGGCGGCTTCACGATCACGCAGCGCGTTCGCGTCAACGCCGACGTGCGCGCCGACTACGAAGACGCGGTGCGCCTGCTGGCGGAGGAAAAATACCAGCCGGCGATCGCGCTCCTCGTCAAGGTGACCGAGCGGGCGCCCACCGTGACGTCGGCGCACATCGATCTAGGGATCGCCTACGCGCGCACCGGCGACCTCGACAACGCCGAGGCCAGCCTGCTCAAAGCGCTCGAGCTGAACCCGAAGCACCCCGCCGCCTACAACGAGCTCGGCCTGGTGCAGCGGCGGAAAGGGCAGTTCGTGAAAGCGCGCGCCAGCTACGAGGCGGCGTTGGCGCAGTTCGCGGATTTTCATTTCGCGCACAGGAACCTCGCCATTCTCTGCGACCTGTACTTAGGCGACACCGCGTGCGCGCTGGCCCACTACGAGGCGTACAGCCGGATCGTTCCGGACGACGCCGAGGTCGTCAAGTGGATCGCCGACCTTCAAAACCGCGGAAGCCGACAGGAGAAGCCATGAGCCGGATCGTGTGGTTGGTGCCGCTGCTTTTGACGACGGGCGTCGTGCTGGCCGATGACGCGCAAAAGGCCGCGGCCACGCCCGAAGTGAAAGAAGACCCCAACTTGGGCATGTCCGTCCTGGGTAATCAAGAAGCGCCCAAGGCGCTGGTCCTCGTCCCTTGGAAGAGCTCGGAGATCGGCGCTTCGCTGGGTATCTCGACGATGCTCGACGATTCGAAGCAACCCGTGGACAAGGAAGTGTTCATGCGGGCGCTCGACTACTACGAGATCAGGTCACAAACCGACGCCGCGCAGCCCGCGACCGCGTCGCACAGGAGGAAGTCATGAGTCTCACGGAGCTGCTCGGTAACGTCGGCTTGTTCGGGGCCGCGGTGATGGTGTGCCTCGCCCTGCTTTCAATCTTCTCGGTGGCGCTGATCGTGGACAAGCACCGCCGCTTCCGCTCGGCCTCGCAGCAATCGAAGGCGTTCAAGCCGGTGTTCGGAAAGTTTCTCCACGGCGGAGAGGCCACCGGGCTGATCGACTCGCTGCCCGGGCACCGGGATTCCCACGTCGCACAGGTGGTCTCGGCGGGCATCCTCGAATACGAAGGCGTGCGCCAGACCGGAGGCGATCCGGTGGCCTCGCTCGAGCTCGTCACGAGCGCCCTCGAGGACGCGCACGCCGAAACGCTGGTCCAAATGAAGCGGGGTCTCGGATACCTGGCCACGATCGGCTCCACGGCGCCTTTCATCGGCCTGTTCGGCACCGTCATCGGGATCATCAACGCGTTCCGCGGCATCGCGGCCACGGGGTCCGGCGGAATGGCGGCGGTGTCGGGCGGTATCGCCGAGGCTCTGGTCGCGACGGCCTTGGGCATCTTCGTCGCGATCCCGGCCGTCGTCGCCTACAACCATTTCTCGGGCAAGCTCGAGCAGTTCCAGGTCGAGATGAACCGGGCCGCGTCCCAGCTCGTGAACTGCCTGTTCAAGGTGCCGGAAGTCATGGTGCGCGAGACCAAGAAGGCGCAAAAGGCCAGGGTGCCGGTGGTGCCGATCGACGAGGAGGCGTATGCGAACCGTTGAGCCGACCAAGATAAAAGCGGTCATCAACATCACGCCGCTCGTCGACGTGGTGCTGGTGCTGCTGATTATCTTCATGGTCATGGCGCCGCAGATGATGCGGAAGGGACCGGACGTCGACCTGCCGGGCACGGCGAAGCCACGCGAGCAGGGGGACGAGCGAGGCCGGATCCTGGTCTCGATCGACCAAGCCGGCGGACTGTGGATCGACGATCAAGCGGTCACCGCCGATCACCTCGTCGACAATCTTCGCGCCGCGGCGGGCGACGACCCGAACCCGAAGGTCGTGATCCGGGGCGACGCGCGGCTCCGCTTTGGTGACGTCAGGCAGGCCATGGTGTCGATCGACCAGGCCGGCTTCCAAGGCGTGGGGCTGATCGCCAAACCCTCCGGCGCAAAGGCGCAGGGAGACTGAGATCATGCAGCTCGACACAGGCGCATCCGGCTCCGGCCTACAGTCCGAGATCAACGTCACGCCGCTCGTCGACGTGGTCCTCGTGCTGCTGATCATCTTCATGGTCGTCGTTCCCCTCCTCTTGCAGGGCTACGACGTCGAGACGCCTCGGGCGTCAGCCGATGCCGTGCCCGCGCAGGCCCAGGAAGCGCAAGTGATCCTGAGGATCGGCCCCACGGCGTGCAACATGGTCGAGCCGCCGGTTGGGGATGGGCTCCCCGCCGACTGTCGCGTCACCCTGGCCGAGCAGGAGATCCCTGCGGCCGAGTTGCCCAAACGCGTGGCGGAGATGCTGGGCGGCCGGCCCGCGGATGGCCGCGTGCTCTTCCTCGCCGCCGACGACCGCTTGAACTACGAGGGCGTGCTGCGTGTCGTCGATCTCGCGAAATCGAGCGTCGACGATCTGAAGATCGCGTTCATTGCGAACGATTGAGGTGGTTCCGTGGGCACAACCGTCGAATCTGGAAAAGGCGCGTCTGTGACATCCGGGACTCTCTCCGCCCGGGGCATGCTGACGAGCTTTACGTACCATGCCTTGGCACTGGTTATCGTGTTGCTGGTGCCGGCGCAGTCGCTGCGCGCCCGCGTCCCGCGTCCCCAAAGAGCGCTCGACGTCGTCTTCTATCGTCCGCCGCAGACCCCGGTCCCGGCGCGCGTGATCCTGCCGCCCGCGACGCAAGGGGGAACGGCGGCCCGGCCGCTCCCCGGGGTCGCGCGGCCCGCGCCTCGGCCGCCGGAGGCGAAGCTGCCCGGGCCGGAAGGACCCGGGAAGCCGGAGTTCGCGAAAGGACCGGACGAAGGGCCGCCCTTGGCGGAAGCGCCCCCGAAGCCCACGGTCGGAAACTCCGGAATCCTGGCATTCCGGGACAAGTTCGCGAGCCTGTCCAAGGACAAACCCGAGCCGCGTCTGGGAGCCGATGCGCTCTATATCAATGCGGATGAAGTGGGCCAGACCTCGGCACGTTCCATGTTGACGACCACCGCGCCGGGCGGAAGCGGCGGCATCAACGTCGCCTCGCTGAGCCGCAAGGTCGGAGGCGGTGGTGGTGGCGGAGGCGGCGGGGTCGGCGGCGATGGAGCCAATGGCGGAGGCGGCGGGATTCCGGGTGTTGGGGTAGGCCGGGCAACCAGCCCGATCGCCGGAATCGGCGGAGGCGAACGCCCGCTGGCGCGCAACGGGGCGGGGCCGTCCCGTACCGACGAAGAAATCCAAATCGTGTTCGACCGTTACAAGGCGTCGTTCTACCGGCTCTACAACCGGGAGCTGCGGAACGACCCGACCTTGAAGGGTCAGATGGTGCTGCGCCTGACGATCGAGCCGGACGGCAGTGTCTCGATGTGCGTGCTGCAGTCGACCGACATGAAGGCGCCGGATCTGTCCGCTCAAGTGGTCGGCCGCGTGCGAACGATCAATTTCGGTCCGAAGGAGGGCGTGCCGGCGCTGACGATCATCTACCCGATCGATTTTCTGCCGGCAGCGTAAAGACCAGGAGGAATGGGGATGCTGCGAATCTGATCCGCTGAATCCAACGCGATTTTGACAAAGGCAAAGCCATCGAAAGGTGGCGACGCAAAGTCACCGGTCTAACGGGCCACGGGGCCCCATGACGGCGGGACCGCCGAAATCCAGTCCAGCAAGGCAAGGACTGCCTCGGTCCCGCAAGCGACGAAAGCGCTGCTTTACGAGGAACGAGGGCGTCGATGAGTTTCAGCTTCAAGAGCCTGCTGTTCGCTTTCGCTCTTTCGCTGCTCGCAGCCAGCCCGGCGTTGGCGATCGACTGCGTCGGCGATGCCGGCGGCATCGTCGACGGCTTCGTCAACTACCCCGTCCCTCCGCCTCAGATCAACATCGACGGCAACTGCACGATCCGGAACTACCCGGCGTCGAACCCGCTGACGTCCAACATCAGCTGGTTCGGAAACAACCCCACGAGCTGGCTGCTCATCTTCGACAACGTCGTGCACACCGGCAACATGTCGTGCAACCTCAATTCTCAGGGCAACAAGATCTGGTTCGTCAACAGCTCGTCCTCCTCGGTCCAGGCTCACTGCCTGAGCCTTCTGATCCCGGTCGAGAAGATCGACAAGCAGAACGTTCCGACGAACCGGACC
>Ga0307281_10000515_pt1 | contig 10188 bp, 7 predicted proteins | sample ER_DNA_120_FD_194486 | JGI IMG/M metagenome (GOLD analysis project Ga0307281, IMG submission 194486) | Bulk soil microbial communities from the East River watershed near Crested Butte, Colorado, United States - ER_DNA_120 | ecosystem: Environmental > Terrestrial > Soil > Floodplain | place: USA...
CCGATCCCGCGCGGATCCGCGATCACCGCGTCCACCACCTGCTTCTCATCCTTGAGAAAGGTAACGCCTGGCGGCACCGGCGACGTCTGCGAAAATCCAAGGCACTTGCGCAATGCGTCCCACAACCCCGTGTTCGGATCCGGCGCGTACACGTGGTCAAAGCCGGGAACCGCATCGCCGCGCAGCGCGCGCCGCAGGTCGTTGGCCTCGAGCGAATCCACGCCCGCCCCGTCATGCGCCAGGATCTCGATGCCCCCCAGCGCGATGGGGAAGCACAATACCGAGTCCTTGACCGCCGAGAGCATGATGGCGCGCTCCTCGCGGTTGGGAGGCCGGTACATGAGCCCGACCGCCGCGCGCCGGTTGGCCATGGCCTCCAGCGCCCGCGCTGTTCCGCCCTCCATAGTATTCACGTGCAGCCCGGGAGAGCCCCACGTGTAGTCCGAGATGATCCTCGGGACCAGCTCCGGCGCCAGTTCGATGCCCGACAGCGTGATGGTCTTGACGGTATCGCTCTCACTCGAGAAGCGAAATCCCGTGCCGCCGGTCTTGTTGAGCACCGGGCCGCGCAGCACAATCACCACCACCACCACGAGGAGGTAGAATGCGACGCGCACGAAAAGCCACTTGGGCCGATGGCGAGAATCCTCCATAGGTCCTTTGCGCGCGGAACCCCGATTTTCCGGTAACGGCAATGTGCAGAAAAGCGTCCCCAGTCCGACTCAAAGTTAGTGGACGCGGCAAACGCCGTCAATCCCCCGGAAGGGCCGGATGTCGATTGACAGAGTCGGAACCCGGTGCTAAGGTTCCGCCCTGCTGTTGCCTTTTCGGACCACCGGACCGCCAGAGTGGCGCTTGAGACCCCGCGGACGCACGGGCTCGGGATCGGTCCTAATCTCCAGGAGTGAACATCGATGAAGCGAGAGTTGTTGTTGGTGTGGGCCGCGTGCACCCTTGCGGCAAGCTCGGCCGGTTGCCACAAGAAAGAGGTGGTGGAAGACCCCTATGTCGAAGCCACCCTGCGCGAAGCGACCTTTGGTGAGGTCATCAGCGACGATTTCCTGTACAAGATCGTCAGCCCCGAGATCGTCGACAAGCTCGGGGACATCCTCGTGGTGAAGCAGGCCAACGTGACCATGTTCTTCACGGGCAACAACATTGCCGCGAAGATGGACAGCCTGACTTCCGTTGACAGTCTGACCTTCCGCGTCATCAAGAGCTTCAGCCCCATTGTGCACTTCGAAGTGCAGAATGTGGTGAGCGCCAAGGATTCGATCGTGATCCCGCAGGACAAGCCGATCGCCTTCCCGCGCACCCAGGACGCGATGGGCTTCAAGCCGCCCGACGACTACAACGTGGTGGAAATGGGCGCCTTCAAGTGGAACGATACCGACGGACTGCGCGCCATGATCGGCAAGAAATACGCGATCACGGCGAAGCTTACATACGCACCCGAAGACACCGCGTGGGTGCTCACCGGCTATGAGCCTTCGTCATGGGGGCAGATTCCGAAGTTGCGTATTCCCGGCTATTCGCCCGCTCGCAAGGAAGGGCTGCGTCCAAGCCTCGAGATCCTGCTGCGCATGCTGATGGCCACGAAGCAGGACTTCGTGGGCGGCGTCGTGTACAAGGACATCGAGCCCTGGGATTATCGCCGGAAGAACTACTTCTGCGGAACCGCCGAGCTCAGCTACGTGCGTTACTTTGACAAGGTGTTTACGCGCTGATCGCGGTTACAGATTTTTCGTGGGAAGGGCGCCGCTGTCGCGGCGCCCTTTCTGTTTACTGGTCGTGTTCCATCCCCGCCGCGTGACACTGCACGCACAGGTCGCGCTTCTCGTCGAACTTCAACATGTGCTCGACGTCGGATGAGTGCGGTTCATGGCAGCTCACGCACGAGAGCACCTGGCCGGTGCGCGGATCCTTGGTGGGCCCGCCGGTGACGTGCGCGTGTGTCTTCGCCGCGTCGTGACAGGCGCTGCAGGCCTCGTTCACCGCGGCGCCGCGCAGCGCGAGCTTCTCCTTGTCGTGCACGTCGTGGCACGTCGTGCACCCCTCCTCCAGCGCGGCGTGCACGTTCTTGCGCGTGAACTCGCGGCGATCGTGGCACTGCATGCAGGTCTGCGTTTCGGTTGGCCGCACGAGGAGCTTCCCGTACGCGACGTGCGGTGAGTGGCAGTCGAGGCACGCGCCCACCCCTTTGGCGGCATCGCCCGTTCGTCCTGCGTCGTGCGTCTGTTTGAACTCGTGCTTGTTGTCGTGGCAATCCGCGCATGTCGAGACCGTCGCCGTGACCTTGCCGTCCTTGGCGTGGCAGGTGTCACACTCCTTGTCCTTGAACGGCGGGTGCGCGTTGGGCAGCACCAGCTTGGTGGCGGCCTTCTTGGTGCTGTGCGGGTCGTGGCAGCTCGTGCACGTCTTGCCGGAGAGCGGCACCAGTTTGTGCGCCGCGTTCATCTTCGGCGTACCCAGCGCGTGGCAGGTCTGGCACAGCGAGCCCTCGCTCTTCTTGAGCAGGTTGTCGTTCGCCGAGACGTGCACCTCGTGGCATGTCGTGCAGTTGCCCTTCTTGAACGGATCGTGCTGTGTCTTGTCCGTGGCGCGCGCCGCGATGTCGGCGTGGCACGACGAACACAGCTGCGCCGCCGCCTTCGCGAGATTCTTCGGCGCCGCGGGCTTGTGCATCTGGTGGCAGTCCAGGCAGCGCCCCTGCTCGACGGGCGGATGGCGGTGCATCGGGGGGCTGCCCGCGGTGCTCGCGACAGCACCGTCGGCGCCGCCGGCCGCCGCGCCGGACTGGACCACGTCCTGGTGGCAGCTCTGGCACAGGCGCCCCGGATCGTTGATCAGGTGCGCGCCCTTGGAGGAATGCGGCTCGTGGCAGTTCGTGCAGGTCACACCCTTCGCGTGCTGGTGGCCCGGATCCGTCTGCTTCTCGTCGTGACAGGTAAAGCATGCGTCGGCCGCCACTGGCGCCATCTTGCCGGATGCGTCCTTGCCGCCCTCGTGGCACGATTCACAGTCGCCCTCCTCGAACGGAGGATGCACGACCGGATTCAACAGGTGCTTCTTCGGCGAGTTGTGCGGCGCGTGGCACTGCGTGCACTGCGACGCCGACACATCGAATCCCTTGTGCGCGTCCTTGAGCGGCGGCTTGGTGAGGTCGTGGCACTGCGTGCACAGTTCGGGCTCGCTCTTCAGGCGCAGCGCCTCGCCCGTGCTGCCGTGCGGCGTGTGGCACACGTCGCAGTTGCCGTCCATCACGGGCTTGTGCGGATTGCCGGCCGCGAACGCAACCTTCTCCTGCGTGTGGCAGCCGAAGCAGAGATCGGCGCGGTCGCGCGTGACGAGCGCCTTGCGCGTGCCGCCGTGCGCGTCGTGGCATCCCGAGCAATTGCCGGCGGCGACCGGTGCGTGCATCTTGACCGGCGCCGATGCCTCGTGCGCCGTCTTCACGACGAGCTCGCTGGTGTCGTGACAGCCCGCGCACAGCTCCTTCTGCGGCTCCTTGAGGATGCCCTTGTTGGTGCTGCCGTGCCCGGCGTGGCAGGAGAGGCAGTCCTCGTCCTTTGCGGGCGGATGCGGGAAGCGCGCCTGCGCGAGCGAGGCCTCTTCCGGGTGGCAGGTGCCGCACGCCGACTTCACGTCCCTGGCGAGCAGCTTCGGATTGTGCGAATGATTCTCGTGGCACGAGCCGCACTTCCCGAGCAGGTACGGTGGATGCCCCACGGCGAACGGCGTATTGTCGTGACAGCCCGCGCAGATCTCCCCCTCGGGCTTCTTGAGCATCGCGTTCTGTTCCGAGGCGTGTCCCGAATGGCAATCCAGGCAGTCGGCCGCGTCGAGTGCTTCGTGATGCACCTCTCCCGGCTTCGCCGCCGCCAGCATCTTCGCGTGACACGAACCGCACAGCTGGCTCGCCGGCGCTTTCGCGAGGTGGTGCTCGCCGCCTCCGCCGTGCGGATCATGGCAGCTCGTGCAGTTACCCTCCGCGAACGGTGGATGCATGGTGCCCTTGAACGTCGCCTTCTCGGGGAGCTTCTCGTGGCATGAGCGGCACAGTTCGTTCTGCGCCTTGACCAGCAGGTGCTTCTCCGTCGCGTGGTGGCCGTCGTGGCACTTGAGACACGTCTTGGTGCCGCCGCTCTTCATGGCGTCGGCGCCGAAGTGGCTCTCGTTGCCGCTCACCTTCGCGGCGATCTCGTCGTGGCAGGTGGAGCACAGGTCCGCGGCGGGGAAGTCCGGCCCGATGGCCACCCTGCCGTCCTTGAGCGTGTGGCACGATTCGCAGTCGCCCTCCGCGAAGGGAGGATGCGACGTGGAGGCCAGCTTCATCTTCTTCGAAGCGACGTGCGGGTCGTGGCACGCGGTGCATTTCTCTTCCGCCGCGCCCGCAACCTTCGTGTGATTCTCCAATACGTTCTTGTGGCACGCGCCGCACATCTGCGCCTCATCCGCGACGGCGAGATTGGGAAGCTCGGACGAGTGCGGTTTGTGGCACGCGGTGCAGTTGCCCTTCTTGAAGGGATCGTGCGCGTTCGCGTCCTGCATGGTGGGCGCCAGTTTCTCGTGACAGGTTAGGCAGACCAGTTTTCCGCCTTCGCCTTTGCGCAGGAGCTGCGGGTTGTCGGCGCTGTGCGAATCGTGGCAGACGTAGCAGCCGCCCTCCTTGAGAGCGCCGTGCACGCCCGCGCTCTTCATCTCGTTGCCGACGCCCGCGTGGCAATCGATGCAGAGGCCGGGGAGATCCTTCTTGAGGACGAGCTTCTGCGCGAAGCCGTGGCGCAGGTGGCAATCTTCACACTCCTTCGCGACCGGAGCATGAACGAACTTGGCCTTGAGCCGCTTCTTGAAATCCTGGTGGCACTCGACGCACGGCTTCTTCTGCGACTGCGACCAGGTCTCTACCGGCGCCGCCACGAGCACCGCGCCAAGGAAGACGACGGCGATCCACGCCGCGCTCCGCCGGAAGCGGCGCACCCGTAACGATTCGACAAAGTTCACGTGGGGATGAATGTTCATGCGTTCAGGGCTTCTTGTTCGTCGTCTTCTCCGGCTGCGCCGGCGCGGGCGGTTCCTTCTTGAACACTTGCCCGCGGTAATCGAAGCACAGTACACGGAACCAGAGTGCCGACGTGCGCGAAAAGTGCGGCACGTCGAGGTTGTAGAACGCCCACGAACTGTCGACGGGCGCGTTGTTTTTGTAGACCACGATGTGGAAGGCCGGATTCTTGGGTTCATCCGAGCGCTGAATAATGGTCTTGGTCGAGTCGTCGATGAAGAAGTGCGGATTGAACGACCGCACTTCGAACGAGAAGTCGGAGTCGCCGACGATGCAGCGCTTTTTCATCGGCGTGGATACCACGTCCGCGAAGTCGGGGAACATGCGGTTGCCGATGAACAGCACGACCGAGTCCGGGCCGGCCGATTTCTTGTCGGGCTTCTTCTTTGCATCCGCCGGTGCCAGGGACAGGGACAGGATCGCGATCCACAGGAGGGCCGCCAGTGGCCCGCGTGAGAGGTGGCGTTTCATGGTGTGCTCTTTCCCGGTTCAGCCTTGTGCCTGGTGTTCTCCGGCAGCAGGGTGCTCGTCATTTCGCGTGCGGCCACGGTGGTGAGTTCCTCGAGCGTGTCGATGCGTCCCAGCGTGAACATGGTCTCGCTGTCGTCTCCGCGCTTGGCGTGCGTCGCCGCCCATACAATGTTGCCGCTGTCGCAGGCGATCATCCGCAGCGCGAAGGACACGGCGGGCACGTCGCGCCCGGAGTCGCGCACGAGTTGGTACTCATTGACGGTGCCGACGAAAACGTAGTTCACGCCGAGCGCCGCGGCCAGCGCGTGCAGCGTCTCCGGCGGCAGCCGGTCGGAGAACCGGATGCGCTCGTTCTGCATGGCCTGCTCCACCACACCCGGATCGATGACCCGGAAACGCTGCGTGGCGAGCAGCTCGACGGTCACCGCGTTCATGACGATGTCGGGAGCGTTTACGTCCTTGGTCAGATTCACGAGCGGCAGCACGGCGACGGGCGTTCCCTCCGCGATGGCGGCAACATCGCCGCGATAGTACGCAGGGTGGCTGTCGCAGCCCGCGCACAGAAGGAGCATCCCGGCCAGCGCGCCCGCGAGGCGATGCCCGGCCCTAGCCGCGTGATGATTTTTCGTGGATCCGTTCATGGCGCCTACTTCATGGTTCCGATCATCTTGCGGCTCAGCCCGTCGGCGAGCTCGCCCAGGGTGTGCACTTCGCCCACGCCGATGATCGGCGTCTTGGGGCCGCCGCGATCGCTGGCCGACGCCGTCCACACCACGGTTCCGGTGGCGACGTCGATGAAGCGCGCGTCGACGGTGATCACGGGGAAGGGACCCGCGCCAGTCGCCATCATGTCGTACTGCGCCACCGAGCCGATGAAGATGCCCTGGACGCCCGCCGTCTCGCCGATCTTCTTGAGTTGTTCCGGCGTCAGCGAATCCTCCGGGATGCGCGCGCCCGCGATTTGCTTGAGCGCGGTGGCGAAGATGCCGGGGTCCACCACTTCGAACTTGCGCGAGGAGAGCAGCGCCGTCGTGAAGGCGGAGGTGAACTTCTCGCCGGCGAATGCATCCGCCGTCATGCTGCGAAAGGGAATCACGCCCACGCGCTGGTAGAACGACATGTCGACGTCCTTGTGCGTGAATTCGTGCACCGGCGCCGAACAGCTGAGGCCGAAGAGCGCCAGGCCGGCCAGCCAGCCCGCGGGCAGGGTGCCGCGCCACAATCCAGTTCGTCGTTGCATAGGCGTCTCGTCCTCCGCGCTAGAATTCCTGCCGGTAATTCAGCGCAACGTAGTTCGTCTCAGGCTGCAGGTCGGGATCGACGTGGGTGTAGTTCACCGAAAGCGAACCGCGCGGCAGGATCCAGACTTGTCCCCACACGTTCAAGGTGCGCGACTTGGTGTAGAACTCGGGAATGACGGACGTCGCGAACTGGTCGGTCTCGCGGATGCCGTACGACGCGCTGAACGACGACTTGCCCCGGAGCGCGGCGCTGACGTTGAAGGTCGCCGCGTTGCTCACGCTCTGCCGGCCCGTCAGCACGGCGCTGCGGTTCAGGTTCATGCCGAAGTTGACGACCCGCGCCGCCCACGAGCCGGTCAGGCTGTACGTGGACTGGTCGTTCCCGGTGAACGCAATGTCGTCGCTGAAGCGGGTGAATTGCACGCGTGGCACAAGGGTCACATTGTTCCATGGGCGCAGGTACATATCAAGCATTGACGAGTTGTCATAGCGGTCGCGGCGCGTGCTCTCCTCGACGCGCTCGAGCACGCCCAGTTCTGCACGGACGTCGATGCCGCGCCGGTTGCGCGACTCGACGCGCGCGAAATAGATGTGGTCGGGAACCACGCCGTCGATGGTGTTGGTGTCGAAACGGCGGGTGAGTTGCATGTGCCCGGTCAGGTTCTTCCACACCTTGCCATCGCCCAGAACTTGCGCGCTGCCGTAGCTCGTCTGTGATACCAGTGTGTCCGCCTCCTCGGTGCGGACGAAGGTCTGGTAGTACTCGAAAGTCACCGGCGAGGTGGGGAAGAAGAGCGCCGAAGCCAGGTCGTTGTCGTCCGTGGTCTTGTACGCGGAGACGCCGGTGTCGTTGGTGAGGTAGCGCCGGTTCAGCGTCAGCGTTCCCTGCAGCAGGCGGCGGTATCGGCTCGTGAACACCCCGGTGAAGTTGTGGTTGGTGATGTCCTGCGGCAACCCCGGGGTGGGGCGCGTTTCGCTCAGCTGGTACTGGTAGCCCGCATCGAATGTGAACAGAGGTCCGAAGGACCTGGCCGCGCGAATGTCCCCGCCCGTCACGTCGGTCTGCCGCTGTGCGGAGTTCTCGCTGGTGGTGCGGTAGCGGTTCAGCCCCACGCTGAAAATGTTGTAGGTGTAGAACAGGTCGCCCCGCCAGTTGGTGGTGCGGTTTCCCGTGTAGCCGGTCACGAAGCGCTCGGTGCCCCCGTAGGAGAGCCGCACCTGGGGCAGGTTCTGCGCGTGAATGTGCAGCAGCAGCTGTTTGTCCAGGATCTCCACCGAATTCGGCAACTCGAGCGGCGTGATCTCCTGGCGCGGCGTGTAGCGCGCGCTGAAGGTGTAGTACGGATTCTGCAGGTTCAAGAGGCCGCGGTAGCGCCGGAAGGTCTGGTCCGACGCGAGGTCGCGCGCGTTGTCGAAATAGAACGTCATGGCCAGGTCGTTGCGTTCCATCACCCGGTCGCGCAGCGTGAGCTCGAACCGCTCCGAGAGGTACTCCACGCGCCCGCCCGGGCGGTCCGCGTTCTGGTACGTGATGTTGAAACGTCCGCCCAGTTTGTCGCGCGCCTGTGTGTTCACGGGAGCCACCAACCCGAGCAATGCGAGCACTGCGGGAAGAAGAAAACCAGGCTGCGCGCGACGCGGTATCCCACGCACCTCAGTCTCCTTTCCCGGGATGATGAACGTTGTCCGCGTTCGACGTCGTGTAATCGGAGCCGTGGCATTCGAAACAACCCTGCATGTCCGTCGAGCGGTGGCCGTCGCGGTCGGAGATCGTGTTCATGACGATGCCCTCGACCTGCTTCGATCCGGGAATGCCGTCGGAGCCGATGTGGCAGCCGAGACAGAACAGCCGCGACTGCATCGGGTCCGTCCTGGTGTCCACCAGGTTCGCCCAGCCCGGACGTTCGTCGCTGATCAGGAACGTGTTGGGCCCGGCGCCGTCGAAACCGCGCGAACCGTGCGGGTTGTGGCAGTCGTAGCAGGGAAGCTTGTCGCCCTGGCGGATGTGCGACGGCCACGAAATCGCGACGGCCGGGTTCATGCGGATCTGGTGTCCGGCGCGTTGGTCCGGGTTGAGCGACGAATCGTAGAAATCCTGGATCAGCTTTCCGTTCAGCTCCATGCCGGGCGGCCCAAAGTTGCTGTGGCACTGGAAGCAGTGCCCGTATTGCTGCGGATAGGTGGCGTCGGTCGATCCGCCGATGCCGCGATAGGTGCCGATCAACATGTCGAACGGGTTGTTCGAGCCGTGCGCATAGTGGCAGGCCAGGCAACTCCCGCTGCCCTGCGGATCGATGCGCGGCATGTCGGGGTCGTTGCGATGCGGCGAGAAGTAGTTCGCATCCGTACCCCCGCGTGCGGTGTTCTCATATACCGATTCGCCGGGCCAGCGATTGCGGTACTGGACCCCGTAGATCTTCGAGCCGCCCGAGTTGTACTCGAAGTAGCCCGCGTCCGGAAAACCGGCTGGAATGCGTGACGACTCATCGGCCGGATAGTTCGACGGCATGAGCTGGTGGCACGCGCCGCCCGCGGAATAGCAGAGCTGGTTGCCGTTCTCTTCGAACAACAGCTGCGGGTACGGCGGCCCGCCGGTCTCCGGGCCCATCATGATGTGGCACTGCACGCAATCGCCGCGTGGCGCCCAGGTTTCGTTGATGCGCAGGACACCATGGTTGGGGTCGAGATGGGCGGAGTTGGAAACGGGTCCGGGCTGGGGAAGCACGCGGGTAACCCACGCACCCGCGGCGATGCTAACGAAAGCGATCAGTGCGATGACCGGTATCCGGAGGCGTCGGAATCTGTACCGGGACGCAGCGATGGCGCACTTTGAAAATCCCCGCATGTTCATGATGACCTGCGACCCACGGAGTTTTCATTGAAGTTGCTCATTCACTTCGGTGATCCGACTTCCACCCGCTGCGACAAGTGGAACCTCACTTCGAAGGGCTGGGTGAGGAGGCTGGTGGAAACCAGCCTCCCCACGTTCCAGAGGCATCACTCTAACATCACACGGCTACAGGGCCAACTAAACTAACCGCCCTGCGAGTGGCACTGACGGCACATTTCCTTGACGGTCGTGCCATCGTCGCCCTCTTCGGTGATCGCGCCGGTGCCTTTCATGTAAATGAGACCGAAGGCGTTCTCATTACCATGGCTCTTGTGGCACGAGAAGCAAGACGGCGTGTTGTCCGTGGCCGGCCACACACCGCTGGCGCTCATCGTCTTCACAAAGTTGGTCTTGCCGGCCAGCGTGTACTGGGCATAGGTCGTGTGACCGCCGCCAACCGCGCCGATGTTGGCAACTGCCGCCGGGTGGCGAAGCCACGCCTGGCCGCCGGTGCCGCCGACTTCCGTGCCGCCCTGGGCGCCGTGGAAATCAGTGTGGCAGCCCTTGCAGAAGAACGCATACGC
>Ga0307281_10000516_pt1 | contig 10183 bp, 6 predicted proteins | sample ER_DNA_120_FD_194486 | JGI IMG/M metagenome (GOLD analysis project Ga0307281, IMG submission 194486) | Bulk soil microbial communities from the East River watershed near Crested Butte, Colorado, United States - ER_DNA_120 | ecosystem: Environmental > Terrestrial > Soil > Floodplain | place: USA...
TATGAGCTCCAAAATTTTGTTGGTCCAGGCGGCCTCATGTCCTATGGAGTAAATATTGCCGAGATGGAACGACGTGCTGCAGTCTACGTTGACAGAATCCTGAAGGGCGCCAAGCCCGCCGACCTGCCCGTCGAGCAGCCGACGAAGTTCGATTTCGTCATCAACCTCAAGACCGCCAAGGCGCTCGGCCTGACGATCCCCCCATCGCTCCTGCAGCGGGCGGATCAGGTCATCGAGTAACCGGGCCGCTCACTGCGCCGACTCCAGGAGCTTGAGCCGTGAGGGAGGCCCTATCCGCAATCCTGATCGGAATGCTCTTGGCCGGAACCCTACAGGGCTGTTCGCTGACGCCGGCCGAGCAGGACGCCATTCGCCGCGCATGGGAGGACAGAGACGCCGAGCGGGCCCGTGAGTGTCGCCGGAATGGGGGCGGGTTTATCGCGGGTGGCTGTGTCCGGGGCGGCCCGTGATCCGTTGACGAGCATGGGAATGCGCCCGAGTAAGCCCCTCTGGCTCGTCGTCTGCTCCTGCGGCTGGGAGCGTGAGACCGTCTCCGAGTGGGCGGCGCGGTCAGTAAGCAAACTCCATCCGCAACTCGCCCCGATGGACGTGGCGCACGTGACCCGGGTTGAAGGGCCAGACGGTGATAGCAAAGGCGACAAGCAGCTCAGCCTACTAGTGTGCTCTGAAGGTGCCCAAGTACCGCGAAGGTGAGCGGGGTGGGAGCCAGCATAGCCGATCGATAGTATTCTCCTATTCTACGTGTCCCTACCTATCGTCTTTGCCGATGGGCTTGAGGTAACATGCTGTCCGCTCGGTCAACGAAGGCCGGGCGGGGAGGTGTTCCTTGCCGACTACGGTCCGATCGACACAGATGGCCGGCGGTGGATGCTGCGTCCTACCGCACCCCTGCGACGTTGCTTCACCCTCTCCACCGAGCAAGGAGGATGAGGTCAGCGTCTGCGTATTCTGCAAGCGCCCCATCGCTTCCGGCGCGGGGAGATTCCGAACGGAGAAAGGCGACGCGCACGAAGAGTGCTATAGACGAACACAGCGCGGCCGTTAGGGACGCTATGACCACACGCTCGGACTATTGTGAAGGCTGCCCTGACGGTTCCAACAAGCGGCCGATTCGGGAATACGATCTGCACATGACGTGGACCTCGGCGCCCATCATCGCGTTCCTGTGCCCCGCGTGTATTGAACTGGATAGTAGTGGCAGCAGCGGTGAGAAATTCAACCTTCGGAAGCGCGTTCAGCTTCGGCGTCGTCTAGAATCACAAGGGCAGCAGGAGCGGGCTGAATGACCGGGGCCGTCGCGGCATCTTGACGCCCGGGGGATAGGATCGATCTTGCTGCCTACCAGAGAGAAGCACCCGCGGGACAAGCCACAGCGGGGGCGCCTAGGCCGATAGCTACCAGGCGTCTACGGCCACGCGAGCCAATCGCCCGAAGGGGAGGGGCCGCCCTCTAGTGGCTGCCCCTTCGGGCTCTTACTCACTCCCCGGCTACGGCTGCTGCCTCCGCCGCCTCCGCCGCGCGAGCCCGAGCCCCGCCATCAGGCGATTTTTCATATCGTCCCTCCGAGCCAAAAGATTCGCTATCGTCGTTAGCGCAACGGCCGTGCCATCGGGCCAGCCGCGTTTAAAGCCTCGGAAATTCGGCGCTAGTTGCGGGCAAGGTAGGGGAACGGTCAGTAGAAACTTCCTGGCTTCACGAGAACTTCTAGGCGTGCAGATTTGTGGGAAGCAAATTCTTTCGGCCTGTCGCCAGTTGCCAGGCTGGGACTTCAGCGGTGCAACGTGGATCTCGCGCAGCGCATTCACGGCTACGCCACCAGACGACTATGATGACTGAACGCTGAGGACAGCGATCCGTAGGCTGCGTCGTGCCCTCTAAAATCGAGGGCTAATTAAAATGGTGTCATGCGCGAAAATAGCCGACAGGAGGGCCACTCATGTACGCTTTGATCGTTGCGCTGTTTGCGTTCGCGTTCGTCGCGCCGGCTCACGCCCAAGTGCACGTGGACATCGGCATTCACCTTCCCGCGCCGCCCCATCTCGTCATCGTGCCTCAAGTCCCCGAGGTGAGGTACGTGCCGGCCCCTGCCGCGCCCGTCAATCTCTTCCTCTACGGCGGGCAGTACTGGGCGTTCGCCAATGGGGGCTGGCATGTCAGCAGGGGGCACAACGGTCCGTGGGTGGTCGTCGGTCCGCAGTTCGTGCCCCGGCCCGTCCTGCTCGTGCCCGTGCAGTACTACCACGTCCCGCCCGGTCACTGGAATAAATGGGAGCGCAAGCATGCGCCGCGCTGGCAGGAAGACTGGGGGCGTGAGTGGGCCGACAAGCGCGGATGGAAGGAGCGCGACCGGGACGATGATCGGGGGGCGGGGCACGGAAAAGGCCACGGGCGGGGCCGGTAGCGCGCATCTGGTCAAGCCGCCCGAAGGGGATGAGCTGTCCTCTTGAAGCTGCCCCTTCGGGCTTTCTACTGTAGCGGCTACGCGGGCGTAATAAGACCGAGTCCCTGGCTACGGGGTGTACGGGGCGCCCGGCATACCGGAGTTGTGCTGATCGACGAGCAGCCAGCGACCGGCGGTCTTGACCCACGTCTGGCTGTTCCGCTGCATCATCGTGCTCATCCTCCCGTTCTTGTCGATAAATGTCTGATCGGTATAACTGTTGACCACGACGACATTGCCTTCCTGATAGACACGGTACGTGACCTGGTGGCCAAGTTCCTGGCGCGTCGGATAGTTCTGGAACAGATTGGTAAGGAACGCGCGAAACGCCTGCTTTCCCTCGATCCTGAATCCTGCGCGAGCTACTGTGGCTATCACGTTGTCGGCAACGTCTGCCAGGAGTCCATCGATATCGCCCTTGGCGCCCGCCTCCCCTCGCTTCCGGTTAATATCCGCGACCTCCTTGGCCGGATCAGCCTGAGCCCATACCACAGGCACAGTTCCCAACAGCAATACGAGGGCGAGAAACCCGCTGAGTATGCGCATGGTGCCCTCGCTCCTCCTGGCGATTTCTGACGGTTTCATCGTGTGGGCTCCTTCTCTCCATCACGGCCACTCCCGAGGATCTGCTGAAAGAGAGTCCGAGTCAACTGGCTAACGATGGTCTGCGCGTGAGCGCGGTACCGGTCAATGACAGGGAGGAGCACCTCGTCCCACCCGTCGGCATTGTGGACATTGCCCGGCCAGAGTTTGGCCGCACAAGCACCTAGCTTCCAGCCAGCCTCCGCTCAACCTCAGTCATCCGCTTCTCCACGCGCCGAATCTGCCACACTAGCCGCTCTCGCCGTTCCCTGTTCTCCTGGGGCGTGGCATCAAGTTCTCGCTGGTAGTTGGCGACGTTGGCCGGCAACTCGGCCCGCTCCCGCTCAAGGGCCTGTCCTGCTTGGGTTGCGGTGGTCCGAGGTCGATTGGACGACGAGCACCGTCCGCCTGCCGCTGGACAAGGCCGGCACGGGTCGCAGCGTGGCCCTCAATAGCGTGGCCCGCGGGGCCCTCTTGACCATCAAGCGCGACCGCACGATCCTCGCCGCGTGGGTGTTCCCGTCGCCCGAGGGTAAGCGGTTCGTCAACCTTGAGCGATATTGGCGGCCGTCCCTCGCGGTCGCGCAGATCCCAGATTCCCGCTTTCACGATCTCCGGCACACGTTCGCGAGCCGGCTGACGATGGCCGGCGTCGATCTCCACACGGTCCAGCGGGCCGGGGGCTGGAAATCCCAAATCATGGTCCAGCGGTATGCACATCTCAGCCCCGATCACATGCGCGCGGCGGTCGAGCGGCTGGCCCCGGTCGGACAGGCTGGACAGGTCGGAATCCGTGAACAAATCCGTGACCAGCAGGACGCGGGCTTCGGTCCGATAGTGGCCAAATCCGCGATTGGAAGTGGTGACCCCGGCGGGATTCGAACCCGCGATCTCGACCTTGAAAGGGTCGCGTCCTTGGCCAGGCTAGACGACGGGGTCCCTGAGCCTACCGCGTGGAAGGAACAGCGGCATGATAGCAGGCCGCCCGGGGCGCGACAACCGACGGAGGCGACCGCGGGCGGCCGGCGGCTAGCGCGAGTCGGGCAGCGCGAGGAAGAAGGTGCTCCCCTGGCCAGGCCTGGACTCGGCCCAGGCCCGGCCGCCGTGGCGCTCCGCGACCTTGCGGACGATGGCGAGGCCGACGCCGGTGCCCGGGTAGTCTTCCTGGCGGTGCAGGCGCTCGAAGATGCCGAAGATGCGGTCGTGGTACTGCATGTCGAAGCCGACGCCGCGGTCGGCGACCGCGACCACCACCTGGTTCCCCTCGCGGTACGAGCGCACCGCGATGGTGCCCCCCTGCGGCGGGCTGAACTTGACCGCGTTGGAGAGCAGGTTGGCCAGGGCCTCCTGCAGGCCCTGCCGCTCGCTCACGATCTCGGCCACGGCCAGGTCCAGGGTCACGGTCAGGCCGCGCGCCGCGATCTCGCCGGCCAGGTCCTCGAGCAGCGGGTCCAGGAGCGGCTTGAGAGCCACCGGCTGCCGCTCGATCGCGCGCTGCTGGATGCGGGAGTACTGGAGCAGGTCGTCGATGAGGTCGGCCATGCGCTGGGACGCGGCGCGGATCCGCGAGAGGAACTGTCGGCCCTGGTCGTCGAGCCGCTCCGCGTAGTCCTCCTCGAGGGCCTGGGCGAACCCGGCCATGCCGCGCAGCGGGGCCTTGAGGTCGTGCGACACGGTGTGCGTGAAGGCCTCGAGCTCGCGGTTGGCCCCTTCGAGCTCACGGGTGCGCTCCGCCACCCGGCCCTCGAGCTCCACGGCGTGCCGCTTCACCTGCTCGAGCAGCCGCGCCTGGACGATCGCGATCGCAAGCTGGGTCGCCACCTCCCGCGCGATGCCCACCTGCTCTTCCGGGAACTGCACCTGCTCGCCCCCGAAGCTGACCGAGCCGATCAGCTGGTCGCCGACGATCATCGGCACCACCATGTACACGAGCACGCCGGAGGCGAGGAGGGCCTCGGCCTCCGGGCTGGGCGGCAGGGTGTTGACGTCGACCACCTGGGCCTCGCCCCGCCGGAGGGCGTCCAGATTCCCGGCGAAGCGGAGCGGATAGCGGACGCCGGGCCCCAGATGCATGCGATGCCGGCCGACGGCGGCCAGCCACTCGACTTCCCCGGCCTCCCAGTCGAACAGGTTTACGATGGCGCGCGGCACGCCGAGCAGGTCCCGCAGGCGCCAGAGCACCGCCTCCGCGATCGCCACCGGCGCGGTCTCCGTGATGATGGCCCGGTCGATCTCGTGCAGGATCCGGAGGCGCTCGGCCTGCTTGGCCACCGCCTCCTGCGTCTGGGCAGTGCTGAGGGCGATGGCGGCCTGGTCGGCGAAGGCCTGCAGGAGGGCGACCTCGCCCTCGGTGAAGATCCGTGGAGTCGGGCTGCCGACCGATAGCACGCCGATGACCTCGCCGGCCACCCGCAGAGGCACCGCGAGGCCGGCGACGATACCGACGGCGGTGTTGCGCTTGCGGATCTCCGGATTGTCCGCGAAGCGGTCGTCGGTGCGGAAATCGCCGGTCCACATCGGACGGCCCTCGACGAAGGCGCGGCCGACGAGCCCGATCCCGGCGGGCACGACGTCGCCGGTTGCCCCATACTCCCTGGCCCGACCTCCGAGGGCGATGGCGCTGAGCCGACCATCCGGGCGGAGGAGCCGGATCGCCGAGCTGTGGGCACCCAGGAGGCCGAGCACGCTGTCCGCGACGCGCTGGCCCGCGGCGGCGACGTCGAGCTTCTCGCCGACCAGGCGGGCGACCCGGGCCAGCTCCTCGCTCTCGTGGCGCTGCCGCGCGAGCGTGGCCTGGAGGCGCGCGTTCTCGAGCACGAGCGCCATCTGCTCCGCGAGGCTCGACAGGAGGACCATCTCCTGCTCGGTGAAGCGCCGACCGGTCCGGTCGGCCAGGACGAGGCTCCCCGCGGCGGCGCCGGGGGTCAGGATCGGGACGGCCGCCAGGGAGCCCAGGGCCTCGCGCGCGATCGCCTCACGGGCGGGCACGTCCAGTTCGAGATAGCGCTCGGCGCGCACGTCGGGGGTGCAGAGGGCCCGGAGCTCGCGCAGGGCGCGCTCGCCGAAGGCGATCTCCGCGGCGACCGCACCGTCGGGCGCCGAAGGCGGGTTCTCGGCGGGGGCCGTCACCCAGGCCATCGGGGCCGGATCGGGCTCGAGCCGCCAGACCAGGCGAGCGCGGCGGGCGCCGAGGAGCCGGATCGCCGACGCCGCGATGCGCTCGGCGGCGGAGACGACGTCGACCGCGCCGTCCCGCGTGGCCCCCGGCGCACGCGGGGGAGAGATCCCCATGCGTCAAAGGTACAACGACCGATGTTTCAACGCGCCGGGATCGCGGCTCGGAGAGTTGCGGTTATCGCCGCGGGGTCAGACCGTCGAGATCCAGCTCCGGCATGCGGCCGCTCATGAGGTCTGCCACGATCCGGGCCGTGCCGCATGCCATCGTCCAGCCCATGTGCCCGTGGCCGCAGTTGAAGAAGAGGTTTCGGTAGCGCCCGAGTCCCAGGATGGGCGGGCCGTCCGGCGTCATCGGGCGCAGGCACGCGCGGTACTCGCCGCGGTCGAAGTCCACCGCGTCGGGGAAGACGTCGCGGGCGAAGCGCAGGATGTTGTTGAAGTCGCGGGGCGTCCAGCCCCAGTCGTAGCCGGCGAACTCCGCGGTCGAGGTGAGCCGCAGGCGGTCGCCGAGCCGCGACCACCCGACCAGCCACTGCTCGTCCACCCCGGGAATGGTGGGCGCGAGGCCGCCGGGCTTCAGCGGAAACGTCGAGGAGTACCCCTTGGCCGGATAGATGGGCAGGCTCACCCCCGCGGTCCGCGCGACGCCCGCGCTCCCGACCCCGAGGGCCAGCACGTAGCTGTCCGCGGTCAGGGGGCCGTCGCCGGTCACAACCGCGTCGATCCGGTCGCCGCCGGTCCGGAGGGCGGTGACGCGAGCGCCGAGCTTGATGGTGACCCCGAGCCGGTCGCGGCAGAAGGCTCCCAGGCGCTCGGTGAAGAGCCGGGAGTCTCCGCTCGAGTCCCCGAGATCCCGGATCGCCCCGGCGATCTTGGCCCGGACCGGCTCGAAGACGGGGTCGAGCTTCGCCACCCCGGCAGGGTCGAGGATCTCTTGCTTCTGCCCGTGCTCGGCGAGCAGCGCCATCTTCTTGATCCCCGCTCCGAGGAGGGCCGGGTCGCGGTAGAGGTAGAGCGCGCCCCTGGCGACCGCGTGGTAGTCGATCCCCTCCGCCCGCACCAGCTCGTTCATCACCCGCTGGCTGTACTGGCAGAGGCGCAGCTTGATGAGCGTGTTGCGGCGGGCGCGCGCCGGCAGGCACTCGCGCAGGAAGCGCACGCCCCAGGCATAGAGCTGCGGGTCGGCGGTGAGCCGCACGCGGATGGCCGTCTCGTCGCCGCGCAGGGAGCGCAGCAGCATCGCGGGCGCGGCGGGCGAGGCCCACGAGAAGGAATGCCCGGGCGCCACGATGCCGGCATTGCCGGCGCTGGCCTCGAGGCCCAGGCCGTCCTTCTCCTCGAGGATCGTGACCTCGTGCCCAGCCCGCGCCAGGAAGTAGGCGGTGGTCACGCCCACCACGCCCCCGCCCAGCACGAGCGTCTTCACCCCTCACCCTGCCCTCTCCCCTGAGGGGAGAGGGAAGAACGGAGGGGCATCAGGCCACCGGCCGCGGGGTCATGTCGGGCACCGCGGTGCGCCGGCGGCCCACCCGCTCCCGGACGCGCTCCAGGTAGAGGTAGATGACCGGCGTGATGTAGAGCGTCAGGAGCTGGGAGAGGATCAGGCCGCCGACCACCGCCAGGCCGAGCGAGCGGCGGGCGTCGGCGCCGGACCCGATCCCGACCGCGATCGGCAGCGTGCCCATCAGGGCCGCCATCGTCGTCATCATGATCGGGCGGAAGCGCACCAGGCAGCCCGGGTAGATCGCCTCGGCGGCGGGCCGGCCCTTGCGCTGGGCGGCGATGGCGAAGTCGATCATCATGATGGCGTTCTTCTTCACGATCCCGACCAGCATGATGATCCCGACGAAGCCGTAGAGGTTCAGTTCCTGATTGAAGAGGAGCAGCGTCAGCAGGGCCCCCACCCCGGCCGACGGCAGCCCGGAGAGGATCGTGAGCGGGTGGATGAAGCTCTCGTAGAGGATCCCCAGGATCAGGTAGATGACGAGGACGGCGGCCAGGAGCAGGAGCCCCAGCCCCTGGAGCGAGCGCTGGAAGGCCTGCACGGTGCCCTGGAAGCTCGTGCTCAGGGTGGCGGGCAGGGTCAGATCACGCTCCACCTTCTGGATCTCCGCTACCGCGCTGCCCAGCGGCACGCCGGGCCGCAGGTTGAAGGACACGGTGACCGCCGGGAGCTGCCCCAGGTGGTTCACGGTGAGCGGGCCCACCGTGCGCGTCAGCTTGGCCACCGTGCCGAGGGGCACGAGCTTCCCGCTGGCCGACCGGATGTACAGCAGCGAGAGCGCGGCGGGATCGTGCTGGTACTGGGGCAGCAGCTCCATCATCACCCAGTACTGGTTGGTCGGGGTGTAGATGGTCGAGACCTGCGGCGCCCCGTAGGCGTAGTTGAGCGCAGCCTCGATCTGCAGCGCGGTCACCCCGACCGCGGAGGCCTTCTCGCGGTCGATCTCGACCAGCACCTGCGGGCTCCTGATCTGCAGATCCGAGTTGACGTCGAGGAAGCCCGGGAGGCCCTTCATCCGCTCGAACAGGATCGGGGCCCACTGGTAGAGCGTCTGGAGATCGGCATCCTGCAGCGTGTACTGGTACTGCCCCTTGGTGAGCTGGCCGCCGATCCGGATGGTGGGCAGCACCTGCGGATAGACGTTGAGGCCCGGGATGCCGGCCGTCTTCCGCCGCAGGTCCTGCACGATCTCGTCCGCGGAGGGCCGCTCGGCGCGGGGCTTGAGCCGCATGAAGATGCGGCCGGTGTTCATGACCACGCTCGAGCCGCTCGCCCCGATCGCCGAGAAGAACGAGGCGACGTAGGGCTGCTGGCCCACGATGCCGGCCACCTTGATCTGGTGCTCCATCATGCCGTCGAAGGAGATGTCCTGCGAGGCCTCGGTGAACGCGAAGACCTGCCCGGTGTCCTCGTTGGGGATGAAGCCCTTGGGGATGATCACGAAGAGGTAGCCGGTCAGCACCACCGTCGCGAGGAAGATGCCCAGGGTGAAGCGCGGGTGCCGCAGCACGAGCTGCAGCGAGCGCTCGTACACGCTCAGCATGCCGCTGAAGACCCGCTCCGAGGCCGCGTAGACGCGACCGCGCGACTCTCGGGGTGGCCGCAGGAAGCGGCTGCACAGCAGCGGGGTGAGCGTCAGCGAGACGACGCCGGACACGATGACCGCGGCGCCGATCACCACCGCGAACTCGTGGAGCAGGCGGCCCACGATGCCGCCCATGAAGAGGACGGGCAGGAACACCGCGGCCAGGGACGCGGTCATGGAGACGATGGTGAAGCCGATCTCCCGCGCGCCCTCCAGGGCCGCCTCCATCCGCCCCTTCCCTTCCTCCATGTGGCGCACGATGTTCTCGAGCATCACGATGGCGTCGTCCACGATGAAGCCCACCGCCAGGGTCAGGGCCATGAGCGAGAGGTTGTCGATCGTGTAGCCCAGCACGTACATGACCATGAACGTGCCGACGATGGACATGGGCAGGGCGAGGCTCGGAATGACGGTGGCCGAGACGTTCCGCAAGAACAGGAAGATCACCAGCACCACCAGCGCCACCGCGAGGAGCAGCGTGAACTGCACCTCGTGGACCGAGCCCCGGATCGAGACCGACCGGTCGTAGAGCGTGTTCAGGTTCACCGCGGCCGGTAGCTGCGCCCGGAACGCGGGCATGATCCGGTTGATCGAGTCCACCACCTCGATGGTGTTGGTGCCCGGCTGTTTCTGGATGGCCAGCACCACCGCGCGCTCGCCGTTGTACCAGGAGGCCACCTTGTCGGTCTGCACCCCGTCGATCACGCGCCCGAGCTGCTCGAGCCGCACCGGCGAGCCGTTGCGGTAGGCCACGATCAGCGGCCGGTAGGCGGCGGCGGTCGTGAGCTGGCCGGTGGCCTGCACGCTGAAGGCCTGGTTCGGCCCCCAGAGAGTGCCGGTGGGCAGGTTCACGTTGGAGTCGGCCAGGGCCTTC